>Ga0335078_10003841_pt1 | contig 22355 bp, 24 predicted proteins | sample Lox_Sample_32_FD_206711 | JGI IMG/M metagenome (GOLD analysis project Ga0335078, IMG submission 206711) | Soil microbial communities from Loxahatchee National Wildlife Refuge, Florida, United States - Lox_Sample_3.2 | ecosystem: Environmental > Terrestrial > Soil > Wetlands | place: USA... | reverse complement strand
CTTCTTATAATGGTCGCCCAGTTATTAGGCCTGGCGGAGTTTGGCGGCGGCCCAGTGCCGCCGACGGAAGCCGGGGCCGCCATGTTCGGCCTTTACATGATTGGCGTGGAACTTGCCTCCATGCTCTTGCTTGCAGGCATGGCGGGCGCTAACCACGCTGCCGTGCCGCAGACTGTAAATCCGGGGTCCCGCCGGCATCAGGCCGCTGTGGGCATTTCGTACCGCTTCTAACTGGGATCGTGAGGCGTCGCCGATGGACTTTGTCTGGCAAGTCGGTGTTGCAGCCATTTTGGTGACCCTGACGCTTTCCGTCCAATGCGCCGGAATGGCCGCCCTGATCGACTGGGGAATCGCCCATTTCACGCTCCACGTCTACAGGCTTGGCCCAGTGCGCTCCGCTGCGCTTATGGTGAAGTTCACCACTGTCATGATCGGTCTGCACGTATCGCAGATCCTGTTGTGGGCGACATTCTACCGCTGGGATTGCTTTTCCTCGTGGGAAGCCGCATTCTATTTCTCCACCGCCAGTTATTCGACGGTCGGTTACGGAGACCTGATTCTCCCGCACAACTGGCGGATCCTCGGACCGGTGGAAAGCGTCACCGGCGTGCTGATGTGTGGCCTTTCCGCAAGCTTCCTGTTCGCAATCGTGACGCGGCTCGTCGATCGCGAAGTGAAGCTCTCACCAGAACGCGGGAAACCGGCCGACGAGCCGGAAGTCGTGCCCGCACACTCAATGGGCCGCTAGTCACCCAAAGCCTTGGCCTGCGCCCGGATTAGGCTAGAGGATTGATATCAATGAATTGAAGAAGTCTTCCGAGTGGAAGACCCGCCGTGGCAGACTTAAGCCGCCAGGCATGCGCTCGCGGGAAGGTTCGGCGGCCAGGAGGGGAACTCCAGCACCTCCGTCCGCGACTTCGTGGATGCGCACACTATGCACAGCGGCGATTCGAGCGGCGCCACGCAGTCCGCTTCGAGGCGTTGCAAGGCGGAATGAATAGCGGTGAGCAGGACTTCTTTGTGAGGACTATCGGGCCACGTGTCGACGGTGTGCAACCGATAGTGCTCCATCTTGATCCACTGCACAAGACGCGCGTTCTCCCCGGTCATGCGGCCTCCTTCAAAGTCCGCTTGGCCGGCCGCATCTCTCTCAGCTCCCCTGCCGGACTATTTTCGACTAATAAGACGGGGCTCGATAGCATGTCGAGCAGGTCGTTGAGTGCAGGCGATATCGCCTTGGTGGGTATTCGCCGGAGAATTTCGGTGCGGTCCGACAAGGGAGCGGCGGAGAGTTGAATCACGCCTGAAAATCGATTCGCTTTACTCGTGTCCATCGGAGTCCTCCTCTTGCTCTGAAATCAGCTTAAGACAGCCTGGGCTCTTAAAGCGTGGTCCTCCCGGTCACCGTTCGGTGGGAAGGCGGTCCCGCTTCGGTCAGCCCGAATTGCAGGCAGCCAAACAAAGCAGTTGCCGTCCCGCTCTTCTCCGATGAGTACGCAGGAACATAGGAGGCTCTCGGATCATGAGCATTCTGAGACGCACCGGGGGTGGCTCCACCCCTCGATCGCGCAAACGGGTTTTCCTTTGCATGCTGCCGGCGACTTTGTGGTTGATGGCCTGGCCGCAGCGCCTGCCCGCCACCCAGGATTCGCAAGCACCTGCGCCGTCGCGGGCACCCGCGCCGGCCTACGTAAAACAAACTCCCGAGCAGTTGCAGCAGTTGGTGGCGCCCATTGCACTGTATCCCGATTCACTGGTGGCGCAGATTCTGGCCGCATCCACGTTTCCCGAGCAGGTGGTCGAGGCCGACCGGTGGGTGCAGGCGCATCCCGATTTGAAAGGCGACGCATTAGGTGACGCCCTAGACCAGGAACCCTGGGATCCCAGCGTTAAAGCGCTCACCGCGTTCCCTTCCGTCCTCGGAAACATGGATAAGAACCTCTCGTGGACCTCCACTTTAGGCGACAGCTATTACAACCAGCAGGCGGAGGTGATGGAGGCCGTACAGGAAATGCGTCGGCGAGCCGAGCAAGCCGGCAACCTTAAGAGTACGCCGCAACAAAAGGTGGAGACGAAGCACTCGACGATCGTTATTGAGCCAGCCAGTCCCGAGGTAGTCTACGTCCCGGCCTACGATCCGTGGCTGGTTTACGGAGATCCCATCGTGGCATGGCCCGAGTGGTATCCGTATCCGGGCATCTGGTGGGACGGCCCTTACCTTTCGTGGGGATTTGGCGTCGACATTGGCTGGTTCGGCGGCTTCGGATGGGGTTGGGGTAATTGGGGATTGGATTGGCATCATCATTACGCCATTTACGACCACCACCGCTACTACTCCAACAGCACTACCTTCTATAACCGGAACAGTTTCTACCGGAGTCGAGGCGAACGCGGCGAAGGCTTCAACCATCACGGCGCTGCAGCCCGACCTTTCCACGGAAATGACAGGGCGGCCCGAGGCTACGCGGAACCGCGAGGACAGAGCGGCGTCCGCTCGGGGGCTTTCAGCGACTTCGGGCGTGGCGGAGAGGAAAGAGGCTTTTCGTCACGAGGAAGGTCCAGCTTCGGCGGTTTCGGCGGCGGCCGTAGTTTCGGCGGAGGACACGGCGGCGGGCGCCGCTAATCGGTTTTAGAAACGGAGAGCATCTTATGCGGCACACTTACTTCGAACATTCTCATTCGGCAAATCTTTTCAGGCTCGCGGCGGCCGTTCTTCTTTCGGTTCTGTCCTTTTCCGGAGCTTCCATGGCGCGGCAGCGCCAGAAGACGTTTTCATCCCCGGAGGATGCGAGCGCGGCGCTGGCCGCCGCGGCACAGACCAACGACGAAAACGCTCTGCTCGAGATCCTGGGACCGGACGGTAAGGAAATTGTCTCTTCGGGAGACGAAGCCGAGGATGCCCAGAGCCGCGCCGATTTCGCGCACAAATACCAGGAGATGCACCGCCTGGTGAGAGAACCGGACGGAATCACCTTATACGTGGGCGCGGAGAATTGGCCCCTCCCCATGCCGATCGTGAATAAGGATGGCGCATGGTATTTCGACACCGTGGCGGGCAAGCGGGAAATCCTGTACCGGCGAATCGGCCGAAATGAGATGTCGGTCATTCGCGTATGCAAGGAACTCGCGGCCGCGGAAAAAGAATATTATGAAAGCGAGGGCCAGTACGCAAGCAAGATCCTGAGCGATGCAGGGCAACACAACGGCCTCTATTGGAGAACGGGCGCTGAGGAACCCGAAAGCCCCGTTGGACCGCTGGTGGCTTCCGCGGTTGCCGAGGGTTATGCCAGGAGGTCGGATGGCGCTCCCACTCCTTACCGCGGTTACTATTACCGCATCCTGAGCGGTCAGGGACCGAATAGTCCGGGCGGACCGAAGCGTTACATCGCCGGCGGCAAGATGACCGGGGGATTCGCGTTTGTAGCCTACCCGGCGGAATACCGCTCATCCGGCGTAATGACATTCATCGTGAACGGCGATGGAGTGGTATATCAGAAGGATCTCGGTCCGAAGAGCGGCGCCCTCGCCATGGCCATGAGGGAATATAATCCCGGTCCCGGTTGGCAAAAAGCCGGCGATCCGCAGGGGGAGATAAACGCGGAATCGCTGAAGCAACGGCCGTGAGGACTGGGGCCTGTGCAAACCCAAGATAAGTCGGCCTATTCGGCTCTGTATGTTTGCGGGGATGTTACCGATAAGTCGGGAAACTTTCCGATCAGCAGCCATACCCCTATTGCACTTCTGTGCATGGGAGTTCTAAGCGCACTGGCCCCGCACGCCAAGGCAGACGACTGGGACCAAAAGACCATCTTTACCTTCAACGAGCCAGTGGAGATCCCCGGCTAGATTTTGAATCCGGGCACCTACGTCTTCAAGCTCATGGACTCGGAATCGGACCGCAATGTCGTCCAGGTCTTCAACAGGGACGAGAATCACCTGTACGGCACGTTTCTGACGATACCGGACAACCACTTGAAGCCGGTCGGGAGACCCATTATTACTTTTTCGGAACGCCCTGCCGGAACACCGGAAGCGGTGAAGGCATGGTTCTATCCCGGCGAAAATTACGATCACGAGTTTGTATACCCCAAAGCCAGGGCGGTAGAGTTGGCCAAGGCGAATAATCAACCGGTCGCGTCGATGCCGACGAAAATGGCAACCAATACCGTCCAGGCGGTGACAACCATTCAGGAGCCCGCCGTGGTCGCGCTGATACAAGGCGCCGCTCATCGCTCAGAGATGTTCGCGTGCTTGACCCGAGGGGAATGGAGACGCTCACTTTGATCACTTGCTACCCATTCGGTTTCGCGGGCCCCGCGCCCAAGCGATTCGTCGTTCAGGCCGACTGCGCGGACTGCAAGTGATTGGCAGCGGCGGTCACGGGGACCGTTACCGCCGGTTCAGACTTACGGCTCGACGACAGGGACTTGCGAGGCTAGCTGAAGCTCCGTGATCAGCCCGAGGCGCCAGTCGAGTTGGAAGAACAAAGCTGTCGTCCGCCCGGACAGAACCTTACGAAACATCGGAAAGTACTTCAGGCGCAATTGCATCACGGATTCTTCAACGGCCGCGCGCCCCTTGATATAGTTCTCTGCTTGATCGTCAGTCATCGAAGTGTAATTCTCAGAGTACTTCTTCAGCAGATCGTACTTCCGGTCGGTAATCGCCGCCAGATCCGCCGTGTAACGGCCGTAAATTGGCCAGAAGCGCTCCGCTTCGGTATCAGTGAGGCCCAGGTTCGCGGCGATGATCTGCTTTTTGATGGACTGCACGTCCGACCGGAATAACTTGATGTCGTTGTCGGATATTCCTGGTTCCGGAGTCGTCCCAACGGCACGCTGTGGCGCCATGTCCTGAGCGAAAGCTCGGGCCATCGTGAGCGGCACGAACAGCAACGCGATTGCCGCGATATACTTCGTCTTCATTCATCCTCCCATGGCCGCAGGCGCGGCCTCAAAGAGAAAGAGGATTGGCATGGATGGTTTGTTGGAAGGCATCCCGCGGAATGTCGGCAGACGTACCGGAGATCAGGCTCGGTGGAATACATTCGGCAAAACCGCGGGGCTGGCCGAAACAGGAAACCCGAGATTTCTCCACGCCTGGAATCCGCCTGCCAGAGGATGCACCCTCTCGACGCCTCTCTTCCGGAGCGCCAGGGCCACCCGGGCGCTGACGAATTCTCCCGGCGATGCACAATAGAGGACCACATCCTCGGAAGACGGTATTTCGACGCCGGCATATTGTTCGAGCCGCCAGGGGTCGATGCGCACGGCGCCCGGGATAGCCGGCGATTCGGGACTGTGGTGGCTCGGGCGCCCTTGCAAGTCGATTAGCAGAATCTTGTCGCCGCGGTTCAGCCTTTCCAGAAGCTCCTGCGGAGAAACGCGCGCAAGCCTGAATAGCCGCACGAAATGGAGCCAGTTCCGGAGCCTCTTCGCGAGATGGAAGGCAAAGCATGCAGCGGCCGCCGCCAGCAATATGGCTCCCAGCCGTACTACATGTATTGCGACCTGGTCCAACTGATTACTGAAAATAAAGCCGACTATGGCGTAACACGATGACCAGAACATCGCGCCCACCCCATCGAACAGCGCAAATTTCGAGATGGGGACACGGGCGGCGCCGGTGAGGGGAGCGGCCACAGCGTCTAGACCGACCACAAACTTGGAGATCAGCAGGATCCGGATCCCGTGTTTGGCCAAGACGGTGGTTGCTCTGCCGGCGCACACCTCAGGATGCGGGAGGAGAGCGCAAAGAAAGTGAAGAGTCCGATTCCCCCACCGGCGCCCGGCGCCGTACCACGCCATGTCGGCCAGGACAAATGTGATGACGGCCAACCCAATGATCGCAGGAAGGCTGAATGTCCCGGCGCGCGCCAGTGCGCCCGCCGCAATCAGAAAGAGATTTGCCGGCACGGGCAGACAAGCCTGGCGGCCCAAGACTACGCCAATCAGCAGCCAGTAGCCGTGCCGGGCGATGAAATCAACTGTCTCCTGCATTGTCTACTCCCGGGCGGCATGAACCACGCCTCACAAGCTCCCACCGGTCAGGCCGCGGTGTCCAGCAGTAAAGCATTCAAGAGCATGTGGCGACCGCGGAAAAGCCGGCTTTTCACCGCCCCCTCCGTCGCGCGCAGACGCTGAGCGGTTTCCTCTGTGCTCAGGTCCTTGAAGTGGCGAAGGATCATTACGCGTCTGTATTTGCTAGGGAGGTTTACGACGGCGCGACGAAGCACCCGCGTCTCCTCGATCCGCACAAGGGACTGGTCCGCCGATTCGTCCGTTGAAGCGAGGAACTCGAGATGTTGGGGCGTCTCACAGCGCCTGTGCCGGCCTTCGCGGCGAATCAACATGATTGCCTCATTCGTGGCGATCCGAATCAGCCACGTGCGGAAGCTCGATTCGTGCCGGAAGGAGGACAGTCCGCGCCATGCCTTGATCATCGCCTCTTGCATCGCATCGTCGGCATCGGAAGCATTCCGCACGATCGAAAGGACGCGCGCTCGTACCGCGTTTATGTGACGGTCCATTAGAATCTGGAAGCATTCCGTTTTTCCCGCAAGCGCCATTTCCATCAGGGAGCTGTCTGGGCACTCTTTGTACGCTGCAATCGATGCCATGTTCGCCGTCCTCATCCATGAGATGCAATTAGAGGTCCGATTGTTTGGCCGGATTTTGCAAACAAGAGCCGCGGGAATGGGATCTATTGATTTAAAGCCCCGTGCAAATGAAATGGCCGAAAAAGCAGATTCCGCTCGATCCGGACGTCAACGCCATTACCAGAGACCGTGGCGACGAGTGCGGCATTTCGGTTTCCGGCCGTATCACGATCGATTCCTCGCCCGGCCTCGATGCGCTCCTGCGCCGGAGCCTCGACTCGGCAGGGTGCAGATTCCTGACAGTGGACCTGTATGACGTCAGCTATATGGACACTTCTGGGCTAGCCATGCTGGTAGAGCTGCTCAAGGCCGCACGAACACGGGGGAAGACCTTGCGCCTAAGTGGACTTCGGGAAAAACCCCGATACCTTCTGCAAGCGACTCGCCTGTTGCATCTTTTTCAGGAAGAGCCGCGATGAGCCATTCCGCAGTCGCGAAGATCGGCAAGTCCACGCTCCGCCACATCGGGTATGTGGGGGCACTGGCGATCCAGTTCCGGAATGCGGCGGCAACCCTGGGGCGAGCGTTGCCGATGGTGGGCAACCGGCGCCGGTGGCGCTCGGCGGTCGCGCAGATGCTCAGCGTGGGCGTGGACGCCCTCCCGATGGTGGCGATCATGTCGGTCTGCGCCGGGTTCATTCTGGCCATGCAGGGCGCGTCCGAGTTGCGCCGCCTGGGGGCCATAAACTTCGTGATCGAGCTGGTGACCATGGGATTTACGCGGGAATTGGGCCCGCTGTTGACAGCCATCGCGGTGAGCGGGCGGTCGGGATCGGCGTTCTCGGCGGAGATTGGCAGCATGGTGGCTACCGAGGAGATCGACGCGCTAAAGACCCTCGCGATCGACCCGATTGAATTCCTGCTCGCGCCCAAGTATCTCGCGGCGTTGGTCATGTTGCCGTGCCTCACGATTCTGGGCAGTGCTTGCGGAATATTGGCCGGCGGATTATTCATGCGGCTAGCCACCGATATGGCCTTCGGCATGTATTTTCGTGCGGTCTTCCACTCCATGGCGCTAAAAGACGTCCTGACGGGGCTGCTGAAGAGCCTGGCGTTCGCCACAATCATTGTTCAGGTCGGATGCCTTGAAGGTTTTCGCGTGCGCGGAGGGCCGGATGCCGTGGGACGGTCCGCTACGGCGGCGGTCGTGAAATCCACATTTCTGGTGATTCTGGCGGATGCGGTATTCACAGCCATCTTCTACTTGACGGGGACGAGATAGTCATGGACGCGGCCCCGGTGATTTCGGTGCAGGATGTGGTGGTGGCCTATGGCGGGCGGCGGATCCTCGATGGCGTCAACCTAGACATCGCGAACGGCGAAACCATGGTGCTGCTGGGCGGGAGCGGATCCGGAAAAAGCACACTGCTGCGCCAGATGATCGGACTCGAGCGGCCGCAGTCCGGGCGCGTGCTGATTCACGGAATGGATCTCGCCCGGTGCAAGCCGAACGAGTTGAGGAGAGTCCGGCGGTCCATCGGAGTGGCGTTTCAAAATGGGGCGCTGTTTAATTCGATGTCCGTGGAAGACAATGTCGCGCTCCCTTTGCGTGAGCACACCCGCTTGGCCGAATCGACCATCCGGCTGATGACATGGATGAAACTTGCAGTGGTCGGGTTGGCGGACGCTGGAAAGTTGAGCCCGCAGGAGCTATCCGGGGGAATGAAGAAGCGCGCGGCTGTGGCGCGAGCGTTGGCGCTCGATCCCGAGGTGCTGGTCTTTGATGAGCCATCCGCCGGTCTGGATCCGATTGTGGCCGCTGAGTTGGACGAATTGATTCTTGGATTGAAGCGGGCTTTCAGTATGACGGTGGTCGTGGTGACGCACGAGATGGCCAGTGCATTCCGCATCGCGGACCGCATGGCAATGCTCTACAAGGGCTCTTTGATTGCGGTCGGCGCCAGGGAAGAATTTCAGGGCAGCCAAAATCCGCGGATACGGCAGTTTTTGGATCGCATCCCAGACCGAATCGCGGACGAAGGCGCGATCGACCGATACTTTGAGCGGTACCTGGAGGGAAACCCCGTATGAACACGGAATCGAAAGTAGGCATATTTGTCATCGCCTGTCTGGCTATCCTGGGAATCACTCTCTACTATGTAGGCAATGAGCAGTGGGGCCGCCGATTGACGCCTTACCGAACTTACTTGCGGTACGCGGGCGGCATCGGGCCGGGATCCGAGGTTCTGTTCGGAGGCATTGCGGTGGGCCGGGTCAACGCTGTCCGAGCCTGGGAAAAGGATCCCACACGCATCGAGATCCTCCTCGATGTGAAAGACGGGACGCCGCTGAATGACAAATCCGTGGCCGGTCTGGGAGCCGTCAGCCTGATGGCCAGCCCGGTAATCTCAATCACGACCGGCGCGCACGATGCCCGGCGCCTACGGCCAGGTGACGCGATCGCTTCGCAGGAAACCGTCAGCATCGACGACATGACCCGAAAACTTTCCGGGATTGCAGATAACGCGGCCGACTTGATGACTCAGGTGCGAAGCGAACTGAAAAACATCGCCGGCCAGGCGCAAATTGTCCTCACCAATTTGAACGAAGCCACCGGGCCGGCCAACCGTAAGCAGATCGCTGAAATATTGCAGCGAGTCAATGCTCTGGTAACCCAGCAGTCGCCGAAGCTCGACCAGATCACGGATCAGGTCCTGCTGGCGGCGCGCGACGCGGATTCCACTTTGAAGACGATCGGTCCGTTGGTGAACCACGCCGACCAGGCGGTGGGAAACGTGAACGCGACGATCGACCAGTTGCGCGAACCCATACGGCAGGAGCTGGGCCAACTGAATGCGACGATCGAACAGGCGAAGAGCCTGATTGAAGCGGTGCACGCGCAGGTGCGGGCGAACGATCCCACAATCCGGGAAGCGCTGGAGAATCTCCGCGTGGCGACCGAGAACCTGGATCAATTGAGCGACCAGGTGAAGCAGCGCCCCTGGAGCCTGGTGAGAATCCGCCAGCCCAAAGACCGCAAAGTGCCTCGATAGCAAGGGGACCGAACTTCTGGTAACCGTCGGGTAGCAGCCGTACGAGTTTCGCTGCACCAGCGCGTGTTCGCAAACATAGTTCCGCCTGTGCCAACAAAAGACCGCGCCTCGATCTCTTCTTCTCTGAAGGCGCTCTGCGCTTCAAAGAACTCGCAATGGAGGTTTGATATACATGCGTGGTAGAGGTTTGGTTCTAATTGCGGCAATTACAGCCGTCTTTCCGATCATGGCTTCCAACGACACCGAGGCGCGGCTTAGCAGGGCCGCGACAGTTCTCAGTGAGTTGACCGATGCTAAAGGCGGCCTACCCGCCGAGCGGCTGGCCAAGGCCGATTGTGTCATCGTGGTCCCAGGATTTAAGAAAGGCGCTGCGGTGGTCGGAGCGGGCTACGGACGAGGTTTCATTTCGTGCCGGAAATACGAAGGCTGGTCGGCGCCGGGCGCGGTGACCCTGGAGACCAGCAGCCTGGGCGTGCAGATCGGCGGCGAGGAAATCGATATCGTGATCGTGTCGATGGACAAAGGGCGGCGTGAGAAGCTGCTCTCGGACCGTTTCGCGGTCGGGGACGATGCTTCGGCGGCATGGGGAAATGGCAAATCGGCGCATGAAGATCCTAGCGCGAAGATTTTGTTTTTCGGCCGCACGAAAGGCGTCTTCGCCGGCTTCAGCGTCGACGGCGCGACCCTATCTCCTGACCGTTCGACCATTAAGGCTCTGTACGGAGAGCGCATGACCAATCAGGACATCGTCGAACGTCAGGACATACCCGCGGACGCGCGGCCCTTCGTTACGACACTCGCATCCGTAGCGATGCATTAATATTAATTCCGTTCGACAGATCCCCATAGCGGCTCTCTGGCCCTGGCGCGCCCGGCGTGCCGGGGCCGAGTCTTTAGGGAGCGCTGTTTTATTGCAATGCTGGCGCCCGTTCACTTCTTGCCCTCTACGACTTAATCCCGGTGATCGATCGTAAGCGTCTCCTTGTCGTACAGCCTGACTTGGACGATCGTTTCATCTCTCCGCGGCAGGTATCGACCTTCTCATGCTCGCAGGCGAAATCCGCGCGTCTGATCCAAAGAGGAGAGCTTGGCTGCCGATCGCCCGTTCAATCCGGTTCGTGACGAGTGCCCGGTAGTTGATTGGCACCCGACGACGCCCGAACACAGAGTTTACGTTCAACAAAACTTCAGGCTGGCGCGCCTCCCTTTTGAAACTCCGGCTGAACCGACTGATCCTCCGCTGTACGTCTGGGTGCGCCCTACTCCAATCATTTCGCGGTGTCAGTCCCAGGCCGCGCATTGGCGAGCGCCGCCGGCGGGGCGGGAAGCCCGCAATCGACTTCCGGGTCAGGAATCCGACACCGCGCTTTATCCGAGGCTCCGGAAACAAAAGCATTTGTTCGCAGGGAATGTTGGCCTTCGGAGTGCCTCTCCAGCAGTGCAGCCGAGAGGGGGCTGAAATGAGCCAAAAAACAATCGCCTTCAAAAGACGTCTGAATGAAGAAGCGGTCACGGAGAGGTTTCTGGATCGTCGGGATGAACAGTCGTTCGAGGACCTGTTCCATACCTTCTCTCCGCAGCTCATAGCCTACTTCCGGGCGCACCGCTGCAGCACGAGTCAGGCTGAGGACCTCGCTCAGGACGTCATGCTGGCCGTATATCTCAAGGCCTCTCAAGTTCGAGATGGCAGCCTGTTCCGTGGGTGGTTATACAGAATCGCCCACAACGCTTTGTGCCGGAGTTACGGCAAGCGTGCGCGGGAATTCGATACCGTCAATACGGCGGACATGGCGGAACGGCTAACCGGCCCGAAAGCCCCTGCCGGCGGGCCGGCCTTCGAGTTCACGCGCTGGATGGCATTCCTCGATTCGACCGAGAGCGAGGTCATGAGACTGCGCTTTATCGAGGAGTGGGAATATCACGAAATCGCCTCTGCACACTCCATCCCCATCGGGACCGTGCAGTGGAGAGTTTTCAACGCAAAGAAGAAACTGGCGCCGCATCTCACGACGCGTCATGACGTCGCGCGCAAGGCTGCCTGAGGAGGAAGAATCATGGCTCGCATCGCATTACTCGATCCAAACCGAAAAGGACGCCAGGCGGAGGATTTGCAAACGCAGCTCCGGCAGCTCGTGATCGGCCAGAATGAGGCAATTCAGCGGATCGTGGAGACCTATCAGATCCACTGCGCCGGGATGGCCCCTGCTGGCCGCCCGATTGGCAATTTTCTATTCCTCGGCCCGACCGGCGCCGGCAAGACGCGCGCCGTCGAGGCGACCGCCGAGGCCTTGCTGAGGGACCCGCGTGCGGTGATCAAAATCGATTGCGCCGAGTTTCAACACAGCCACGAAGTCGCCAAGCTGATCGGTTCGCCTCCCGGATATCTCGGCCATCGGGAAACCCACCCACTCCTCAGCCAGGAGGCGCTCAACCGCTACCACACCGAGAAGATCAAGCTTAGCCTCGTGCTCTTCGACGAAATCGAAAAGGCCAGCGACTCCCTGTGGAACCTTCTGCTTGGGATCCTCGATAAGGCTACCCTTACTCTGGGCGACAATCGGCGCGTCGACTTCACGCAGGCAATGATCTTCCTCACCAGCAACCTGGGCGCTGCCGAGATGAGCTCGATGGTGAGTCCGCGATTGGGTTTCCAGGCTGCACCGGCCAATGACGAGGCCAGCCGCGCCAAGTTGAGTGCGCGCATGTCTACGACTGGTATCGCTGCAGCACGGCGCCGCTTTACGCCCGAGTTCGTCAACCGCCTGGACCACATCGTGGTCTTTAAAACTCTAGGCCGTGACGAACTGAGCCGGATTCTCGACCTGGAACTCGAATTCGTGCGCCAGCGGATCGAAACTGCAGCATCGGGCAATCCGTTCGCGATTCATGTAACCGCCGCCGCTAAGGATTTTCTGCTGTCCGAAGGCACCGACATGCGTTATGGCGCACGCCCACTCAAGCGAGCCATCGAACGCCTGCTGGTGCACCCGCTCTCGAATCTGCTGGCAACCGGACAGATCCACCGCGGCGATTGCATCCGTGTCAGCCACGCACAGGGCTCCCCGTGCCTGTCGTTCTCCCGCGATGCGGCGATAGAGCAAGCCTGGGACGTGGGCCGCGCCGCCGCCTGACTTTAAGGGGTGCGACAGACGATCCGCACCCCGATCAGTGTACCGACGGACTCCCGAGTTGCTCGCCGATCTTCCCCGCGCGAGGCGATTGTCGATGTCGGCAGGGCGAGGTACCTAAAGCTTTCACGCCGGTCGCGGCATTCCAGAAAATCGAGACAACCTTCTCGGAAGAAGGTACATCCGTGTCGGCGTAGGTGGTCCAGAAATTCGTCCCGTTTTCACTACGGAGCGGTCCCCGCGGCGACCAAGAGCGGCACCTGTTCGATGAGATCCGCGCCGCGACTGTGAGCGTCTTCCGACGGTTACGGAGCAGCTTGCAATTTCCAGTAGTGCCTGCGACAGGTCTTCCAGCGCACTGGCAATCATCAGGCGCGCGTTCGGCAGAACAAATCTCCGCGTTACTACACCAGGAGAGTCGAGCGCCTCGCCGACGGCCATTTCCGCTGGCGCATTGGGGTGTAGAACGCGACGTGGTAACGGAGCATACGTCGATGACAATACGTGGCGCCGAGGCAAGGACCTTGCGCCGTCGCAGCCAGCGCTGTCGCAACCGCGCCCACTAAAATCCCGGAGTGCGGCCCACGGCCTGCTCTAGCTCCGCCCACGCGAGCAGGTATCCTAAACTCGCCTGCAGATAGTCGGCCTGAGCCTTGTACGTGGCGGCCGTAGCGCGCCGCGTGTCGGAGACCAGAACGACCCCCTGGGCCATCTGATTTTTGGCTAATCGCTCGCTCTCCTGCCGCAGCTTCACCACCTGGTTGGCCACCTGCACCATGCTCCGGGTCCGTTCCATTTTGTTATAGCTGCGTTCGATTTCCACCGCGACCGAATCCTTCAGCCGGCGCAGGTTTTCCTGCGCCTGCGCTAGCTGGTTTTCGCGCTCGCGCACGGCGGCGCGCCTCTTGCCGAAATCGAAGACCTCCCAGTTAAGATTGAAGCCGAAATCGCCGAAGTTGCGCACCAGGAACGGAACGCCGTCCTGATAGCTGTGGCGTGCATACGCGGTCACGTCCGGGATGTACGCTGTTTTGGCGCCCGCAACCGCGGCGGTAGCCTTGCGAACCGTATCTTCGGCTGCCAGGATTTGCGGGTTTTCGGCCCACGCGGTCTTGACGTATTCCTCCCGTGACTGCTGGTCCACGTTGGCGGGCACGGCTGGGTCGAGATCCAGTTGCGTCTCGAGCGGGAGCCCCAGCAGATCGTCCAATTCCGTGTTCAAGTCGGATAGCTGGAGTTCCGCGGCGAGAAGCGACTGTTGGCTCTCGAGCAGGCCCGCCCGCCCATCGATCGCTGCGACCCGCAGCGCGCTGCCTTTGCTCACGTCGTCTTCGCTCTCCCGCAGGTGCTCGGCAGCGAATTTCGTCTGCTGCTCGGCGGCCTTCATCTGCAACTGTGCGATCAGTATCCCGTAGTACAAGGAATGCACCTGCAGCGCGACCTGGTTTTCCGCCTGCTTCAATTCGTCGCGCGACACGGCCGCCTCGGCCGCCGCAACGCGATTGGAGTCGTGAACGCGGATTAACTGCGTAAGCGGTTGGGCGATCATCGTGCCGCTCGAAAACAGCGTGTTCTGGCCCTGCGGCAGCGAGACTCCCCGCGCCGGGAGCAACGCTCCGCCCGCCGTTCCCAAAGCGCCCGCGGGAATCGCGATATTCTGCAGGTCAGTAAGGTGAAGCACGTTGGACTGGTTGGTGATCGACGGGAAATAGCCGGCATGCTCGCCGGCCTTCTTCTGATCGTTCTCCTTGACTTTCAGCCGCGCGATGTTAAGCGCGCGGTTCTGCTCGATGGCCAGGTGTACCGCCTCGGTGAGAGTCAGATGCCGGGTATCCGCGGCGAATTGCGGCGCCGCTAGAACAGCCGCCAAGGCCGCCATGCGGAGCGGCCGATTGCCAAACGAACCAGTCATTTCATTTTCCTCAAGTCCTTATAGTTGAATTTGGCAGGCCGCAGACAGAGCATCAGTAACAGGTACGCAACTACCATCCAGCCGACCAGAATAAAGCCGTCAGATATCGCCTGCGTGTAGGCCTGCGCCCGCACCTGCTTGCTCAGGAGCCCGATCGCACGGCTATGCGCTTCTTCGAATCCGGAAGAACCGGGCAGCATTCCTCCGGTCAGCATGCGGATCCATTCATCGGTGAGCCAGTTGCCTGCCTGTACGTGCAGCCCCAGAAGGTTGGAGTGATACTTCTCGCGAACGGAAATGAAGTACCCCATCAAGGATGCGCCAACCTCGCCGCCGAAGAGCCGGATGAAGTGCATGAATCCGGAGTACGTCGCGGCAATCGTGGCGCTCGTCATTGCGCCCAGTTCCAATCCCTCCAAAACGATGCTGCCCAACAACCCGATGTACGAGCACGCAAATCCGCACGAGAACAAAAGCTCCATGATTACGAAATTGTTCCCCGCCCACGACGTGTCGAGGTGCGAAAGTGCCCAGCCGGACGCCGCCGCGATGGTAAGCCCGCCCGCCAGGATCACCCGCGAGTGCGTCTGTATGGTAGCCAGCGCGACAATCCATACCATGACGCCCATCGGCACAGCCACCCAGGCGAGAGCGTGGCCGGTCTCGAGCGGCCGGTAGCCTTGAATGGTCCCCAGGAATGCCGGGATCAGCATCACAGTCGCCAGCATCACAAAGCGAAAAGCGAAAATCGAAAGCGCCAGCACAATCACATTGCGATTGCCGAGGAACTGGAAGTCCAGAAGCGGATTTGGCATTCGCATGCGTCGGACAATCGCCGCACCCAGCAGGAAAGCGCCTCCGGCGAGCATGGCCACAATCACTCCGGAGTTGAGCCAGTCCAGACGCTCCCCCTGATCGAGGACGCCGTAAATAAGTGCCAGCCCGAAGCTCAAGTAGGTGAATCCACGCCAGCTCAGGGTTTCGCCCTTGGCCGGCCGCCGCGGCATTCCGAAATAGATGCAGAGCATCATCAACGGCGTAACTACCGCCGCGGTCCAGAAGATCCAATGCCAGGAAAGATGCTCGATGTACCAGCCTTCTATGAGCGAGGCGATGTTGGTAACGAACACGATCTCCGCGGCGTACGCCGCCACCCCGTAGATGATCAGCCGCCTGGGCAGCGTAAACAGCACGAAGGTCATGGTGAGCGAGTAGAACGTGCCAGAGGCAATGCCGCCGATCGCGATCAACGCCAGCATCACACCGTAATTCGCCGCGAACGGCAGCAGCGCCGAGGCGGCGGTGAAGATGGCGGCGCACGGCAGCAGAATCCTGCGCGGCCCCCACCAGGAATTCAGGAACACCACGAAGCAGCCGCTGAACATCATCGCCATGTACAGCGCAGTGGGAAGCCAGGAGCCCTCGTCGAAGCCGAAACCGAGGGCGCCTCTTAAGTCGGGCAGTCCGACGCTCAGCAAGCGGCCGTTAAGGGTCGCGATGCCGGCGCCGAGGAAGACGCCCAGAATTCCCAGCCATGGGTTGGTGGTGGGCCTAGCCGCGCTTGCGGGCGGTGGCGCGGGCGTAGTGGCGGTGGGGGCGGCAATGGTCACCCGATTTCCTCCGTCAGTGCCCCGCCGCTTCGGTGCGGACCGTGGCGATCACCGACATGCCGGGTCGCAACCGATCGGCCGTGCCCTGGCCGGCATCGAATACGATCTTGACAGGCACCCGTTGTACGATCTTGGTGAAGTTGCCGGTAGCGTTGTCCGGCGGTAACAGCGCGAATTGCGATCCGCTGGCCGGAGACAGGTGCTCCACTTTGCCTTTGAAGACCACACCCGGAAATGCATCCACCCGAATTTCGGCGGGATCTCCCGAGCGCATGTGACGGACCTGCGTTTCCTTATAATTCGCCTCCACCCAGATATCGCGTTGCACGAGCGAAATCACCTGAGTGCCCGGACTGACCAGTTGTCCCGCTCGGACCTTGCGCTCGCTGACGATCCCATCCTCCGGAGCTACGATGCGGGTGTATCCGAGATTGGTTTCGGCCAGCGCCAGCGATGCCTTCTTGGCATTCAGATCGGCATGCAGCAGGAGCTCTTGAGAATCCAGCACGGCGCGCTGCCGCTTCTGGGCCTCGATCTCGGATTGGCTGCTTTGGAGGCGCGCGTGGGCCCTCGCCAGATCGGCCTGGCGGCTCGCCAATTGCGCTTCGGCCGAGGCTAAGTCCGCTTCACGGCTCGCCAATTGCGCGCGGAAGCGCTCTGCATCAGCCACCACCTGCTCCAGCTTCTGCCGCGTGGCGGATTCGGTGGCGATCAGGGCCTCCTGCCGCTTTCGCTCCAGTTCGGTCCGCAGCACATCCGCTTTGGCGCCTTCGATGCCGCTATGAGCGTTGGCGATCGTGGAATTGGCCGCCGCGATTCCCGCCTCCGCCGCCGCGATATCGGCTTCCGCGGCCCGGACGCCGTCGCCGGCCTGAACGATTCGGGCGTCCTGCAGATCCTTCTGCCGGCGATTATTGATGAGGGCGCCTTCGCCGCCGACCACCGCGGCGGCAGCCTGATCCACCTGTGCGCGAAAATCGTCGTCGCGCAGTTGGACCAGCAGTTCGCCCGCCTTCACCGGCTGGTAGTCGGAGACCGCCACCTTCGCAACCAGTCCCGCCACCTTGGTGCTGAGGGGCGTGAGATCGGCGTGAAGATAGGCGTCGTCGGTCTCCTGGGCGCGGTTCTCGCTTACCCTGGTGTTCCAGTTCCCCGCGATGAGCATGACGACTCCGCCGGCCATCAGTAGAATGATCACTGGCACGGCGAGCTGTTTCAATCCCTGCGCCCATCGCTGCTTCCATCCGGGGCGCTTTTGAGCAACGTCCGTTGTTTCCGGCATTTCAGATCCTCTGTTAACGGCCTCCTGTTTCGCTGATTCGGGCCGAGGATGCCGCCGAGACCCTTTGCGACATCGACGAAACCAGATCACCGACGGCATCTCCCATCTCGAGAGACAGTCCGGCTACCACGCCGGGAATTGAGCGTTGGTCCAGCTTCACGCGCTTGGACGACGATCCTTGCCAGAGCACCTCGCCCGTGCGGAGGCTGGTCAACTGAGCCGAGACCGCCACTTCGATCCAAACGACGCGGCCCTCGTCGACTTCCTCGAGACGATCGATTCCGCCCGTCAGCAGGCAGGCGCGCGTGAGACTGCCGTCATAGAGATCGACGGATTGGGCAATGCCGCGCGCCTCGAGCGACTGAATCATGGCGTTGGTGACGGCGCGGCGCGGATCCACTGCCCAGCGATCGTATTGGTAGAACCCCAATTCTTCGGGCGATTGCCGGTAGACAATTGGCCCTTCCCGGAGGTAACCGGGAGCGGTGAATTGGCGCACGGCTACCGATCCTAAGATGGGCTTTCGGTCCGTGGAAACAACAGGGGCGGGGAGAGTGAGGACATAGTAACTGGGGTATCGGATCTTAGCGCATCCGGAAAGGCCGGCGACGACAGCCGCAATGCCGATTCCGAATGCCTGTCCTGAACGGCGCATCGATTTTCCCTCTCCCTACCGGCGCCCCGGCTTTCACGAGATAGGAGCAGCGGGCGGGCGGTTTTGTTGGCCTACCGCGCTGCTATGGCCAACTGCAATGTTTTCGAGGGCTCTAAGCTAACTAATGGAGGCGGCAGGATTGAGGAGTTCCGCGCCAGGGCAGGGATGCCGGGGATCCTGCTGCACGGCAGCAGTGAGAGGATGCACCCGCGGAGGTCGCGGCCGAAGTGGCGGAACGCACCGGGGAAGACGAGCTCAGCGCGCGCGAAATCGACGTGCTCCGGCTGATTGCCGCCGGGAACGCCAACAAAGAGATCGCGGCACAGATCTCTTAAGCAGAAGACACGGCAAAGCGGCACGTCACGAATATCCTCTCGAAGTTTCGGGCAAACGACCGCACACACGCGGTGACGATCGGGCTGAAGCGCGGGACTATCGAACTGTAACCCTCAAAAGTGGGCTTGCGGGCCGCCCGAATTGTGTGTTCCGGTCCCGGCCTGCGTCGCGTACGCTGAAAACGGGACCATTGTGCAACGACTCTTTTCGACTTTTGCGGACGGCTCGCCGGGTGGGGGCCTTCTGCTCTTGCGGCTGCTGGCCGGAGGCGGTCTGATCTACTCCGGCATCGCTGCCGTAAGAACATCGTCCGATCTGCCACACCCCATCATGCAATTGGTGTGTGCCGCCGCGGGTGTTCTCATTCTTGGGGGCTTGTGGGCACCCTGGCGGGAGGACTGGCAGGAATTCTAGAGACGTGGGTCGCTTTCTCACAACTCGGCAGTCCGTGGGTGCAGATGGTGTTGGCGGTGCTCGGCGCCAGCTTGGCGATGATCGGGCCAGGAGCGTGGTCCATCGATGCGCGGCTTTATGGCAGGAAGCGGATCATTCCTCCCGGTACTTAGCGAGTTTTTACCACAGGATATGGAATTTCCCTCAAAAGTGGCCCAGGCGCCTTCCACCATAGAATGAATCGCGGCGCAACTATCCAGGGTTTGCGGCCCAGCGCAATTGCCGCACAATGAGCTTGTCATGGCAATCATGAGAGCAATCGATTTTCATTCTGTGCAAGGTATTCGGCCCGCCGCCGATACATGGCCAAAAGGTCCGATGCTGGTGGCCGACCGCCCAACCTACGTCAACGCGGCGAGCGTGAAGGCATTTGGCCCCTTCCGCCTGGACGCCGTCAATCAGTGCCTCTGGCGCAATGCCGGGAGCAATCCGGCGGAGCGCATCCTGCTCAAGCCCAAGGCCTTCGCTATCCTGCGATACCTGGTGGATCATGCCGGACGGCTGGTCACACGGGATGAGCTGCTGGATGCCGTATGGCCCGATACGCACGTGCAACCGGACGTGCTCAAGCGGCACGTCTTCGACATCCGCAACGAGCTGGGCGACGATCCCAGGGAACCCATCTATATCGAAACGCTGTCGCGGCGCGGCCACCAGTTCATTGCGCCCGTCCGGAACGTGGTGCCGCAATCCGCGGCGGCGGATACGGCCGCCAATAGCCAACTCGTGGGACGGGACCAAGCGTTGGCCGAACTTCAGGAGTGCCTCGGGCTGGTTTCGAAAGGCCAGCGCCAGATCGTGTTCGTGACGGGCGAAGCGGGCATCGGAAAGACCGCCCTGGTGGACGAGTTCCAGCGACAGGCCACAACGGGGGCACCGATTCGCATCGGGCGGGGCCAGTGCGTGGAGGGTTACGGTGGTAAAGAAAGTTACTATCCCATGCTGGAGGCACTGGGGAAGCTGTGTCGCGGGCCGGCAGGGGAACCCGTGCTCCGCGTCCTCACCGCTGAGGCTCCCACGTGGCTGGCGAGGTTTCCATCGCTGGTTCACCGCCTGGATTACGAGCGGCTGCGGGACGAAATCCTGGGCGCGACGATGCCGCGGATGCTGCGCGAAATCTGCGATGCCATCGAGATGATCGCGGCGGAGACACCGCTGCTGCTCATTCTTGAAGATTTGCATTGGACGGACCACTCGACGGTCGATCTGCTCTCCGCGCTGGCACGTGGCAGGGGTGGCGCCAGGCTGATGGTGATAGGGACATGCCGTCCGGTCGATCTTGCACTCGCCGGCAATCCCTTGGGGGCGGTAGAGCGGGACCTGCTGGTGCACCGGCTATGCCGGGAAGTGGCTTTGAAGCCGCTCAAGGAAGCTGAAATCGGCGCATACCTGGCCAGGGAGGCGGAAGGCTGCGTACCCGAGGGCTTGGCCGCGGCGCTCTACAGCCATTCGGAGGGAAATCCTATGCTGCTCGAGACCGCGTTGGAGCACATGGTCGGACGCGGGCTGGTGTCGCGGGAGGACGGTCGGTGGAATCTCCGGGCGGCGATCGAAGAGATCGAAGTGGAGGCGCCTGAGGACCTGCGGGCCATGATCGAGATCCAAATCGGGCGCCTGAGCGCGGGGGAACTTCGGGCGATGGAGGCGGCGAGCGTGAATGGCGTGGCATTCACGGCAGCCCTGAGCGCGCATGCCGCCGGAATGGAATTAGAGGATTTCGAAGAATTGTGCGAGAGGCTGGTGCACCGCGGCCTGCTGAGCCGTTCAGCTGGCGCACGGACAATTCCGGACCATAGCGTGTCCGACCAGTATCGGTTTGTCCACGCGGTATACCGCGATGTGCTCTATCGCCGGCAGTCGCCCTGCCGCAGGGCGGCGCTGCATCGGCGGATCGGCCAGCGGTTGGAGGAGCTGTACGCGGGTTCCCTTGACGAAATCTCTGACGTGCCGGCTCATCACCTTGAAATGAGCGACAGCGTAAGTGGGGCCGTAAGCTCCCGGTAACTGCTACGCAGCGAGGATTGGCAAGGTCAGAACGAGGGACGCGTCGGCGCGGGGCGCACTGCGTTACTGGCGGCATTGGTGACATCACAGGGTAAGCCTCGCCTGGCTTAGGGTGGGCATCGCGTTGATTGCGCGCGCCAAGGCCTTCGTCGGCCGCCGCAGGGGCGTGCGCTCTCAAAGGACCACCCCGCTGGCGCCGGCAAGTCAAGTCACAGGCCGAGAGTCCGGGGCCTTGTTCCGCGCCCTGTGCGCACTGTTCCCCAAACAAACTTATTCGGGCGCGGATCTCTAAGAGTAGAAGCTGCCAGGCGCAGTATCGCTCAATGGGATAGGGCAGGCATCGCTCTCTTCTGCCCGCTTGGTCCAGGTTTGTGGCTTGCACCTCCAGGTCGACACGATAAGGCGCGATCCGGCAGTGAACGATCACTTGGCGAATAGGGGCCCGTTTCGGCCGATTATCAAAAGGAGAACACTCATGTTACACAGACAAACGCTTCTCGCAAGCACATCGCTTCTCGTAGGCCTTCTGGCGTTTGGCGCCGTTGCAGATGCCCAGGAGGAGCCCTCAACTCCCACGTTCGAGTTCGGAGCGGGATATTCGTGGCTCCATGTCAATTCCGCCAATGACTACAACCACCGAACTGGCAATGGCGGGTCGGCATACGCCGCGTACAACATCAACCGATGGGTCGGCTTGGTGGCCGATTTCGGCGGCTACGCCAACACCAGGATTGACGACAAGGCAATGACCTATATGTTCGGCCCGCGCTTTAACTGGCGGCACGCTCGTTTTACTCCATACGTGCAATTTCTTTTCGGCGGCATCTATGCCTGGTCGAATCCGCAGGGAGCAGCTTCCGTCACTCAGAACGCTTTCGCGACCGCGGCGGGCGGAGGTTTGGATTACCAACTGAGCAAGCACATCGCGCTCAAGCCGATTCAAGTCGAATATGTGGAGACTCAACTGAATAGCTCGTCGGGTTTTGGCAGCCATCAGAACGATCTGCGGTATATGGCAGGGATTGTCTTTCGGGTGGGCCAGGCACTCAGATAGACAGAAGCCGTCCGACGCGAGCCGAGGTCAGGGCGAGATCGTATCCGGCTGGGCACCAGTTACCGCTGGAAGTTGGTTTTTTCGAGCGGTCGAAAACGGCCCCGTCCTCCACTGCTTCGCGCCTTTTCTGAGACCTACCCATCCGGCAGCTGAACGAGTGAACAACTAAAATGCGTCAAGCGAGCAGTCGTGGCGTTGGCACTGCGGGCGCCCAAGTCATGATGACCGGGTGGTGGACAAACTTACTCAAGATCGCGGAGGCGCTTGCGG
>Ga0335078_10003840_pt1 | contig 22357 bp, 15 predicted proteins | sample Lox_Sample_32_FD_206711 | JGI IMG/M metagenome (GOLD analysis project Ga0335078, IMG submission 206711) | Soil microbial communities from Loxahatchee National Wildlife Refuge, Florida, United States - Lox_Sample_3.2 | ecosystem: Environmental > Terrestrial > Soil > Wetlands | place: USA... | reverse complement strand
AAAGAGGCTCAAGCTCAAGACGCATCGCGGCGCGGCCAAGCGATTTAAAATCACGGCGACAGGAAAAGTGTTGCGCATGCATTCCGGCAAGCGGCACTTGCTGGGGACCAAGAAGGCCAACCGGATGCGGCGCCTGAAAAAGATGAAAGAAGTTTCGCCGGCGGACGCGGGCAACGTGCACAAGATGTTGCCGTACGGCTAGGGCGGAAAAAAATAGCCCGGCCGAAGAGAATTTCCGTAGTTCGTTTTTTGTTTTTTGCCGCGCCAGGCAGAGCGCAACCCGCCACGGTGGGCCTGCCGGCCGGCGGTCCGGTCCAAATGAGAAGCAGGACCGGGCCAATGCTCGCGAGAGTTTCGCGCACCGCGAAATTCCCGCTGAGCTTCTAAACACGCCGTGGAGACGCTTTCGCTTTCCGATTGTGCGCCGGCATCCGTGCGCGGATACGGCCGCAATGCTGCGGAAGGAGCGGCGCCTCCGCACCTGGAGAAAATAAAATGGCTCGAGTCAAACGCGGAACCAAACGCCGCGCGCGCCGCAAGAAATATTTGAAGCGCACCAAGGGATTTTTTCTAACCAAATCCAAGCTCTACCAGTCCGCTCAGGAAGCGGTAAATCGCGCGGAGCGCTATTCCTATCGCGATCGCCGCGCCCGCAAGCGCCAGTTCCGCTCGCTGTGGATTCAGCGCATCGGAGCGGCGGCGCGCAACGCGGGAATTTCCTATAGCCAGTTCATGCATGGGCTGAAGGCCGCGGGAGTCGAGCTCGATCGGAAAATCCTGGCCGATATCGCCGTCAAGGACGCCGCGGGATTCACGCAGCTCGTCGAGCAAGCCAAAGCTTCGCTCGCCGCGCCGGCCAAGGCGTAACGCTTCACGAGCTTCCATGACTAACGACCCGACAGCGAAAACACTCGCTGAACTCGGCGTTTCCGACGCGGCGGGAGTGGCGCGACTATTCGACGACCTCAAGGTCCGATTCAGGGTGGAACTTGCGCGAGCGGCCGATGAGGGCGATTGGCGGGCCGTGCTGAGAGACTGGCAAGGGCCTGGCTCAGCGCTTCGTTCTCGCGTAATTGCGAATTGGACTCGGGGTGGTTCCGACACACTATGCGACCGCGTCCGCAGAGAGAACGAGGGGCTCATCGGGTTCGTCAACTTGCGCCTGGGCGTCATGTTGTCTCTAGAGGAAGCCGGATTGAACAACGCCGAGGTCGTGGGGCCTCGATTTGCGACGCTAGAGAATAGTTTTGATAGGGAAATCGAGGATTGTAATGACGAAGCTGATCTCAATCGAACGAAACTAGCTTGGACGAGCCGTAATTCCGGTCTTCTTACGCGTATCTCCAGCAATTGGCTTAGGCCAGCGCCACCAGGAGTGAAGCGCACAGTTGGGCAAGCATTCAACCGGCTTAAAGGACATATCGAACAGGCGCTCGAATCGCGCCGCGCGGAAATCGAAGTGGCAGCCGAACAAACGGCGCTCACGCGCGAGCGCAAGGATCTCTCGCTTCCCGGCGTCGTTCGGCCGCTCGGCTCGCGGCATCCGTTGCGGCAGACGTTCGAGGAAATCGAGCGGATTTTTCTTTCGCTCGGCTACTCGGTGGTGGCCGGTCCGGAGATGGAAACTCCTTACTACAATTTCGAGGCGCTCAATATTCCCGAGCACCATCCCGCGCGCGACAATATGGATACGTTTTACATGGCCGCGCCCTTTGCACAAGGCGCTCAGGGTAAACCGGGCGCCGCACCGCTCTTATTGCGCACGCACACTTCGCCGATGCAAGTGCGCGCCATGGAAAAGCAACAGCCGCCCGTACGCATCATTGTTCCCGGAAAAGTTTATCGCCGCGATAATCCCGACGCGACGCACGGCTTCATGTTCCACCAGATCGAAGGGCTGGCCGTGGACACCGACATCACATTTTGCGATTTCAAAGGCACGGTCGAATATTTTGTGCGCGAATTCCTCGGGCCCGGTGTGAAGACGCGGCTGCGTCCCAGCTATTTTCCGTTCACCGAGCCTTCGGTGGAAGTGGATGCCACGTGCGTTTTTTGCGGGGGCAAAGGCTGCAACGTGTGCAAGCAGTCTGGCTGGATTGAGCTGTTTGGCGCGGGCATGGTCGATCCCGCCGTGTACGGCTTTGTGAATTATGACGCGGCGCGCTATTCGGGCTTTGCATTTGGGCTGGGCGTCGAGCGGCTCACGCAGCTCAAATACAACATCAACGACTTGCAGCTTTATTTTCAGAATGACGTGCGCTTCTTGCGTCAGTTTGCGTGAAGAAGCGATCTTTTTTGTGGCACAGGCTTCAGCCTGTGAGGCTTGGTTGGAGCAGGATCGACCAAGCCACACCCAGCCCACACAGGCTGAAGCCTGTGCCACAGAAGACCTAAACGAGTAGAAATGAAGGTTCTCTACAACTGGCTGAAAGAATTCGTCGATCTGACGGCGACGCCCGAGGATCTGCGCACGCGTCTCTCGCTTTCGGGCACGGCTGTCGAGGCGCTCGAGCAAACCGCGGCCGGGCCGCTCCTCGACGCCGAGCTAACTTCGAACCGCGCGGATTGCCTGGGGCACTACGGGATCGCGCGCGAAGCGGCAGTGCTGTACGGCTTGCCGCTGAAGAGCGTCGATCCGCATCCCCGCGAATCTTCCGAGCAAGCCTCGTCCGCGGCGCGCGTGCAAATCGATTCGCCCGAGTTGTGCGGACGCTTTACGGCGCGAGTATTGCGCGGCGTGAAAGTCGGTTCGTCGCCCGATTGGCTGCGCCAGCGGCTCGAAGCGTTGGGGCAGGCTTCGATCAACAACGTGGTGGACGCGACCAATTACGTGATGCTCGAACTCGGGCATCCCATGCACGCGTATGACATGGATTTGCTGGCCGAAAAGCGCATCGTGGTGCGGCGGGCACGGGCCGGGGAAAAAATGCGCACGCTGGACGGCATCGAGCGCACGCTCACAAATGAAATGTGCGTGATCGCCGACGCCACACGCGCCGTGGGCATCGCCGGCGTGATGGGTGGCGGCGACACCGAGATTCGCCTGGCCAGCCGCAACATCCTGCTCGAAGCCGCGTACTTCGATCCGATTTCCATTCGCCGCACATCCAAGGCGCTCGGGCTGCGCACGGAAGCCTCGGTGCGTTTCGAGCGCGGCGCGGACATGGAAATGGCGGAGACGGCTTCGCGCCGCTGCGCCGAGCTCATTCAGCAACTGGGCGGCGGCGAGATTCTTTCGGGCGTGGTGGACGTCTATCCGGGGCGCGCCGAGGCGCCGGCGATCGAGCTGACGCGAAAAGAATTTCTGCGCGTGATGGGCGCGGACGTGCCCGATGCGAAGATCGAGGCGATCCTCGAGGGGCTTGGCTTCTCGCCCGCCCGTTCCGACGCGGCGACACGAACGAGCGTGGGATTGCCCACGGCAGCGTGGAAGTGCCGGCGGCCGTCCTGGCGCGGCGACGTGACGCGCGAAGTCGACCTCGTCGAAGAAGTGGCCCGGATTTACGGCGTCGATAAATTCCCCGCGCGCCTGCCCGCGGCAAAATTACCCGCCGCGCGTCTCGAATACGCGGAAGCCGATGACCGCCTGCGCGACATTTTGATTGGCCTCGGCTATCAGGAGATCATCACGATTCCGATCGTGGATGAACCGAGCGATGCAATGTTCCGACCGGAAAACGCCGTGCCCGCGCGCATCGCGAATCCGCTCGCGGAAGACGCGTCCGTGATGCGCTCGACCGGAGCGGTCACCATGGCGCGGACCCTGGAATGGAATTTGAATCACGGGCAGCGCAACGTGCGCCTGTTTGAATTCGGCAAGATATATCGATGGGACGGAACGCAGCCGGTCGAGACGCGCATCGTGACATTGGGTGCGACAGGCCTTGCACGGGAAAAAGGCGTCGCCGAAACCGAGCGCGCCTACGCGTTCGCCGATTTGAAGGGCGACCTCGATCAGATCGGTCATCTCGCGGGCGGGCTCGCATGGACTCCGGGCGGTCCGGCGTGGTTTCATGCCGCGCATGCGGGAACGATTTCCCTGCGAGCGGGAGGCGGCTCGGCGGCTGGGCCGGCCAAGCCAATCGGGCACGCCGGGCAACTTTCGCGTCGCGTCTCGGAGCGATTCAAATTGCGGCAGGACGCTTACCTTGCGGAGCTGGAACTCGAGCCGCTCTGCGAAGGCTACAAATTCGCGCGCGCGGCGTTGCGTTACAAACCGCTTTCCCGCTTCCCGGCGGTCGAACGCGACTTTTCGCTCGTCCTCTCGGACGGAACCCCATTCGCGAGCATCGAGGAGGCCATTGGAGCTCTCGGCATCGCCGAAGTTTCCTCGATCGACGCCGTAGATTTATTTCGCGGGAAAAATTTGCCGGAGGGGAAATTCGCGCTGCTCGTTCGCGTGAAGTTTGAAAGCCGGCACGCCACGCTTACCGAAGCTCAGCTGACGGATTTTTCTTCGCGGATACTTGCCGCTCTCGAACAGAAGCTCGGCGCCGCGCTGCGCGCGTAGCGTTCGAGTAGGACGGGCTTCAGCCTGTCGGGTTTTGGTTCCCTCACCTTCTGGCGGCCAATGCGATTGCCTTGAGTTGGATCGCAGGCAAAAAGCGACAGGCTGAAGCCCGTCCTACTTTTGCTTCGCGTGATATACGATTGCAAAGAGGATTGCGGCCAGGGCGATGACAGCAAATGCCATGACGCTGGCTTCGGGGCCCACTGATCCGCCGGTGAGCCAGACGGGCCCGTGAAACGAGGAATTCAACAAGTGGCCGCGGATGACGAGGCCGCTGTCCGGCACGGAATACAGAAACGACTCGCCCCAATCGAAGGCCGCGTGCATTCCCACGGCGAACCACAGGTTGCCGGTGAGCCGCAACGTCAGGCAGAAAAACATGGCGATCACAAACACGCTAAGGCCGCCGATTTTATCTTCTCCGCCGTTGACCAGATGAAGAGCGCCGAACCCGGCGGAAAGCGCCACGGCCGACGGCCAGAATCCCATGCCCGTGGCCAGCGTGAATAGCGCGTAGCCGCGAAATAAAAATTCCTCGAAGAAGCCAACGCAAAGAAACACCGAGCCCCAAAGAAGCGCGTAGCCCCACAGCAGCGGCCCTCGCAGCGCCACTTCGCCAAAGGAAAATCCGCCAAACGCGCGAATCAGGAAAATGACCGCGGTGATCATCGCGATTCCCCACAGCAGGCCTTGCCAGAATCGAGCGCCGAACGCGGCGACGACAGGCAAGCCGTATACGCCGAATCGCCGGTCTTCGAGCATGGCCATGATCCCCGCGGCAACGAGCACAGCAATTGCCCCGGTGCCCTCCCGGACGAGCATGGAAGTTGCCGTGATGTTCGATTGATTCACCTGCGGCAGATGCAGAACCTTGGCGAGGACGGCTTCGACTAAGGTGACCAGGATAACGAGCAGAAGGTAAATCAGGAGACGCCACCCGGCCCGGAACTCCCGTTCATTCCAAAAAATGGTTTTCGCCAAGCGGTTGATGCCTTCGGGTGGACCGATGACAAGCCGCGCGTTCTGTGTCGTTTCGGGATTTTGTTCGAGCGGCATGAATTTACTCCGGCCCGTGCTCGGCGTAGCGTTTGAGGCGCGCGAGGTAATTCTGATTGCGGCGCGCGACGGCGTGGCGAGTCACGAGCCAGTCCAACGCTTTTCCCAGGAAGCCGGGCATTTTGTAATCGCTGCGCATCCGCACAACGGTTTTTGGCGAGGGCGGAGACGAAGCCGAAGGCGCGCCGACTCGCTCCAGCTCCCAGCGTTCCAGGCCCTCGACGCCGTAGCGGTCCCTGAACCGCCACTCGAATACGCTCGCCTGTTTGAGCGCCGTCACAACCGCCGTGTGCGCGACTTCGCGATTGCCCAATATGCCCGCGATGCGCACTTTTTGCGCCACGGCAAAATCCGGCGCGCCATCCTGCACTTCAAACTGCGCTTGCATGTCCGCGCCGTACCAGTAAGGCATGCGCTGCGGGACAAAAAACGCGAACACCACCTCGGCGGGAGCCGCAATCTCCACCGAGGTTTCAATGCGCGCCATGCAACGCGCATACTCTATCACGCGCGAGCCGCATTGTGGGCGCGGCCATCGCCAACACAAAGGCAAAGTGAAAGTTTGAAGGGTATCCAGTCTAAGCCGCGGGAAAGGGAATTGCCGCCGCAGCCAGGATGCGGCGGGTGCCCCGCTCCTGTAGAAAAACCACCGCGTGCAGATTCGCGCGGTTCCATCCGGGGTCCGCGTGCAGCGCAATCGTGGAGGAGAATTCTGAAGACGAGTTCTTGATTTTTCCAAGGGGCTGGAATTGCCGGGCGACGCCATTGTGTTCCAGGGCGCGGCCCGCATTTTCCCCGCGCTTCACATTCGAGTGCAAGCCGTCCTCCGCGAGGACGAGAACCGCTTCGACTTCGCCGTGGCGTGTGGCGCTGGCCAGGCGATCCACGTGGATGGCGAGCATGTCCTCTGCTTGCCACGATAGCTGGACAGCCGGCTTGGGATTTTGGATTGCGGAGCGAATGGCTTTTAGCGCATCGCTCTCCGAGCTGCCGACGAATTCCGCGCCGCCATCCACGATCATTTGCGGCGTGTAGACTTCATGGCCGCCGAACGCTTCGCTGTATTCGTCCTGGCGCGCCGTCGCCGCCTCGGAGGAGAAAGGATCCTTCCAGCCAAGGCGGTCCCAGTAGTCCACATGCTCTTCGAGAACGATGATGCCGGCGCCGTGGACCGGTTGGGTGCGGCCGAGACGCGAAAGCAGCGCGTCCGCCGGAGGGCAGCTCGAGCAGCCTTCGGAAGTGAACAGTTCGACGAGGACGGGCGTGGACGTTGCTTCCGGCGCGCCGGGCATGGGTGGATTTCCCGCTATGTTTGCTGCTGCTGAGTTTGCGGCGCCCGGGCGGCCGCCTGCCGTGAGTGCTAGAAAGGCTGACGCAGCCACAAGAAGAATCAACGCACTAGGTCGAAGGGGCACGGAATGCCTCCCTTGGGAATTGGCCGCACTTTGCATCTGCGTATTGTAATACGAAGGTAGGGACCCATTGGATGAATCGAGCCTCATCGATCCCTTGTTTGACTGCTGTTTTGCAGCGCAGGCTGAAGCCTGCGCCACTGTGCTTGTCTGCTGATAAGATTCGTCGATGCCACGAGCACGAAAGCTGTTTCCGGTCTATGCCAGCGCGCTGGCGAACAACATGCTCGCGGCGCTGGCGCGCGAACGCGTCGTCCATCGCTTCGTGGCGAGTTATGTTGCGGATCAAGGCCGCCAGGGAATCCTCGGCGGGCCCGCGCGCGATCGGGAATTGGCGGAGACCATGGGCCGTGAAGTTTTGCTGGCCATGATTGTGGAAGTGCACGATGTGTTGCCCGCTTTCTTTGGCAAGAAACAGAAGAGCAAATTGAGGAGCGAAGAGAAGGAAGCGATCGGGGCTTTTTCCAGCGAGTTGCTGGCCGCTTTGGCGCGCGCGCAAAACTGGAATGACGAGGATCGCAGGGAGTTTCGCCGCGATCTCGCGTTGTACTCGGATTTCAACGCGCGGCGGGAGTTGACGGCGAAGTCTCGAAAGCGGCGCAAGGAGCCGGAAGAAGAGGCTCCCTTTATCGCGCGTCTGGCCTTGCTGCTCGATCCTTCCTTGCTCGAGCAGGCCCGGCGCGCGGCGCGAAAATTCCATAACAACGTGGGATTGCTGGCCCGGAAAATTCTTCGGCGGACGTTGAGTCCTGGGCGAGGATGATCGGTAGTGGGACGGGCTTCAGCCTGTCTGGTTTTGCTTTCTTGTTTGCAAAAAACCTGACAGGCTGAAGCCTGTCCTACAAAAGCTAGGAAATCCGCTCGACTTGCACGGCGGTTCCATAAGCCAGCACTTCCGTGACGCCCTGCATGATTTCCGTGGCGTCATAGCGCATGGCGATGACGGCGTTGGCTCCGTGTTCGGCGGCGTGCTGCATCATTAATTCGTAAGCCTCTTCGCGCGTGTTTTCGCAAAGTTCGGTCAGGATCGTGATGTTCCCTCCGAGAATCGTCAGCAAGCCCGCGCCGATGGAACCGAGCAGGCTGCGCGAGCGGACGATGATTCCCCGCACGACGCCGAAATTCCGCACGATGCGGTAGCCGGGCAACTCCTGGGACGTCGTGACCATCATGGTCTCCACGTGTACGGGCATGGTATTTCTCCTTGTGTACGGATTCGCTCCATGGCGATAGTAACCGGCCCATCCGCCGGCCACGCCGCGAATTTTATCTGGTATGCTCCGGCTTGCACCTATTCGGCGCGGGGCTGTCGATGTTCACACTGTTTTACTTAATTGTTCTAGAACAGCTTTTGCAGGGCCTGTACAATCTTTGGGACGGGCTGGTCTGGCTTCGATTGGCGCAGCGCCGTGCCGGCGGCCATGCCGGCTTCTACTCGCCGCGCGTGGCGCTGATTTGCCCGGTGAAAGGCGCCGAGCCGGGTTTCGAACAAAACATCTCCGCTCTTCTTTCCTTCGATTATGCCGATTACGAGGTTTTCTTTACGATGGCTAGCGCCGCCGATCCCGCGCGCAAAATTATCGAGCGCCTCGCCGCGGGCACGAAGCGCAAATCCCAAATTGTGATTGCCGGCCGGCCGGAGGATTGTGGCGAGAAAGTAAACAACCTGCGCGAGGCGGTGCGAAAGACCGCGGCGGAGTTCGATGTCTACGTTTTCGCGGATTCCGACGGGCGCCCCGGCCGGAACTGGCTCACGCGCCTCGTAGCGCCGCTCGCGGATCCCAATCTCGGCGCGGTAACGACCTTTCGCTGGCTTTTCCCGCAAACGGGCGGATTCTGGAGCGCCCTGGCATCGGCCTGGAATGCGCCCGCTGCGACATACCTTGGCGAGCATCACCGGAATTTCTGCTGGGGAGGCGGCACGGCGATTCGGAGGGAACGCTTCGAGCAAAGCAATGTGATGGAATACTGGAGCGGTTCGGTGAGCGACGATTATTCGCTTACCGAGGCCTTGCGCCAATCCAACCTTCCCATCCTGTTCGCCCCGGAGTGCATGGTCCCCACGATGTTCGATTGCGATGCGGCCGGCCTTTTCGAATTCACCAACCGCCAGATCATCATCACGCGCGTGTATCAATCGAGGCTGTGGGCTCTGGGCGGCTTGGGCCATTTACTTTACTGCGGAGCTGTCCTGATGGGCTTCGGCATATTCATCGGCAATCTGGTCACGGGTGCGACCGCCATCCAAATTCTGTTGCTGGCGCTTGCTCCGCCCGTGCTTTCCATGGGGAGGGGTGTGCTTCGTCTGGCCGCGATTGTGGAAATTCTTCCGGAATGGAAGACCAAGCTGCTGGCCGACGGCTGGATCTGGACATTCCTTGCCGCATTGGCGCCGTTTTTGGGCTTGTGGAACTCGCTGGTGGCCCTGTTCAGCCGGCAAATTCGCTGGCGCGGGGTGCGCTACGAGCTTCTCTCGCGGGGACAGACTCGCATCCTCATGCGCTAAAGCGCATCTCTCTTCGCACGTACGTTTTCCTCCCTGCTCTCTGCTCGGGTCTGAAAATGGGGATAAACTCAGCAGATTCAATCGCGCGACTTCGCCTAATTCAATGCCCACGATGTGTCAGCGAGGTCATGACGGACGTGTTGAGATTTTCAGAGACTGCAACCTAACATAAAGGACAAAAAAACGAGGACCGCGCGGAGAATTCAAGGAGGGGGTCCCATTTCGTGTAGCCCTCCAGCGGAGATTGCATGCAAAACGAAGCCTGCCGTCGCACATTCAAACGTGCGGTCGTGAAAATTTTTCTTGTAGGTGGAAATCTCTACCGCAAATCAGGTAAACACCGTATACGGATGCGAGTCAACTCCTTGCGATTGAGTGCAATTTTTTCAAAGGGCGTATGGTAGGCGGCTTGCACAGTGACTGTGTTCTTTTGGAACATAACGTGAACCGTGGGCCATGCCTTGACGCGTGGCATGAATTTTTTCCGAGAAGATACCAGGGACGCACTTTGCCCTCATCTTCAGTTTCTATCCCGGTCTACTGGTGGCCATACTCGGAGCGTGCAGAGAGGTTCGGAGAATTTCCTGAGCCGATCCGCACTAAATTTAACTAAATAAAATTGGTCCTTATTCCCCGGCTTGGACTGAAAACTGTGAGGCTGCCCCTGATACGCCGACGAAAACAGTCCGATGAAGCGCAAAATCAACATGCCCCATTTTCCCCGCAAAGTTTTGTTTTATGCGAACGAGCCACCGGCGCGGCGCGTTTCCGTGTCGAGGCCGATCCGGATGGCAGCATGCCGGTGGAAAAAATCGCTGGTTTGCTCGCCGTGCATTGCCTGGTTCGGGGCCAGGCGCCCGAAGATTACGAATTAATGGTCGTCCCGCGGGAGTCCCTTCTGGATGCCGCCGCGGAGCGCGCTCAAGAACTGCTCGCCGCGGGGCGCGCGCTGGGAGCGGGAGTAAAAGTAAGCCGCCGCGAACAGGAAGTGCTGGACTGCATCCATCAGGGCTGCGCGAACAAGGAAATTGCCGCGAAGCTCAACGTCGCGGAACGCACGGTGAAATTTCATGTTTCTTCCCTACTGGCCAAGTTCGGCGTCACCGACCGCGTGGCCCTCAGCCGCGAAGCGTCGCTCGGCCGCATGCCTTCTTTTTCCGCGTCTGGGCAGATTTCCCCGGAAAGCTTGTTCGGCTTCCCTGTCCGCGGACAGCAGGCCGCGCCGGAAGAAGCGCCTGCCTCCGCTGCGCCTGAGAAGCCGGCCGCTCCGCCGCGGGAAGCTCCGCGCGCTCGCAACCGGCTGTTGCCGATGTTCGCGCGGGAACGGTTTGCGACGTAGATCCGTGTAGGACAGGCTTCAGCCTGTCCGGGTTTTTTTCCCAGGTTATGCAAAATCAAAACTGACAGGCCCGAGCCTGTCCCACAAAACAAACGGCCCATCCGGCGATTCATCCGGATGGGCCGTTGATTTTCCCGCGGAACGGCTATTTCGAGGCGGAGTAATGGCTCGCGACTTCGTCCCAGTTCACCACATTCCACCAAGCCTCAATGTAATCCGGCCGGCGGTTTTGATATTTCAAGTAATAGGCATGCTCCCAGACGTCCAACCCGAGAATGGCTTTTCCGCCGGCCATCAACGGATTGTCCTGGTTGGGCGTGGATTCGATCGCCAATTTCCCATCCTTGACGGTCAGCCAGGCCCAGCCCGAACCGAACCGGCCCACTCCGGCCGCCGCGAATTTCGTCTTGAAATCCGCAAACGAGCCGAACGCGGACTTGATGGCGTCCGCCAGCGCGCCCGCGGGCTCGCCTCCCCCGCCTTTCTTCATCAGTTTCCAGAACATCGAATGGTTCCAGTGGCCGCCGCCGTTGTTGCGAACGGCCGTGCGGATATTTTCGGGGACTTTGTCAAGGCTCTTGAGAAGCTGATCGATTGACAGAGCTTGAAGATCAGCATGCCCATCCAGTGCCTTATTCAAATTTGTGACGTATGCCCCGTGGTGTTTGTCATGATGGATTTCCATCGTCAGCTTATCGATGTAGGGCTCCAGCGAATCACTGGGGTACGGGAGCGGTGGAAGAACGTGGGCCAAAGGACCCTCCTTTTGTGACGTGACAGCCTGCTGTGACATGGATACCTCCTCGCCAAATTTGGATGATAGCTCAGTGTCACTGGGCAAGGGCATTCTAACTCCGACCCCCGGCCGGCACAACCGGTCGAGCGCCCATTGCGCGTGCTCGGCGAGAATGGCGTCGCCGGACGCGCCGGCCAATTCCGAAAGCCGTGCGCGGATTTCCTTGTAGCGCGGCTCGCCGGGGCGCAGGCCGGAATTTCCAATCGCCACGCACGCATTGCGCACCAGTCCGCGCCACTTCGCGCGCTTCACCGGGCTTCCTCGAAATATGGCGCGAAAATCTTCCTCGCTGAGCGAAACGAGCCACTCCAGTTCCGGAGAAAAAAGCGAGCGCTCCCCGCTGCGGCGAGGCTGGAAATTCGGCAACGGCGTCTCCGGCGCGCGCCGATTCCACGGGCACACATCCTGGCAAATGTCGCAGCCGAAGACGTGTTTTCCGACTGGCTCGCGCAATTCGGGTGGGATCGCGCCGCGCAGCTCGATCGTTAGATAGGAAATGCAGCGACGCGCGTCAAGAACGTAGGGCTCAACGAGCGCGCCGGTCGGGCAGGCGTCGATGCACAGCGTGCAATTCCCGCACAAATCCGGCGCCGGTGTTTCCGCTGTGTCCAACGATGACGCGAGATCGAGCGTCGTCACGATCGTTCCGAGGAAGAACCACGAACCCAGGTCTTCATGGATGAGGCATGTGTTCTTGGCCAGCCAGCCCAGCCCCGCATATTTCGCGGCGACGCGTTCGACGATCGGCCCGGTATCCACGTAGGCGCGCGCTTCAAAGGGTTCCCGGTAATCGCCGCGCAAATCTTCGATCAGCGCTTCGAGTTTTTGGCCAAGCACATTATGATAGTCGTCGCCCCAGGCATAGCGGGAGATCCAGCCGCGGGGGCCTGTGGGCGAGCTCGCTGGCGTGGGCGCATCGATCGAAGACGGAAATGCTGTGTTGTAATTGAGCGCGCACACGATCACGCTGCGCGCGCCCGGCATGGCGTGCGTGGGCGAACGCCGCCGCGCGTCATGTAGGTAGCGCATTTCACCCGCATGACCGCGCTCGAGCCAGTCATCGAGATGCGCCAGCTCCGGAAACTCCGCCGCGGGCGCAATGCCGCAGAGATCGAAACCCGCCGCGCGCGCCAGTTGCATGGTTCGCGCCGCGAGATTGGCATTCGTCATGGGTCGATTTTAGTAGGACAGGCTTCAGCCTGTCTGCTTTTGATTTTTTGCAAAGCTGGGACTGGTAAAAAGAATACAGGCGGAATGAAGACAGGCTGAAGCCTGTCCCACAGTGAGTGTAACGTTCCGTTCGGGACTTTCATCCAACTCGTGGAAACGAGCGCGCAACGCAAAAGAAAGGAAGAAAAGGAAGAAGATGAAAAAGCGCAAGCTGGGCAAAACCGGTTTTGAGATCTCCCCTCTCATTTTTGGCGGAAACGTGTTCGGCTGGACCGTGGATCAAGCGACGTCCTTCCAACTGCTCGATGCCTTCGTTGGGGCCGGCTTCGATTCCATCGATACCGCCGATACCTATTCCAAGTGGGTGCCCGGCCACAAGGGCGGAGAGTCGGAAGCGATCATCGGCGAATGGATGAAGCGAAAAGGGAATCGAGACGAAATTTTCGTGGCCACCAAGGTCGGCATGGAAATGGGAGACGGAACAAAAGGGTTGTCGAAATCCCACATCCTGCGTTCCGCGGAGAATTCGTTGCGCCGTCTGCAAACGGATTACATCGATCTCTACCAGTCTCACGCCGACGATGCCACCACGCCGTTCGAAGAAACCTTGGGGGCTTACGCGGAACTGATCAAGCAAGGAAAAGTCCGTGCCATCGGCGCCTCCAACCACAAGGCGGAGAGGCTTGCCGCGGCGCTCGAAACCAGCAAGAAATTCGGCCTGCCCGCCTATCAGACGCTGCAACCGAATTACAGCCTCGTCGAGCGCGCGGATTACGAGGGCGGCCTCGAGCAGCTCTGCGAGAAGGAAGGACTCGCCGTCATCAATTATTTTCCCTTGGCCGCCGGTTTCCTGACTGGTAAATATCGCTCGGAGAAAGACGCGGCCGGAAAAGCCCGCGGGCACAATGTGACCAAATATCTCAACGAGCGCGGCTTCCGGATTCTCGATGCGCTCGACAACGTCGCGAAGAAATACCAATCCACGCCCGCCGCCATCTCTCTCGCGTGGCTCCTGGCGCGGCCCAGCATTACGGCGCCCATCGTGAGCGCGACCAATCTGGGACAGCTGAAGGAACTGACTGCTTCCGTCGAGATCGAGCTGGATCCGGATTCCATCAAGCTTCTCAATCAGGTAAGTTCCTAGAAAATTAACGTAGCGCGGGCTTCAGCCTGCGGGTTTTTGCTTGGCTTGACCGGGAAAATCCGCAGGCTGAAGCCCGCGCTACTCTCACCTTGGCATTTCCGCGAGTTGCTATGGCCCAGCGTGGGCGCGGCTGTTACAATATGGCCCAGTGAGCGATTGGCGACAAATTCAGGCACGCATCCGCAAAGCGCGCACCAGCGCGGATCCTCCCGGCCAGCTATCCGCATTGTACGAACGCACGCACGACGCCATGGTGGCGTTCGAACTAGCGCAGATTTATGAAAAATCCGGCACGCTTCCGGAAGCCGTCCGATGGTACACCACGGCCGCCGAGCGTTTCCGCCGCCCGCAATGGAAAACGAAAGCGGAAGAAGGACTAACCCGCCTGGGCGCGCCCATTCCGGCGGCGCCTGCCTCAGCTGCGGGCGTGGCGGTTAGCGAAACCACCGCGGACCCGGTAACCCGATTGGAGCCGATCATTGCCGAATTCTCCGAAGAGCAGCCCAACGAAACTGGAGAAGAGGTGAGCGAGGGCGAGCAGGAATCCGTATTCGAACAGCCGCCGGCGGCAGCCGCTGTGAGCGCCGCCCAGCCCTCCGCATCCGAGACCGGCCCGGATCACCGCCGCAGGCGCCGCGGGCGCCGAGGCGGGCGCGGACGGCACAAAGGTCTGCGCCCGGGTGCTTCCGCGATGGATACGCCGGCTGCGCCACCCGCTCCGCCATCCATGTTTGACCGCGTCGCGGAGCCACGAACAATTCCCGCGGCTCATCCCGCTGCATCGGCGGAGATCGCGGCTGAGTCAAGAGTTCACGAACAGGAACCCGTACGCGGCCACGAACCTGCCCCCCGTTCCGGCTCTTCGATGTCGGCGCGCGTTCGCTCCGGCGATCCCGCGCTTTCTTCGCGCATGGCGCAACTCGAATCTCAGCTGCGCCGGCTTTTGGCTTGCTCCCTCCATTCGCTCGAGCAGGCCGATGAAGCTCCGGCCGGTCCCGGCGTGTTCCTCATCACGGATTCGGATCTGACGACTTACTACTACGCCGAAGCGTGCCAGACCTTGCGCGTGGGGATCGGGAACATGCTGCGCAGCGGACGCGGCAGCCGCGAAGGCTCGAACCTGAAGGAAAAACTTGCCGAGCATTTGGGCATCAACGAAGCGCGCGTCGGAAAATATCTGAAAGACCATTGCGGCGTGCGCTGGCTGCAACTCGATGAAGGCGCTCCGCTCCTGGCGCATTTCGCCGTTGCCGTCCTCCGGCCCATCTCAAACGAATAACCTTGCCTGTGCCGCCGCGATCTTTTTCGTGTGCGTTTTATTTTTTCCGTTCCCGCCGTGGACAAGGCGCGCCTGGTGTGACTAAACTGCGCGTAGTTCCGAACGAATCGCTTTTCGTGAAAGGGAAACCGTGCGCACGCAAATCGGCATTGTCGGGGCTGGTCCGGCGGGACTCGTCCTCGCCCACCTGCTCCACCTGCGGGGAATCGAATCCATCGTCCTCGAATCGCACAGCAGAAAATACATCGAGGAGCGCGTGCGCGCGGGACTGCTGGAACAGGGCACCGTCGATTTGCTGATCGAGACCGGCGTGGGGCAACGCCTCCAGCGCGAAGCGCTCACGCATCACGGCATCGCCCTGCGATTCAACCGGCGCAGCCACCGCATCGACTTCGACGATTTGACCGGCGGAAAAACCGTCACGATCTACGCGCAACAAGAGGTGATCAAGGATCTCGTGGAGGCGCGGCTCAAATCCGGCGGGAGGATTATTTTTGAGGCGAGCGACGTCAGCGTGCACGGCCTGAATAGCGCGGCGCCGTCCATCCGTTTTCGAGCCGCGGACCAAGCGGAAGAAATCCATTGCGATTTCATCGCAGGGTGCGACGGATTTCATGGAATCTGTCGCCCCAGCATCCCCGCGGGCGTGCTCACCGAATTTATCCGCGAATATCCGTTCGGCTGGCTGGGCGTTCTAGCGAAAGCGCCGCCGTCCTCGGACGAATTGGTTTACACCTACAGCGAACGCGGCTTCGCTTTGTTGACCATGCGCTCCCGCGAAGTCAGCCGCCTCTATCTCCAGGTGCCTTTCGATGAGGATATCGAGGCCTGGCCCGACGATCGCTTCTGGAGCGAACTGCACGCGCGCGTCGACGCGGACGCCGGCTGGAAAGTCAACGAGGGCCCCATCTTTCAGAAAAACATTGCGGGAATGCGGAGCTACGTCGTCGAGCCGATGCAATTCGGCAAAATGTTTCTAGCCGGTGACGCCGCGCACATCGTGCCGCCCACGGGCGCCAAAGGCCTGAATCTCGCCGTCTCGGATGTTCGCATCCTGGCGCAAGCCTTCACGGAATTTTATGCGACTGGAAAAACTCATTTGCTCGACCACTACTCAGAGACGTGCCTGCGCCGCGTCTGGAAAGCGCAGCGCTTCTCCTGGTGGATGACCTCGATGCTTCACCGCTTCGATACGGACAACGCTTTCGATCGCCGCCGCCAAATCGCGGAGCTCGATTACGTGACCAGCTCGCGCGCCGCGATGACTACGCTCGCGGAGAATTACGTTGGCCTGCCTTGGGAGTGAAATGTGGAACAGGCTTCAGCCTGTGAGTGTTGATTTTTTTGGATTCCGAAAACCGACAGGCTGACGCCTGTCCCACTTCGCGAACTTTCATCGACGAAGTTACGTCAATCGCCAGGCGGAGGAGGGATCGTCGCCGAAGCGGCGGGCTTGGCCGTAGGCCGCAGCGCAAAATAATTGCGCGCGAACGCAGCATACGCCGTGCCCGCATCGACAACGATGGCTTGCACCGTGTAGCGGCCTGCGGCGAGCGACGAGAGCGGGAGGCTGAGCCGGAAAGATGCGGTGCGCGTCTTTTCATCGTATTCCGTGGGCGCGACCATGGGCGTGTCGGAAAGGCGCAGTCCGTTGCGGAAAAAGACGAGACCTGCGCGCAAGGTGCTGGCATCGGCCTTCTGAGGCGCGTAGGCCTGGAAGAAAACGTAGAGCGTTTGGTCGCCCGTAAAAACGCGCGTCACGCTGGGAACGATTCGCTCGCCTCCCACATCCAGCGGTGACGATTTCATTTTGGCGTCCTGCCCGAGCGCCTGCGTTTTGATCTGAGCGGCGTTCTGCAGGGCTTCCACCTGGCTCGAGAGCAACAAGGAACTGACTTGCAGGCGATCGAACTGCGGCGGCGCGAGCGAAATTTTCTGCTCGAAGGTGCCGATCCGTCCCGACTCATTTTCGCGCGCCAGGAATTTCAACTTGTATTCTCCCGGGGCGAGAATGATGCCGCCCTGGTAGACCAGCGCGCGCTGCTGTAAATCCTGAAAATGTTCCGTGCCGATTTTCACTGTGATCGTGTCGCGCAGCGCGCCCACCACGCGGTTCGATTTCGCGTCCCGCACTTCGGCCGCGAAATCGAACGCCGTTTCGCGGCTGCCGCGTTTCTGCGCCCATTGCAGCGCGCTGGGCGCGAGTTTCGCCGAGATCGGCACGAACACCTGGCCGGCGTTCAGCCGGAACTCGGAAGTTTCCACGGCCAGCGGGAGATCGACTTCCGGATTGTCCGAATTAAATGCTTCCTCGAGTTGCCGCTCGCGGTCTTCCGTCGTGTAAACGCCGAAATTCTTCGGCGCGTAGTAGCCCTCGCGCGCGCGAACGTGCACGCCGGGGGGAAGCTGATCGATTTTCACATGGACGCGGCGCCACGCGCCGTCATTGGCCGTGTCCGTGCTGTAGTATCCAAGAAGGTAATAACCCGAATTGTCATTCTGCACGCTCTGAAAAACCTTGCCGAAATCTCCCACGTCGAAAAAGGATCGCCCGCCGGTGTCTCCCGCCAGCGTCGCCAGCGTGTCGCGCGAATCCTGCCGCGACTGGCTTTGCGAGATGACGGTCGCGCCGGTAAACATCGCGTTGCCGCCCGAGGCGCCCGTGCTGGCGTCGCCGCCCGGAGTCGCCGTCAGCAGCCCGCGCGAATCCACGCTGTAAATGGCCACGTTCGACCGGTTCGCGGAGTTGGTCGCGGCGATCAGCTCGGAGCGGTTTTCCTCGCCGGTCTGCGTGATGCCGCTGGTGAATTGAACGATCGATTTCTTCCCCGGAATTCCTTCGAGGACTTCGCACAGAGCCTCGACGGCGGCGAGCTTCCGGTCCGTGTTGAACACATTGAATTCCGTATCGTCGGCGGTGAACGCGGCGCCCGTGTCTTCGCTGACCGGTGTTTCCCCATCGGCTGCCGCCGCCGCATCGGCCAGCGTGGAAAGCGCCGCTTCGTGGCCGGGAATAATTGCGTCGACGGCTTGCTTGAGCAAATCACGATCGTTCGTGAAATTCACGACCACCTTCAGCGTGTTGCCGAAAACCACGACGGCCACCAGGTCCGCCGGAGTCATCTGCTCCTGGAGATATTTCTGGGCGGCGCGCGTCGAGCGCAGCAGATCCTCCGCGACAAGCGAAGTGAGGTCGAAGAACATCACAATCATCCGGTGATCGCGCACTACCGCCTTGATTTCCTCGGGAGAAGTGACGGTCCCGAGCGGCACAGTGATGGGCGCCTCATCCCCTTTTCCCGCGGTCTCCACTTGCTCGATGTCGTTGTACTCGAACGACGATATTTTTTGCTGCTTGCCGTCTTCCGTGACCGTGAACTGCTCCTGCTTCAGCCCTTTCACCGGCTTGCCGTCGCGGTTGGTGACTTGCACATCGATTTCCACGAGGCTGACGGTTGAGCGAATCGTCGCTTTGCCGCCGGGCGTCGGTTTCTTCTTGGCCGGGGCGGCGGGAGCCTGGCGCGGATTGACGGGGACCACCTGCGGCTGCTGCTGCGCCGGCGGCGGCGAATTCTGCGCGCCGAGCGGCGCCGCGATCAGAGCGGTCGCGGCCAGCGAAGCCAGCACACGCCGCCAAATTGTTTTTTGCGCGCCCATTAGAAATTCACCCTGGTCGTAAACGTCATGGCTCGCATGGCCCCGACGCTCGTAATTTCACCGAACGTCTTGGACCCCAGCACGATCGATAGACCCGTAAAATTTGGATGATTCAGCAGGTTCGATGTATTCCAGGTGAAGTCCAGACGGCGTAGGCCGTCGCGCCCGAATTGCACCGTCTTGGTCAGCCCCGAACTGATCGTAAACGTGCCGGGGCCAATCACCGAATTTCGCGGTGCATCCCCGAAGCACCCGGTAGGAATGGTGAAAAGAGAAGTGTTGAACCATTCCTGCACCGTCGGGCTTGACAGCGCGGGATCGCCGGACTGGTCGGCCCTTTCCGAGTTCGTTCCCGGAACGTTCTGGCACGCCTGGTTGGTGGAGAATACGCGGATCGTGTAAGGAGTGCCGGAATTCACGGTGGCCGAGGCATTCACGCGCCACGCGCCGAACACATTTTTCTCCCAACCCTTGGTGGCGAAGCGCTGGCGATCTCCAAACGGGAGCACGTAACTGGTCTGGCCGAGGAACTGATGCGTCATATTGAAAGAAGAGAGCCCGTAATCGGCGCGCGGATCGGCGTTGTCCTGGATCACGGTTTGCGCCCCGCCGCCGATCGTGCTGGCGTCGTCGAGAGACTTCGAGTAGGTATAGCGCGCCATGAACATCAGGCCGTGCGACATGCGCTTTTGCAGGCGCACTTGCAGCGCATTGAAGTTGGAGTATGCGCCGGTGGTATCGTACGTGAAGCCTGCCGCATTGGTCGTTCCGTTGGTCACCGAACTGAATCCGAGGAGTTGGTCAAGATGGACGCCGCGCGTGCCCGTGTACATCACTTCGAGGAACGTGCTCCGCGTCAAATTATACTCGAACCCGGCATTCCAAATCATCGCGTAGGGAACTTGATAGAAAGGATTCACGGCCACAGTATTGGTCACCGAGCCGGGCGTGGCCGAAGACAGATTCGTCGAGAAGCTCAACGGCACGGTTGTCTCCGTCTTCTGCGTCAGCGTGCTCGCGGTCGCCCAGGGCGGCTGGTTGGCCATCTCGGCCGCCAGCGTATTCAGATAGGACTCAACGTAGAACATGCTGAAGCCCGCGCGAAACGTAAGCTGGTGCTGCCCCGAAAACCATTTGCCGGGCGGCTGCCAGGCGATCCCCACGCGGGGCGCCCAATTGTTGTAGTGGCCGTGGAAGAGAGAGGGCGTCGAACCCACGACGCAAGACCCTTGCGGAACCGGCGTCACGCAAGCCACCACCTGGGAGAAGTCTGGAGCGATTTCAAGATTGGCGATGTGGCCGTCGAGTTCCGTGGGCGGAGTGAAGGCCTCGTAGCGCAAGCCGTACGTCACCGTGAATTTCGGGAACATGTGAAAATCGTCGCTGGCGTAGCCGACGAATCCCCAGTTGTGGAAGTACGTGGCTGTGTCCCCGTATTGCACTCTCGTATTGGCGGGGTAGCCGAGAAGGAAATCGGCGAAATCGCTTCCAACGCACGGCCCTGCCGCGGCGGGCGTTTGGCAATTGGCGGGAGAAGGCACGGGAGTGCCCGCGGAGGTGAGCTGGCTGGTCATCAAACCGGTAAATGCAAACTGGCCGTTCGGCGCGGGATCGGTGTCACGGTCGATGTCCATTCTGCGGACTTCGCCACCGACGGTGATGGTGTGCTTCGCCTTCATCCAGCGCAGACTGTCAACGTAGCGATATGTCTGGCTGCGCGCGAGGTAAAAATTCGGATCGCTCAGTCCCGTGAAGTTGGTGAAGTTGACCGCGGGCAGCCCATAATCGACGGGATTGGATGAAATTCCCGTAAGACCGAGATCGGAGCCAATGTCCGCCACATCGGAAAATTCGTTCAAACCAAGTGAGCGGCTGCGCGAATAATACAATTGGGACGTGTGCATGAACGTCTTGGTGTAGTTCTGCGTCAGCCCGATGATCGCGCTCTGCCCGCGCGTGAACGTGTCGCCTTCGATTCCCGGAAAGCTGCTCAACGAGTGAGAAGTGCCGTCCGTGAGATTATAGTTTACCGAGAGACTCAACTTGGAGCTGAGCTGGTGCGTGACGTTCACGTTCAGCCGGTTGCTCAGGCCGGGCACATTGGTTTGCAGGTGATAGTTGAAATTTTGCCCGGCCACGTTCGTCGTCGGGATATTGGGCTCGGGGATGTAATTCAAAAGAGAGATTGCTTGCGAACTGATCAGATTGGTCGGAATGCAGGCGCCGACGGGAGGCAGCGGCGAAGACGCAGTAGCCTGGTAACAGCCGACATTGCTCATCAAGGTTCTCGGGCCGGTCAGGTCCGACAATGGGTTATAAAGTAGTACATTATCCGCGCTGAAGTCTCCGTTTCGCTCTGCCAGCGTCGGCACCGTGGAGAATTGATCCACGGGAGTCCGCGACCAGGTGCCGCCAAAATTGATGTAAAAAAAGGTCTTGTCCGTGCCGTCGTAGACGTGCGGAATTTTCACCGGGCCGCCGATATTCATACCGGCCGTTTCGGTCCAGCCGGGTACCTTGAAAGGATTGGCTTGATAAAGGGAATACGGACGAGCGTTGAGCGCGGTGTCTCCAAACGTGTTGTAGATGCTGTAGTGGACGCGATTGATGCGCTGGCGAAACAAACGCTGGGCTCCCCAAAGCGCGGCGACGCTTTGCGGTCCACCCTGCTGGCCGCGCCCACGTCCGCCGCCACCACCGCGCCCGCCGCCGAAACTTCCGCCGCCCGGGCCACCACCGGGCACTCCGCCACCGCCAGGCCCGCCCTGCCCGCCAAATCCGGGAGGCGCGGATTGCCCCGGGATTGCGTTGCCTCCATTTCCAAACGTGCCCGCCCCTTCGAAACCGCCAGGCCCACCGGCTTGCGGGAAGCCGCCAGGTGGCATCAGCCCCATGGCAACAGTTCCCATCATTTGCACGGCATCCGCGGAGGAGGCTTGTCCAAGCTGCCCGCCGGCCTCGGCGAGGGTTTGATCTTCTCCCCCAAATTCAGCGAGATTTGGATTTTCGCCGTTTAGCCCAACTTGTTGAAATGCGCGCCGTCCGCCGCCCTGCCCTCCGCCATAGCGTCCGCCTCCGCGCTGGCCTCCGTTGGCGCCGCCGTTGTTTCCGCTGCCAGGCGCGGCCGCATTCGCGCCATGATTCGCCGCAGTCGTGTTTTGATTCGGCGCGGCGGGCGCGGCGCCGCCCGAGGCGGGTGCGCCGGGAGGCCCGGATTTCGCGCTTTCCGTTGGCGCCGGTGTGCCGGGCGCCTTGGCCGCATTTTCCGTAGGCGGAGGAGCGGTTATCGCCGCAAGAGTGCCAACATTTAATTTCAGGTCGATCGGCGTTTTCACGCCTGATGTTAGATCGACTTCCTGAGTCGTGGGGGCAAAGCCAAGCTGGGAGATTTCCACGCGGAAGTGGCCCGCGGGAAGCGCGGGAAATTCGAATTTTCCATCCTCATCCGTCCAGGTAACCCAGGCCTTTCCTGCGGAAGTCTGGATGAT
>Ga0335078_10003839_pt1 | contig 22358 bp, 16 predicted proteins | sample Lox_Sample_32_FD_206711 | JGI IMG/M metagenome (GOLD analysis project Ga0335078, IMG submission 206711) | Soil microbial communities from Loxahatchee National Wildlife Refuge, Florida, United States - Lox_Sample_3.2 | ecosystem: Environmental > Terrestrial > Soil > Wetlands | place: USA... | reverse complement strand
GTTAAGTTCCTCGGCCGCCTTCACAAACGCTCCCGGCCGTCCCTGGACGGCGTTGCGCAGTGTCCGGAAGTCCCCGCCCGTCGTGGGAGCCAGAAAGAGCAGCGCCTGCTCGGCACCTTCGGGAACCGTCACCAGGGTTCCCTCTTCCTCCACCTTCTTAGTCCAAGTCTCCGCCCTGATGAACCACTTATCGGGCGGCGGGTTCGTTGACCCGCGCAGGAAAGCGACGATGAGCAGGTAATGGACCGATTGCCCCTCCGGAAGCTTGGGATGGAGCCATAGCCGGTCGCCTGGCCGCAGGTTGGGGACCTGGGAAATCGGCAACGACTTGTTTCCGCGGTTCACCCGCGCCTCGATCCGGGGGCCGGACAAATCGAAAGTGCCGAAGCCCGTGCGGGGCCAGCCGATCGCCGCTAGCAGCACCAGCACCAGCCACCATGGTCCGCGTCGACGTATCATGAAGATAATCTCAACGCACTGATATAAGTTGGACGGCTTCGAGGCCACAAGGGTTGTTTTGGATTTCCTTGCTCCTTCGTCGGCCTCGTGGGCCTGATCAGCCCACCCTACGGCGGAACCTCAACCGTCTTGCTCAGCGCTGCCATCGCACCCTTTTGGGAGTCGCGCGCCACCACCCGCACGGTGTACGTGCCGGGCCTTACCGGGATTCTTGCCTGGAAGTCGAGCCCCGACTTCTCGATATTGGCCAGCGTCGTGTCGTGGAGGGCCAACTCGCGGTCCTCCTCTCTGCCCGAAACGAATTTGCCGTCAGCGTCAAACAGGACGACGGTGAGGACGATCTGGTTGAGGTTGCGGTCACCTTTTCTCTCAAACGACAGCGCGCGCACGTCGAGACGGGCTTGCACAACGATCTCGGCCTTTCGCGGACCAATCGTAAGGGCGTGCGCCTGCACTTCCATGGGCAAGTCCTGGATCGGGTCGGGGCTGAGCACGGCCTCCCGAATCTCCTCCTTGGCCTCTTCCTCGGGCGTCGTTTGCTTGCCGGGTGCGAAGTATCCTTTCCGGGCCTGAACGGTGAAGCCGTGGGGGTTCAACAGCCTGACCTTCAAAGTGTGGAACGTCCCGTTCTCCTTGAGGTTCTCGGGTGAGATGGTCAGAACATAGGCCGTTTCCGGCGGCAGCAGCACCTTACGAAACCCGCCCAGGAGGTCGTTGCTGTTATGAACGAACTGGCCGCCGGTGGCGTCGGCGAGTTCCGCCAGGGTGCCGGTGGCCGCAACTTCCCGCGCCGCATCGTACATGTTGGTAGAGACCAGTCAGGTCGCCACTGGGCGCATACTGTCGGCCGGCGTCCGCCTCCCGCAACTGCACCGCCAGTCCCTTGCCATCCAGCGCGCTGATGACCACCCGGAGGTGCAAAGCTTCGTCGACTACCCGCTCCAGACGATCGCCGAGGTCCAGAGCCATGAATCCGTCCGAAACCAGCATCACCTGCCGTTCCCCCGGCATCTCGGCGACACGCTGAACCGCGCGCTCAAGGTTCGTGATATCGACGCGGACCTGGATCAAAAAGGCGCCATAAGCTGCCTGGGCTAACATCCGAATCCACCCCTGCGTCACCGTGCGAGCGTCCAGGTGGCACTCGTTGATGGCCTCGTCCCTTACAATTCGGTAGGCGTTAGGGTCTTCGTGGTCCGTGATTTCGGCGGCGATATAATCGGTGATCTCGGGGCAACTCGCCGGATCGAGGCGTTGGTTAGCACGAAGCTTGAACAGTGCGTCGTGGAGTCTCTGCCGATCGTTGGTAAAGTCGAGAGATTGTAGTCCGGAGGAGGTGAAAATCGCGATTCGCTCAGTCGTAGGCACCCCGGCAATAAACTTCTCCGCCGCGTCGCGCGCTCGTACCAGGCTGTCGAAGGCCGAGTTCAGGTCGTCAAAGTACAAACCAAGATAGGTGGGCGGCACGACAGGAAGGGCTTGCTTTTCTGGCCCTTCCGCCGCCTTGACCGGCGTGGCGGCGGCCGGCTGCCCTGGCGGTGACGCCGCAACCGGGTGGGTCTCCACTGCGAAGCTGCTGATCGTCTGCGGCTTGCGATTGTCGGTAATCTTGAAGTCTTCCCGGTGAAGGCCGGCCACCGCGCGACCGTCTCGGTCGCGGACCACCACCCGAACCACCACCACGTTCTTCTGTACCTGTAGTTTAAAGGTCGGTGCATTCGCCTGTGAAGCGGTTGCCGCCGGCGCAGGAACCGCTTGCGCTCTCAATAGCCGCGACGCGAAGGTGAGCAGCAGAAGGATCAAGAGGCAGCGAAGGACTGCCAATTCGGGGCGCGCAGACTCACCAACGGGCATCGCCATTTCCTGACCCCCAGGCTGACCACCGGATTATACTTTATACAGGACGATATAAGTTGTAGCGCCGGGCTTGAGCGCGGCACCTGCCCCAGCCGGTGTGTGTGGTTCGGGGCGGAGGATGCCGGGCTGAATCCCGACGCTCCAACTTAGGGAGGAGACATGGCGGGAACCGCGGTGGCCGGACAAAACGCAGCCCTGACCGAGATGGCGATGGGGTACTTTCGCAGCCGGGCCCTCTGCGCAGCCGCGCGCTTAGGGGTGGCCGACGCTCTCGGCGACAAGGAACGCACGGTGGAGCATCTCGCAGCCGTGTGCGGAGCCGACCCCGCCGCGCTCTACCGGCTGCTACGCGCTCTGGCCAGTTTCGGCGTAGTGGCGGAAACCACTCCGGCAAGCTTTGCTCTAACTCCGCTGGGCAAGCCGCTGCGCAAGGAAGTTCCCGATTCGGCGTGGGCCGGGGTGGTGTTCTGGGCCGACCTGCTCGCGGATAGTTGGTCGTACCTGACGGAGTGCGTCCGGACTGGAAAGAAGTCAATGGAGGTCCTTCCGCCGGGTGTTCCGTCGCGCTGGTCACAGGACCCGGATGCCAATGCGGTGTTTCGAGCCGTCATGGGTACGTCGCCCGTGGGAGACTACATGCCTATCACGCGGGCCTGGGATTTCTCGACATACCACACGGTGGCCGATCTCGGCGGAGGCGGAGGGGCGTTGATCGCCGCGGTCCTGGAAGCTTTTCCCCATGTGCAAGGAATGCTCGTGGACCGGCCGGAATCGATCGAGAGTGCAAAGCCGCGTTTCGAGAGTGCGGACCTTGCCGGACGGTGCAAGCTGGTGGTCGCCGACCTCACCCGGGAAGTCCCGCCCGGAGCCGAAGTTTACATGCTGAAGCACGTGCTCCACGGCTATGAAGACGCTGCGGCGGTTGAGATCCTTCGTCGCTGCCGGACCGTTCTTCCTGCGGGCCTCCTCGCCGAGGGCATGCCCGCGGAGGGCCGCGTCCTGGTGATCGAGTTCGTTCTTCCCGACGTGGTGGATCATTCCGACCGCGACCTCGAGCAGCGATTGATGAGCGACCTGAACATGATGGCGGTCACGGGAGGCAAAGAACGCAGCGCGGCCGAGTGGAAACGCCTGCTGGCGAGCGCCGGCTTCCACTGCGAGCGCATTATCCCCGTTCCTGGAGATCTGGTGTCGATTATCGAAGCGGCCCCGGAGAATTGACGATTGGAAGAGAAAAAGCGAATCCACAGATTACGCAGATTTCACTGCCGCATTATAAGAGCGCAAGAGAAGGGAATCGTGTGCTCTTATCCTGTATCTGTGTAATCCGCGAAATCTGTGGATTGTCTTCGCGTCTTGCAATCGGCAGTTCTTGTTAGGTGTAGAGCATGATCAGAAGTGTCAACGAAGTTCTGGCCCGACTCCGGTCCTTGGCTGATCCGCGCAATCGGGAAGGCATGATCCGGTTTGCGGTGGCCAACGAGAGCGCGCTGGGCGTTTCGACGCCGGTGCTGAAGAAGCTGGCGAGAGAAATAGGTCGCGATCAGGCCCTGGCCGAGGCACTCTGGAAAACGGGAGTGTTTGAAGCACGCGCGCTAGCCGCTTTGATCGGTGAGCCCGAGAAAGTCACCGAAGACTTGATGGAGCGCTGGGTCAAGGACTTTGATTCGTGGGCGATCTGCGACGGCTGCTGCCTGGCGTTGTTTGGCAAGACGCGCTGGATGTCGATTACCTGGATTACCACTGAAGGAGACACCCATGTCGATGAAGAATCCCCCTCACCCCGGCGGCTTCGTCCTGCGCCAGTGCATTGAACCTTTAGGCTTGACCATCACGCAGGCCGCCGCTGCCCTTGGCGTTACTCGGACCACGCTGTCGGAACTGGTGAATGAGAAGCGCGGGATTTCCCCGGAAATGGCGGTGCGATTGTCGAAGGTTTTCGGAGGTAGCGCCGAAACCTGGCTCACCCAGCAGGCGCAGTACGATCTGGCACATGTGCGCGCCGACCGGATAAAACTCAAGCGGCTGGAATTCGCTTAGCCGAGCCCATGGAGTTTCAGGCGCGAGCGGCTTGTTGTCGCGGCGGCGTCAGTTCGCCCGGCCGGCAGGAGAACCGGTGACCGTGGACCGAGCGCCGCTCGGCCCCCTAAAACGCCCGCTGCGTTTTTTTATTCTTGACACGTAACTCGAAATGGACTATAGTTACTGCTGGCGACTGTTTCGGCTGCGCAAAGGTGGAGGAGGAAAACAAAAGAGAGGTAAATCGGCGGTGGGAACATCCCAAGATCTCTATGAAAGCAATGGAGTTGGTAATACTGGGAGATTGCGAACAGGGTCAGTTGGCGCAGAAGGGCAGGCCCGAGGCGAAGCCACTCGAAGCCAAGTGGCTCAAACAGCTTATTATCATCAGTTTACGTGAAAATCGGGAGAGTCGAAGCCACGGCGATTAACCTGCTTTGACATCAGTTGGTTACGGAGGTTTTAGGCCCGTTTTTCGGCAAGTTGCTACCAATTGAGATCGTCTATATTGCCGATTTGAGGGAAAAGTTCGGGGAGCGCGAGCGAGGTCAACGTAGGCCATGGCGTCCGGGGGACTTATTATCAATCGCTTATATCGCGAACTGAAGCACGAAGGTGAAAGAAGAGAACAAGGGCCTAGGGATATCATTCTTCGGCACGACATCAAGGGAGTCGGGGGAAGGGTCGGCGACGAGGCAAGCAGCGCCGCTGTCCGGACGATGAGGCCTGCTTTTTTCGCCAAAACCGCAATGTGCTTTAAAATCCGATTTTTATGGCGTACTTTCGCTCGTCCGATTGCTGAATTGGGAAGGCGACCATCTCCCTTTCCAGGACCGTGCCCACGAGCGGGCATCCCAGGGCTGAGTATCGACCGCCGTCAGCAAGTCGTCGGCTGCGGGAGTGGGAATTGCCAACCATGAAGATCTTCCTGCTGTTGTTCTTGACAATGGCTTTCGCAGTGGTCGCGCCTGCGGCGCCACAAAAGGTCGAGTTGCTATGGCCGGACAGTGCTCCGGGCGCGCTCGGCAGCGCCGACGAGGACCGTCCCAGCCTGACCATCTACCTGCCCGATCCGGCCAAGGCGGTGGGGGCGGGCGTGGTGGTTTGTCCGGGAGGCGGTTACGGGGCGCTGGCCATGGACCACGAGGGCCGCCAGATCGCTGACTGGCTCAACGGATTGGGTTTCGCCGCCTTCGTGCTGAAGTACCGCCTGGGTCCGCGCTACCATCATCCGGTGGAGATGGAGGATGGGCAGCGCGCCATGCGCCTGGTCCGCTTTCGGGCCAAAGACTACGGAGTCGCCTCCGACCGAATTGGCATCTGGGGGTTCTCGGCCGGTGGCCACCTCGCCTCGACCGTCGGCACGCATTTCGACGCCGGGAAGCCCGACGCGGCGGATCCCATCGATCGTGTCAGTTGCCGGCCCGATTTCATGATCCTGGCCTATCCGGTGATTTCCTTCACCACGGCCTACGTCCACAAGGGCTCGATGCACAACCTGCTGGGCGACAATCCGGACCCGAACCTGGTGCGCAGTCTCTCCAACGAATTGCAAGTGACCCCGCAGACGCCGCCCACCTTTCTCTTCCATACCGACTCGGACGATGGCGTCCCGGCGGAGAACAGCGTTCTGTTTTACCTGGCGCTGCGCCAGAATCATGTCCCGGCGGAGATGCACATTTTCCAGCGCGGCCCGCACGGCGTGGGTCTGGCGCAGAAGGATCCGGCTCTCTCGCTGTGGCCGACCCTGCTCGCCAACTGGTTCCGGACGCGAGGGCTGTTGAAGCCTTGAGTTGCCCCTCCAGTGTGTGTTCGGCGCCTCGGTGTGGTTCCTCACTTTCCCCTTGCACTTCGACAAGACAAGATGTACCCTCGTGTTGTAGAAGCGAAAGGGGAAGCTTATGGCGAACGCAAGGATCGATCTGCCGCAAGGGACGCTCGACCTGCTCATCCTGAAAATACTTGCCCTCGAACCCCAGCACGGGTGGGCGGTCTCCGAGCGTATCCAGCAAGTTTCGAGTGAGGTGTTGCGCATCCGGCAGGGCTCGCTTTATCCCGCTCTGCACCGACTCGAGCGCCGCGGCTGGATCAAGTCGAAATGGGGCGCCTCGGAAAACAACCGGCGCGCCAAGTATTACGAGCTTACCAGGAGTGGCCGCAAACAGCTTGAGGCCGAAGAGAGCTCATGGCGGAAACTAGCCGCCGCGGTGGGAGAGGTATTGGAAACGGCGTAGGGGGTGTACCATGCTTAGCGATTTCCGGTATCGTTTGCGGGCTTTGTTCCGCCGCCGGCCAATGGAGGCGGAGCTGGACGAGGAATTACGGACGCACCTTGAACAACAGGTCGAAAAGTACGTCCGCGCGGGCGTGCCGCGTGAGGAAGCCGCCCGCCGCGCGCGTCTCGAATTCGGCGGCCTCGATCAGGTGAAAGAGGAGTGCCGCGACGCGGAGCGATGGCGTTTCATCGACGACCTCGGGCAGGATGTGCGCTACGGCCTGCGACAACTTCGGCGCAATCCCGGGTTCACCGCGGTGGCCGTCCTCACCCTGGCGCTGGGCATCGGCGCGAACACCGCCATCTTCAGCGTGGTGAACGCGGTGTTGCTTCGCCCGCTGCCCTATCCCCGTTCGGACGCGATTGTCCGGATCGAAGGGGTGTGGAAGGGCGGAGGCCTGGCCGATGATCTCACCGTCCCTGAGTTTGAGTTCTACCGCGATCACGCCAGCGCCTTTGCCGCCATCGCGGGCTACCGCGGTGGTCCGGACCTCTCGATCAAACAGGGCGGCGTCTCCGAGTGGATCACCTCCCTTCGGGTCACCGATGGGTTTTTCAAGGTGCTGGGAGTAGCCCCGGCTCTCGGTCGCGGAGTTTTGCGCGAAGAAACCCGCTCGGGAAGCGCGCCAAGCGTGATCTTGAGCGACTCGCTGTGGCGAAAAGCATTCGCCTCCGATCCCGCGGTGGTCGGGCGCCAGATCGAATTGGGCGATGCCAGCTTCACCGTGGTGGGAGTGATGCCGCCCGATTTCACTTTCGTCGAGCAACCGGTGGACGTCTTTGCCCCGCTTCAACTGGGTCGCGGCATTGTGGACACGGGGATGAACACCAGCGTCATCGCCCGGCTTCGGCCAGCAACCAGCCTAGCCCAGGGCCAAGCCAACATGAACGTGGTGTTTGAACAACTCCGCCAGGCAGGGTCCGCGCAGTCGGGCCAGGCGGGCGCGCGGCTGCTCAGCTACCAGACGGCGCTCGTCGGCGATCTTCGTCCCAGCCTGCTGATGCTGTTTGGGGCCGTCGGTCTGCTGCTGCTGATTGCCTGCGCCAACGTGGCCAGCCTGATCATGGCGCGGGCCAACGCCCGCCAGAGAGAAATCTCCATCCGGCTGGCCCTGGGCGCCGAACGCTGGCGGTTACTGCAACAGTTCCTGGCTGAGAGTCTGCTGATCGCCGTGATGGGAGGCGCGGCCGGTCTCGTCTCGGCCGTGTGGGCTCTTAGAGTCCTGGTGTCCTCGATTCCCTGGGACCTTCCCCCCACCACCCACATTGGACTCGACGGCCCCGTGCTCGCCTTCACCTCGTTGGTGGCGCTCGGCACCAGCCTGGCGTTCGGCTTCACTTCCTATTGGCAAACCTCACGCCTCGATCCTCATGCCGCATTGAAGGAAGGCAGCACGCAAGGAGGACGCGGCACCGGCCGCAGCCGCGGGCGCAGTGCGCTGGTGATCGGCGAAATGGCGCTCTCCTTGATGCTGCTGGTGGGAGCGGGACTGTTGATCGAGAGCCTCTATCGTCTGCACCAGCAGAGACTGGGTTTCGATCCTCAGCATGTCTACACCATGAACACTCCGTTCGCGCCGGCGGCGCGGGCCACCGCAAACCAGGTGTGGATTTTCGAGCAGCAGGTGCTGGAGCACCTCAAGGCAGTGCCGGGCGTCACCTCGGCCGCCGTCGTAAGCTTGCCGCCGCTGACGTGCTGCGGCAATCTTCCCACGCAGCACGAGGGTCATCCTGAGCACGGTCACAGTATCGGCGGCATGGAGTACCGGGCGATAAGTCCGGAATACTTCCAGACGATGCACATTCCCATCCTGCAAGGCCGCAATTTCCAGGAAACTGACACGGCCTCGTCCACGCCGGTGGTGATTATCGGTGCAACGGTGGCGAACGCCTGGTGGAAGGGAAAAAAACCAGTCGGCGATCGCTTGGTGGTGGGCGAATATGAAGGGCGGCAGTTTCCCGAAGTATTGGAGCCGCCCCGCGAGGTCGTCGGGGTGGTTGGGGACGTAAAAAACATCAGCCTGGACGAATCCGAGCCGACCACCATCTATGTGCCCGCGTCACAGCTTTTCCGCCCTCCCAACTCTACCGCGTGGGTGGTCCGTGCAGGCCGTGCGGGCAGCAACCTCGCCCTCGGCGAGCAACTCCGCCAGGCCGTGACCGCCGTGAATCCTGACCAGCGCGTGTTGGGCCTGCAATCGATGTCGGATGTCGTCGCGCGGGCGGTAGCACATCCGACGTTTGACGTACTGCTGATGGGAATCTTCGCCGCCTTGGCGCTGGTGCTGACTTCGGTGGGAATTTATGGCGTGCTCAGTTTCCACCTCGCGCGTCGCACCCAGGAAATTGGGATTCGCATCGCGCTGGGCGCCAAGCGGGGCAACGTGCTCCTGATGGTGGTGGCTCAGGGCGCGTTCCTGGCGGCCGTCGGCATCGGGATCGGCCTCGCGGGCGCACTCGCCCTCAGCCGTTTCCTATCGAGCCTGCTCTACGGCGTGACGCCCACCGACCCGCCGACGTTCATCGCTGTCTCGCTGATCCTGGCCGCAGTGGCGCTGCTGGCAAGCTACATCCCGGCGCGGCGGGCAACGAAGGTTGATCCCATGGTGGCGCTGCGGTATGAGTAGGCGGCGGGCAGCTACAGCTCTCAGCAAGAAAGTCCGGTTCTCGCTGATGACAGCGGATGGCTGATTGCTGACCGCTTTTTCCCATCGTCAATTCTTCATCGGTGTGTTCATCGGTGGCATGAGCCGCTGTCCTTGAGCCAAACATCTATTAAACATATGGGACAACCGGGACCACGTAAGCCCCCGGACTCTGTTGGCAGGCCGTCCGCGAAGGACCCCGTCTGCGGGATGAGTGTTGTTCCGGAAAAAGCTGCGGGCAGCCATGTCCACCTGGGGCAAACCTACTACTTTTGCGGCAAGGGTTGCCTGCAGAGGTTCATCACGGAACCCAATCGATATCTGAACAGACCGGCCGGTACCGACATGTCCGCCGGGCCTCATGCCGCACCCACTGCGCCCGCTGCGACTAATGGGCTCGTGAGCCTGGGCGGAATCGGCGGAGGTGGCCACGCGCTTCACGGTGTCGCTGCCGCGGCGCGAGGTTCGCCTGCGACTACACCCGTTGTGCCAATGGCCCCCTCAGCCGCTTCGGCTCAGAGCCAACACCTTCCGGGAACTGAACCAGATCGAACCGCGGCAACTTACACCTGCCCCATGCATCCCGAGGTGCTGAGCGACCAGCCCGGCGACTGCCCGGAGTGCGGAATGGCGCTTGAGCCGCGGACAGCGACGCTAACGGAAGAAGTCAACCCCGAACTCACGGACATGACGCGCCGCTTCTGGATCAGCCTCACGCTGACCCTGCCGATCCTGGTGCTGGTGATGTCGGAGATGATCGAGGGCGACCTTTTTGAAGCTGTCATGTCGCAACGGACCATGGCGTGGATCGAGGCCGCGCTCGCGACTCCCGTGGTCGTCTGGGGTGGCTGGCCGTTTTTCGAGCGTGGCTGGAAGTCGCTCGTCCACCGCCGCCTCAACATGTTCACGTTGATCGCCACCGGCACGGGGACAGCCTACCTTTACAGCGCCATCGCCACGCTCGCCCCCGGCATTTTCCCGGCCGCATTTCGCGGCGCTAGCGGCGAAGTTCCCGTCTATTTCGAAGCCGCGGCCGGCATCACCACGCTGGTGCTGTTGGGACAGGTGTTGGAACTGCGCGCCCGCAGCCGAACGTCGAGTGCCATTCGCGCCCTGCTGGGTCTCGCGCCCAAGACGGCGCGGCTCCTCGATGACGTGGGTGGCGAGAGTGACGTTCCGCTGGAGCGCGTCAAGCCCGGCGACCGGCTTCGCGTCCGGCCTGGTGAAAGGATACCTGTGGACGGCATCGTGCTCGACGGTGCGAGCTACGTCGACGAATCCATGTTGACCGGAGAGCCTATCCCCGTTGAAAAGACTGCTGGCAACTCCGTCACCGGCGGCGCCGTGAACGGCCAAGGTAGCTTCGTGATGCGGGCCGAACGGGTGGGCAGCGAGACGCTGCTAGCCCAGATCGTGCGCATGGTGGGCGAGGCGCAGCGCAGCCGCGCCCCCATCCAACGCCTGGCAGACGTGGTGTCGTCATACTTTGTGCCCGCTGTAGTTCTGGCGGCGGTGCTCACCTTTATCGGCTGGGCGCTCGTGGGACCGCCACCACGCCTGGGTCATGCCCTGGTGGCCGCGGTGGCGGTGCTGATCGTCGCCTGCCCTTGCGCGCTGGGGCTTGCCACGCCTATGTCGGTGATGGTAGGCGTCGGGCGCGGCGCCCTGGCCGGCGTGCTGATCAAAAACGCCGAGGCTCTGGAGTTGCTGGAAAAGGTGGATACCATCGTGGTGGACAAGACGGGCACCCTCACCGAGGGCAAGCCACGCTTGATGTCGGTGAGTGCCGTCGACTATCCGCCGGGCCACTCCGGACCCGCGGAACACGCGCTGCTGCGCCTATCCGCGGCGCTCGAACGTGCCAGCGAGCATCCCTTGGCGGCGGCCATCGTGGCGGGAGCGCGCGACCAGGGTGTAGCGGTGCCCGAGGCGCAGGAGTTTCAGGCCTTCCCGGGCCAGGGCGTTTCCGGCAAAGTGGACGGCCACGACGTCGCTTTGGGCAGCGAAAAGTTTCTGACCCAGCTCACGGCCCCTGCCGGTGAACTGCTCGACCGCTGGACGTGCTTGAAGAGCAAGGCTGACGAACTACGCCAAGAAGGCCAAACCGTGCTGTTCGCGGCCATCGATGGGCGCCCCGCCGGACTCCTGGCGGTGGCTGATCCCGTCAAGTCCTCGGCTCGCGAGGCCATCGGCTCCCTGCATCGCCAGGGTGTGCGAATCGTGATGGCCACGGGCGATAGCAGAGTCACGGCGGAGGCGGTGGCACGCCAATTGAACATCGACGAAGTCAGGGCGGGAGTATTGCCGGGCGAAAAAGCGGAGGTGGTGAAGCGCCTTCAGGCGCAAGGGCGGACGGTGGCCATGGCGGGTGATGGCATCAACGACGCGCCCGCGCTGGCGCAGGCCAACGTCGGCATCGCCATGGGTACCGGCACCGACGTGGCCATGGAAAGCGCCAGCGTGACGCTGGTGAAGGGCGACTTGCGCGGTATCGTCGCCGCGCGGCGCCTGGGCCGCGCCACCATGCGCAACATCCGCGAGAACCTCTTCCTGGCGTTCGTCTACAACTCGGTAAGCATTCCCATCGCTGCCGGCGTGCTCTACCCGGTGTTCGGCTTGATGCTGAGCCCTATGATCGCCAGCGCGGCCATGACTCTCAGTTCGGTGTCGGTGATCTCCAATGCGCTGCGGCTGCGGAAAGCGGAACTATAGGGGTTACAATAGTCCCGACTTCTCAGGAGGCTTTCGACATGCCACTGCACCGAAGGGCTGATGTCCGGGGCGGAATGCTCGATGAGATTTACTCTTCGCACGATCTCTCCGTGAGCGTGCCGAAGTACAGGTTCCCCCAAGGCCCCCAGGACCCACGTCACGCTTACGCCATCGTCCACGACGAGCTGATGCTCGACGGCAATTCACGCCAGAACCTCGCCACCTTCTGCCAGACCTGGTCCGAGCCCCAGGTGGCGCAGTTGATGGCCGAATGCGTCGACAAGAACATGATCGACAAGGATGAGTACCCGCAGTCGGCCGAGATCGAAGCGCGCTGCGTCCACATGCTGGCGGACCTGTGGAACTCGCCCGACTCCGCCAACACTCTGGGCACCTCCACCACCGGATCGAGCGAAGCGGCCATGCTCGGAGCCATGGCGCTGAAATGGAAGTGGCGGGAGAAGAGGCAGGCGCAGCATAAGCCCGCGGACCGCCCCAACCTTGTCACCGGACCCGTGCAGGTGTGCTGGCATAAGTTCTGCCGGTATTGGGACGTAGAACTGCGAGAGATCCCGCTGCAGGGAGATCGCCTGTTGATGACGGCCGAGCAAGTGATCCGGCACTGCGACGAAAACACTATCGGCGTGGTACCGACCCTGGGCGTCACCTTTACCTGCCAATACGAGCCGGTGAAGGAGGTGAGCGAAGCCCTCGACCAGCTTGAGCGAGACACGGGTTTTGACATCCCCATTCACGTCGACGCCGCCAGCGGCGGGTTCCTGGCGCCCTTCCTCCATCCGGGCCTCGTATGGGATTTCCGCCTGCCGCGCGTCAAGTCCATCAACACCTCGGGACACAAGTACGGACTCGCGCCGCTGGGAGTCGGGTGGGTGATCTGGCGCGACCATGCCGACCTGCCGGATGACCTGATCTTCGAAGTGAATTACCTGGGCGGCAACATGCCGACATTCGCCCTCAACTTTTCGCGACCGGGCGGAGAGGTGATCTGCCAGTATTACAACTTCCTCCGGTTGGGCAGGGAGGGCTATACCAGGGTCCACCAAGCTTGCCAGAATACCGCCGCGTACCTGGCGAAGGAGATCGAAAAGCTGGGACCGTTCGAGATCATTTACGGGGGCCTGGGCGGCCTGCCCGCGCTCTGCTGGACTCTGAATAGCGGGGCAAACCTCGGCTTCACCCTTTACGACTTTGCCGACCGCCTTCGCAACCGCGGTTGGCAGGTGCCGGCGTACTCAATGCCGCCCAACCGCAGCGACCTCGTCGTCCAGCGCATCCTGGTTCGTCACGGTTTCAGTCGCGATCTTGCCGATCTCCTGCTCGATGACTTCCGGCGCACGCTCGATTACTTTACGCAGCACCCCGTCGCCAGACCCTTGTCGGAGCACGAAGCGGGTGGACACAACCACGCGGGCCGATTCAAGAGGAAACCTTGATCGTGGCGCTTGGTGCGGATCAATTTGACCTGGCAACGGCTTTACGCCGCCATTGGGCGAGGTAGACTCGCCGCTACGACTGCCAATTGACCCGCTACCTAGCGGTCGCAGGTGTTGATCTCCATGCCGCGATCAAGTAGTGTGGATAGCGCGAAATGTCGAAGAAGAACAAGCACCGCAACCACAACAGGCCCTGGCCGGTGACGCCGCCGACGGTGTCCGGAGGCAGCGCTGTGGGCCCCGGCGCGAGCGACCCGAACTTCGTCGAGGTGGAACAGTTGCTCGCCCAGGGAAATAGCAAGGCCGCGGTGGAGCTGGCGAAGCAGGTTCACAAGCTTGCTGTCACGTCCGCCTCGGAGGCTCTGTTGATCAAGGCCTACGGCGCCAGAATTCGAGCTCTGCTAAAGAGCGGCCTCTCGGTGGAAGCCAAGGCGCTGCTCGACTTGGTACGGCAACGCTATCCTTCAGCGAAAGGAGCGCTCGCTGAAATTGGCGTTGACGTCGCCGCCCGCCAGGAGTCCCTGGACGATTTGCTCCGGGGCTTGAACGATCCTGGCCTGGCGCCGGCAAGGCGTCTCGAAATCGAGGCCACCATCAGGCGCCAAGTGACCGACCCCGGCGCGCTGGCTCAGAGCGCGGCTCTCCCTGCCGAGCACCCGTTGCGCGTCGGCGCGGCGCGATTGGAGAAAGCCTGGGAAGCGGTCACTACTGGGCCGGTGAACGACGATGCTCTGGCGCTACCGGAAATCTCTCGCCGCAGCCCGCTCGCGCCGTGGAAGATGCTCGTGCGCGCCATTGCCGCCTTCTACCAAGCCGACGATGCTGCCTGTGAGCGCTGGATCGAGCTTATCGATCCCGACTCGGCTCCGGCGCGGCTGGCTCCCGTGCTACGCGCCATGATCTCCTGCCAGGCCGCTCCCGGCCTCAAGCCCGCTGCTTCCTTTCTGGTCGCCCAGGTGGGCGGTAAGCTGGATACGCTGCGTGGCGCCTTGCAATCGCTCGACGCCGCTTTCGCGACCGGGAAGCGGAAGCAGATCATACCGGCTATCCAGAACGCGATCCGGGTTTGCCGGGAAGCTTGTCCTGACCTTCTCGATCGGCTCCGGCAGCACATTGGAGTGCGCGCCCACGCCGCCGACATCAGCGACGCGCAGGTCCGAGAGGCGATGGGCGGCGCCCCACGCAAGGACGCCTATTTCTGTCGGCTGATGGCGCGCCAGGCCGAGGACCCGCGCTCGATGGCTTGCCTCCCCGCCTGCACCATGTGGGATGAGTTTCGCCAGCACGCCGTCCAAGAGGGCTGGTTCCGCGCCGATGGACCCGAAGTTGCCGCCCTCTATTTGCACATGGCCGATATCTTGCAGCACATGTCGCGCGAGGACCTCGCAAGCCTTCAGCAGTCCTTCCGCAATCAGTATTCCCGCCTTGCCTTCCAGTATCTGGAACACCACCCGCCCTCGGTTCGCGAGTTCGCAAGTAAGAAGGACGAGGAGGCCTTGTACCTGCTGTTTCCCGAGCGGCTCTACGCGCGAGCGTGTGCCATCGACCCCGATCCCGAAGTCTTCATGCGCTGGGTGGAGTGGGCCCGGGGAGGCTCGGGGTGGAAGTTGGAGGAGGAGGCTGCCGAGGCTTGGAAGCGTGCTTTGCCCAAGGATAGCCGCCCGCTGCTTCGGCTGATGGAACTGGCGGAGAAAAGGGGCGCGCTCAAGAAAGCCCTCGGCTATCTCGAACAAGCCGAAAGCCTCGCCGCCCTCAATCCCGAGGTCCGCCGAGGGCGACTCCGCTTGCTGGTCGCCACGGCCATGCGTCACGTGGAGCAACGCAAGGCTCACTTGGCGGACCGCGATCTCGAAGATCTCGAGGCCTTGCCCCAGGCCCGGGAAGGGGATCGTCCCGCCTTTCTGGAGGCGTTGCGCTGGACCGTCTGCGTGCTCCGCAGCGATCCCGATGGCGCCGCCCGCCATCTCGCGCGGGCGACCGATCTGATCGGGAGTCGGGTGGCCGCCGCGATCGTCATCGCCGGCATCGTCGACTTCTGTAAGTTGTACGATCTGGTGACGGACCACTACTATGAGCGGAACATCAACTTCGAGGGCAAGGAGTCGCTGGCGGCGGCGGTGGCGCGCGGCTGTGCCTTGGGCGACGATCTCGGTTGGCCGCTCACCATTCCGTCCGCCTTTGAAAAGCAGCTTCTCGATGAGCTCAAGAGGGCACCGGGCAAGATGGACGCGCGTCAACTTCGGCTGCTGGCTGAGGCTGCCCTGCGCCTGGATCGCCGGCCCCTGGCCTTTGCCGCCTCCGGGGCCGGGCTGGCCAAAGGCGGGGCGACGGAAGCTCGCTTTCTGTTGCTGCGGGGACGCGCGCTGCCCGGGTATGAGCCGGAGCGCCGCGACCAGTGCTACGCGGCAGCGGCGGAGTTGGCGCGCCGCCAGCGGGACATGGGTCTGGTGGACGAGGCCGTGGAGTGCCGGCGCGGCCACTTCTTCATGGGCACCATCAATCCCCTGGCTCCGGATTCCGCTTCTATGAGTACCGATCAGTTGAGCAAGGTGTTGAACCGCGAGAGACAAGCCAGCGAGTTTCCTCAGTTCAAGGACCGCAAATTGGAAAGTCCTTTTGACGATGGACCCTTCTTCGATGATGATGAAGATGATGATTTTGACGACGATGAAGAATTTGATGACGACCTGGGCCCCGTCACGTCCAATGAATTTGACGAAATCATGAACCAGTTGGACGATCTCCTGGGCATGGGTAAGCGCCGCGGGCCGCGACACAAATACCGCCGGCGCCGCCGCCCTGGACCACCAAGACCGCCCGGTCCGCCGAGTCCGCCCAGCGGGCCCGGGCAGGGCAGCTTATTCTGAAGCATGGAACGCAAAAGCACACTCGGTCCGCACGACGACCCGCGAGAAATCCTGGGAGTGGCGACGAGCGCCACGGACGAGGAGATCCGCGCCGCTTACCTGAGGAAGGTGAAGGAGCACCCGCCGGAGCGCTCGCCCGCCGCCTTCGAACGCATTCGCGACGCTTACGAGGTGCTTCGTGACCCGCGCCGGCGCGCTCTGCACCTGCTGCTGTCGGCTGACCCTTGGGCGCCGTTGGCCTCCCTGCTTGCGGATCGGAAGCCGGAAAGGCGCTTCGTAGGACCGGCGCCCTGGCTCGCGGTGCTGAAAGAGAAATAGGCCCGAAAGAGAATTAGCCCGAGGAACAGATAGGGATGGATCGCGAACAAATCCTGAACCGCTTCACCGCGTGGCTCGACACCGTTCTGGCCCGAGAGGAAGCACCGCAGGGAATCGCTGCCGAGATTCTCGCCGCCCTCGACGACGGGCCGCAGGACGCCTCGACCTCGGCGACGTCCGCCCCAACTGGCCGGGCTGGCCCGGCTGGCAGGATCGATGGCCAGTGGGACCTCTATTCCATGTGGTCGGCGATGACGGCTCTGACGCAGGAAGTGAAACTCCAGGGCAGGAGCTTCAAGCAGCTCAGCGAGGCCGTCGCCCCCGTGGCGGATCTGGCGCCGCTGCTGCCGGAGATGCAGCGCCGGGCGGATGAGCGCGCCCGGCGGGAAGTCCTCGACGTGCTCCTCGATCTCCGCGACCGCCTCTGCCGCGGCCTCGATTCAGCGCGCGCCGGCCAGGTGGAGTTTCGGAGGTCGTTCGAGCTGGGATGGAGAAGCAAGCTCTTCCGCCTGGACAAGCCGCTCGAAGCAGCCGTGGAGGCGGTGGCGGCGCTCGAGAAGGGCTACTCGCTGAGCCTCGAGCGACTTAACGAGGTCCTGGACCAATCGGACATCCGGGAGATCGAGTGCCAAGGCCAGCTTTTTGACCCCGGCTCGATGCACGCGGTGGACCTGGAGGAAACCAGCGGCGCGCCCGAAGGCACGGTGCTGGAAGTCTACCGGGCCGGCTATGAGTGGAAAGGTGAGGTTTACCGTCCGGCACAGGTGAAAGTGGCGCGTCGGCCGTCAGCGGGCAAGGCCGGAGCGGCGGGACAATCCATAGCCGGGGCCGTAGCCGAGGCTGTAACAGGGGACGCAGCGGGAGATGAGAATGAATGATCTGGTCGTGGGCATCGATTTGGGAACCACCAACTCGGAGATCGCGGCGTTTATCGCTGACCGGGTAAAGGTGATGGGGCCGGGGAACAAGATGCTGGCGTCGTGTGTCGGATTCTCGCCCGCCGGGGAATTGCTGGTAGGCCAGGCGGCCCGCAATCAGCAACTTCTCTATCCCGAGCGCACCGTGCGCAGCGTCAAGCGCAAGATGGGATCCATGGAGTCGGTGACGCTTGGCGACAAGACGTTTTCGCCCCAGGAGATCTCGGCCCTCATCTTGCGCGAACTGGCGGAGTGGGCGCGGCGCGAGCTGAACCAGCCCGTGGAGAAGGCCGTGATTACGGTGCCGGCGTACTTCTCCGACGCCCAGCGGACGGCCACCCGCGAGGCGGGAGCGCTGGCCGGCCTGGAAGTAGTCCGCATCCTCAACGAGCCCACGGCGGCCAGCTTGGCCTACGGCTTCGGCGATTCCTCGCGCCACACGGCCATGGTCTACGACCTGGGCGGCGGGACCTTCGATGTTTCCGTCGTCGTCGTCGAAGGCGACGTCACGGAAGTGCTCGCCAGCCACGGCAACAATCACCTGGGCGGCGACGACTTCGACGATCTTCTGCTGGAGCGCCTGGAGCAGGAGTTTCAGAAGCAGTACGCCATCGATCTTCGTCATGGCCACCCGGCGGCCCACGCCCGGCTCTGGTGGGCGGCGGAAGAGGCCAAGAAGAAACTGAGTTTTGAGCCTTACGCCCGCGTGCGGGAAGAGGCCCTGGTGATCGATCACGGCAAACCTCTGCACCTCGAGCTCGAACTCACCCGCGAAGAATACGAGGCCATGATCTCTCCCCTGGTGGAGTCCACGCTCGACAGCGTTTCCAAGGCGCTCACCGACGCGGGCAAGAGTGCCGGCGACATCGATGCCATTCTTCTCGTCGGCGGGTCCACGCGCACGCCCCTGGTTTCGCGGCTGTTGCGCGAGCGCTCCGGCATCGCCCCTCGCCAGGACGTCCATCCCGACTTGTGCGTCGCCCTGGGCGCGGGCGTTATGGCGTCGCGTCTCGCCGGGCACGAGGTGGAACGGGTGCTGGTGGACGTCTCGCCCTTCTCTTTCGGCCCCTCTTACCTGGGAGAGCGCAACGGCATTCCCTACCCGCACTGCTACCATCCGATCATTTACCGCAACACGCCGCTGCCGGTGACGCGGACGGAGAGTTATTGCACGGCCGCCCCGTTCCAGACCATCGTGCAGGTGGAGATCTACCAGGGCGACGACGACGACGCGATGAAGAACATCCTGGTGGGCGATTTTCGCGTCGAGGGGCTGCGGCCGATTCGCGAGGCCAACGAAGTGCTCTGCCGCATGAGCCTCGACGTGGACGGCATCCTGCACGTCACCGCGGTGGAGAAGGAGACCGGGAAGTCCAAACACATTACCATCACCAACGCCCTCCAAGCCAAAAGCGCGACGGAAATCGAGGCCTCGCGCGATCGCCTGAAGGCCCTCTATGCTGCGCGCATGGAACAGTTCGGCGCCGAGGAGCTGCCCGAAGGACTGGAAGGCCTGGAGGATGCGATTAACATCGACGGCGCAGAAATTGAAAGCGAGGAGGAAGCCGGCGAGACCAGGGCCCTGCCGGCAGCCCCGGTGGCCTCCGGTTCCGGTGCTTCCTCCGGCGCTTCCACTCAGGAGCAGCGCGAGGCCCGGAACCTGATCGAACAATCGCGCCAACTGCTCGATCGGATGCATCCGGAGGATGCGGAAGAGGCGATCGAGCTGCACGCCAAGATCGATGCCGCCCTCGCGTCCAACGACCAGGAAGCGCTGGCGCAAGGAGTCAAGGCGCTGCGCGAGTTGCTCTTTTTTGTCGGGGGAAACTAGCAAAGGAGAAGGGACTGGGGACTGGGGGCTAGGGACTGGAAGACAACTCTGCTAGTCCCCAGCCCCTTGTTTCTAGCCCCCGGTCCTGTCGGGAGGAGAGTTGAACGAAGACAAGCGCTGCCCGGTGTGCCAGGCCCGTTTCCGGGGAGCGGTCACGTGCTCCCGCTGCGGCGCCGACCTGCGTCCCCTGATGTTCTTGGCGGCCAAGGCCTCGCGGCTCCGAGAAGGTGCTCGGCAAGCCATCCTCGGTGGAGACTTCTACCAGGCCGGCGAATTGGCGTGCCAGGCGGAGTCCGTTTGCAGGACCAGCGCCGGGCGCAATCTCCTGCTTCTCTGCCAGTGGCTGCTTTCCTCTTGAGCGTTTGGAGTGCGGCCGCTCGCTGCCGCTTTCCACGCCTGGAGCCCGCCTTTGCTGGATCCGTGCTGCCTCTTTTCAGGGTGAAAATCCCGCACCGAGTTGCGCCGAGAAGAAAGCCGCAGCAAGCTGCCGCACTCCAAAGTCAGCCGGAGACCTACCCTACGGCTTGGGAATACGATCGCCGCGGTTCAGGTAGTACGGGTTGGTGTAGAGGGGCTTGATGCGGTCGTCCACCATTCCGGCCCAGAGCATGAAAAAAGCCCACCGCGGCTGCGCTTTGAGGGTCTCGGCCGAGGGTGGGATTCCTACCTCACCGAGCGCGATGGGTTTGCCGTCGGCCAGCGCCAGCATCTCGTAATAGTACCGGTCTTTCAGTTCGTGGTAGTTGTCGTAGCTGACGACGTCAACATACTGCTGGCCGGGAAAATAGCTGTAGAACTCGCCCGGAGGCGCGGGGCCGTTCTGGTTCCATACCCAAATCAGATTGTCCAGGTGATGGACGTAGACCAAGCGGGCGTAGACCTCGCGATAGAGCTGCGCCGTGCCGGCGGGACCGGGACGGCCGCCCCACCAGAAGAAGTTTCCGTTGTTCTCGTGCATGGGACGCCAGAGGACCGGGATATGCGCTTCTTGAAGCTGCTTGAGATATTCCGCCGCCGTGTCCATGTACTTTTCCCAGCGCTTGTGAAGCGGCGTGTCGGACGTGATCAGCTCTTGCCATTGGTCGTCGGTGAGCCTGGCTTGCACACTGCCGCGCCAGCTCGCGCCCGGCTGGCCGGGTTCGTCTTCGGTGGGCCGGAGCATGTGCCAGCACAGGTAGATGATGGACCCGGCGGCGGCCTGCTTCTTCGCCTCCTGGATCATGAGATCGCGATGGAGGGTGGAGTCCTTGTCCTCGTCGTCGGTGAATCCGAAATCCGAGCCCCAGATGGCGGGATACTTGCCAGTGAGAGCGTAGACCTTGTCGTAGTCCTGGTTACGCTCGTTCGGATAGTTGTGCTGGCCGGTGAGGATGCCCTTGCCCGAGACCGCGCAGAGGGTTTTCAGCAGCGCGCGGGCCTCCTGCGTGGCGTTGGGATTCACGGGCTCGCATTGATAAAGCGGCGGCGCGGGAGGCTGGGCAAAGGGCGGAGCCGGGAGGGGAGACGGAGGCTGTTGGGGCGGTGCAACGGCTTGGGCGAAGACGAGTGCGGCCGAGCCGAGCATGACTCCCAGCGGGGCGAATATGGATTTCTTCATGTGGATTCTCCTTGGGCAAGTGATGGTAACACAAACTCCGCGGCGTGACGGCGGGTCGGGGTAGGCTTTGCCCTGCCACAAGCACTGACCCCCTTTTGGGGGTCGGCGATTCTCATTTTAGCTGACGAGGACGGGGTTAAACTGGCTCTGGAAAGCGAGCCACACTGTGTCTGACCATCGTTGGTGGCCGCTTTTCGGGAGGCCCAACCAATGCCGAACACAATCGACTGCCGCCTGCTCTGCGCGGCTACGTGCGCGTACGACATTCGTGCCGACGGCACTTTCAAGCCCAGTGGGCCTCATTATCCCGCGGTGGGCTGGACCGCGCCTCCTGCCGTCCATGTCGCGCCCAAGGCACCGATCAACGCGTGTCTGGTGGGCCTCAATCATGCCGACGGGATCATCCTGGCTTTCCGCGGCACGCTACCGCCCACCAATCTCGACGTTCCACCGCAGTTGCACGACTGGCTTCAGGATTTCGAGGCGGAGCCGATCGCCCCACCCGGCGGTTTCCCGCCGCGGGTCAGGGTCCATAAAGGGTTCTGGAAAGCCTTGGGCTCCCTGTGGCAGCAGATCGTTCCCACTCTTCGGGCACTGCGGGCGGCGAATCCGCAAGCCAGGCTCTATGTCACCGGCCACAGCAAAGGCGGCGCCCTGGCCGCCCTCGCCGCGGCTCGTCTTTTCTTCCAGAAGGTCGCCAGTGCGGACGGCGTCTATATTTACGCGCCCGCCCGAGCCGGCAATGCCACTTTCGTGTCCACCTTTCCTCCGCAGATCCCCGTCGTCCGGTACGAGCATTACCTTGACGTCGTTCCGTTCTTGCCGCCCAACCTGCTTCACGGGAGCGTCTTCGCGGGAATTAGTCTGTTCCATGAGATCTTCAAGGGCGTGACGCATTGGGATTACACGTCGCTCGGCACTCTGCGGTACATCCAGCAGGATGGGACTGTGGTGGGGGACAGTGCCCGGCTGTCGAAGCAACGCCAGGAAGAGATTTTACGCGCCCTGGCGGAAGGCGGCGAAGTCGATATCGCCAGGGCGCACGCCCCATGGTGTAAGGGCGTCTTCAGCGACGGCGGCTACATGCTGGGCGTTTGCCCCACTGGTGTGTGCCCATAGCTTTGCCCTATGAGGCAGAATCGCAGCAAACGCGATCGTGGTTGCGCCCGGCCAGAAGCGGTGATAATCCAAGCGAGAGGCGTAGCGACAGCGAAAAGAAACATGATCATGTCAAGACGCAGCATGTCTCCAACGTTCTTATTCTTCTCTGCTTCTCTGCCTTTCCCGTGGAGCTTTTTCACATCGGAGTCGTCAATCAGCCACCATCAGGAAAATAAAGCTTGACAGCCCTTAGCTCCGTGCTACACTAGTCCTACCCCTCCTCTCCAGGGGCTGAGTCTCTCAATC
>Ga0335078_10003838_pt1 | contig 22358 bp, 43 predicted proteins | sample Lox_Sample_32_FD_206711 | JGI IMG/M metagenome (GOLD analysis project Ga0335078, IMG submission 206711) | Soil microbial communities from Loxahatchee National Wildlife Refuge, Florida, United States - Lox_Sample_3.2 | ecosystem: Environmental > Terrestrial > Soil > Wetlands | place: USA... | reverse complement strand
CCCGATATCCCGGCCGGGTAGGCATTCCCGTAAGTGTCGGTCCCGGCGGTGGCGGACACGCTGAAGAAAAGGTTGCCCGCGCCGGGGGCTGGCGAATATCCGAAGATGCCGCTTTGACCACTAACCTCCTCTGTCAAAACGATTAAGTAGACCGCCTGGTTCGACCAAGACATTACCCCACCACCAGGTACATAGCAGCGTTCACCAGCAGGTTCGGGTCGTCCCGGAATAGCCCAAGGGCGGTATTGCAATTGGAGCAGAGCAAAGAGCGAACTCGCCCGGTAGCATGATCGTGGTCTACGACCAGCTTCTTGTCCTCGGAGACCAGGCCGCAAATAGCACAGGCACAATCCTGAGCGTCCAGTAGGTCCATGTACTGTTCTTCAGTGATGCCGTACCGGCGCTTGAGATTGCCAGCCCATTCCTGCTCGGCCCGTAACTTCCTGCGTGCCCTTACTTCATCCTTGTTCTCCGCGTAATACCTCCGCCCGTATTCACGCCTCGTCTCCGCATTCCGCCAATAACGATCCCGGGCACGGGCGCGTTCTTCTTCCGCGTGCTCTGCGTAGTACTTCTTGTCGGTCATTTCCCGGCCACCGCCTTCAGGATCGAGAGCGGGTTCACGTCGTCGCCGCGCATCGCGGCCTGGAAAATGCGCCAGATCGCGGCCGGGATAACCTGGTGCTGGTCTTCTTTGTCGCCATCGGGCCGGTAGGAAAGGACAGCGCCGCCATCGGCGGATTCATAAAGGGCGAACCGGCCCTTGGCCAGCAGCCTTGGGCGTTCCTGGATGACAGTCTCGGTCATGATTGGTTCCCCGGGAGAGAAGGGTCGTATCTGAAATACGCGGTCACGGTGGGAACGGGGGTCAGGCCGGCCGCCTGGGTGGTGCAGAAATAGAACTCCTGGCCCGGGATTAAGAGCATCGGCTGGGACGGGTCCCATTCGGAGCCGCCTTGCGGGCCGGTGAAGCTGTACACCCGGGTGCCGAGGTAGATGGTGGCGGTGATCCCCGGCACGACGTTGGTGATGACCGCGTGGTAAAGCTCGAAATTGGCGATCGAGATGTCCACGATGTTGGTGGTGAACGCGATCGTGATATTCCCCGGGTTGAGGCCGGTGGTGTCGGCCGCGCCCAGGGCGTAGCGGCTGCCTAAAGGAACGTAGGTCATAGCGCCAGCTTCCCCAGTTCTTCCTCGGGCACTTCCCACGCCTCGCCGGAAAGGATGATGGGGTTGATCAACTCGCCAGCGCCACCAACAGACGGAACCAGGTTCAGGTCATAACCGAATCCGACCAGCTTATTGCCGGAATGCAGCACCAGCTGGCCGGGATCAAAAGTCTGCACCGCGCCCACCGACACATCAAAGCCGGTGCAGAAGACGGTAATAGCCGCCAGTGCGGCTGACCCGGCACTGCCCGCCGTGAATGCGCTGGTGACCTGGAATCCGCCCGACATCAGCTTAGATGATCCCGAAGAAAAGGCCCGAGGTGATGCTGGCGATCGTGCCGCCGCCGTAGGAGGTGAGGATGTTCGACCCCACGGCCGGGGGCGTGCTGGTCAGGGTGTACCCGGTCACCTGGATGAACCGGTAGTAATTAGGGGCCGTGCCGGTCAGCTGGCCCTGCACCTCGGCCTGGGGGCTGGCAATACCGCTCAGCACCGTCGTATGAGTGGGCTGGGACATCCCGATGCCGATGTAGTAAAGACCGGCGGGAACCGTTTCCTGGGCGGTGAAAGGCCATGCTTTCAGGCCGACGCCCCAGGCAATGGGAGTATTGGCCGTGGACGCCGCGACCAGGCTGGTGGCCGGGCTCCAGACCACGCCCCAGTTGACGGTGGGCGTGCCGCCGAGCGTGGTGAAGTCAATCACCAGGCTGGTGATCAGGGTTGAGGCAGGGAATGATACCAGCCCGGCGTAGATGGTGTTGCTGGTGCCGAGGGTATAGCCGGCGTTGACCGTGGTATCGGGCTCGATAGTCCGGGCCAGGTAATTACTCAGCATCCCCGGGACGGTAACGGTGCTGCCCCCGCCCGAGTAGGCAGACGGAATGTTCCCCATCAGGCCAGCGCCCCCATCCGCTCGGCCGGGACTTCCACGGCTTCCCCGGTGAGCGTGATCTGGCCGGTGGCCGCGATTGACCCGACATTCGCCACCCACAGTGACTCATTCGGCAAGAGCACCAGTTCCAGCCGCCCGAACGTGCCGCCGAAGCTGTTCCCGTTGAATTGCCATACCGGGTCAGAGCCGATGCCGTTGCGGTAGATGTTCACCACGTCCGGCGTGGCCCCGGCGGTGAGGCCGTTCACCAGCAGCCGGCGGATCGACCAGGCGAAGCCCGAGGCCGGGCCGCACACGATCGGCCCCGCGCCCAGCTGGATGGCATTGGAGGACACCTGGCCGACCAGCCGGGGAATCCGCATGTACTTGATGCCCGCGATGGCCGACTGGAATGCGCTCTTATGCGCAGCCGCGAGGGACTGGTCTAACTCATTCTTGTTTAAGATATCGACTTCCGCCTGGAAGTCGAGCTTCACGACTGCCATATGTGTTCCTTAAAGCCCGAACAGCTTCTTGATGTCGTTGCCCAGGCCCTTGAAGAACTGGGACAGGGTGTTGTTCTTGATCGCGTCCTCGATCCCCGGGAACATCTGCTCCAGCGCCTGGCCGAACCCGGCCTTAATGTCGTGCTCGACATTGGCCACCGAGGTGGGCGGAAGATAGGTCTCATTGCCGCCCGGGACGGTGTTCGCTATCGCGGTGCTCAGCGGGTTGCTGCTGCCCGAGGTGCCGGTCGCGGAGGAGCCCGTGCCGGTGGTGCTGGTCGGTACCGGCAGGCCCGCAGCGGGGCCGCTGGTCTGCCAGCTGCCCGCCGGGGCCACGGTGCCCTTGCCGAACCCGGCGAAGGTGCCCGCCGCCGTCTCGAACTCGGTCATGGACTTCATGGCCAGCACCAGGATGATGATCCAGCCGAAGATGACCGACACCCGCGCGGCCACGGCCCCGGCCTTGGCGAACAGGGACAGCAGGAAGAACGTGGCGATCAGCCCGGCCAGCACCGGCAGCGGGCCGTACTGCCCGGCGGGATGCCCGATCTTGCCCTTGACCGTGCCGTCCGCGTTCACCTCGTAGTCGGCCACCATCCTGATGGCCACCAGCACGATCCCGGTCACGAACGCGGCGGTGAGCGCGTGCTTGGCCCCGCGCGGGGCCTGGGCGGTGACCGAGGTAGCCGCGTTGCTGGTCTTCCGGTAGGCCGTGCGCGGGCTGACCGACCGCCGGGAGGTGCCCGCCTTGCGCGGTGCAGCTGGCGCGCGGGGCTCGACCACCGTGCCCTCCACGACACGCTCAGAACGCGCTGGGGCCGCCTTCCGGGAAGGACCCGGGTCACTGCCCCTCAGCGGCTTAGCGCCACTCCTGGGGTCACTCAGGATCTCGTCGCGGGTAGCCATCAGCCGGCCGCCTCCAGGTCGGTCACATCGCCCTCGACGTTCTGCTCGATCTCGGACTCGCCGCCGGTCTCGTCCGATGTAGCCGGGGCCGCGCCGCCGCCGATGCCGGACAGCCAGCCGCCGACCTTGGACAGCGCCCAGATGGTGAACAGGGTCACCAATCCGGTCTCGATCAGCGGGACCTCGCTGCCGCCGACCTGAGGGCCAGCGGGAGGTGGCGTGCCCTTCAGCACATCAACCGCGTAAGCGCCCGGCTGGATCGGCTTGTTGCCGGACTGAGGCCAGGGGCGAAGGGCCATGAATGCGCACACCGCCCCGGCCCCTAAAAGCAGGAAGGCCAATGGCAGGTTGCCGTCGTCATCCAATGGTCACACCTCCTGCCGGGGTCCGGAATGATATTCCAGTTCCATTGTAGGCGTGGTAAGCCAGCAGAAGGGCGACGGCAGCAGCCAGCATGAACACGAAACGCCATCCCTGGCCTTTAGCAAATAGCCCGAAAAAGCGATCCAGGACCACGGCAATCCCGTGGATAAGCCCGGCCGCGCCGGAAAGGAGCCCGGAAACGCCGGAAATGCTGACCGGGATTTGCGCGTTAGCGGTCCCGGTGCCGAGAGCCCCCGTGCCGGTCGCCCCGGAAGTGGTCACGGCCGGAATCCGGCCGTAGCCGACGATGTTGGAGGCCACCGAGGAAAGGGAATCGACTGCCACGCCGCGCGCCGGGTCATCCGCGCCGATCATCTGGCCGCCGCCGATGTAGATTTCGACATGGCCGGGGGACGCATTGTCCCCGGGGAACTGCATAAAAACCAGGTCCCCGGCCTGAAGCTGGTTCGCGCTGATATGCTGGGTCCAGGCGTACTGCTGCTCGGAGGTGCGGGGCACGCCGGTCATGCCCAGGCTTTCCAGCACGTACTGGACCAGGCCCGAGCAGTCGAACTGCTTCGGCCCGGCATCGCCGTACACGTAGGCATCGCCTAAGAACTTGCGGACCTCGGCCACGATCGCGGCCCCGGTGATGCCGGCCGGCGGGGTGCCGATCTCGGGAACCTTGGTCATGCCGTCACCTGGAGGATGCCGTAGGTCTTCATGGCGAAGAACAGGAACACGATGGCCCCGAGCATGAACACGAATCGCCAGCCCTGGCCCTTGGCGAACAGGCCGAAGAACCGGTCCAGCACCACCGCGATGCCGTGAATCAGCCCGCCCGCGCCGGACAGCAGCCCGGAGATGCCCGATACCGAAGTGGCCGCGCCTGTTCCGCCACCACCAGCTGGGGTGGTGCCGGTGCTGCTGGCATTGATGCCCTCGCCGGCCAGGGCCAGGATCGAGTCGGCATAGCCCGCGCCGGCGGACAAGTCACCCGGCCCGGCGTTGTACGCCTCCAGTGCCTTCTGAATGGACCCGCCCTCCTGCTTCAGCAGCACCGACATGTAATTCGTGTAGGCGGTGAAAGCGTCGGAGACGTTGAACGGGGAGCCCTGGCCGTAGGAGGTGAAAGTGGACGGTAAGAACTGGGCGATCCCCTCGGCCCCGGCCGGGCTTACCGCGTTCGGATTCCAGTCCGATTCGGTCTGGATCTGGGCCGCCACCACCGACGCGGGAATGCCCAGCTTCTTGGCGGCAGCATCAACATAACTCTGGTACGCAGAGGGGACATTGATGCCGGACCCGCCGCCCGGTGGTGTCTGGACCATTGGCTACTTCTTGAAATACGCGGTGCGGCGGGCCGGCTTGGTGACGGGGGCCGTGGTGGTCCCCTCTTCCTCTTCCTCCGGTGCGCCCTCTGCTTCGGCCTCTTCCTCGTCGTCATCGAACAGGAAGCCCTGCTGCCGAAGCCACTTCTCGGCCCGGCTGACCGGCATGCGCACCTGGTGGCCCGAGTCATTCACGAGGTACACCTCGTAATCATCATCAGGCTCCTCGGCCTTGCGGGTTAACTCGGCCAGCAGTTGCTTCTCATCAGCGGTCAGCGCCATTGTTCCTTCTTCCGAACTTGGTCTTGAAATGCTTCTTCAGGCTGTAGAACATGACGACGATCCACAGGGCCAGCAGATCCAGTTTGCTCACTTCGCTTTCCTCGGCTTCCCCGCCACCGTGTGGCCGCCTTTCGGGCCTGACTTGCGGACGATCGCGATGCGGATCACTTTTCCCCCGCGCTTGATGGTGCGGTAGCGGACGACACCGCCCCGGCGGATTTCTTCTGCCTTCGGCATGGTCTCATTCTCTCCCGGGCTTCTTTTCCTTTGGGTACATGGAAAGTTCCTTCTCCTCGGCCTGGCCCGGGATGGGCTTCAGTTCCAGGTCGATCCAGGAGATATAGGCATCCCCGGTGAAGCTGTTCCGGATCACGAACTGGTGCATGGTCTGGTCAAGGGATTCGAGAACTGGCTGCCAGTCCGAAGTGCGACCGAGAAGTTCAGAGAATCGTCGCATGTCCCCCATGTCTGCGGGGGGGAATACAATCTTCCATCGGGACTCCGAATGCTGATCGCGCACGACACCGATGGGGCGCTGCTTGGAGGCGATGAGAGAGATCCCGTGGGATCGCCCTTCCCGCCAGAACATGCGAACCATCTTCTTAACGCGGCGGGAGAGATCCTCCACGTAACCAATCTCATCGAAGTAAAGTACTGAGTTGGCCTGGGGCTTCCACAAGTTGGACAGCAGTTCATAGACTCGCTTCTCGTGGTATGCCTCACGGTCTTCTCCCTTCAGGTCGGTCTTCGGCCAGAAGATGGCCTGGCGGTATTTCTGAAGCTCCTTGAAATCGGTGACCACCGGCCAGCCCAGCAGCGGCACCGAGTCATCGGCCTGCTTGGTGAGGACCGCTATCTCGGCGCTGTTCCAGCGCTGTGCCCTCTCCTGAAGAATTGTGGCAATAGCGTAAGACTTCCCCGATCCTGACTGCCCGGTGACTTCTAAATGCTCGGCCCGCAGCTTGCCGTGCTCATCATGGCCCCAGGTCTCGATGAACTCGGGGGACAGCAAACTCCACGGGATCTGCTCGGGGGCCTCGAACCCGCGCCGGTTCTCGTCACGGCCCGCCCAGCTGGCCATGGCCGACTGGCTCATCTGAAGGTCGGCCATTACGCCGCCACGGGCTCATCGGTGGGATACTCGCTCCAGTCCTGGGGAACCAGCAGCTTCTCCCCTCCCTGCTCCACGATTTTCACGGAATGGGTGATGTGGTGCTTGATGACCGCCTCGCCCACCGGCCGCAGCGCGATGGCTAGCGCCACCCATTCCATCCAGCGCGCCGAGGTGTCGGAGAAGAACTTGACGACCATTTCCGAGCGGCACAGCAACGGGATGGCCGCGTCCACGATGGCCTGGGAATGGTCAACGAACGCGCCACCACAGTAAGGATCGGAACGGACCAGAACCGGGCCGACCGTCAAGACGATTAAGCCGGCGAACCCGGATATCTCGTCCTTGACCTTCTTACTGACCTCGGTCGGTAAGTGCTCGATCTTGCCGTCCGTCCACCAGCCCGGCTCCGGGTCGGTGGCATGCTCTTGCGGAACGCCGTCACTCGAAGACACGGTGTCTTCGACTTGCGGGGGCGGGTTCTTGCGCGGACGGCCAGCGGCCTTCTTCGGCCGGCGCTGCCCGGTCTCCCGGTCCACGGTGTAGCCGTAGTCCTTGGCCTCTTTCCCGGCCTGGGTGCTGGCGCTGTTCATCAGGGCCGCGAAATCCGCGCCGACGCTATCGCTCGCTGCCATCATCGTTCCGTTTCACGGACCTGCGCTTCCAGGGGTTATACCGAAGTTTGGACGGGTCGCCCCCGGTGGACTGCACGATGTGCCCCCGGGCCGCATCCTTGGAGAAAAACCGGACATGCACCTGGTGCGGGCCGCCCGGGTCGCGGCAGACAATCCCCTCCGGGGTGTACTCCCAGCATTTCTCGCCGTTGGCGTCCACCACGTAGGCAGCGGTGCCGATGTTGAAATGCCGGCCGCCCCGGTTGACCGATAACCGGCCCTGGTTGGCCGAGTCGTGGTCGGTGAACCCGGTCACCAGGTAGGCGTTTCCCGAATTGAGGTAGCCCTCGTCCAGGGCGTGCTTGATCAGCGGGTGGGATGACTCGTCCCGCTTCTGGAAAGACGCCGGATGCTTGCCGCTCATGCATTAAATCCTAGCGCATAATGCACGAGGGTTTAGAACCCTGCGCCGGCGTCCATACCTCTGGCGTGCAACCTCGCGCCGCCGCGCTTGGCAGATGCCCTCTGCATGGCCCTGTGGGCCATTCTGACGGGCTTTCCGGACGGGGCCTGGGCAGCATGAGGCCCCGATATTTCTACCGCGCCTCGGGGCTCACAGCGCGCCCATTCAGGTCCAGGATAGCACGCGGGCGATCTTGCCGGATTCGAGGTCGGCCGGCGTCCATATCTCGTAGTTGACGGGGCTGGGATCGCCTGCTAAGGCGATCAGCCCGTAGGCCCATTTCTTCTGGCCCGAGGATAACTCGCCCTGCTCCAGCTTCAACTCCGCGAACAGGATGTTGTACTTCCCCATGATGACCAGGTCGGGGAACCCGGCGCTGCCCTGGGTGTACCGGGAGTCGGTGACGTGATGGACCATCAGGTCATTGTCGCGGCAGAGGTCGATCACCATGCTGGTGAATGCGTACTCGTTCACTTCTGCTCCGCGCGGATGGCCACGCCGTCCGGGTGCCGGGTGCACCGCCCGCGCAGCTGGCGCTGCTCGCAGGTGTAATGCCAGCCGGTCATGAAGCTGGCCCGGTTGGAATAGCCCAGTTCCTCGATGATGTAATCATCGGGCAGCAGCCGGGTCCGGCCATCGAAAAGCTCCAGTGGCCATGGCTTGGATGGCCGGCCCCGGTGGGTGATGTAATCGTTGCTGACGACCTTCGGTAACTCGGTCATGCGCTTACTCCTTTTGATATCTATGGTAGCAGGCCAGGGAGGTAATACATTTCAGCGATGTGATGATCCCCGTCCCACGCGCCGCATTCACGGCAGGCCCAGCAGCCAGCCTCGCGCACGCACGACCAGTTACCGCATCCCAGGCAGCGGATGATCGCGTCGGTCGGCTGATCCGGGCAATCCTCGCCCGAGGCCATCCTGCTCCTGAGGAAAGCGATGAAATCGGGCCGCTTCTCAAGCTGCTCCTGGTATGCACGCATGGCCTCCGGGTCCCAGCCTTCCCCGCGCGGCATCTGGTCCCGCAGGAACCTGGCCTCATCGCAATTAAGTTCCACCGAGCCGCCCGAGCGGTCAGTCTCGTCCAGCAGGCGGTAGAGCCCGGCCCTGGTGATGTTGTCGTGGTTGTCGGTCATTTCTTCCTCCTAGATCCCCAGGCCGCTGCGGATAGTCGGCCTGGCTCGGTGCATCGGGTGGTTGCCTGCTTCTGCGGCAGCCTCCAGTTCGGCCCGGATTTCGGCCGGGTCGATGTTGGCGAGATGATCGCGCATCAGGTAGGAGGCCGCGTTGATGGTGTCGTTCTGCTGCCCGTCCGGCGCGTTGATGATCTGCTCTTTCAGTTCGGCCAGCTTGCGCCAGGAGGCCAGCGGGTCAGGCGGGCACAGCCAGCTTCGGGTGGCTGTGGCCAGTGCCTTCTCGGTATGCGCCGCGCGGAACAGCGCGGTCAGGCCCGGCGGGAGCACCGGCACCTCGGCCAGGTCGCCCTGGGCCAGGTCGTAGGTGAACGGCGGCAGCGGGTTGCCTTCCTTGTCGAAGCAGACCACCGAGCCGGGGGCCACCACGAACCCGCCGTCGCCCTTGATGTCGATGCCGTCGCCCAGCGGGTGGCGCTTGGGGCAGCCGATGGTGATGTCGGGCTGGCCGAAGTACAGGTGCCACGCGCGCCGGGTGGCCACGATCGGGTACCGCACCTGCTCCCAGTCCCGGCTGTCGTGCTCGGCCCAGATGTCCTCCCAGCGGTCCCCGGCCTCGGGCGAGTCGATGTCGATCACTACGATCCCGCTCTTGCCGCAATCGATCCCGGTGTTCCAGCCCCGGTCCGCGAACCAGCCGCGTACCCGGCTCAGGCTGCATGTCGAGTCCTCGCGCCAGGGGATGCCGGCTGCCGGGTTCTTCCGCTCGGGCTCAAGCCGCAGCAGCGCGTAGCCCAGCCCGGCCAGGTGCAGTGCCTGGTCCAGTGTGTTCACTTAGTTCCCCTCAGATGATCAGGTTTCCTGTCCAGTCCAGTCCAGATCTCCTAGTCATTTTGGACTGACTAGACACTTACTTGCTTAACCGCAACTAACTGTCTGTCTAGTTCAGAACGCCTAGGGTGGACTGGAACTAGACACCTCAGAACGGCGGGTTGACCCGGTTGTGGCCCTCGGGCGTGATGGCGTAGGTCTCGGGCTGCTGCCCGTCCCCCTGGACCAGCCCGTCCTGGTCCAGTTCGGTTACCGCCGTGTAGATCCCGCCCCGGGAGAAGCCGGTGGCGGTCACCAGCGCCCTGGCCGTCATGCCGCCGTTGACGAGGGTGTCCAGGATCGCGCGCTTGGTCTTGGACAGGCTGGCCACGCCCAGGTTGCGCGAGGGCATGTCCTCGGGCTCGATCACGCAGCTGCTGATCCCCGGCTTGCCGCGCAGGTCCACCCGCCGCAGCGTGTAGGCGAACGGCGGGGGCACCTCATCATCCTTCTGCTTGCGGCAGGCCATGATGAAGGGCTCCGCGTCACTGGCGCGGGACACCTGGTAGGCGAAGTCCACATCGGCCAGGAACCGGCTGGTGCCCCGCGCGCCGAGGCTCTGGTCCTTGCCGGTGTGGTGCAGGCAGATGACCGACGTGCCGTTCGGCTCGTAGGCATCCCGCAGCCGGTACAGGTTCTCGATGATCAGGCCCATCTCCCCGGAGTCGTTCTCCGACATGCCGGGGATGCTGCGGGCCAGGGTGTCGATCACCACCAGGCCCACCGCCGACTGCTTGATCTCCCGGCATAACTGGTCGATCAGGGAAGGCTGCTTGAGATGGACCGCCCCCTGGTAGAAGTCGGCCCGGTTGTTGGGCAGCAGGCCGTTCTCCTGGTGCCACACTTTCACCCGCTTGGCGATGCCGGCCGAGCCCTCGCTCGCGATGTAGATCACGTTCATCGCCTCGGGCACCTCGTACCCCTGCCACGGCTGGCCGTGCGTGATGCAGAGAGTCCAGTCCAGCGCAAGGAATGACTTGGCACTGGACGGCGGCCCGACCAGCATCCCGACCGAGCCCAGTTCCACGAATGAGTTGATCACCCACATCGGCTCGTATACCTCCAGCTTGGTATCCTTGATCTTGACCGGCAGTTCCCACTGCTCGTCTTCGACCAGTTGTTTGGCATCACGCTGGATGCGATAGTGATCGGCTTGCAACAGCGTGATCCTGGCCCTGCACTGGGGGCAGCGGCATGTAGTGGTGCCGTCCCCGGTGCAGGGTGCGCTGGCTAACTCGGCGGTTAGCTCTGACTTCTTCCGGCTGCGGTAGTCCGCCATGTACGCGGTGTGCGCGGCGGTGCATTCCGCGCACCGGCAGCCGGTCGTATAGGTGGCGTTGATGCCATGGGTACTCGTCATCAACGGCTACCGAACCGGTACAGCCCGTCCTGGGTCACAGGTTGTCTCCCTGTCTGGTGGAATCTGGATTCCTAAACCGTAGCACAAACGGACCAGAAGGAGCAAACTGTGACATCCCTGTAAACTTGACCTTTGTCTCCCAGACGTGTAGCTTACTCTCATTAAGCACGAACAGGAGGAAACGGACATGAGCAAGAGATTACCCCAGGGGGACGGCACCGAGCCGTGGCACGGCACGGCCGGGGGCTACACCAACCACCACTGCGGGTGCAGCCGGTGCCGCGATGCTGCCAACCAGTACTGGCGGGAGCACGCGCGGAAGCTCCGCGATCAGGCCGGGCGTCGGCACAACGGCCATCAGCTAGTACCGTGGCGCAAGGGCTCGGACATGCGCCGCCCGCTACAGGGCTCGGGCGACGAACCGTGGCACGGCACGCCGTACGGGTACAGCTACTACCTGTGCTCCTGCCCGGACTGCCGGGAAGCCTTCAACACCTACATGCGGGAGTACCGCCTGCGGTTAGCAACCGACGCCAGGCTTGCCAGGCTCTCTCCTCCAAACTGAGCCTGGCATGAGAAGCCCCCCGTGTCCCTTTCGGGAGCGGCGAACAGCCGTGATGGTGAGCACGGGGGGCTTTTTCGAAAACTAGTTCGATCGCGGGGAGCTACGCTCATAGGTAGTCCCCGCCCCCCTCGTGCCCGGGGATCTGCGATGATCGGCCGGGCTGATCCGAGGTTATGCAGCCCCGCTGACCTGGGCAAGCGCTGTTGTATCTACGCTGGTACAAAGTACGTTTGCCCTGGTCAGCGACTTGCCCCGGGCTTGGCCGTTCGCTCTGGGCGTAATCAGTCCTTCCCTACCCAGGGCACGCCCCGGCCGGTGCTGGTCATCCTGTAGCCGTGGTCGATCAGGTACTGCCGCTGGCCCGCCGCGTCCAGGCCCGTCCAGCGCGCCCAGACGCTCTGCCCCGTCGGCACCTCCACGGTCCGGGCCGGGGTAGCCGGCAGCGCCCGCAGCCGCTCTATCTCGGTCCTGAGCCCGGCCAGCCGGTCCCAGTCCTCCGCTGCGGCAGCCTCGGCCAGGTCCCGCTTGCACTCATCGATCTCTGCCAGGTGGGTGCTGCCCGGGATGACCTCGGTCACCGTGTCCGGCACCTGCCGGGTGTTGGAGTGCAGCCAGTGACGCATCGCCGCGTCGGCCTTCTCGACCGGGATCATGATCTTGCAGCCCTTCCGGCAGTAGTACCAGGCCGACCGGTTCTTGCCCGAGCCGGCGTAGATCCGGTACATGTTGTGGCCGTTCGTGCAGCGGATGATGGAAGTCAGCAGGGCCGGGTCGTGGCGGATGCCCTTGATCCCCTGCCCCCGCTGGGCCTCGGCCATCCGGGCCTGAAGCTGGTCGAAGGTCGCGGCATCGATGATCGGGTCCACCCTGGCCAGGGTCCGGGTCCGGGCCTGGTCCATCCGCCGGCCCATCAGGATCGGGTTATGGAACAGCCGGGCCAGCACCTCGGGAATCCACGGGCCGTACTCGCCAGTGTCCTTGCTGACCTGGCGAGATCGCTGGCCCTCATCGTTCAGCCAGGTGGCCACCTTGGCCAGCGACTCGCCGGACAGGTAGCGCTCCACCGCCGCGCGGATGTACCCGGCCTCGATGGGCTCGTGCACCAGCTTCTTGCCGTACTTCTGGCCGGTGATGGTGAACCCGTAGGGGGCCTTGCCGATCACGCCGCCGTTGGCCCGGATCGTGTCGTGGGACAGCCGCACCTGCTGGGAGAGGTGCGCCGACTTCTCATGATTGACCAGGCCGGTGATGAACGTCAGCACCTGGCCGCCGAAGTCCAGCTGGCCGAGGGTCGGCTCCTGCACCGACTCGACGCGCACCCCGGCCGCCGCGAACTCGGCCAGCACATCCAGCAGGGCCTTGCCCTCCCGGCGCTCCAGCCGGTCGGAGTGCCAGATGACCAGCACCTGGTACAGCCCGGCCCGCGCGTCGGCCAGCGCCCGGTCCAGGTCGGCCTGCTGCCGCCCGTGGAACGCCGACCGGGCATGCACCGTGTACTCGGGGCCGTCCGCGTAGCCCTTGGAGGTGCAGTGCTGCTCTACTGCCGGGACCTGGTTGGCCTCATCCTGGCCGCCGCTGCTGACGCGGTACCACCTGGCTGCCGTCTCCATCGTGTCCTCCCTGGTCAAGCTCTCCTTCACAACCCAATCTTACTCGACATCAGGGCAGCATTGTCAAGTCCCTAACCGTCCCCGGACGTAGTACCCCCGGCCGTGGGAACCGGTGATCAGCCCCTCATCCCGCAGCGTGGCCAGGGCCTTCTGGGCGGTGTTGTGGCTCACCTCGTAAGTCTGGGCCACCGTGATGATCGACGGCACCCGGCCCGTGATCTTCCCCGTCTTGATCTGCTCCCGCAGGATCGCCGCCAGCTGGGCGTGCAGCGGCACGGGCGAGTCATGATCAAGCATCCCCGGATCATCCCCCCCGCCGGAAAACTGCCGTGCGTCTGGGAATACCCCGGTGCACCAGGGTGTTACCGTGGAACGCAAGCGGGCTCGGGCAGGCGGAACGGCCGCCTGGTGATCCCGAGCCCTGGCCCACAACGGAGGTGGGTTGTGTCAGAGGGTAGCAATGCGGAGGAGAGATACGCCGCTATCGAGACGCATGATCGTCTCACCCTGGAACTTCGGCACAGCGTCGGTGCCAGCCATGAACTGGACTATGACGCTCCGGTGTACGAACTGGCCGAGCGCATCGCCCGGCTGGTCCGGCATGACGCGACGTACTTGCCCGCCCGTGACTTCCGGAGGCTGTATGGGGATCTTGAGAAGGATCTCCGCAGGGCCGTCCGGAAGTGGAAGCGGGAGCATGACGTGCAAGAAGATCATACGGAACCCAGCCGCTACAACATGACCGCCGCCGAGGCAACCGATCTCTACGACCTTCGGTGCCGATTCGGTGACAGATACACCGTCAGCTACACGGCAGGCAAGCGGTGGCGGGCGTGGCGCATCGGGGACGCCCTCTGGAGGACGCTGGAGGCCGACAACGCCGGGGATCTCCGGGTCAAGCTCCGCGACGACCTGGCCGAGTGGGACCGGCAGATCAGGGAGGACAAGGCGAATGGCTAAGTATGTCTACAACAGGCAAGGGCAGATGATCCAGCGCAAGGGCATCCTGTCCGGCATCGGCACGATGATCGCGTTCATCATCGTGTTCATCTTCATCATGCTGGCCATCGTGAACTCCCAGCATCCGGCCACCAAGACAGTCACCTGCAACAACGTGGCGGGCTGCACCTACCAGGGTCGCACGATCCCGGAGGGCACCTGGACGGTCAACGGCTAACGGGAGAGGCTGAAAAGCCCCGGTCACCTCTCCCGTGGCCGGGGCTTTTCTCATCCCTTGGGGATCTTCTCGATCAGCGTGCTGACCTGGTCCATCAGCGCGGACAGGTGCGAGTTGACCAGGACATGGATCTCCGCGATCTTCTTCCGGGTCTTCATGAACCCCCGCAGCGTGCCGGTCATGGTCAGCGCCAGGCCCACCAGGACCGCGATCCGGTCCACCAGCAGCCACGTCACAGGGTCTCGGTTCCCGGCAGGCCGGCGCTCGACAGCCCCGCCATCTTGGCATGGACATAGGACAGGTACATCACGATGGCCGCCAGCACGCCGCCGGCGATGATCGCGTTACGGTGCTTCGGGTCGATCGTGGCCGCGATCACCACGAACACCGCCGCCTGGGCCAGCCCGATGTTCACCCATTTCATCAGCGTGTCGCCGCGCGTGGCGATGTTGATCTCGGTGGTCTGGGGCGAACTGCACGCCGCCGCGATGATCTCGTACACGATCCCGGCCGCGACCAGGAAGGCCACGCCGGACTTGCCGTCAACCGGTGCTACTGGCATGGCTCACCCCAGCGGGACAGTGATCTTCTGGCCCGGGTAGATCAGGTTCGGGTTCTTGATCGACGGGTTGGCCTTCTCCAGATCCTGAAGGGAGATCTTGTAGTGCGCCGCGATGCCGGACAGGGTGGAATCCCACGGCGTGTTGGTCGGCGTCCACTTCACCACCGTGACCGTGGTGGTCTTCGGCTTGGTCTTCGGCTTGGGGGCCGCCTTGGTCTTGACGGGGGCGGGCTTGTTGGGACCGCCCGGGTTGACCGTGTTCCCCGTGCCGCTGCCGGTGCCGGTGTTCGGGCCGGTGTTCTGCTCGGTGCCGCCCGGGTTGACGGTGCTGCCCGCGCCCGGCCCGGTGTTGGTGGTGGTGCTGGTCGGGCTGTTCACGCTGACCGGCGCGGTGTTGTAGCTGTTGGTCGCCGTCTCATACGCCTCGGTCACGCCGACGTACTGGGGGACCTGCCCCTCGCCCGGCGGGTTGGTGGTGGTGCTGGTCCCGGTGGTGGTGGCCGCGTTGGCGGCAGCCTTCTTCTTCTCGTACAGGTAGTAGACGATGAACCCGCCGCCGAGGACGGTCATCCAGCCCCAGGTGGGCAGGGGGCCAAGCTTGTTGGTGAGCGCCGCGCCGAGGTCGATGGCCATCACAGCACCTGCTCACTCGGCGGGGCGTTCAGCCAGTCCCAGCCGCCCTTGTCCACGATCACGGCCCGCTGCGCCCCGCAGCCGGTGGGCCGGCGGTACAGCGAGTGGTTGACCCGCACCCAGTTCTGCATGGGTGTCTGGCTGACCGCGCGGATGCTGGCCGCGTCCAGGTCGGCCGAGGTGGTGGCGTTGCCGAGGCTGATCTTGATGGTGCCCGACACCAGCCCGGCCACCGCCCCGGCCGCGAGCAGGCCGGCGATGATCAGCGCGGACTTCTGGTTGCCGGTCACAGGAACCTGCCCATCACGCCCGGCCGGGTGCTGGCCGGCAGCTTCTGGGCCTGCACGGCCTGGGAGCCGTCCAGGTGCACCACGGTCTGGGAGTAGCTCTGGCCCGCGATCTTCGAGTTAAGCGGCCGGGTCCGGTAGGGCGCGTGCACCTGCTGGATGCGGATCTTCTGGTTGGCGGTGGTGATCCACACCGGCTGCACGGTGGCGGAATGCAGGCCGTGCGGCACGCCCGGGTAGACCTGCTGCGGCCCGTCCTGAGGTGATCCCTGCTGGAGCAGGGTGCCGTACCGGTAAGGACCGCCGGCCTGGGCGTAGACAGTCGGCGTCGGGCCGCCCTGGTAGCCGGTGCGCGAGCCGTAGGGCCGGAAGTTGGCCAGCCCCGGCGTGCCGCCGTATACCTTCGAGCGGGGAGCGCCCTGGGTGCCGAGCGGCTGGGGCTTGCCGGTGCCGATCTCAGCCACGGTGGCGTGGAACCCGCCGTTGTCCAGGCCCCGGGTGTCATGGGTGCCGATCTGCCAGGACAGCACCCGGTTCAGCATCTTGTGGCTGGTCTGCGGCGGGCCGTCCTTCTCCGGGTTGGGGCTGCCGCCGGTAGCCTGCTGGTTGGCCGAGGAGGCGGTCTTGCCCTGGCTGGCCACCACGTGCCGGTCGTAGGCGATCAGCCGGCCGTGCTGGTAGCGCGCCCCGCCGTAGGCTTGCTTGTTGACCAGGCTGGGCGGGGTGCGCACCCATGGCCGGATCTGCTGGCTGCTGATGCCGCCGTAAGGCGACTGGTTCTCCGGGCCGGTGTCCACCAGCGACGGGCCGCCCATGCCCGCGCCCGGGTAGGCCGCCGGGTTCTGGCCCCGCGCGTCGGAGGTGACCTGCCAGTTGCCCTCGGCCGGGCCGGTCGCCGGGGCGGGAGACCAGTTGCCCTGCACGCGGGCTCGGGTCATCCCGGCCGCGTTGGGCAGGTTGGGCGGGACCTGCTGCCCGGCATTGCCGGCCTGCTCCTGCTCAAGGGCGTTGTACTGCTTCTTGAACGCGGACCAGGTGGTCGCGGTAGGACCGGCCATTGGTCAGTCCCCCTTACGACGTGGCCCAGGTGCCGCCGCCAGTGCTGGCTGAGATAATGCCCTGAATGCCACTGCTCACGTTGCTGACGAATGACGGGCCTTGCGATCCCGGCCGCACCAGGACATACAGGACCACGACATAGGCCATGATGACGATCCAGCTACCGATAGCCGACTTCATCAGGCACCCTTGCTCTTGCCCGTGCCCTTGCCAAGGAAATTGGCCAGAGACAGGCTGGGAACAAAGCTGACGACCAGCCAGGTGAGGATGACCGCGAAGATTACCTTCTTGTGCTTTGCCACTTTCATCCCTTCAGGAGATGCCGCGAGAGGAATCCCGCGATGATGATTTCGGCAATGACCATGACGAACATGTAGAGCGTGTTCGGCTCCCAGCTGCCGATCTTGCTGGTGCTGGTGCTGCTCGGGCTAATCACGGCTGCCATCGGTGCTCCCGGCTCCACGAATGTCTTCCACATCCCGTTTCCCTTACAGGTCGATCAGGCTCGGGTCCACCGGGCCGGTTGCGTAAACCTCTTCCTGAAGAAGGGTGATGGTGCCCGGCAGGTTGGACGCGCCCGCAGCGGTCAGGAACTCCCAGGAAAGGGCCGTGGAGTTGGCGGTGTACAGCCAGCCCTGGCCGTACAGGTTGCCCGGGTCATAGAACCTCGGGAAGGGCAGCACGCCCTGCTGGTAGCCGGTGGGCGGGTTGGTGCCGGCCGCGTAAATGGCCTGGCCGAAGCAGCCCGCGTAGAAGTCCTGCGCCCACTGGTACAGGATGTCGGGCTGGGTGACGGTGTTGGACGGGGACGGGGCCGCACCGGAGATGGACGACAGGTTCCGCTGGTCCAGCTGCCACTGGATGGGGCCGGAAGCGTAGTTCTGCCGGGCCGCCGAAGCGGTGTTGTCCCGCAGCACCAGCGCCATTCCTCTCACGGCATTGCCGGTCAGGGTGGACAGCAGGTTGTTGTCGGAACCGGCCGCGTTCAGGGTGAACACCTGGTGCCGCAGCTTGGTCTGGAGGTTGACGCCGTTGGGGATCTGCTGGTTGGGGACCCGCTCAAGATCCTCACCATCCGGCTGGGCCCACATGTCCACGAACGGGGTGACCGTGATCGTCGGCATCGTGGTGCCGCCGACAGCGGTTGAGGTGGCGATCGACTGGGTGTAGTTGAACGCCGACCGGGTGTCGGTGTTCTCCAGCGCCCCCAGGGCCTGGCGCACCTCGGGCTGGATGACCGCCGTGAACGAGGGCGCGGTGGCCGAGGCCGCGAAGTCATACATCTGGTCGGGCCGGGTCAGCCAGGGCCGGAACAGCACCCGGGCCAGGTAAAGCTCATACCCGGACAGCACGTTGTAGATGATCTCCGAGCCGTCCACGTTCAGCAGGCCCAGGTTGGCGAAGATGTTGAACGGGTAATCGCCGGTCGTGGTAATAGCCGAGCCGTTGGTGGAGGTCCGGACTAACAGCCGCACCGCGCGCAGGAAGTTACCGGGGTTGACGTTGCCGCCGCCCACGTTCTGCGAGGTGGTCAGCTGGTAGGCCCCCACCGCGCCCTGCTTGTTGGGCTGGGAGAAAAGGTTGGTGACCTGGTAGAAGGGGTTTCCGCCACCGGTCGCGACAGCACCGCCGCCACCGCCGGCTGCCGCAGCACCACTAGCCATTGATTGATTCCTTCCGGTCAGTACTGGATGCTCATGGCACGGCCGACACGATTGGCGTGCGCATTAGACGAGGCCATAAGGTGATAGGTCCCGATGCGCCAGAGCGTGCCGCTGATCAGGACCACGAGGAAGATGTGCATCGCGACCTTAACGTCCGCGAAGGTGTTGCCCATTTCATCTCCGAAGTCTTGGGCTTACCTTGCGCGCGAGCGAGCCCTTACCTCGGGTCACGCGCAAGGTAAGGGCCTGCATTTCTATTGTAGGTCAGGAAGGGTTAGAAGTAGTTGCCCTGTCCTTTAGCCCCGCTCGGCAGGTGACCCCACAGAACCTCAGGGTTGCTGCTGTGCAGGTGGTATTGCTTGTGCTTCTCGCAGCAGAACAGGAAATTGTAATACTGCGGCTTGAACCCGGGCTTGGCGTCATTCACCCGGACGCGGTAGAGCATCAGCCCGTCATTGGAGCAGTCCGCCCACGCGCATAAGATATTGGTGCCCGCCTCGGCACCCTCTAAGATGATGCACTTCTTCTGGAGAATGGCGTGGCTGGTTCCTCTTACCGGCACCTGTTGCACCGCCGCATCCGGTCGATCTCCACGGCCAGCGCCAGGACCAGGCCCGCGACGGCAAGGGCAACGGGCTTGCGCCGGCTCATCAGTCGCGCCCCAGCATGTCCTCGATGCACGGGGGATGGACTTCCCCGTGCAGGGTGCCGGTCACGGCCTGGGTGCTGAGGTACACGGCCAGGTTGAACGGCACCCGCACCATGATGGCGCTGATGTAAACCAGCACCGCCGCCATCCGCACCGGCAGCAGCACGATATCCCGGGTCATCTTCATGTGACATTCCTCAGCTTGCCGATCTGGCGGGCCGCCTTATCGCGGAGACGGCTTAGCATCAGCGGCACCTGGTACTGCTGAATCCGGCCTGCCGAACTCAGCTCGGTCCCCATCGATGCGTGCCCGGCCCGGTGCGCGAGAGCGTCCAGGGCCTTGCGGACCAGATCCGTTACCCGCATCAGGAACAGCTTCCGCTCGTGCTCCGGGATCAGCATCCAGGCCATTGCCGCCACCATCAGCGCCGCGTACACCATTTTCAGCAGGGCTTCCCGCTCCTGGAACTTCGCGGTCTTGTCCACGCTTATTCCCTTCGGTGAGGATCAGCGCCCTGAGGGTAGTGGCCTCATTGATTAACTGGTTCTTGATCGTGAGGTCTACGATCAATAATACGCTGGCCACGCAGGTGATTAGCAGGGCCGTTCCCAGCATCAGCCGCAGGTGCCTCGTCTCGTCCATTTGCTTCCTTTCCCCCGTTGTTCAGGGCCACCGCGTGCTGCATGACCATGTGCCGCAGCACCATCGATATCATCCCGTCCATCGTCACCAGCGGGGTACGGCCCGCCAGGTTCAGCCGCCCGGCTGACAATCCGCAGCGGGCGCAGATGAGATGCAGTTCCTGGCCCGAGGCCAGATGGTAGGTGGAATACTCCAGCGGCCATTCCCCGGCCAGGTCATAGGCCCGCTGCCGGGAGATCAGCCTGTCGTCCCAGTCCATCACTGGCCGCCCGCGATCTGGGCGAAGATGTTCCGCAGGTTGACGGCCAGGCTCCCGGCCGTTAAGTTGACCTGCCCCTGCGTGGGCTGGTTTCCGGCAGTCATTCCATTTCTCCTTACTGGTCGAGACTTACGATGCCCCAGAGATAGTAATTTCCTGTCGCCGGGAAGTTGCTAGCATTCCCGACCAGGCCCGTCGCGGACACATTGAACTGGATAGCCTGCCCGTCCCCGTAGCCGACAATAGTGCTTGTATTAGTCGCGGGCCGCCAGCCCGCAGGCAAGGTAAACAGAGTCGTATCGGCTACCGCCGCGACCGCGAACCAGCCGCGTATCTCAATCGAGTTAGCGGGGCTGGCCAGCTTCCGGTAGGCCAGCGGCACCCACGGGCTGCCCCGGTTGGAAATGCCGGTGCCGAATGCTGGCTGGCCCGTCCCCCCGATGTAATGCCAGGCTTCCTGGGTGGCCGCACCCGGGGTTATGGCGTAGATATCCCGCGTTGTCACGCCAGCCGGGATGGCCGTGCCGAACTGGTCGGTGAATGCCGTCAGCGCCACCGAGAACAGGACGGTGGGTGCGCCGGTCGAGTAGGTGAGCCGCACCTGGCCGGCCGCCCCGTCGCCGCCCGAGGTCGCCGCGACCGTGTTGGCCCAGCCGCCCCCGCCCCCGCCGCCGGGTGCTGAGCCGTCCGCGCCGTTGGTGCCGCTGGTCCCGGTGCCGCCGCCCTTGCCGCCGCTGCCGCCGCCCGCTGGTGCCGAGCCGCCTGATGCCCCGGCATCGCTGGAGGTGTTCGCCCCCGCCCGCCCGGCCGCCGTGGTGCCCGCGCTGGAGCCCGCCCCGGCCCCGCCGTTGTAGTTCCCCGTCGGGCTGTTGGCGTGCGGGTTGGTCCCGCCGTTGCCGCCGTTGTAGTGGATGGTGCCGGCGTAGCCCGTGCCGCCGATCGGCAGGTTCCCGGTGATCGTGGCCCCGTGCCCGGTGACCGTGGCGGAGCTTCCCGTCAGCAGCGAGTTGCCGCCGTTGCCGGGGGTGCCCTGCCCCGGGGCCGTGCCCGCGCTGCCCGCGCCCACGGTGTAGGCCACGGTGCCGCCGGACGTGACCGCCAGGGCGGGCTCACAGGCGTACTCGCCGCCGGCCCCGCCGTACTCGCCGCCGTTGCCGGTGGTCGGGTAGATGATGCCGCAGTGACCGCCGCCGCCCGCGCCCCAGCACTCGGCCTTGGCGGTGGTCACCCCGGCCGGGATGGGGATGGTCCCGCTGCCGGGAGTCTTGATGGTGACCTGGGTCTGGCCCGATTCCCCGGAGTACAGGATCAGCGCGTATGGCGAGATGGTCAGGATCGGGGAGAACACGATGGTGGAGTCATCGGGCGTGGTGGTGGTGCCGAAGGTGATCTCCGAGGTGTCGGTGCCGGCGTCGTTCTCGGCTTCCAGCACCATCGCCGCGCCAGCGCTGGCCCCCAGCGGGCTGGACACCAGCGTGGACATCTTGGAGGTGCCGTTGCTCGCCATCGTCAGCGACCCGAAGACGCCGGGGATGACCTGGCTGGTGTCCGGTGACCAGGCTTGGACGACCGCGCCGAGGATGCCCGTCAGGGCGCTGGTGATCGTCACCGTGTTGCCGGACTGCGGCAGCACGAACACCTGGTTCCACGTGGGCAGGCCCACGCCCAGGCCCATCGGGTAGGCGTTGCCGTAGGCATCGGTCCCGGCCATGGCCGACCAGGACCCGATCAGGCTCCCGGCGGCCGGGGTGCCCTCGTAGACCAGGATCGACGCCGACGCGCCGTAGACGATTAAGCTGCCCAGCCCCGATATCCCGGCCGGGTAGGCATTCCCGTAAGTGTCGGTCCCGGCGGTGGCGGACACGCTGAAGAAAAGGTTGCCCGCGCCGGGGGCTGGCGAATATCCGAAGATGCCGGACTGCCCTGTCGTCTCCTCGGTGAGGATGATCAGGGATACGGCCTGATTCGACCAGCCCGACATTACCTGCCGATCATTGCCTTGAGAATGGAGCCCATGTCCACCTGCTCGCCATTCATGACGGCCCGCATGATCCGCCACATGGGGGCCGGGATGGGCTGGTGCGAATCCTCGTCAGCGCCATCGGGCCGGTAGGACAGCACCGCGCCGCCATCGGCGGACTCGTAAAGGGCGAACCGGCCCTTGGCCAGCAGCCTTGGGCGTTCCTGGATGACAGTCTCGGTCATGATTGGTTCCCCGGGAGAGAAGGGTCGTATCTGAAATACGCGGTCACGGTGGGAACGGGGGTCAG
>Ga0335078_10003836_pt1 | contig 22361 bp, 15 predicted proteins | sample Lox_Sample_32_FD_206711 | JGI IMG/M metagenome (GOLD analysis project Ga0335078, IMG submission 206711) | Soil microbial communities from Loxahatchee National Wildlife Refuge, Florida, United States - Lox_Sample_3.2 | ecosystem: Environmental > Terrestrial > Soil > Wetlands | place: USA... | reverse complement strand
GTAAGCTAATCTGGAACTGCACCATGGTCCGATCGCGCCGCGCGTGGAGTCTGCCGATTTTGAAGTTGCTTGCCCTAATGGCGCTGGCCGCCGGGGCGTGTGGCGCGCGCACGTACTATATCGACAGCGGGGCAGGCCGCGACGCCGCTTCCGGGGCTTCGCCAACGACTGCGTGGCGCTCGCTGCGGCCTGTTGCGGCTCGTGACTTCAATGCGGGCGATCGCATTCTATTCCAGCGCGGGACGCGATACGCCGGCACGCTGTGGCCTAAGGGATCAGGCAACGCCAAAGCTCCTATCGTGATAGATGCCTACGGCGAGGGCCCGCTGCCGGTGATTCAGGCGGGGCCCGGTGCGGAAGCGGCCTTTCGGCTCTTCAATCAGGAATACTGGACGGTGCGGCACCTGGAACTCATCGGCGGCGATCCGCACGGCGTGTTTATCAGCGGCAGCCGAGGCGTCCTGCACGGGATTCACCTGCAGAACCTGGTGGTGCACGGCGTGACCGGGAAGCCGAAGACAAAGGAAAGCGGGCTGGTGATCATCGTCTCCGGCGGCGCCGCTCAGCGCTTCGACGATGTTCTGGTGGACGGTGTGACGGCTTATGGAACCTCGCAGTGGGCGGGTGTGATGGTGGGGGGGGTAGCGCACGGCTTTCTGCCGGCGACAGCCCGCAGCACGAATGTCGTGATCCGAAATACGATCGTGCACGACGTAGCCGGCGATGGAATCGTGCTATTCCAGGTGAACGGAGGCACGATCGAAGATTGCGCCGCATGGTACACAGGCATGCAGCAGACCGAGACGATCGGGACACCCAACGCGATTTGGACTTGGATGTGCCGCCAGTGCACCGTGCGCCGCAACGAGGCGTTCCTGACGGACAGCCCCGGCGTGGACGGCGGCGCCTTCGACATTGACTACGGCGATAACGACAATATTGTGGAAGACAGCTACGGGCATGACACGCAAGGCTACTGCCTGGCTGTGTTTGGCGCAGGTTCGGTAACTCGGAACAGTATCGTGCGACGCAACGTGTGCGCCGGCAACGGCCGCAGTCCGCGACTGGCGGCAACGCAAGGCGCCGTGTTCCTGTACACCTGGAACGGCGGCAAGCTGAAGGGAGTCGAGATTTCGGACAATCGCATTTTCTGGAATCCGCCAATCGCGGCGCCCGCGGTCGTCAACACAGCGGCGTTCGAAGGCGCCGCACCGCACTTCGCTCGAAATTCGATTATGAAGGCGCCGCCACCGTTTAAGGGATCGGCGGCGCCAAAGGATATGCCAGACATGAATCTGCACGACGCGAAGGGTCAGCCAGTGCGGCTCAATGCCCGTCCAGGCGGGTGGCGCCTCTACGGTTTCGTTCCGCAATCCGGCGATGGCGCTGCGATCCTGGCCAGCGCTTACCGGCAATTCCATGCGGCGGGCTTGGATTTAGTTCTGATTGTGGCAGGCAGTGACTCCGCGGATTGGAACCTCGGCAAAATCCCCGTCCTGTTCGATGACGCAAGCGCGCGCGCTCCCGCGGCCATGCTGGCCGATCCGGATGGCGGGATCGTCTGGCAGCATGATGGTCCCATTTCTCCTGGCGACCTGGGGCTGGCGTTGCGCGCGCACCTGGGCAATCCCGATTACGCGCAGCTTATTTCCGAACGATGAAACATCTCTTCGTAATTCTGTTGGCAGTCACCTGCGCGAGCGCGCAGAACGCGGATTCCGGATTCCTGCCGCTGCAGGACCCGATCGTCGTGTATAACAACTGGTCGGCCTACGACGAGCTGTCGGACAACGTGCCGCAGACCGAACAACTCGCCATGAAGGAACTCGACGAATTGCTGCGCCTGCGGCGGCAAGGCGTGCCGTTCACGTACTACATGATGGATGCGTTCTGGTATGCCAAGGATGGCGCCTACCGGACGTGGCGAAAAACTACCTGGCCCAGCGGCCCGGGCCGGTGGCTGGCGCGTTGCAAGGCGAACGGCATCCGGCCCGGCCTTTGGTTCGGCACGAACATGCTCGTACAACTCGACGCCGCGCCAGAGTGGAAAGACTCTCTTAGCAAGAAAGGCTGGACGGCCTGTTTCTTCAAGGGCGGCTTTCTGCCGCACTTCATGGAGACGCTGCAAATGTGGTACGGCCGCGGCGTTCGCATGTTTAAATTCGATTTCGCGGATTTCAGCGCCGCCCCGCCGGACGTGGAAGCTACGATGAAGCCGGAAGAGATTCGCGAACGCAATGAAACCGCGTTCCGCGAGGCGCTCCGCCAGTTCAAGGAGAAGCATCCGGGCGTTGTGTTAGTCGCCTTCAACGGCTTCGGCGGCGACCTCGAGATGACCACCGGCTTCCCCTTCAAGAACCGGATCGACCTCCGCTGGCTCACGGTCTTCGATTCGATCTACTCGGGCGACCCGCGCCCGTCCGACGTGCCCATGATGAACTTCTGGCGCTCCCAGGATGTGTACAGCGATCACATGGTGCGGCGCTTCGAAGATAGCGGGATGCCGCTCGAACGGATCGATGCCACCAGCGTAATGTACGGCACAACGGGAACCATCTACTACCGGAAGACGAACGCCTGGAAAAGCGGGCTGATGATGATGCTGGCGCGAGGCGGCTGGGTGAACACGATACACGGCAACCTGGAGCTGATCGACGACGCCAAGGCTGGCTGGATGGCGCGCGCGTTTCGCTTATACTTGCCGCTCGAAGCGCTGGGCCGCATCAAGACCTTCGGCGGCATTCCCGGAGAAATCCAGCCGTACGGCTTCGCGTCGCTGGACGCTGATGGCGCGGTGTACACGGTGGTGAATCCCGCGCAGGCGGTGAATCGCGTAGAACTTCCGCGGTTGTCTCGAGAGCAGGCGCCGGACGGAGCAGGCCGGATCGTCTTTCGCGATGCGGGTTTCCGCCCGCAGCTTGCCGGCCGCTCGATCACGCTGGGACCGGAACAGATGGCCGTGGTCGGATTCGGCAAGTACGCGCGGCCCGAGTTCGATATGGGCATCGAAGATGAGATTGTGATTCCGCACTCGATTGAACAGTTGAATGCGGCATTTTACGAGGCGGGATCGCACGCGGTGGAGGCTTCGGTCGCCGCACCGGGCGGCGGCGTCCTGCGTGTCGTAATGCGGCAGCGCACCCCGGATGGATACATCCGGCGCACGTGGGCAGGCGGTCCGCCGAAGGGTGAGAACATGGGCCGCGTCTTGCGCATCGAAGCTTCGCAGAAGGGCAAACCGCTCGCCGTGCGGATCAACTACGGCAAGGTGATTTGGAGCGGGCTGTCGTGGGCGGTGGGAGAAGTGGACGGCTTCGCGCCGGGAGTTCCAGTGTCCATTCGATGCAGCTCGGACGAGAAGGACCCGGTCCGGCTGGAAGCTCAGATCTATCGCGTCAGCTATCGCTGACCGCGGTCACCTGCGCCAAGGGCCGTGCCGCCGGCGGTCCTTGTATCGCGCGCAACATGGCCTGCAATTGATAGGCGGGCGCGGCGGCATAACACGCAGCCGCCGGATACCAGATATACCAGGAGGCGGCTTCCAGGCCAAAAGGGATGGAGCCGCGCGAGGAAGCCCACAATCCGATGTCGCCAATGGAGGTGAAGAAGATGGCCGCCGTGAAAGCCACCCAGCAGCGGGCGATCAGGCCCCAACCCATGTTGGCGGCCGAGCGGCGGATCAGAGTGGCCTGCAACAGCAGAATGCAGAGCAGTGGATCACTCATCCAGGAGACAATCTTCACCGCTGTCACGGAACCTTCCGGGTGTTGCGAGGTGAAGACCACCGCCGCGAAATAGTGGACCGTGTACACCGTCACGATGCTGAGTAGCACGAAATCAATCGCCTTCAGGCTGCGCAGCACTCCGTTTTTCCGGCAGATCTGGACCACGCGGAAAAGCCCCGCCGCAAGAAAGATCATCGAAACGGGGCTGCTGAGTGTGCCCACCTGAGCTGCGTCGCGGAGCCACCGGTCATGCGCGGCGACGGCCAGGTAGTGCAACGGATTGATCGCGGAATCGGCGCTCAGCACGTGCGCGGCGATACCGCCCAAAAGCTGCGACAACGCAAATAGAGCGATCAGCAGCCAGGCCGGCCGCATGACATCACCGCGGCCGAACCGGCGCCAGCAAAGATAACTGAACCGCAAGCCGAGCACAGAGCAACCGATGAAGAAGAAAGCCCCGAAGTAGTCGAAGAAGGCCCGCGCCCACCTCGCGTCGCCGGTTTTCGACCATGCGGCACAGGAGATCAGCGCGAGAAGCAGGAGCGCAAGCGTGCTCCACAGGAGGAACCGCGGAACGCCGGCCCCGCGCGTCCACGCTGTCCGGATCGGGGAATTGGGCATGGTCAGCACTCCACGCCGGCGATCTGCTCCGCGAGGGCATCTGCTGCCGAGGCGCCCAAGAACGCGCTGAAGAGCGGCTTCATTCGCAGCACGCGGTGGCGGCCGGGGGCGTCCGCTGCGGCGGGCATTCGGTGGACGGCTTCCCGGCCGAAATAGGTTTCTACAGCGATGGTCAGACGCTCCTCCACAGGACTGCGCCGGTTGCGCATGCGCGCCTGCAAACGGTCGAGCGTGCCGGCCAGCATCGGATCAGCGGAGCCATGCCCGCGCGCCTTTTGCGCGGCGCCGCGGATAAGTTGCGCCTTGACGCGGCACGGCGCGCAACGCTTGAGATGGCGGTCCGTGCGATTGTCCGGGCCAACTACTTCGTCGGCCCAGTCCACGAGATCCGCGACCGCTGGATGGAACCACGGAAGAGTGAATCTCACGAGCCAGCCCACGAAGCGCCTCCTTCGGCCAAGCCCAGCGCGATGCGCATCTTGCGCACCGACCGGGACATCATCGCTCCCACGGTCCCCGAACGGACGCGCAGGGCCGCCGCGATTTCCGCATAGTCCATTCCGTCGCTGCGCAAACGGAAACAGGCGTATTCCCTGGCAGTGAGCGTTTTGCGCACCAGCCCCAGCATCTCATGCCGCAGGCATGTGTCCTCCACATCTTCCCGGCGGCAGAAACGGACGGGAATGTGTTCGATGCTGGTCTCGTGCCGGACGCGGTACTCCTTCAGCCGATCGCTCAGGTAGTTATGCAGGACGCGATACAACCAGGCGCGCGGCGCGTGAATCCGGGCGCCGTCGCAGAGCGCCTCGTAGTAGCGCATGAATGCTTCCTGTAGCGCGTCGAGCGCCAGTTCTTCATCGTGCACCAGGGCGATCGCATAATTCCGGAATTCGGCCGCACGCTCGAGGTAAAGGGAGGTCACTTCGCGCTCCGCGAACTCCGCGAGTGTGGCTGTCGCGGCTACCTCTGCCATAAGAACCCGTCCTGAATGGAATATAGCACCAAAAGAGTCCTTTTCCCCGAGTAAATTTCGTTGTCAGGCGTAAAGAAAACCGCGTGGTTATTCGTCTCACCCCAAGGTCGGCATAGGACTAGGAGGTTAGTATGCGTAAAGCGGTTCTCTGGAGTTGTGTGCTTGCGGCCGCGGCGTGGGCGCAGGCCAACCGCGCCAGCATCACAGGCACCGTGACGGATTCGAGCGGCGCGGTGGTATCGGGCGTGGATGTGACCGCCACCAACACGAGCACCAACGTGGCCACCAAGGCGATTACCAACCAGGATGGCATCTACGTGGTGCCGAACCTGCCCCCTGGACCCTATGCAGTTGTGTTCCAGAAGCAGGGCTTCGACACCGAGCAACTCCCGTCCATTGCGCTGATTTCAACTCAGGTGGCGAAGCTGGATGCGTCCCTTCGCGTCGGTGCGGTCACCACGTCGGTTACCGTGACGACCGCCGCGCCCGTGCTCGAGCAGGAACGGGCGACGGTGGGAACGAATATGCAGGCCAGCGTGGTCAACGATCTCCCGCTCAGTATTTACGGCGGCGGGCGCTTTGTGGAGGACTTTGCCGTCGCCATCACGCCAGGATATTCCCCGATCAGCAGCCCTTACGGCGCCGTGGTCAACGGCGGCCAGTGGTTCACGAAAGACTATACGGTGGACGGCTCCAGCGGTACGGCCGTCATTCAAGGCAACTCCATGCAGAACGGCCCGAGCATGGAAGCGGTCCAGGAGTTACAGGCGGAGACCAGCGGCCTCGATGCGCAGAGCAGTATCACGGGCGGCGGTGTGATGTCGTTCAACCTGAAATCGGGAACCAACGAAGTTCACGGGTCAGCCTTCCTCTATGGGCACAACGAACTGCTCGACGCCAACACGTGGACCAACGACAACGAGGGAATCCCCAAGGAAAAAGCGCGCGCCTGGGACTACGGCGGGAGTTTTGGCGGCCCCATCCGCAGGAACAAGACTTTCTTCTACGCTACGTTTGAGCGCTACGCGCAGACCGATTTCCGGCTGGGCGGATACAGTTCCAGCGTGCCCACGGCGGACTTCCTGAACGGAAACTTCAGCGCGTTGCTGGACAAGAGCCAGGTGCTGGGAACGGACGTCAATGGGAATCCTATCTACTCGGGTGCGATTTTCAATCCGAACGAGCCCGGCGCCGTATTCGCTAACAACACTATCCCGACTTCGATGTTCAGCAGCGTTTCGAAGAAAATCCTTGACATCTACCAGAACTCATACGCCCCGCAAGGCGCCGGATTGATCAGCAACAACCGGCTGCCGCTCAGCAACTCGCCGAATCAAACACCGGACGAAGCGGTGTTGAAGCTCGACCACAACCTCACAAACAATGACCGGCTCTCCGGTTCCTGGATCTACGATTACAAGCCTCGTACGCTGGTGGATAGCGGGGGCGTCTGGCAATCAGGGACCAGGGACGGCGGCCCATTTGCGGCTTCCCGGCTGAACGTGTTTCATTCGCAGCAATGGCGGCTGAGCGAATCGCACGTCTTCTCGCCGAATGTGCTGAACGTCCTGAACTTGACCTACAATCACGACTGGCAGGGCGATTCGCCAGCCGCTCCTGGCAATTGGGCCGAGCAACTGGGACTGGCAAACACAAGCGCCACAAACTTCCCCTTGATCTCTTTCGGCGATGACATAAACGGCTACGGCGAGACTTACATCGGCAACACCTTTCAGGGCAATTTCTCGGGATCTAACTTGATCGCAGGCGACAGTATCACGTGGACCAAAGGCAAGCATAACTTCACTTTCGGCGGCGACTTCATGGCGCACCAGATCAACAGCCACAGCGGTTCCGGTGCGCTCAGCTTCAACTTTACGCCGAATACCACGGGCGATCCGGATTTCAGCACGCAGACTGGGTTTGGTTTTGCCAGCTTTCTTCTGGGTGATGTGACTACCGCGAATGAGAGCACACCGTTTGACCTGTACGGCCGGCAGAAATCGATGTCACTGTTCGCGCAGGACAGTTACAAAGTCACTCCGAAGCTGACACTGAACCTGGGACTCCGTTGGGACTATACTTTCCGCTTCCACGAGAAATACGGCCACTGGGCCAACTACGATCTGAACGCAATCGATCCGACGCTCGGGATTCCGGGCACACTGGTCTTCGCCAACGGCGGCGGCGACAGTTTCGAAAAGAACGAATATCACCACAACTTCGGGCCACAGATCGGAGTGGCGTATTCTCCATGGAAGAAGGTAGTCTTCCGCGGGTCTTGGGGACTGATCTACATGCCGGCGGCCGTGCCGTACTTCAACGGCGTCCCCGACGGCTTCGCCCCGGGATTCCAAGGCACGAATGTCGTGAATACACCGTTCAACTGGGACGGCGGCTATCCGGGGGTCTACCAGCCGGGCAGCAAGAATGTGGACCCTTCAACGTTGTTCCCCCTGGTCAGTGTCGATCCCCGCGCGCTGAAGGCGGGCACGAGCAGCGCTTTCAATTTCGGCGCGCAGTACGAGTTGACGCCCAACATGCGGCTGGATGTTTCGTACGTTGGCAACCGCGGCAATCACCTGGCGGACACCGCATTGGCCTGGAATGAGGCGTCATCTTCAACCTTCTTCAATCTGGTCAACAACTACGGCTCCAACCAATACAATAATTACGTCTGTAGCGCATCCGACGCTGCGAGCTACGGTGTCAAATACCCGTATGCCGGTTTTTGTGCTCCGGTGCTGGCCGCGGTGGCGCCATATCCGCAAGCGGCTGCGTGGGCGTCTACCTATTGGTACTACTACAACCTGTTGTATGTCGGATTGCCGCTGGGGCAAAGTTTCTATGACTCGATGGTCGTAAACGTGGTGAAGCGTACGGGAGGCGGACTGACCATGGATCTTAGCTACACGCTCTCGCGGCAGGAAGGCGACACGTTCTCGGCCCAACAGGAATACAACGGCTACTACACTCCTGTGCAGGACTTCTCCAATCTCTCCCAGGCGGCCCACACGCTGACGGGCTACGATCAAACCCATATCGTCAAAGGGTTCGTCAGCTACCAACTTCCTTTTGGCAAAGGACGGCGCTGGCTGGCCAGCCAGGGACGTATCGTGAACGGAATCCTGGGCAACTGGACCATGGCCGCCATTCTTCTGTATTACTCGGGCCAGCCATTCCGCACGTCGGTCTCAAGTAACACGTTTTACCCGTTGTGGGGAAACATCCTGCCGAATTACAACTTGAGCGGCTACACCGGTCCCTCGAACCCCAACCAATATCAGGTGCCGCAAGCAAACCAACCCGTACCGGCGATGGATTTCTATATGCCGTCAAGCGTGGCCAGCAATCCGCCGGACGGACAGCTCGGAACAGGTCCGGCGGCTATCTCCGCGCTACGCTGTCCGGGTGGCGCGAACGAAAACGTCAGCCTCTTGAAGTACTTTCCGTTCGGCGCCGAGGATCGCTACAGGCTGTCGTTCCGCGCCGAGTTCTACAACGTATTCAACCGGCATACGTATAACATCGAGGGCTGCGGCGGGAATACCGCCAGTATCGGAGCGGACAACTTCGGCCAGATTCTAGGCGTTGCCGACAACCCGCGCACGGGGCAGTTCGCCATACGGTTTGAGTTCTGAGAGTCTTCATCAGTGAACTCGCGGCGGCGTTCTTACGGCACGTACAAATCCAGATCTTGTGCCGTGTCGGTTGCCTCGGGAAGCGTGACCGAGCGCGCTCCCGCTGCCTCCATGGTGTCCGGCTCGGGGTTCTGATATTCGAACGTGCTCAGAATCCGGTACTTCCCCGGCGGAAGGCTGACGAAACGATATCGACCGTGCACGTCCGTGCGGGTTACGCGCAAGTCACCGAGACGCTCGTGGCTCTCCGGATCAAAAGCTTCCAGATACACCGGCGCACCCGGAGCCGGGTCCCCGGAAGCGCTTACGAGGCCGTGGATGCTGGCCGCGCGCGACGATAGCGTGATCGCTACAACGTCGTAGCCATGCACCATCACCTCACTCCAACCTTGCGCGAGATTGCCTGATGATTCGGTCCGCCCATGGCCGCCGGTGATCGACGTGAGGTAATATCCGGCTGGCGGCGTGACCAACAACTCCCAGCGGCCCGGCCCCAGCGCCACGCGGTCATTGGCAAACTTTAAAACCTGGGGCTGGCCGCCGCCATCCAGATCCTTGCGCCGCGCCGTAACCTTTGCGGAGCCGATATCCATCCTGGCGCCTTTCTCATCCTCCATGCGAAACTCGGTCTCGCGCCACAGTGAGAGAGGCACTTGTATCTCGGCATTGCGATCCCAAAAGTACTCCTGATAATATCCGAGCTTACCCTGTCCAAAGGGATTGTCCGCCTCGGCGATGAGTTCGTACTGCGCGGGCGATAAGTGATCGAACTCGAAGTTTCCACCGGTAGTCCTTTGCGCGCGGCCCACGTCAGAAATCAGGGTCACGGTCACTGCGATGCGCGGAGTCACGTATACCTGGCCCTTCAGTTGAAACAGCATGCCCGGCACCGGACGTATGTCCACGTCATCGGCCTGCTGATCGAGGTCCACATCCACGGTAATGCTCTGATCCGCCGGCAGCACTTCTTTGTTAAAGGTCGGCAGCAATCCGGAGCCGTCTTCGAGCATCTGGGCCGCGGAGCGCACATAGTAAGTGCCGGGTTCGAGACTATGAATGCGATAGATGCCACGATCGTCGGTAATGGCGGTGGCGGCGACCCGCAGCGGTAGCTTGGCCGGATAGGCGATCACCTTCTGGTCCGGGATGCCGACTTCGTTTTCATCGAGGACTGTGCCCGAGATGGCGCCGTAGCGCCGCAGATCGATGCGGAGATAGACTGTGCCATCCTCTTCCACCGCCACCGGCTTGCCCGCGGATTTCCAGTAACGCTGGCCGTATTGAAAAGGCGCGAAGCCTTTGCGGCTGGCACGCACCAGGTACAAGCCGCCATGAACCAGGAATGTGAACTGGCCGCTATGGTTGGCGCGCGCAGATTGCGGGATGCCGCCGCTACCCTCGACCGGACGCAGGCTGACCAGGGATCGCGCCAACGCGCGCCCCGTGGCGCGGTCGAGAACCACGCCCCGTATGACCGCGCCCTGCATCGCCGAACAGAACAACGCCGCCAGCCAGAACGGCCGCGAGGAAGCTCTTGGCACAATCATCTCTCGAATATGACGTGCGTGTCCGCTGAAACGCGCAGGGTCAAGCCGCGTCGGGGCGCCTGAATACGAGGATTCTGGCGGTGAACTCGTAGACCGGCTCTCGGTTCTGCTTGAACATGGTGCTTCGCACAGTGACCACACCCTGACCGGGCTTGGAACGCGAAGGGGCTATGCCGATAATCTCGCTCTCGACGTGCACTGTGTCGCCGGGGCGGGTGGGCCGGGGCCAGGCGAGTTCGCCGCTCATCCCGATGATGCCGTTGGCGACAGGCAGGCCGCCGGTCACCATCAGGCGCATCGCCACCGCGGCGGTGTGCCAGCCGCTCGCGGCCAACCCGCGGAAGATGGTGCTTTGGGCGGCTGCCGCGTCGAGATGAAAGGGCTGCGGATCAAACTCGGCGGCGAACGCCTTGATGCGGTCCTCCTCCATGAGGTAGCTGGCGGAAACGAACTGCTGGCCTACGTGCAGGTCTTCAAGGTATAGAGGCGGAACGGTTTCGCTCCATTGATTCATCAGACTGTTTCGATGCTCCGCGGCGCCGTTCGGTCTCATCCATGCGAGCCGCTTACTTGGCGCGCACAGAACCGGAACCGGCCGCAGATCCCGATGAGTCACCGTCGCCGCCCGGAATCCGATCGCGCTCAGCTTCCGCCAGCGCGGCCAGTCTGCTCCGCGGTCTCTTCGGTCGCCCCCCTACTCCGTGGCTGGACAGCGATTGCCGCCCGGCCGCGCCCTGGCGAACTGCGGGACCGTTTGTGGGCCGAGAGTGTCCAGGCTCCGCAGAAGTCTGCGCCCGCCTGCCGAAGGAGCGTCCCGACCGTGTACGTCCCCGGCGGCAGCCGGTGGAACAGTGCGGTGGTCTCGTCGAACAATCGCAGCAAGGCTGCCGTGGCCGCTGGCGTAATGTCAACTATGACAACTATATTGTCAAATGACCGGCAGACCCTCTTTCGCACAGCCCACCGGAGCGCCTTACAGCTTGAACTCGCGCACCATTTCGACGCACGCCTTCACGTTCTCCACCGGCGTCTCCGGCAGAATCCCGTGGCCCACGTTGAAGATATGACCCGGGCGCGAGCCCGTGCGCTTGAGCAACTCGGAGATCTTCATCTTCAGCTCGGGCAGCGGCGCGAACAGCGCCACCGGGTCCAGGTTGCCCTGCACTGCCGAGCGGTAGCTGATGTCCATCCACGCTTGGTCGATATTCACCCGCCAATCGACGCCCATCACGTCGCCGCCGGCGGCGTGTAACTCGCGGAAGAAGCCCGAGGCGCCCGTGCCGAAGTGGATCACCGGCACGCCGGCGGCGCGGATGCGCTCGATCAGCGCGCGCGAGTAAGGCTGCACGAAACGCACGTAATCGTCCGGCCCCAGCGCGCCCACCCAACTGTCGAAAACCTGGATGCAGCGCGCGCCCGCGGTTACCTGCAGGCTGGCGAAGGGCGCCTGCACGTCCACGATCTTGCCCATCAGGCGGCGCCACAAGATCTCATCGGAATACATCATGCGCTTGGTGCGGATGTAATTACGCGACGCGCCGCCCTCGATCATGTAGCTGGCCAGCGTGAACGGCGCGCCCACGAAGCCGATCACCGGCGCCTTGCCGGCCAGCGCGCGCACCACTGTCTGGATGGCTTCGCCCACGTAACCCAGGTCATCCGTATTGCCGGAGGCGAGGCTGTCGACATCGGCATTGGTGTGCACCGGGTTGTCGATGTGCGGACCTTCCCCCGGCGCGAACCGCAGCTTCAGACCCATCGGCTCCACGGGCAGCAGCAGGTCGGCGAAAATGATGGCCGCATCCACATCCAGGATTTCGACCGGCTGCAAGGTGACAGTCGCCGCCAAGTCGGGGCGTTTGCAGATTTCCAGAACATTATGCTTGGCCCGGATCTCCCGGTAGGGCCGCAAGTAACGTCCCGCCTGCCGCATGAACCACACCGGCCGCACGTCGGTCGGTCTGCGCTTGCACGCATCCAGAAAACGGCTGGTCATTGGAGCCACGCGCATGGGTGTTCCGTCCTGTCTTCGCAAAAGAAAGCGCGATATGCGTGGGGATTGTGCCGGGCGGCCCAACGGCGCCCATTGATGAAGAACGGCTTGGCCCACGCTTCGCTGTCGATGGTGCGCGGCGTGATCACGGAAACCGATAGCATGCCCGGCGCCGGCCAGCCGGTGCGCGGGTCCATGATATGGCTGTACACGTGACCCTCGGCGCGAAAGAACTTCTCGTAGTTTCCGGAAGTGGACATGGACTCGTTTTGTAGGAAAACCTCGGCCACGCTGGCGTGTGCATTCCGCGGATCGCGGATCCGAATGCGCCAGCCGCGCGGCGATCCGGGCGGCGCGCCCAGCCCGTAGATGCTGCTGCCGGAGCCGGAAACCAGCGCGATGGTGATGCCCTTCCGCTTCAGCACGTCGACCATGCGGTCCACCGCATAGCCCTTGCCGATGCCTCCCGGATCCAGCTCCACGCCCTGCCGGTCGAAACTCACGGTCTGGTCGGCGGCATCCAGGTGCACGTGGCGATAGCCCACCACTTGCATGGCGGCCAGGATCTCGGCCCGGTGCGGCAGGTGGCCCGTTCCTTTGTAGAAGCCCCACACTTTCATCAGCGGCCCCACCGAGATGTCGAAAGCTCCCTCGCTTTCGCGGCTGTACTCCTGGCAGGCCGCCAGCAGGTGGAACAGCTCGGCGGAGACCCGCACGGGGTGCTCGGCGGCCTCGCGGTTCACCTTGCTCCACTCGCTGTCGGGCTTATAGTTCGAAAGCATGTCGTCCAGTTGCCGCACTTCTTCGAAGGCCGCCTGCGCGGCCTCTTCCAGCTTTTCCCGGCCGTATCCGTAAAGGACAATTGAAAAGGCGGAGCCCATGGCCTCGGCGCTCTGCTCCAGGCGCAGCATTTCCGGAGCTGATGCCGGGCTTCCGCGGTGCGGCACAGTCCCGGCCTGGGGACGCGCCGCAGCCGTCAACAAAAACAAAACTAACACAGTTTGTTTAATTTTGGGGTTGATTTTCCGTGGGTCCACGCTTTTTTTTCGCTCTCTTCAGCAGGACGTCCACCCGCGCCGAGGCGTCCGGGTAACAGTCCGGCTGGAAATGTAACTCGGGTACCCTCCGGAGATTCAGACGGTTGGCGAGCGCCCGCCGCAGGAACGGACGAGCATGCTCCAAAGCGGCCAGGGCATCCTGTTCGCCCGGCGCGTCGCCGACGGTGACTCTGACGGTGGCATGGCGCCCGTCCGGGCTGACCGTCACTTCCGTCACGTCCACCGAGGCCAGGCGCGGGTCGGAGAGCTCAAAGCCGATAATCTCGCCAAGCTCCTCCCGGACCGCCTCCGAGACGCGCTGTGAACGATGCTGCTGCATAAAAACAGGGTGCTGGGTGCTGGGTTCTGGCGTACACGCTGCGAACGGTTGCGGCGTGTGCCAGCACCCAGCACCCGTTTTTTAGATCCATTCCACGGTGGCGCCAGCCAGCTCCGGGCCCAGCAGAGCGGCCGCTTCTTCTTCCACCGACTGCAATACCTTTTCCGCGTGGCCGCGCTCCGAGGCGACCGTCACCGCCGAGACCAGTGCGCGCTGCCACAGATCCTGGTAACCGATCTCCGCCACCGCCACGTTGAACTTGCTCCGCAGCCTGCTTTTCAGGCTTTGCACCACATGGCGCTTATCTTTCAGCGAATGCGAATTTCCCAGCACCAGCTCGAGCGTCAGCACTCCAATGGTAGCCACGGCGGCTTAAGCGAACACCTCATTGGCGACGCGCTCAGTGACAAACGCCTCGATCACGTCGTGCTGCTTGATGTCGCCGAAATTCTCCAGCGCGATACCGCACTCCATGCCGCTCTTCACTTCGCTGACGTCGTCCTTGAACCGGCGCAGCGAGCTGATCTTGCCCGTGTAAACCACCACGTTATCGCGCAGCAGCCGCACTTCGCTGTCGCGCGCGATGGAGCCGTCCTGCACCAGGCACCCGGCGACGCTGCCCACCTTGGAAATACGGAATGTTTCGCGCACTTCCGCTTTCCCCTTGTAGATTTCGCGGAACACGGGCTCCAGCAGCCCGGTCATGGCCCGCTTGATCTCATCCACCAGGTCATAGATGACCGTGTGCAGCCGGATGTCCACTTTTTCCTGCTCGGCCAGCACCGCGGTATTCCGCTCCGGCCGCACGTTGAAGCCGATGATGATGGCGTTCGAGGCGGTGGCCAGCAGCACGTCGGATTCGTTGATCGCCCCCACGCCGGAGCGCAGCACGCGCACCTTCACCTTGTCGTTCGAAAGCTTCTGCAATGTATCGCCCAACACTTCGGCCGATCCGCCCACATCCGCCTTCAGGATGAGCGGAAGCTCGGTGACTTCGCCCGCCTCCATCTTCTGGTGCAACTGCTCGAGCGTGAGGCGGCTGCTCTTGGCCATGGCCGCTTCGCGCACCTTGGCTTCCCGGAACAGCACGATCTGCTTGGCCTTGGCGGTGTCGGTGACCACCTGAAAGTCGTCGCCCGCTTCCGGCAGCGACTCCAGGCCCAGCACTTCCACGGGCATGGAAGGTTCCGCATCGCGAATCGGCTCGCCGCGGTCGTTGAGCATGGCGCGCACTTTGCCGAACACCGCGCCGCAGATGAAATAATCGCCCACGTGCAGCGTGCCGTTGCGCACCAAGACGGTGGCCACCGGGCCGCGGCCCCGGTCCAGCTTGGCTTCCAGCACGTTGCCCATCGCGGGGCGGTTGGGGTTGGCCTTCAACTCCTGCAGATCGGCCACCAGCAGAATCATCTCCAGCAGCAGATCCAGGTTGGTCTTCATCTTGGCGGAAACCGGCACAGTGACCACGTCGCCGCCCCAGTCCTCTGCCAGCAGGCCGCGGTCGGCAAGCTGCTGTTTGATCCTCTCCGGCTGCGCGTCCGGCCTGTCGATCTTGTTGATGGCCACGACGATGGGCACCTTGGCGGCGCGCGCGTGGTCGATGGCTTCGATGGTCTGCGGCATCACGCCGTCGTCGGCCGCCACCACCAGCACCACAATATCGGTCACCTTCGCGCCGCGGGCTCGCATCCGCGTGAACGCCTCATGGCCCGGCGTGTCGATGAACACCACCCTGCGGCCGTCCTTCTCCACGTAATACGCGCCAATGTGCTGGGTGATCCCGCCCGCCTCGCGGGCGGCCACGTTGGCTTCCCGGATGGCGTCCAACAGTGACGTCTTGCCGTGGTCCACGTGGCCCATGATGGTCACCACCGGCGCGCGCTTCAACTGGTCCTTCTCATCCGCGGCCACTTCCACGGCCTGTTGGGCTTCCTCTTCGTACGTGATCGTACTGGTGGAAGCGCCAAACTCGCGCGCGATTTCGCCGGCCAGCTTGGAATCGAGCGTCTGGTTGATAGTCGCCAGGATGTTACGTTCCAGGAGCTTTTTGATCACCATACTGGCCTTCACATCCAGCTTTTCGGAAAGCTCTTTTACGGTGATGCCTTCCGAGATGGTGATCTCGCGATTGATGGCTGGCGGACCGGCCGGCGTCTGGCGGCGAGATGTGGGCCGTAGGATTTTCTCTTCCACTTCGATACTGCGGTCGCGCTGCGGGCGCCGCTTATCGCCCGCGCGCCGTGGCTGTTCGGGCGCCGGCGCCACCGGAGGCTCCAGCCCCGGGCGCCGCGAAGTGGGATGCATCGGGCGCGGACCGGCGCCTCGGGAAGGAACGCCCGGACGGACGCCGGGACCTTGCCGGGCCACAATCGGCTGGCCCGGACGCAACGGGCCGCGGTAAATCGGCTGCCCCGGCACTGGCGCGCTGCCGCGGGGAACCCCGGGCCGCGCCGGAGCCGGCATCCCGGGGGATGCCGCGCGGGGCTGCTGGCTGAGCTTGGCCAACAAATCCGCACGCGGCGGCACTACCGGGCGCGGTGCGGGCTGTCCGGCGAGTGGCCGCGCCGGCACTCTGGCCGCCGGAGCCGCGGGCAGACCCGCCGCCGGCTGCGCGGGCAACGCCGGACTTACCGGACGCCCCGCCGGTATTGGCGCGCGCGGCCCCACGTTGGGTCTGGCCACCGGAGATGCGGGATGCAGAGGCTCACCTATGCCGGGCGGCAGCGGTTGCCGCGGTCCGGAGAGGACCTGACCCGGTCTCATCGGCGGCGCTTTCGGGGAAGCCGGAATCGGGCGGCCCGGCGCAATCACCGCCACCGGGGGAGTCAGTGGCAGCGGCGGTGCTCCGCCCGCCAGCGGCGGGCGAATGGGGTGCGAGGCGCGGCCGGCCGGCCGCTCCAGCACAATCCTTTCCCCAAACGGCTCGGGTGCCTTCTCCTCCGCGGCCGCCGGGGCCTCGGCTTCGACCTTTGCGCTCTCCGGCGCCGCCGGTTCCGCCGCCGTGGCCGGCTCCTGCTCCATCGCGGCTGGCGCTTCCGGCTCGAACACTCTTTCCGCTACGGCATGGCCGAACAACCGCCGCAGTTTGTCGGCAACGTCGGCCTCGATCGAGCTGGAGTGGGTCTTCTTTTCCGTCACCCCCAATTCCGGGAGCCGTTCAAGGATCTCATGCGCCTTGACTTCCAGCTCCCGCGCCAGCTCATTGATGCGAATTTTGTTCATAGTTACAGACTGTTTCGCGGAGACGCACCTCCCTGCCTTTATGACTCGCTGCTTTCCTGCTCGTCGGGAGAAACGGGCGCCGCGTCTTTTATCGTATCAGACTCGCCTGCACTCTCGACGGCCGGTGCCTCCGCCGCCGCGGCTTCCGCGCTGGCCTCCGCCGCGGCTTCTTCCTCGGACAACGCTTTCGGTTCGCCCCCGCCTTCCGGCTCCGTGGCCGGGAATTCGACCTCTTCCGGAGCCACCGCCTGCTCAAACTGGCTGTAGTAGCTGGTCACCGCGTCCCGGATGTTCTCGACCATCTCCGCGTCGATACCCGGAATTTCCTCCAATTCCTCCGGCGTCATGCTGCCCAGCTTCTCGATGGTGCTCACGCCCGCGGCTGCCAGCAGGGAGGCGGTCTCCTCGCCGAGCTTGTAATCGGTCAGCGTGCTTACCGGCTCGCCCGGGCTCACCAGCGCGGCCATGGCGGTTTCCACCTCCTGGCGCTTCTCCTCTTCGCTCTTGATGTCCACTTTCCAGCCGATCAGCTTGGCGGCCAGCCGCACATTCTGTCCCTTCTTGCCGATCGCCAGCGACAATTGCGAATCGTCCACGATCACTTCCATGTGCTTGTCGACCGGGTCCAGCAACGTCACGCGGCTGATCTTCGCGGGACTCAGAGCATGCGTGGCGAACACTACCGGGTCCTCGGAGTATTCAATAATGTCGATCTTCTCGCCGCGCAGCTCGCGGATGATCGACTGCACCCGCATGCCCTTCATGCCCACGCAGGCGCCCACGCTGTCCACGTCGCGGTCGCGGCTCTGCACCGCGATCTTGGTGCGCTCGCCGGCTTCCCGCGCACAGCCCTTGATGGTCACGGTTCCGTCGTAGATCTCCGGGACCTCCTGCTCGAACAGCCGCATCACCAGCTCCGGCGCGCCCCGCGAGACGATCACACCGGGACCCTTTCCGGCCTTATCCACCAGACGGATGACGCAACGCACGCGGTCGCCCACGCTGTAGCTTTCGAGCTTCGACTGCTCCTTTTTCGGCAGCCGCGCTTCCGTCTTGCCCAGGTCCAGGATGTAGTCCGGTCCCTCCACGCGCTTGATGGTGCAATTCACCAGCTCACCGGTGCGGCCGGAATACTCGTTGAAAACGGTCTCCCGCTCCGCCTCGCGCACTTTCTGGAAAATCACCTGTTTGGCGGTCTGCGCCGAAATACGCCCGAGCAAGTCGGTTTTCTTGGGGATGCGGATCTCCGAGCCCACCTCGGCTTCCGGATCGATGCGGCGCGCCTCGGCCAGGGTCATCTCCTTGGACGGGTCTTCTACCGTCTCCACCGCCTTCTTCACTGCGAAAAGCTGTAGCGCGCCCGTCTTGCTGCTGATTTCCGCCACGTAATCCTCCGTGGTGCGGAAGTGTTTGCGTGCGGCCAGTAACATCGCGTCCTTGACCGCGTCCAACACGATCTGCGGATCGATCCCTTTTTCCTTGCTCAGTATCTCGATGGACTGAAAAATCGTTTCCAATGTGTTCCTCTTTTTTGTTTGATCGCCGGAAGAGTTACCCGATGGCGCGGAGGGACCTACCATTCAAACTTCAAATGCGCCTTTTCGACCTGTTCAAACGGGAAGCGGATCTGGCGGCCGGCAGCGTCCAGGCTGATCAGGCCATCGCTGACGCCCGCCAGCGTCCCGATCCAATGGCGCTGGTTCTCGACCGGCGCCCGCAGCGTGACCGTAACTTTCTTTCCCTGAAACCGTTCGTAGTCCCCCGGCTTGAGCAGCTTGCGTTCGACGCCGGGCGAGCTGACTTCCAGGGTGTAGTGACCCGGCACGATGTCCTCCACGTCCAGGATCGTCCCCACCTGCTGCGAGATCAGTTCGCAGTCGGCGTGTGAGACGCCGGCCGGCTTGTCGATCGAGATGCGCACAAACTGATTCCGCCCGCCGCCCTTCACTTCCACCTCCACCACTTCGATCCCTTCCGAAAGGGCCACGCGCCGGGCGATCTCCTCGATCCGCGATGTTATTGCTACCCGCATGTTCACTTGCCAGGGGAGGCCTGAGAGTTACACCCGCCAACAAAAAAGTGGGCTTTCGCCCACTCGATAACTTCGACACTCCCAAGGACTATTGTACCGCGGACGGCACGAAACGCAAATGCGCGCCGGGCGGTTGCATATTAAGGGGGCTGGGGGGTGGGGGCCAGGGGCTGGGGATGTCGCCGAGCCGCGCGGCGATGGACAGCCAACCGCTATGGGTGTAGAATGTCTACAGCCATGCGGAAACTATTTCGCCGCAAGCGCAGCGACCTGGAACTGGAGGAAGAGATTCAAGCCCACCTGGCGATGGCCACGCGCGACCGCATCGAACGAGGGGAAGATCCGCGGGCCGCTGCGCTGGCTGCCCGCCGCGAATTCGGCAGCCGCACCCTCGTCCAGGAGATCACCCGCGAAATGTGGGGATGGAGCGCTGTGGCGGCGTTCTGGCAGGACGTCCGCTACGCGCTGCGCGGAATGCGCCGCAGTCCCGGATTCACGGCCGTGGCGGTTCTTTCGCTGGCCCTCGGCATCGGCGCCAACACGGCCATCTTCAGCGTGGTGAACGCCCTCATGCTGCGCACGCTGCCGGTTCGCGATCCGGGACGATTGGTGGAACTGCTCTTCAAGGCCCCGGGGCAGGACCATTTCGACGCCTTCGACTGGAAGAACTACCAGCATTACCTCGAGAACAATCACGTGTTCTCCGGGCTGATTGCGGCATCGGACACACCTTTCGCCATACGTGGCGAAGGATTGGAGCCGGAGATCGTGCGCGGCGGGTTCGTATCCACCAATTACTTTTCGACGCTGGGTGTGAATCCCATGCTGGGCCGTCTCATCGGCCCGGAAGATGGCAGCCCGGGCGCGTCCGCCGATGTCGCGGTGGTGAGCTGGTCCTACTGGCACAACCGGTTCAATTCCGACCGGGCCATCGTGGGAAGGCGGATCAGCGAGGGCGACCAGCCGCTGACCATTATTGGAGTCGCCCCCAGGGGCTTCGCCGGCCTGGAGCCGGCGAATCCTCAAGACATGTGGTTGCCGCTGACGGCTCACCATCCAGCCTACGCAACCACGGCGCAATACTGGCTGAAACTGGGGGGGCGCCTGAAGCCGGGGGTATCCATCGAGCAGGCCCGCGCGGAGATGAACGTTCTGTGGCAGTGGACCCTGGACGAGCAATTCAAAGCCAGTGGCGATCGCACCGGCCTCGCCTGGAAGGTGGAGGTGCAGCCCGCGGCGGCCGGTCTTTCGCAGTTGCGCGATCAGTTTGGCAAGCCGGCGTTGGTGCTGATGACGGTGGTGGCGCTGCTGTTGCTCATCGCGTGCGCCAATATTGCCAGCCTGTTGCTGGCGCGCGGAACGGCCCGCCGGCGGGAAATGGCCGTGCGTGTCTCGCTGGGCGCGAGCCGGTTTCGCCTGCTTCGGCAACAGTTGACGGAGTCGGTGCTGCTGGCCGTTTCCGGTGCGCTGCCCGGCACGTTGCTGGCATACTGGGGGACCGACGTGCTGGTCAGGATCATGGGGAGCGGCAGGGAGCGCATCGAACTTCAGGCGCATCCCGATGGGATGGTGCTGCTCTTCACCGCTGCGATTGCCCTGTTCACCGGCATCCTGTTCGGGCTCGCCCCTGCGTGGCAGACGTTGCGGGCCGCTCCGGCGGCTTCCCTGCGCGTGTCCCCGACAACCGGCGAGACGCGTCCGGGGCGGCTTTTCAACAAGAGCCTGGTAGTAGCGCAGGTGGCGTTGTCAGTGGCGCTGCTGAGCGCCGCCAGCCTGTTTGTCCGCCATCTGTCACACCTGGAACATATCAACCTGGGCTTTCAACGCGATCACGTACTGCTGGTGGATCTCAACGCGGCCGGCAGCGGATATAGCCGCGCGCAATTGTCCAGCGCCTACCAGGAACTGCTGGGGCGCCTGGAGGCCTTGCCGGGCGTGCGCTCCGCAACCATGTGCGGATACGATCCGATGGCCGGAGTGGGCGCGATGCGTCCCGCCACCGTGGAAGGCTACCAGGCTCAGCCGGGAGAGCGGCGCTTCCTTTCCGAAAACTGGGTGGCGCCAAAGTACTTCGCGACCTTCGGAATTCCCCTGGTGATGGGCCGCGATTTCAGCTTCCAGGATGTGGGCCGCCCGCGCGTGGCCATCGTCAATCAGACGCTGGCGCGCTACTTTTTCGGTGATGGCAACCCCATCGGGAAACACATCACGTTCGACGGCGACAGCCAGCCCTTCGAGATCGTCGGCGTGGTCGGCGATGCGAAGTCCGGGGACATGCGTGAACCCGCGCTGCGCTTTGTCTACTTCAACAGCTTCCAGTTGGGGACGAGTGACCCCCACTTTGCGTTGCGGACCTCGGTGGCGCCGGAAGCGGTGGCGGGAGAGGTGCGCCGCGTAGTGCGCGGGTTGCTGAAGACCGTGGCCGTCGAGAACGTGAAGACGCTGGCTGAGCAGGTGGATGGCGCGATGGTTCCGGAACGCCTGAGCGCTATCCTGTCCGGGTTGTTCGGGGCGTGGGGCGCGTTGCTCGCGGCTGTGGGCCTCTACGGGCTGCTGGCTTATGCGGTGGCGCAACGCACGAATGAGATCGGGCTTCGCATGGCGCTCGGCGCGACGCGCGCCGATATCACCCGAATGGTGTTTCGCGAGGCGCTTGGAATGGGCTGCGCGGGCCTGGTTGTGGGTGGGTTCATCGCGTACTGCGGCAAGCGCTTCGTGGCGAGCCTGATCCCGGACCTTCCCGCACAGAGCCTGGCCCCGATGGTCTTCGGCGCCGCGGTGATGCTGGCGCTGGCGATGGTTGCCGCCTATGTGCCCGCACGCCGGGCCACTCGCGTGGACCCGATGGAAGCCGTGCGATGCGAGTAGAGTAACTCCCCGAATCGCATTGAGATAAATTGACCTTAATGCAATCTGTTTCGAAGCCGTCCCGCGTTTCCGCAATCGTCTTGTTGCTGCTGTTGTGCCTTGCCCCGCTGCGGGCGCAGGCGCCCGTCAACCCCCATGCTTCGCCCGAGGCCCGCGCTTTGCTGAACTTCCTCTACTCCATCTCCGGCCATTACACGCTCGCCGGGCAGCACAACTATCCCAACACCATCGCCCAATGGACCGATCGCGCCTACGATTTCACGGGCAAATATCCAGCCGTCTTTGGCCAGGATTTCGGTTTCCAGGGCGGCGATGACAAGGACTCCACGCGGGCCCGTCCGGCGGTCGTCGAGGAGGCCATC
>Ga0335078_10003835_pt1 | contig 22362 bp, 14 predicted proteins | sample Lox_Sample_32_FD_206711 | JGI IMG/M metagenome (GOLD analysis project Ga0335078, IMG submission 206711) | Soil microbial communities from Loxahatchee National Wildlife Refuge, Florida, United States - Lox_Sample_3.2 | ecosystem: Environmental > Terrestrial > Soil > Wetlands | place: USA... | reverse complement strand
GCCCACCCCAATCCGCCGGCCCAGCCACCCAGCCGGCCAGCCCGAAGAAACTGTCGCAGCCGTCGCCTAACATCCCCCATTGAAGGAGCTGAGCCCGCGTCATTTACACCGCTCCTGGGACGTCACCATGCAGCTCATTACTACCCGTCAGCCCCATACAGGCGGGCTGAGCAACCCTGCGTGAACACCGTCAGCGGACGGGTCTTCTGCTGTCCTTGGCGCCGCCGCCATGAGAGTTCGGTCGTCGTCACGGACGATCACCCCTTCGTAGCCGGGCAGGACCCCGCCAGCGTCGATCGCGTCTGATGACCGGTCACCGGTGTGCATGTGGGTGAGATAGCGGGTGCAGGCCAGGTGCAGGTACCGGCTGCCGCCAGCGGTGAGGGCGGGAGTCTCATCGGCGTGGATCGCCGGGGCGGCCCGCAGCAGCGCCCGGATGTGGTCCATGAACCCGCTGCCCTCGACGAGGGCGGCGGCCCTGCCGCGCAGCCCGGCCATCCACCCGGCGGCCACCCCGATGCCAGCGAGCTGGCACAGCACAACGGTGGCCTGGTAAATAGGGATGTGGTGGCCGCTGCTCAGGTTCGCGGCCTGGGCGCAGGTTTCCGGCCCGTAGCTGGCGCGAGCACGGACGTGCACAGGAAGCTCCCCGGCGGTGACCGTCCCGCACCCCGCGCACTCCTTGGCCTGCGCCACGTACTCGGTAACTTTCGGCGCCGGTGCGGGGGCGATGTCGGTGACCTGGTGCCGACGCTGCGCCGTCACCGGCGCCCCGGCCAGGTCCGCGCCGCACCGGCGGCACACAGCCGGCGGGCACTCGATCCTCTCATCCGGGTCATCCACGAGGTTCATCGTCGTCCCCGGGTCGCCCCGCTGCTTGCCCGGCCGCCGTTTGCCCCGCTCGCGCAGCGAGCGGTCCCGGCCTTTCTTCCTGTAAGGGGTATCTGACGACGGGGGACGTGACGACGTGGCCGAATCCTTGCGGGCCTGCCGCTCCAGTTCCTCCACCCGGGCCGACAACGCCCCGCCTGCGCGGTCAGCTCAGCGATCAGCCGGTACGCCTCACCCAGCCGGGCCGCCAGGACCGCGGCGGGCAGGGCCGACAACTCCTCCTCGGAAGGAACTCCAGGCACAGCGGGCACACCTGGCAATGATCACCATTCCGGCCGGCCAGTCAACAATCCGCCCCGCGTGTCGCCGGTCACTCGCGTCCCCCAGTCGGTGACCGCACAGCGGTCACAGCTGTCCCGGTGTCCGTATAGGGCCCATGCGGGAATATTCACCGGGCGGGGCCTTACGGGACGGCCCCTCGCGGGCGTCCCGTCCGACCTGGGGCGTTCCCGTAGGAGGTTCGGCTTACGAGATTGCTTGGAGATGTCTCATCTGGACAGGGCTGGGAACGGGCCATTCCCCGCCGTCCGCATTTCCGTAGGCGCGCTACTTGACGGCCAGGAACAGGTAGCGGTTGAGGCTGAAGAAGTAGTCCGCGCCGAGCCCTACGAGATCGGCCCGCCAGGCCTGCGCCTCCGCCTCAGTCACGCTGGCCCGTCCGGGCACGAAGTCGGCGACCAGGCTGATCACGCCGACGCTGAATGTGTGCTCGTCGTAACCGGCATTGAGCACCGGGTGGACGTGCCGCCGCGCCACGGTGAACCCGGCGTCGGTGAGCAGCCTGCCGAGCCGGCGCGGCAGGTGCGGGTCGGCGAGGTGCTCGTCCCAGGCAGTGAGCACCCGGCTCATTCGTGCTGGGTCGGACGACTGCCAGACCAGTGAGTCCCAGTCGGTGTCCAGGATCAACAGCCGGCCACCGGGGCGCAGCACCCGGCGGGCCTCGGCGAGCGCGGCCGGCATGTCGGGGACGTACTCGTACACCTGGGTCGCAGTCACGGCGTCGAACGAGCCGTCCCGAAACGGCAGGCCTAGTGCCTCGCCGGCGCCGAACCGCAGGGTCGCGGCATGCTCGCCGGCGCTACGGCGGGCCGCGATCGCCAGCATGCTCTCGCTCGGATCGACGCCATACACCGAGCCGCGCGACCCCACCCGTTGCGCGAGCTCGCCGGCCAGGTAGCCCGGCCCGGAGCCGACGTCGAGGACGTCCTCCCCGGATTGCGGGTCGAGCAGGCCGAGTACCGCGCGCCGCTGCTCCACCATGTCGGCGGTGCTGTACATTCTCTCGATCGTGTCGGCGATCGTGTCGTCGAAGGTGACCATGCCAGCCGTATGGCCGCCCTGCAAGCGCGCGGGGAAGTGCTGGCCGCCAACGTCACAGCAGCCCGGCATCTGGGCCCCGAGGTCGGACGGTCGCGACACACCGGCAGCGTATCGACTCGCCGCAGACCGCGGGCGCCCCCTTCATCCACGACGCCGGAAACCGATCCTCAAACGGGGACGGCTGCGGCCCATGACCACGCCGGAGCAACCACGAAGGTGGCCGCGCGACTCCGACGGCTAGCGGGTAGTGCTGAGGGCCACCCCGAACGGCCCTTTCGGCCGCCCTGGACGAAGTCCAGCCGGAAGTCGGCTCACCGAGCAAACCGGCGGGAGCGTGCGTACCCCTGCCAGCCCGCCGGCGACGCTCTGTAACGACTCTGCCTCACTGGCTGACGCGAGGGGGGCGCAACGGCAGCCCTGAACGAGCAATCGCTGCGGCCTTACGAGCTTAAGCAGTCGCCAACCTCGGCTTGGGTGAATCGCCCTGTCGGCGGCAAAAGAGTGCGTCGCGGAAGACGTTTCGCTGGTCCCCGGCGTCGCATGGATCATCGCCCGGAGGCTTTCTTCGCCTTCGACATGGCAGTCGTGATTTCCTGCTCGAACACGGGGCGACCACGGCGAGCGCTCGCGCTTGGGTGCAGAGCGGTGATAAGCGGGAGCACGGGACTGTCGGCCCGGCGCAAGTAGTGCAGCAGGCGAAGGGACACGGCCGATCATCATCGCCCACCGCCGACACCGAGCATTGCTGCAGCTCAGAGGCTACGCAGACTATTGGTACCGCGCACGCCAGGACACCACGAGTTGCTTGACCGCAAGGCGCTGTCCGGGAGGGTGCCGTAGCTGAGGCCGCACTGCGCCGTTATGCGGGATTGGTAAGGCCACTGGCTCGATGTTGGAGAGCTTCTACGGAAGGCTGCAGATGCGGGTCAGCCGGCGTCCCTACGCACTGTCCGGCAAGAGATACTGCAGCGTGCTGGTCCGCCTCGGTCCACCTCCGGTTTACCCGTCGGCCGGGCCGGAAGGCGATCCGGCGGTCGAGGGTGACGGTCAGGATGTCGGCGTCAAATAGAGCGTGGTGGGTCGCGCAGAGGAGCAAACCATTCCTGGGATCCAGGCGTTGGGCGACCGTTGCCTCCCGCCACGGAATGATGTGCGCCGCCTCAAGGGCGACCTCCAGGGAGAGCCCGCAGAAGGTGCAGCGCCACCCGTACGCGGCCAGCAGCGTCTGACGAAACAAAACCTGAGCCATACCACGGTTCTGGATCCGCCCGTAGACTTCGGCGGATTCTTCCGGCTTGGTAAGAAGCCTCTGAGTAAGCTGCTCGAGGGTGGTGCCCGACCCGGCGAATCCAAACGGGTTGGGTAGCTCGTGCCAGGGATACCCGTATACGAGCCGGTATCCCTCGTCTAGGTCATCGACGTCCCAGGCTATGAACCCCTCGCTCGGGAAACCGCGCCGGTTGACTACCAGGATCGTCAGCGGCGGCAGCTTCTCGCGCAGACAGTAATCCTGGATGACTCCCAGGACGTACCGTATCGGCCGGGCGTGGATGCCGAGGTGTTGGGATAGGTCTGCATAGGTGATTTCCGACTCGTCGGCAGCCTTCTGAGTGAGGAGCGGCCAGGCGCGCGCTGCCCTCTCATACTGAATCGGATTCACCATCGGCTGATGCCGCCCAATCTGTGCCGGAGTATCGCCGAGACGATAGCCCAGTTGAACAGTCGATTTGGGCCGAACATAGTCGGCGCTTCCCGGCGTCGGCGAGGACAGCGTCGAACGCGATGGTGAAGTTTGATCCGCGGTCGCGATCATGAACCTGTGGGGTTTCTAAACTCGGCTCCCGGCGTTGACCTGGGCTTTTATTCGGCCCGCTCGTATTCATTGATGAGGCCTGTAGTGGTCGAATACTCGGCTGCTGGGCTTGACCTGGGGTTCTGGTGCCGGCATGATCGGCACCCGTGTTTGTCGCGCTGGCTTATCGGCTGCTGGTGTCCGTGCTGTCCTGGTTGGCGCTGCTGGCCCGATCCTCGTCGGCTAAGGATGTGGAGATACTCGCGCTGCGGCACGAAGTGGCCGTACTGCGCCGGGCGAACCCCAGATCGCGGATGTCCTGGACTGATCGGGCCGTTCTCGCCGCGCTGGCGAGGATCATGCCCAAGAGGCTGCGGGCCCGGCGGAATGTGACTCCGGGCACGCTGCTGCGCTGGCACCGGCGGCTGGTAGCGGCCAGATGGCGCCAGCCCAGGGCGCCGGGCCGTCCGCCGGTGCCTGACGAGCTCGTCGCGCTGATCCTGCGCCTGGCCCGGGAGAACATCCGGTGGGGCGTGGTCAGGATCCAAGGCGAGCTGCGTCGGCTCGGTCACCGGGTGGCCGCCTCCACCATCCGCAAGATCCTGCGCGCTCACCGCATCCCGCCGCCATCGAGCCATGATGGGTCCTGGCGCGCCTTCCTGCGTGTTCACGCAGGCACGCTGCTTGCCGCTGATTTCTTCCACGTCGACTGCGCGCTCACGCTCAGCCGCCTGTACGTCGCGTTCGTCATCGAGCACCAGACACGGCGGGTGCACCTGCTCGGGATCAGCCGGCACCCGACGGGCCAGTGGGCGACCCAGCTCGCCCGCAACCTGGCCGGCGAGCTGGAGGAAACCGGGCGCCGGTTCACCTACCTGGTCCGCGACCGGGACGCGAAGTTCACCGCCGCGTTCGACGCCGTCTTCGCGTCAATCGGAATCAGAACACTGCCGATCGCGCCCCAGGCTCCCAGGATGAACGCCTTTGCCGAGCGCTTCGTGCGCACGGTCCGGGCGGAGTGTACTGACCGGGTGCTCATCGCCGGCGAAAAGCACCTGCGCGTGATCTTGTCCGAGTACATCGGCCACTACAACACCGGCCGCAGCCACCAGGGCCAGGGCATGGGCCTGCGCGCGCCGGACGACGCCCCGGACGTCATCGCCTTCGCCGTCCCAGCCGCCCGGGTCGAGCGCCGGGCCAGGCTCGCAGGACTGATCAACGAATATGGCAGTCGGCATGAACGCCCAGGCCAGCGGTAGTAGCAGAATTTTCGACCAGTACAGGCAGCGCCCGCTCGACCGTCGAGGCCTTGGCGGACGAGCTGGGGCGAGCCCGCATTGGGCGACGGCGACCACGACCAGGACCAGGCGGAGCCAGAACCGCTAGCTCGGACGGACGCCTTCGCGCGGGCGAGCCTGTCTTTTAATCCGCGCGTCACTACAGGCCGTGGCACAGTCCGGCGACGGCACAATGGCCAATTCGTCATTAGGCTCGGTGGGCATGGCCATTCCGATCCAGGTTGTCTTCGACAGCGCCGACCCTCCGGTGGTAGCGCGGTTTGGGCCTAGCTCAGCCGCCCCCTGAGCCACCCTGACCCATTGGATGCGATCGCCCCGCCTCTGCGGCACGCTTGGCCTGACGCGCCGCCGATGTTTGCCGCGTCTGCTTACGAACGAGGCGGCGCTCACGCCAGCGGCGAGCCCACTGGGCGATTCTAGTCTTCACGACTCCACCTCTTTTGACTTCCAAGGACGAACATGCCAACTCAGAGCCTGGCCACTCCGCCCACCAAGCCGCCCCCGACCCTGCGATGCTCGCCACGTCAGCGTACGGGGCAGGCCTGTATCCGCAGCGTACGCCCCACAAACGGCGCTGAAAGCGACCGCTGGGTCCAACGCAGACATCATGCCCGCACCTCGCGACCGCGGGGTTGTGCACCGGTATCGGTGGCGGCGGTAACCTTTAGCGCTGCGAGAACATCAATCGTTAACTTCCCATCTTAGAACGGGCATGTCAGTAGGGTTGAGCCCCAGAGGTGAGGTTGGCAGCGTAAATAATGAGCAACACGAGCAAGATAACCGCTCCGATAATCACTAGGATGATCACGGATTTCGGTTCACCGGGGACCTTCCCCAGCGCCGTGCCCAATCCGAACCCGGCCCGTCAGAGCACAGCCTACTCCTGGATACGTTCTTTTAAAAGATGAAGTTGCGCGCCGGAACGGCTCCAGGTACCCCTCATATGCACGTCACCGCGCGACAGGCGCCGGGCGCTCCTTACCAGCCGAGTACGGCAGTGCGAGCGACGCTGACAGCGCCCAGCCTCGATTCGGCTCCCCGCCTGCAAGGCGGGAGGTCGGCTGGTATCTCCGACGGCAACCGTGACGGCAACGACCGCAGCCGTCAGCGCCCTGACGCAGCCATAGACAGCCCTGTACCCTCGCACATCCCTCTTGAGCTGGGCGTCTGCTACACCTGAAAAACGGAAGGTCGAGAGTTCGTTCCCCGCATGACCTCGCCCACGTTGACAGGCAGGAGCCCGCAGTTCGCGAACCTGATTTGTGCACGGACTTGTGCACAAGACGCGAAGATTGCCCGGCGGATGCCCGCCCGGGTACCAGACACAGCGCCGTGAGCGCAGAGCATCGCGGCGGCGGTGTAGACCGCGTCCGCAGGGTCGTACGGGATCAGCAGGTGGCGCGGCGATCCCCAGGCTGCCGATGGCTGTGCCCAGTGCCAGGATCAGGGCTGTGATGATCTTTCTCATGGTCCCCCCTCAACTCAACTCTACGTAGTCACATCACTACGCTCGCGCACGGCCCTGCTCAGGATTAATGGGTCCCGCCAGCCTGCCGTCCAGATGACGTGTGGTCCCGAGAACTGCTAGAAATAAGTGGTGACGCTTGGCGTCAGTCAGCTGAGTTAAGTCTGGGTACTGCCTTCGAACCTCCGTAAGCCTGTCCAACCCGCTGTTGCGTCAGTATGACGACAGCTTTCACACTTATCGAAAGTAGCCATGGGTAGCATGGGAAGGGCTCGCGGCCCTCGGAAGGTTAAACGATCTTGGGGGGCCCAAGCGCTTGCCTGGACGGGTGCCATCGCTGGAGCAGCAACCTTTTTAGTCACCTACCTGGGTTTTGCCAAGGCAGTTGATTGGTATCCTTTCGACAGGGGGGAAAAGATCAGTATTGCTTCAAAGTTTCATCCGGTACCCCGATGCGTTACCCTCACCGGGAGAGCAAACCTGCCTCCAGGCTATTCGCTCTGGATTGCTCAGCATGGCGCGGGCCAGCTGTCCTATTACAACCTGACGCAGGTGTCCTTCGAGAACTCAGGAAAGTGGCATGTAACGATGACAGTTGGCCCCGCAAAGGCCATGGGGCAAAAGTTTACGATTGATGCATTCGCGCTGGACACTCAGGCTACTGATCTCCTCAAGAGCATTGAGCTATCTGGAAAGAATGCTTTCTATTATCTTTCTTCCCTGCCTGGAAGTGGTCTTCCAGTAGCCACACAATCCGTGCGCCGCGATAAAATCAATTCAGAGGCATGTTGATCGATCCGCTCTAGGGCTGCCTGGGCATTCGGCGGCGGCAGGTCCCCAGACGTGAGGTCTATATCTGATTACATTGTGGCTTGTGGCAAGCGCAGGTATTCGCCACCTGCGCTGGGGGTGCAGGCTTGTCTATCAGTTACGTCCGGGTGTATGCGCTGACCTGAGGCAAATCCGCCGGGCCAGGTCGATCCCGATTCCCCCGAATGCCGTCGGCCACGTGATGGGGCGTCGCCCGAATGGTGACGTTAAATCGTTCCGTCGGCGGATGCCAGGGTGCCGGCGGCGCCCTACCGTGAGCCTCATGAACGTGATCAGCTGCAAGAGCCTGACAAAGCGCTTCGGACCGAACCTGGCGGTGAGCGAGCTCGATCTCGAAGTCAGTGCTGGCCAGGTCTACGGCTTCCTCGGCCCGAATGGGGCCGGGAAGACCACGACGATACGGATGCTTGTGGGGCTTATCGCTCCGAGCGCGGGCCAGATCAGGCTGCTCGGCCGAGCCCTGCCCGACCCGGGCGCCGTGTCACAGACCGGATCGATGATCGAAGAGCCGGCCTTCTATCCCTGGCTGACCGGGCGGCAGAACCTCAAGGTGCTCGCTGCGACCGGAGGCGGCTGCGGCGCAGCCGAGTTCGGCCGGGTTCTGGAGGCTACCGGGCTGAGCGAGGTCGCGGGCCGGAAGGTCCGGGCCTACTCGCAGGGCATGCGCCAGCGGCTGGGCCTTGCCGCCGCGATGCTCGGCCGCCCGCCGCTGCTCATCATCGACGAGCCGACCAACGGGCTTGATCCCGCGGGCATCAGAGACGTCCGCGGTCTACTGCGCGATCTGGCGGCCGACGGGACGACCGTGTTCATGTCCAGCCACTTGCTAGCCGAGGTCGAGCAGGTCTGCGACCGGGTAGCGGTCATCGTCCGTGGCCGGATCGTCGAGGAGGGGCCGCCTGCTCGTCTGGGCGCGATCCGGCGGCAGATCCGGGTGCAGGTCGACGGGGCGGACACTGCCATCGCCGCCCGGCTCCTGGCCCGCTGGCCAACTCGGCAGCTAGCCGACCAGTTCCTGATCGAGCATGGCAGCGGCCGGGACGTGAACGGCGTGCTGGCAGCGGGCGGCGTCATCGCCGAATCGGTAACGGTCGAGCTGCCCCGTCTGGAGGACAGGTTCCTGAAGATCGTCGAGGAGGATAGACATGCTGTGGCTGCTGAGAGCTGAGTTCCGCAAGCTCGTCCGACCGCTGGTATGGGGCACTGCGCTGGTGATCGTTGCGTTCTGCCTGCTCATCACCTGGGGTGCAGCGAACAACGCCAGCGGTGGCCTGGCCAGCCCGCGGATTCCCGACGTTTGCGCGCGGGCCTCTACTCCGCAATGCACGCAGGTGATAGCGCATGCGCACGCTGCCGCGCGGGCTGCGGCGGCTGCCACCGGCCAACTCGCCCAGCCCGGCCAGATCGGCCACGTCGCCGCCGGCATGCTCGCCTCGCTTCCGGGCCTGCTGCTGATCGCCATGATCGCAGGCGGCCACTGGGGCGGCGAATGGGGATCGCGGACCATCCGGCAGCTGCTGAGCCGGGAGGGCCGCCGCGGCCGGGTGCTAGCCGCGAAATGGCTGTCCATCTGGGCCGCCGGGGTGGTCACCCTACTGGCCTGTTGGCTGGTCCTGGCTGTGACAGGACCGCTGATCGCTAAGGTGGCTGGCTTGCCTGCCCCTCATGCGGTGCTGTGGGCGGGCCTGGCCTCGTCGGTATCGGTGGCGGGGCGCGCCGTCGTGGTGCTCGGATTGTTCGCCGCCGTAGGGACCGCGGCGGGCACGATCGGCCGGGGCCAGCTGGCTACCACGGCGATCACGGCCGGCTCGATGCTGCTCGCGCTGCTGATCGCGAGCATCGCGAGCATCGGCCAGATATCACCGGCGTCCTTCGTGCAGGTCTGGATGGGCTTCGGCCCGGCCGGCTACCTGCCGACGAACTTCTGGAGCCGGTTCATCAGCAACGGCCAGAACCTCGGCCAGCTGGCTGGGCTGCTCGGCATCCTGCTGACCGTCGTGGCGGCGGGCGCGATCGCCCGCTGGCGATTCGCCGCGGATGTGACGGCGTGAGCAGCAGCCAGCTCGCGGCATAAGGTCGAGCCATGTCAGGAGCGTGGCCGCAGCGCCGGCTGTCCGCCCGCAGCGCCGACCGGCTGTTGTCGGCGGCGTTGCTGGTCTGGGCACTCTTCGACGTGCCTTGGTGGTGGCGTCCGCCGGGCCACGGTGGCTCCACCTTGGCCATACTCGGCGTGCTTGGCCTCGCCGTGGCCCAGTCGGTGCCGTTCTTGTGGCGGCGCAAGATGCCGGCGGCGGTGCTGATACTGGCCGCGGCCTCGCTGACGGTGAAATATGCCACCCATCTCAACATCTGGTCGGCGAGCGTGGCGGTGCTCGCCGCCGCCTACGGGCTGGGAGCGTACGGCAGCCAGGCGATGCGCCAGATCGCCCGGCTGCTGGCGGTGGCTGCGGTGATCGCCGCGCTAGTCACTTTGCAGACTGACCACGGCAGCCACTCAGCGGCCGTCGGCTGCGCGCTTCTTGGCACGGCCCTTGTGCTCGGCGAGGTCACCAGCTCCCACCGCGACGCCGCAACCCTCAGCGTCCGGCACGCCCATGACATGGAACGGGCCAGCCTCGCTCGAGAGCTGCATGATGTCGTCGCGCATCAGCTCAGCGCCATCGCCGTGCAGGCGGGCGCTGCCCGACTCGCCTCGGTCGGCAACCCGCAAGCCGCAGTGAAAGCGATTGTGACCATCGAGCAGGAAGCCCGGGGCGGGCTCACCGAACTCAACAAGCTAGTCCGGGGCATGCGGCGGCTGGGGACTACGGACCCGGACCTGCCACGGCTCGGCGACCTCCCCGACCTCGTGCAGCGGGCCAGCCGTGCGGGCCTGCGGGCCGAGTTGCGCGTGGACGGCGAGCCCCGGCCGCTGGCCACCGCGACCGAGCTCGCGGGCTACCGTGTCGTGCAGGAAAGCCTGACCAACGCGATCCGCTACGCCCCGGGAGCGGTCGCCACGGTCCATCTCGCCTATCGCCCCGATGGGGTCATGGTCGGCGTGGTGGATGACGGGCCCGGCCAGATGGCCGCCGCCTCTGCCGGCGACGGCGGCGGCACCGGCCTGGCCGGGCTGCGCGAACGGGCCAGGCTGCTGGGCGGCCGCCTGGAGGCGGGCAGCCGTCCCGAGGGAGGATTCGCGGTGCGCGCGTTCCTGCCAGGTCAGTGACCATCCGCATCCTGGTCGTCGACGACCAGCCGGTGGTGCGGGCCGGAGTGGCAACAATGCTGAGCACCCAGCCAGACATGACCGTCGTCGGCGACGCAGCCAACGGCATAGAGGCCGTGGCCAAGGCCGCAGCGCTGCACCCGGACGTCGTCATGATGGATGTGCGGATGCCGCAGCTCAACGGGATTGACGCAACGCAGCGGGTTGTCGCGCTTGCCCCACCACCGCCACGGGTCGTCCTACTCACGACGTTCGACCTCGATGAGTACGTATTCGATGGCCTGATGGCCGGCGCCAGCGGCTTCCTGCTGAAGCACGCACCCCCGGAGGAGATCCTGCTCGCCGTCCGCGCAGCGGCCGCCGGCGATGCGCTCGTCTCGCCCGCGCCGATGCGGCGGCTCGTCGAGCATTTCATCCGCGGCCGCCCGCGGGCGGCCCCCGACCTGGACCGGCTGACCGATCGGGAGCGCGAGGTTCTCGTCCTAGTCGTACGCGGACTGTCAAATGCCGCCATCGCGCGTCACCTGGTAATCGGCGAAACGACAGTCAAGACGCACGTCACCCGCATCCTGGCCAAGCTCGCGCTGCGCGATCGGGCGCACGCAGTCATCTACGCCTATGAAACCGGCTTGATCCGGCCCGGCGATGCCGCTGGGCCGCAATCCCGGCCAGCAAGGCCCGGTGGAGCGTGAGCGGTCGGCAGCCTGGAGAACGAAGCGACCTAGTTAACTGGCCCTCGGCTCAAGAAACATGGTGGCTGGCCTGTTGACGATGCCAAGGCCGTGGTCGCGGGCCAAGTTGGCCATGTAGCCGTCCAGGGCCGCTGTCATCTTCGGCGGCTACCTGCTCTCCCACTACGCCATCTTCGACTGCGGCGCGGGATTGGGCCCGTGGCCTGCGCTGCCGTACATATGCCTCTCCTGAGGGCAGGCGCCCCGCGGCGGCCATATGGATCCTGGATGTATCTGACGCGGGCCTTACCGCCTCCGAGAGGGTGTACGCCCATCCTCAGGTGAGGATCCCAGCGGTGTCCCCGTACATCTCGCAAGTTGACCCGCAGGCGGCGCGCCTTGGCGGCTGGGGCCCAGCCCGGGGACCGGTGACGACATGGTTGAGGAGGACGCATGAGGGTTTACGAGGCCATCGTCAAGGGACTGGAAGGTATCGGGGTCACGGCCGCGTTCGGCGGGGCGGGCGAGAATGCGGCTGGCATGATGATCGCCCTCAAGCACTCCACGCGGATCCGCCCGGTGATCACCCGGAATGAGCAGGCCGCCTCGTTCATGGCCTGCGGCTACGCGATGTATAGCGACCGCCTGGGCTTCTGCTTCGCGACGGCCGGGCCGGGCGCGTTCAACCTGTTCTCCGGGCTTGCCGTCGCGATGTCCGACTCCTACCCGGTGCTCGCGGTCTCCGGCTACGCGTCCCTGGCCTGGGAGGGGCGTGGCTCGCTCAACGAGACCTCGGGGAAGAACCGGACGCCGGATTCGCAGGCTATGTTCGCCGCAACGACCAAGAAGTCCTACCTGCTCACCAACATCGCCGATACCTGCGACGTGCTCGAGGAGGCGGTCAACCTCGCGTTCGAAGGGCGCCCGGGGCCAGTGCACATCCACGTGCCGGAAGACCTCACGCACCGTGGCGTGGAGGTGGAGAACTACCGCGATATCCGGCTCGACGTGGCACCGGTCCAGCCCGAACCCGACCAGGTGGAGGAGATTGCGGCCGTGCTGGCGGACGCGATCAACAATGGCGAGCCTGTCGTCGCGCTGGCCGGCTTCGGCGCCATCCGCAGCGGGGCAGGCGATCAGCTGCGGCACTTCATCGAGCGGTTTCAGATCCCACTGCTCACCACGCTGGATGGCAAGGGCATCGTGCCGGAGGGGCACCCGCTGTGCATCGGCGTCTTCAGCGACAGCGGTCATTCCAGTGCCTGGAAGGCCTTCCGGGAAGCGAAGGTGGTGCTGTGCATCGGGAATGCGCTGAACCAGCACGCCACGTTCAACTACTACGAGGGCCTCTTCGACGGCAAGGTTCTCATCCATGTGAACATCTCACCAACCGAGATCGATAAGGCGTACCGGGCCGACTACGCACTTGTGTCCGACGCCCGGGCGGCGGTCAGCGCGCTTGCCGACGCGCTGGAGGCCAGGGTCGGCGAGGTGAAGACGGCGCACGCCGACGGGCAGGACTACGAGGCCCGGCCCATCCTGGACGTGACCGGCCTCATTCACCCCGGACGGCTCGCCCAGTCGATCGGGAAGATGCTGCCCCCGGGCGCTGTCCTGCTCGCCGACGCTGGCGCGCACCTGGCCTGGCTCGGCTACTACGTGGAACTAGCGGAGGGCCAGAATTTCCGCAAGGCGGGCGAGTTCGGGCCGATGGCCGGGCACGTCAACGGCGCACTCGGGCTGAAGGTGGCTCATCCCGACCGGACGGTCGTGGTCGGCTGCGGCGACGGCTGCTATCTGATGTCCGGCTTTGAACTGATGACCGCGGTCCAGTATCAGATCCCGGTCATCTGGATCATCTTCGACGACGAGGAATTCAAGCTCATCAAGCTCTACCAGCTTTCGGCCTACCACGAGACCGGCCTGGTCGAGTTCGCCAACCCGGACTACGCCGCGTACGCGCGCGCCTGCGGGGCGGACGGCTACCGGGTGGACTCGCTCGGCGAATTCGAGGCCGCGTTCGCCGCGGCGCTCAGCTCCGGCCGGCCGACCGTCATCGACGCCAAGATCACCCGCTGGGCGGTGCCGCACTACAGCCCATCGCCGCACGGGGTCATCGCCGGGCTCGTCGAGGCCATCGAGGAGAGGTTCACGAGCCAATGACTAAGCGCTCCGCGCTGCGCCCTGGACATCCAGGTACACAGCACCGATGCCAAGGAGGCAGCATGCAGGGACCGTGGACAGAGACCATGGTCGGGGGCAGCGCCGAGGCCGAGCGGGCCGAGTTCGACAAGCTGGCCCGCGAGATCATGCGGGTCCAGCTGAAGAACGTGAAGGCAGCCAGCGCGCACGGAGTCCCGCATGCCGTCGACCGGGCATTCCACGCTAAGCCGACCCTGGCCACCAACCGGGCCGAGCTGGCCTTCGGCGACCTCCCCGAAGATCTCAGGGCGGGCTTCGCGCAGCCCGGCATGACGTACCCGGCGGTGGTCCGGTTCTCCAACGCGGGCGGTGTGGGCCAGCCGGACGGCAAGCAGGATCTGCGCGGGGTGGCGGTGCGCGTCCAGGTGTCGCCCGAGGAGTCACATGACCTGCTGGCGACTAACTTCCCGGTATCCCACGCGCGCAACGCCCTGCAGTTCGTCGAGTTTGCCAAGGCCACCGCGGGCAGCGGCCTGTCACGAGCGCGGGGGATACTCCGGCTGGTCTGGCTGTTCGGGCTGCGGGAGACCCTGAGGATGTTCAAGAACGTGCTAACGGCACGCCGTCAGACGGTGAGCAGCGTGGCCACCGAGAGGTACTGGAGCCGCGGCGCCTACCGGTGGGGGCCGGCCCTGGCCGTGCGCTTCCTGCTCCGTCCCGCGCCGGGCACGGTACAGGCCCCGGCGCCACCCAAGGACGACCCGGACTACCTGTCGGGCGAGGCTGCTCGCCGGCTCGCGCACGGTGACATCCGGTTCGAGCTGTGCATCCAGCGGTACGTCGACAAGAAGTCCACCCCGATCGAGGACACCGCCGTCGAGTGGACGGAGCAGGTCTCGCCGCCAGAACCGGTGGCGGTGCTCACCGTCGCCCGGGAAGACCTGAGCGCGCCGGACGCGCTGGCGCAGGCCCAGATCATCGCGCAGATGGCGTTCAACCCGTGGAACACCACCGACGAGTTCCGCCCGCTCGGCAACCTGAACCGGGCGCGCAAGGCCGTCTACGACGCCAGCTCGGCGCACCGGCTCGGCTACCGGTGGGAGACGCAGCTGCCGGTGCGGAATGTGCTGATCGGCGCGGCGGTCCGCCAGGCATTCGAGGTCATCAACCGGTACGTGCCGTGGCACCGGCTCCCGGTGCGGCTGGGACTGCTCAACCTGGAAGCCTTCCGGCAGGTGCTTCGGGAGCGGAACCTTTTCGACAGCCAGCTCCGCGAGGCACCGCCCCGGGCCAGGCCGGTGCCGCCCGCGCCACCCGCCGAGCAGCCCCGGCTCACCAGGACGTTCGACGGGACCAGCAACGACCTGTCCGCACCCGCGATGGGCTCGGTGGGAACGGCGTTCGGCCGCAACCTGCAGCCGGACTACCGGCCGGACCTGTTTGACGAGCCCAGCCCGGTCATCGTCAGCCAGCAACTGCTCCACCGCGAGCACTTCCGGCCAGCGCTGTCGCTGAACCTGCTCGCCGCGGCGTGGATCCAGTTCCAGGTGCACGACTGGGTGGCCCACCCGCGCTACCCGCTCGGCAAGGACGACGTGCATGTTGCCCTGCCGCACGGCATGACCTGGTCGAACACCCCGGATGGCCCGCCCGAGCACGAGATGCGGATCGCCGGGAACATCCCGTTTCCCGATGACCGGCCCAACCCAATGGGCCCGGTGTTCCCCAACAACACCACCCCGTGGTGGGACGGGTCCGAGGTGTATGGCGCCGACGCCGCCAAGAGCCGGCAGCTTCGGGACGGCCCGAAGCTGCGGCTCACCACGGACGGGTACCTGCCCGCCGACGCCAAGGGGTTCGAGATCACCGGCTTCAACGAAAGCTGGTGGCTGGGGCTCGGCGGGCTACACACGCTCTTCGCTCGCGAGCACAACCTGCTCTGCGACGAGCTGCGGGCCCACTACCGCGGCTGGGGCGACGAGCAGGTCTACCAGACGGCGCGCCTGATCGTCTCCGCGCTGATCGCCAAGATCCATACAGTTGAGTGGACCCCGGCCATCCTGGGCACCGAGGTCATCGACACCGGCCTGAAGAGCAACTGGTACGGGCCCCCGGCCCACGACTGGCTCTACCAGCTGGGCCTGTGGCTGGTCGACAGCAACGCCCGGGTCGGCATCCCGAAGACCACGCCGGACCACAGCGGGGTGCCGTACTCGCTGACGGAGGACTTCGTCACCGTCTACCGGATGCATCCGCTGCTGCCCGACGACTACCGGTTCGCCGACCACCAGACGGGTGGGGCCCTCGGCAGCCGCAGCTTCGCCGACATCCAGGGCGCGCAGGCCGACGAGGAACTGCGCGGCTTCGGCCTGGAGAACACGCTGTACTCCTTCGGCCTGTCCCACCCTGGTGCGATCACTCTGCACAACTACCCGCGCTCGCTGCAGAAGTTCGAGCGCAACGGCGAGATGATCGACCTGTCAGTGGTGGACCTGGTGCGCACCCGGCGCCGGGGCGTGCCCCGCTACAACGATTTCCGGGCCGGGCTGCACAAGCCACGGATCAAGCACTGGGAACAGCTGTGCGACAACCGGGAGTCGGTGCGGCGGATGAAGGAGATCTACCGCAGCGTCGACGAGGTCGACACGATGGTGGGCCTGTTCGCGGAGACACCTCCGGAGGGCTTCGGGTTCTCCGACACCGCCTTCCGCATCTTCATCCTGATGGCATCGCGGCGGCTGCAGAGCGACCGCTTCCTCACCGTCGACTTCCGCCCAGAGATCTACTCGCCGTTCGGCATGGACTGGATCGCCAACAACGGCATGACCAGCCTCATCCTGCGTCATTGCCCGGATCTCGCGGCCATCCTGCCCCGGACGGCGAGCGCGTTCGCCCCGTGGCGGCCAGTCATCGCACCTCCTGGCCGGCCAGGGTACCCGGCCGGCCAGGACCCAGCGAGAAGGGCACAAACATGACCGATCCCATGACAAAGCTGGGCCACGCCGGGCTCGACGCCCTCGCCGAACGCCCGCTGCTCACCTCGATCTGGCACCGCCGCACGCACCGGGTGAGCCGGGGCAGCTCGATCGAAGCGGGGTCGATGAGCTGGACATCGTCCGAGCCGCGCACCCCGCTGACGGAGCTGGAAGAGGCGGTGCTCATCTCGCTGACCGGATCCACCGGCCTGACCATGCCGGACCGCCCATTCGCCGACCCGCGGAATCACAAGCCGATCATGGCCAAGCCGAACCTGAACATGGCGGGCCGCACCGCGGGCAGCCCCGACAACGCCCAGGGCACCCACTTCTTCATGATCAACGACAGCGGGACCTACTTCCTGCGCAAGCTTCCTCCTCCCGATGACCCCACGGCGTCGGTGCTCGACCCGGAGACCCTGCTGGCCCGCGCGGCGCAGGCCAAGGTCCGCCTGCTCGACCACCGCATCGACGTGCCGGGCGGGACCGCGAACCGCAACTTCCCGGCCTATCTCGACTCCAACCGTTTCCTGTCCAACCTGCCCGGCACCACGATCTTCTTCCCCGTGGTGGACCTGTCCCGGCAGTACATCAACGGGCTCATGTACCTGCTCACCCAGCCAGACGGATTCCGTCCCGCCATTCTCGATGACCGGAATTTCTACCGCCCGGCGGGGGTGCAGAAGTGGATCAAGTCGGGATTCCTGAACAAGGACATCAAGCTGCCGCTCGGCACCCTCTGGTCGATGCGCACCCAGATCGAGGCCGACCTGCTGCTGCAGAACCTCATGCTCACCGCCGACGCCATGGGACTGGGCGCGTGGATCCACGCCTCCCTGGCGCCGCCGGTCCTGCTCGGCGACCCGAAGTTCCGCCGCCAGTACGGCCAGATGCTCGGGTTCGACTGGAGTGTGCCCCGGTGGAAGCCGCTGGACATCCTGCGCTGGCAGGTGATCCTGCCATGGACCAGCAACGTGCGGGCGACCACGGTCGGCCTGAAGCACCAGGGGGAGCACCTGATCAAGGCGATGTGCCCGCCGAACTACCCCACGATGGGCGACGCCGTGGACGCCGTGGTGGCCGGGAAGTTCGGGCCGCGGGGCATCTACGCCGACAAGCCCCTATTTGCGCGCATCTACCGAGGCGAATTCGGTGCCGAGTATCTCCACGAGGCCAGCAACTACTCCGCGGACGTTATCGCCTGCGCGCGCGACATCTGCACCTACATATTCCAGACCCACGGGCGGTTCCCCGCGCACTGCGACACGATCCATGTGCCGGGGGTGTGGCTCCAGGCCCATCACGTTGAGGAAGGCTACTACCAGCAGTTCTTCCGTAACGGGCTGACCGGGGAGCACCAGATGCACGACCGGAGGTGGCACCCGGGGTGACCGCCACGAGCGCTGAAGATGGGTGATGCCTTCAGCTACACGGGAGAGATCTTATCCCGGCATTATGCGCGGGCTGGGCACCCATCCGGCCAGCAGTTTACAGCCCTGCTCAAATGCGCGCTCTGACTAGCCATTACGCTACGTGCGTCCACTGTTGCCCGGCCATTCCCCGAATGAACGGCTGCCCGGCATGCGAGCCGCTAGTGTCGATGTCCGCGCGGAATCTGCCGTGACCTGCTGGCAATGACCGGATCCCTCTGGCGCATGGTCTTCGCCCGGCAGCATCAGGCCTCATAATCGTGGCAGCGCGGCTCACCGGGATCCTTTTTCGGAAATCCCTTGACAATGGCATCGCGTGCGCGGACTATTTGATTAAGCCTGCATCCATTCAGTGACGGAGCTGGATGGCCGTGCGAGCCTGCTGGGGGGCGAGCGGCATGACGTCATCTGTTACCGGGGATCAGCTACCAGGCACCGCGGGAGACCCAAACGTCCCGCCACCGGCCACGGCTGGCGCAGAAACGGCGGACGGCGATTGGGCCATCTGCTGCTCGGGGGGCGGGATCCGTTCTGCCGCCTACTGCCTGGGGGCACTGCAGGCACTCGACCAGCATCAGCTGCTGGCCAGGGTCAAATGGATCCTGGGAGTTTCCGGGGGAAGTTACATCGCCTCGTCCCGGGCGCTGGTCGCGCACGACCTGCCAGCGGGCACGACACCCCGCGCCTACGCCCCGGGCACGCCCGAAGAACGCAACCTGCGGGATAACACCCGCTACATCGCGCCGGACGCCAGCGTGATCCTGGTCGGTGTGCTGTCGCTGCTCCTTGGCGTGGTGGTGACCTTCATCATGGTCAGCGCCCCGCTGTACGCGCTGGCGCACGCATGGGGCTGGCTGCTGCGCTGGCAGGACGTACTGGTCCCGTCCGGGACGCACGAGCTGACCGCCGCGGTGACCACGGCCTCGTGGTGGCTGGCTCCGGCCATCGCGGCCGGAATCACGCTGGCGCTGTTCGCGCTGTGGTGGCTGACGCTGGGCCCCGCCGGTTACCGCGGCGGCACGCGCTGGTACTCGTCGCTGAAACCAGATGACCGCGACCCCGCGGCCAACCGGGCCCGGCTGGTCAGCTGGGCGGCCGCGCTGACCGCCGCCCTCGCACTGGCCATGCTCGCGGCGCCACCGCTGGTCGCCTGGCTGACCCAGGCCACCGGGCCGCTGGGCACGCTCGCGCACTTCGTCGGGTTCGGCGCCCGCCCCTCCTGGTCGTGGGCGACGCTGGCCGCCGTGCTGGCCGCGGTGACTGCGGTGGCCCGGTTCTGCCAGACCGGGCTGGCCAAGTGGAACGCGATGACCAAGGCCACCACATCAGCTCCGGGGCAGGCCACGGCCGGCCAGGCCCGGGGAACCACGCCCAGCCAGCCAGCGGCCAAGCCGGGCCTGTTCGCCCAGCTGGCAGGCTGGCTGCGGCAGAAGCTGCTGCCCTGGCTGGCCAGTGCGGTCGTGGTGCTCATCGGCGGGGTGCTGGCCCTGCTGTGGACCGCCGACGGGGCCCGGGCCGGTTACCGCGCGGGCCAGCTGGTGCCGGTGCTGGTGGCGCTGGTGATAGTGCTGCTCACCCGGGCGCTGGCGAACGTCAACCGGCTGTCGATGCACGACTTCTACCGGTGGCGGCTGGCCGATGCCTACGCTGTTACCCGCCGGGCGGCGGAGGCCCGGAACCCGCTGCGGGCCCGCAAGCTGTTCACCGAGGCGGCCGCGACCCGGCTGTCGCAGCTGAAGCCTCGCGACGGAGACCCCGAGCCGGAGCTGGTGATCTGCGGTACGGCCAACATCAACGCGCTCCGGGAGGTGCCACCGGGCCGGGGCGGCTTCTGCGTCACCTTCGATCCGCAGTACGTCACCCTGCACCGGGAGAGTGGCCTGGCCGCACCCGAGCCAGCCCAGGCGCGCACGTCCGACTATGAGACCCTGGTCGGCCGGCGCTGGTTCACCCTGTTCGACGTGTCGGCCATTAGCGGGGCGGCCATCTCACCGCTGATGGGATCGGCGACCCGACACGCCTACCGGATCCTGCTCACCGCCACCAACGTCCGGCTCGGCGTGTGGCTGCCCCACCCGGCCCTGGTCCGCAAAGCCCGCGAGATGCTCGACGACCCGGCCAACCGGGCGGAGAGTGAGGCGAAAGACCACCGGTGGGCCCGGCGGCCGTTGCTCCTGCTGCTGTGGTACTTGTCGCCGTCGCTGCTCTGGGACCGCGCCGCGGGCCGGAACTTCGACCGGGAAGCCAGGCTGTGGGCACACGTGCTGTCCCGCCTGGAGGCCGGCGGGCGCGGCGGCCAGTTGTGGTCCCGGGCGATGCAGCCCACCCTCGGCCTGCTGTGGGCGGAAGCCGCCGGCCACCTGAGCTACCGCAGCACCTGGATGTATGTGACCGATGGCGGGCACTACGACAACCTCGGCCTGGTCGAGGCGCTGCGCCGCGGTGCGAAGCACATCGTCGTGCTCGACGCTTCCGGCGACAAGGCTAACTCCTGGTTCACCCTCGGCGGCGCCATCGCCCTGGCCCGGGCCGACGCGGGTGTGGAGATCAGCCTGACCCCGTCAAACATGATCCGGCCGGGCAGCCAGCTGGCGGCGGGCGAGGTCAGCCAGCCATGGACGTACGGCAAATTCTGCCGTCCGGACCCGCCGGAGGCGGGGCGCAGCGAAGAGGAGCGGAGGCGCATCCCCAGCCAGGGCCAGAACAGGCATCTGCCCAGCGACGGCGAGATCTGGGTGTGCAAGCTCGGCTGGTGGGCCGGTGCACCCTGGGACGTCCAGGCCTACGCGCGGGGCCATTCCACCTACCCATGTGATTCGACGCTGGAGCAGCTGTACGAGGCGGCCGAGTTCGAGGCCTACCACAAGCTCGGCCAGGCCACCGCGGCAGCTGCGGTCACCGAGTGCAAGCCGCCGCTGCGCTGGACCCCGCCGGTGATCAGCGCCGCACCCCAGGCCACTGCGGATACGAGTGCCGGCACCTGAGAGCTCATTGCGACTTCTGTATCAGCCGCGAAGCGCACGGCTCTGGGGGTTACGCCCGCCAGGGCGGCCCGTTCCCATCCTGGTGGACCTGGCCTGAATCATGGCCAGCACTGGCGTATCGAGGAATGCTCCCTGGACGCCAAGAACGAAGCCAGGCCTGACCACTGCTAGCGCGTGTTTCAAAAGCTGGCCGAGCGGTCCGAGGTGATCAGGGAGACCTGCGTGTCGCTGCCCTGAGTTAAGCGAGGTCTCCGGTAGATGAGTCAACGACGAAGAAGACCATCTGCGCGGAGACCTCGTGGCACCCTAGCGGGGAGGGGGCGGGCGGGCGTCGAATGTTATCTAGCTTCAGCAGCTTGTAGAGTTATGTATTTCTCGCGGGTCACTGTAGGAGCAACGGTCGATCACGTCGTTGTGCCTGTCTTTGAGCGTCGCGGTGTCCCCTGTATTATTCCACACGTACCAGGAGAGGCCCCAGTACAACTGGCTCGGAGTTTCGCTGCCCTTGCCAGTGTGGATTAGCACATAGCCGTGGGGCTTGATCGTATAGGTTCCGAATGTGTAAGTGTGCTTCTGTCCTGCGTCATGCAGTTTCCAGCCCGTTAGTTTGATCGAAGACGTTGCTGTATTATGCAACTCAACGTATTCTTCGTTAAGGCTGGCGTTACCACCGTGATCCGGCCCGGGGGAGTTGTAGTAGATTCTGTATAGCCGAATTGGAGAGGGGGCTGCTTGAGCCGGCGAGCCCGATATCATGATCATTCCGAATGACAAGAAGAGCCCAGCCACCGCCGCCCAGAATCCTCTGATCTTTCTCATAAAATCTCCTGCTTCTTTCTCGGTTCGCTTGCGGTACCTTAGCGAAGTACCTAGCCCTGGGTCTAGCCGATGAGCGCGCATGGGACGAACCCGTCATAAGACGCGCTGTATGGCATCAGGGTTTACCTAACTTAGACTTCTCGGGCGGATCGTTGCTGCTGCTGGAGGATCTCGGTGTGCTGAACGACTTCGTGCACCGCTGGTGGATATCCACCTGCGACTCGGCACGGGACCCGAGGGCCGTCGGCGCATGCACGCCCGAGCCGAACAGATTCTGACCGGCGCGCCGATGCCGCAGACAAGACCATGGCGTGAGGTCCTCGCCGAGCGGGAGAGCGGCCGTTGGGTGTACCAGCTCGGTCTGGACCCGGTCGCCGAGGATCAGATCAGCGCCTGCCCCAGGAAGCCCTCCGCCCCGCTGGCCGAGTTGTTCACCCTCCTGGAGACGGCACCTTGGAGCGGGAGCCATTCAACCGAGGTCGAGAGTTCGGTCCCTGCATGACCTCGCCCACGTTGACAGGCAGGAGCCCGCAGTT
>Ga0335078_10003834_pt1 | contig 22364 bp, 15 predicted proteins | sample Lox_Sample_32_FD_206711 | JGI IMG/M metagenome (GOLD analysis project Ga0335078, IMG submission 206711) | Soil microbial communities from Loxahatchee National Wildlife Refuge, Florida, United States - Lox_Sample_3.2 | ecosystem: Environmental > Terrestrial > Soil > Wetlands | place: USA... | reverse complement strand
GGTAACTACACGGAGACCGCCAAGGCATTGGGCATCCATGTGAATTACCTCCACCGCGTGATACGGACTCTGGGTCTCAAACCTGCGCTGCGGCAGCCGCAGGGCAACACCGCCGCCGGCGCTCAATAGGGATCATTCGGCAGTCGCACGACAGCGGCCTGAACTCGAGGTTTCAGACCGAGCCTTCGTGCGCAGGCGCAGGCCTCGTAGATCATCCAAGCGCCCCCATCATTCTGCTGACCTCGCTGGCCGCTCCGCTGTTCCGGCCACAGGCACGATGATGGCTTGGATCTTCTGGCGCAGGGCGAGTTGGTTGAATGCCGCCAGATCTTTACTCCGGATGGCATTCCAGGCGGCAAAGCGCTCTTCGGCTTGCTGACTCAAGTCGGCGTACGCCAGACGCGACCCTTCAGTCGGCGCGGCATCCGCACTTTCGACCACAGCCTTCAAGACAGCCAGCTTGCCATCAAGCTGGATCGCATAAGCAACCGAATCTTCCGAAGCGGAAATCTTCGGGTTGATGAACTGTTCTTCCATCGCCATCAGCTTCTTGTCCAGGCTCTTTGCGGCCGACACGACCTCGTTGCTGGCCGTGCTGTTTGTGAGCTCGATGTTGAGGTCGTGAAGCTGACTCCGGAGACTGCGAATCTGATTGACAGCAGTAGCGATTTCGGAGAGCTTCTGACTGATCTCCATCGCGAGGTCGAATTGCTTCTGCAGATCTTCCGGTGGCGTTTTTACTCGCGGATCGAGCTTCACCTCGAGCGGCGACGTCAACGTCTCGCCGGCCGCGGTCAATCGCAGTTGATAGGTTCCTGGCAGTGCGCGCGGTCCTTCCGTTCCGCCTTCGTATTCCCACAAGGAATACCCGCCGACCGTCTTCGCCGGCTGATGGCGAAGGTCCCAGCTGAAGCGGTTCAATCCGGCTTCGGCCGGGAGCGGTGCCTTCACCGCGGCCTCGCCCGACTCCTCCGCCTCTTCCTGCGCTTCTTGGGGAAGTTGGCTCGGCTGCTTTTTGCTCGAATAACTGCGCACCAGGCGGCCTTGTCCGTCAGTGATTTCGAGCTTGATCTCGGCGTTGTCCTGGAGCGCGCTTTTCAGATAGTAGTAGAGCGTGGCCCCGGTTGGCGGGTTCTCGCCGACCGGTTCTCCGAGCGCGGGTCGATATGTAACCCCAGTTCTGTAGGCTATCCTCGGCCGAAACAGATACACGGCTTTCGAGGTCACTTCCGGTGTCAACTCGCGCAACGGCGAGATGTCGTCCAGTACCCAGAATGACCTTCCGTGAGTGGCCACCACCAAGTCGCCGTTCTTCACGACAAGGTCGTGCACCGGGGTTACAGGCAGGTTGAGCTGCAGTGATTGCCAATGCTCGCCGTCATCGAACGACACCATGACGCCGGTCTCCGTGCCAGCGAAAAGCAAGCCCTTGCGCCGAGGATCCCCGCGAACCGCGTGCACGTAGGTATTCTCGGGGATGCCGTCGGTGATCTTCGTCCAGGTCTGTCCGAAATCGTGAGTTTTATAAATGTACGGATGATGATCGTCCAGGCGATGGCGATCGATCGCGAGGTATGCGGTCGCGGCATCAGCAGGCGAGGCTTCAATGAGGCTCACCATGCTCCATTCGGGCATTTGTCTAGGCGTTACGTTGGTCCAGTGGCCGCCGCCGTCGCGGGTGAGATGGACCAGGCCGTCGTCACTTCCCGCCCAGATGAGATCCTTCTGCACAGGCGACTCTGCAATGCTGAAGACAGTGTCGTAGTACTCCGTGCCGGTGTCATCCTTGTCGATCGGTCCGCCGGAGACTTGTTGCTTCGACTTGTCATTGCGGGTGAGGTCAGGGCTGATCGCTGTCCAACTGTGACCACTGTCGGTGCTCTTCAAGACCACTTGTGCTCCGGCGTAAATCACGTTCGGGTCGTGCGGTGAAATCACCAGCGGTGTCGTCCATTGGAAGCGATACTTGAGGCCGCCAGCGCCGGTGCCGTCGGAGATCTCGGGGAACGGCGAAATCAACTGGATCTGCTCGGTGTGTTTGTTGTAGCGATCGATGCCGCCCTCGTAGTCGGCCGCGTAGACGATCTGCGGGTCCGACGGGTAAGGCGCGATATAGCCGCTTTCGCCTCCACCAACCGGGTACCAGTCAGGGCGATCGATGACGCCTTCGTCACTGCGGGTGGCGATGGCAACCGTGGTGTTGTCCTGCTGCGCGCCATAGACGTAATACGGAAAGCGATTGTCGGCAATCACGTGATAAAACTGCGCCGTTGGTTGGTTGTACAGGCTTGACCAGCTCTTGCCGCCGTCCACTGAAACAGCGGCGCCACCATCACTGCCGTTGATGATTCGCCGCGGATTGTCGGGGTCTATCCAGAGGCCGTGATTGTCACCGTGGGGTTGGCGGATCGTGCTGAAGGTCTTTCCGCCGTCGGTGGACCGATACATGCTCACGTTGAGCACGTAAACCGTGTCCAGGTTCTTCGGGTCCGCGAAGACGTGCATGTAGTACCAGGCGCGCTGCCGCAGCTTGTGTTCGGAATTCACTTTGGACCAAGTATCGCCACCGTCGTCGGAGCGATAAAGCCCGCCGTCCTCCGCCTGGATCAAGGCATAGACTCGATTGGAATCGGCTCCCGAGACTGTGACTCCTACGCGCCCCCAGATGCCTTCAGGCAGACCGTGTTCTTCGAGGCGCTTCCAGGTTTCTCCGTCGTCCGTCGACTTGTAGAGTCCACTGCCCGGCCCGCCGCTGGAGAGGCTATAAGGCGTCCGATTGACCTCCCAGAGCGCGGCGAACAGCACGTGGGGATTCGAAGCGTCGAAGGTGATGTCGACGGCGCCTGTCTTCTCGTCCTTGTATAGGACCTTTCTCCAGGTCTTGCCACCATCGACGGATTTGTAGACACCGCGCTCGGAATTAGGTCCGTACACGTGTCCCAGTGCGGCTACAAAGACCTCGTTCGGATTTTGAGGATTGACGGTAACTTTGGGAATAGTCTCGGTGTTCTCAAGGCCGAGGTGAACCCAGGTTTTGCCGGCGTCAAGCGACTTCCAGACGCCGTTGCCGTAGGTGACGTCGCCGCGCGGACAGCCTTCGCCGGTACCCACGTAGATGACGTTAGGGTCCGAATCGGGGATCGCAATGCTGCCGACAGAGGCAAACGGCGCCTTGTCGGTCAGGGCTTCCCAACGCTGACCGCCGTCGCTGGTCTTCCACACACCACCGCTGACAGCCCCAAAGTAGTAAACGTTCGGTTGACCGCGCACGCCCGTTACCGCCAGCGCTCGCCCGCCACGAAACGGGCCGATCAGCCGCCACTTCATGCCCTTCAGCCACGCCGCGTCATAAGGCGGGCCGGTGGCGCGCACAGACCGCGGATGTCCCAGGAATATCGCGAATATTGTGATTGCAGCTAGAACGACCGGCTGGCGCGGCCGCGAGAAGGATCTCATCGGAGGCCTCCAAATGGAATTGCCGATTGTATCCCCAGTCGGCAAAGACGGGAAGGCCCATGTTCGACGGGACGGCGCTCGTACGTGAGGCAGGCGGTTGTATCGCTGTCAAGGCGACAAATAGGAAAATGCGAACTCTATAAGTCATTGCGCATCATCAACATCGTGGGATAGAAAATTCGATCCTTTGTTTTCAACAACATCGTGGGACTCTCCTTCATTTTCGATGTTCACTTTTTTCAAAATCAGGACATCGGCCACCTGACTCGTCATGGATCGGTAAGTCGGCCGATGTGGCGAAACCACACCGTCAGCCGACGGATTCGCCATGCCACCGAGGCCCTTTTGCACCTCAAGTACGCCCATCGATCCCCTGGTCTGAATGTATTATACCCAATGGTATATTACTACAGGAGTTAAAATCAAGCGAAATGTGGCGTTCGGGCTAAGAAGCCGGGAAAGGATGTAACGTCTCACGCAAAGGCGGCAAGGCGCAAAGCACGCAGAGTGCAACTCCTTTGGTTGGTGTGCGGCCCTATGCGACTTCCTCTGCGTGAGAGTCTTTGTTCTTCGGTCGATTGCTTCACATCTTCTAAGGATGAGGATGCGGCGTCGGCTCGGCGGCGGTGGCTTTGAGTGCGTCGAGCGCGCCCGTCAGCAGGAAGCGCGCGGTTCGCGTGGCGTTCGGGTCAGTCTCGTCGATCCATCGACGGCCGGCGTTTTGCAGGTCAGCGCTCGACACCAGTTGAGCTTTGCCGTCGAAACCGCAACTCCCGGCGATCTCAAAGACGGCTCCATCCAGCTCGAATCGAGTGGGTTTGACGATGACGCGCCGGTCGTGGACTTCGAGAGATATTTCGCCGGAGCGAAGCGTCAGCGGGCTCCGAACGGGAGCAAGTTCGCCCCAGGCGGCCGCACGGATGGTATCGCGCAAGGGATCGTAACGGCCGAGATCGACATTCTTGAGCAACAGACGCGCGTGCCCTTCGAGAGTTGCTGCAAGCTCAGGAAAGGACGCGCCCTCGGCCGAAAAGTGACCATTGAAAGCGGCGCTCCCTCGCGCTTCGGCGAGCTGCGGCGGCAGGTGCGATGACCAGTTCTCAATACGCAGGCCCGTTATGGCGAAGTCCGTCGCCAGGCGGGGCTGTGGACCGCTGAGGTCGACGTCCGCCGATCCCAGGCCGCGGCCGGCCGACATCCGGAACTCGGCGGAGCTCACGCGAAGGAGCCGCCGCGACATTTCAACATGCCCGCGAAAGTTTCGAAGAGTTACTCGCTGATAGGTCAGAATCGGCGTACTGAACTCTCCGCGGGCGTTGAGCGCGTTGAAGAGCCCGGTGCCCGCAGCCCGGCGCGCGGCCAGCGTGCTCAGGCCGGGAATGAACTCGAACCAGGAGATGGCCGTCGGATGTCCGAGCGCTTCAAACCACGAGGAAGCCCGTGCCAAATCGACAGCGGGGGACCGCAACTCGAAGGTCCAGGGCAGAGAGCGCACGCCGGCGTGGTCGATGCGCCCGGTGAAGACCGCGTCCGCAAAGGCGGCTGTGACAGGATCGATGGTGATCCGGTCGCCCGCAATCTCGACTTGGGCGCTCGAGATTCTGACCGGTTTCACGAGTCCCGGCAACACCAGGTCGGTCTGGTGCAACTCCGCGGTGCCTGTCAACGACGGCCGAGCTGGCGGCCACAATGTTCCAGCCAAGCTTAGGTTGGTGGTCACGATGCCGCGCGCGTCGACGCTGCCCGCGGCTCTGGAACCCAGATCCGCCAGCCAAGCGAGAATTTCGTGCGCCGGCGCCGCGCGCGCCGAGAGGGAAACCCGATAGCCTGGTTCCTGGGCCGATTCGAGCCGCGCGCTCTTCGGCGAGGGCCGCCGGATTCTGCGCGGCCTCGGCGTCCCTTCCGCCTGGCCATCGCGCAGATTCAGGGCGCCTTCAGCGACCAGCGTGAGGCGCGGTGTGGCGCCAATCCGAATTGGCAAGAGCTCAAAACGTCTGCCCGCGAACCGCAAACTGGCGTCCGACACGGGCATGCTGGCGCCGTGGACCTGGAGCCGCGCGCCGCGAGCGTTGGCCAGACCCGAATAGGAGAGATGGGACCAGGTGCCTTGGATAGCGACCACGCCATCCAGCATGCCGGACAGGCGTAACGCGAGCCGAGGATCCCACCAGGAGGGCTGCCCGGCCACTCGCGCAGTCAAGGCGGCAAAGTCCTCGACCCGCGAGCGATCGACTGCCGCCGTGAGATTGAGTACCGGATTCGGGCCCAGTTGCTGGATTTTCCCGCGCAAGCTCAGACGCGAATTGCCGAAGCTGGCCTCGAGATTCCCGAGAATCGCTTGCCCGGTTTCCCGGTCGAGTTGCGCCTTCAACGAGATGCTGACGGGTAACTCGGCGGCGGCCGGGAGCGATTCCCAGCGCCGCAGCTGTCTGAGGCGGAGTTGAGCGTCCACATTGAGCAAGCGCGGGGAGCCCGTCAAACGCGCGTCCGCGTCGATCAGTCCGTAGATCTCGGGATTGCGACCCGCCACGAGCGGTATCCAGTCGTACAGCAGTGCGCCTCGCGTGCGTAGGGTGGCGTTGAGCGCGTCACCTCGGGTTTCGCCAGGTATCCAGTCGCCTTGCAATTCAATCTGTCCGGGCGAAGGCATGCCGAGGCCTGTACGGATGTCGGTGCGCACCGGAGAGCCTGTCAGATCGAAAGTGAGCGAGCGACGCTTGCGGTCAAGGTTCACTCGGCCGTGCAGGTCAGTCACCGCGAAAGGCTTTTTGTCGACGCCGAACTTGAAGTTGAGGCGCGCGTCACTGACGTCGATCGTAAGACCTGGAGGCGATCCGCCGGAAGGCAGGGTGCGAGCCGCGCCGGCTACGAATCGTTCCACGTTCCAACGCGCCAGCGAGTTCCGTACCAGATTGATGGCTGCGCCCTCAAGGCTCAGGTTGGCCAGCGCCGACCGCCCGCGCAACAGGCTGGGGATGGCGAGATCGCAATCGATGTGATCCACTCGCGCGAACGGTTCGGTGCCGAAGGCCGGATCCTCGAGGACGCTGACGTTGTCGATGGAGAAGCCGGGGCGAGGTATCAGTTTCAGCGAGATGTGCCCGAAGCGGACGGGGCGTCCCAGGGCTTGCTCGAGCCGCAGCCCCAGCCGTTGACGGTAACGCTCAGCGCTGAGGAGCGACGGCAGAAGCCACGCCGCGGCCACCAAGGCCAGCGCCAGAACCGCGAAGCGTTTGAAGCGACGAGTCCTCATCAGCGCACAATTCGAAACGTGCGGCGCCAACGCGTCTTGGTGAAAAAGTGCAGGAGCAGGTCGAACGTTTGCGAGATCCGGTCGCCCAGTGACGTCTGCAGATATTCTCCGCTTGGGGTCTCGAAAGACCAGTAGATTAAAAGTGGCTGGCCGGAGGCCAGCTTGCGCGGCACGAACCCCCAGAAGCGGCTGTCCCAACTGTTCTCGCGGTTGTCGCCCATGACGAAGAAGCTATCGGGCGGAACCACGAGCTCGCCGCTTTGGACGTACTTCGGCAATGATGCCAACCATTCAGGCGTGGCGCCGCTCAGGAACTCTGAACCTGAGGGGGGGAAGTCATCGCCGGGCCGAACTTCGTCGGGGAACTCGTGGTGGACATAGGGCTCCTGGAGTGGGCTTCCGTTCAAGAAAACCTGGCGGTGAACAATTCTGATACGATCGCCCGGCACGCCGATAATGCGTTTGACGAGGTGTTCGCCGGGCTCTTCTTGGGGTTCCACGCCCGCGCTGGGAAACTTAAACACCAGAATGTTACCGCGCTGGGGGTTGCAGTAAGGGCCCAGATGGCGCAAGATCCCGAACTGCCAGGCGAACGCGAACTTGTTCACCAGCAGATGGTCTCCGATCAGGAGCGTGTTCTCCATGGAACCGCTCGGAATCTTGAAAGCCTGGATGACGAAGGTGGTGCCGAAGACGGCCAGAATCACCGTGACCACCAGCGATTCAAACGTGTCCCGAAAGCCGGACTTTTTTGGGTCAGGCATGGCGTTTTTTCCGCAGCAATTCCAGCAGGGCGTGAGCGGCTTGTTGTTCCGCCGTTTTCTTGCTGTTGCCGCTGCCACGCGCCGTGCCGCTCGAGCCGGCGGTGGCCTCGACGGTGAAGATCTTCCGATGCTCGGGGCCTGCTTCACTCACCACGCGATAGCTGGCGGGACCTAGCCGCTCCGCCTGAAGGTATTCCTGCAACGCGGACTTATAATCGATGGTGAATATTTCGAGGGCCACGGCCCCGAGGTCGGAGGGCAGGATAAAGCGATGCACGAACCGGCGCGCCGCGCGAATCCCGCCGTCGCGGTAAATCGCCGCCACCAAGGCTTCGAGCGCGTTCACCATCAGGCTCAGCTTGGCCCGGCCGCCGGTCTTTTCCTCGCCGCGTCCCAGGCGGAGGTAGCTTCCTAATTCCAGGCTCAGCGCGACCCGGCCTAAGTGCTCCGCGGCCACCAGGCGTGCGCGGCCGCGCGAGAGCTTGCCTTCCGGATATTCCGGAAAGGCGTCCGCCAGACGCACGCTGACGAGATAGTTCAACACGGAGTCCCCTAGAAACTCGAGCTGCTCGTTGTCGCGATGCGACGCTGTTTCTCGCGCGAATGAGGAATGGGTCAGGGCGTCGGTGAGCCACTGCGGATTGCGAAACTGGTATCCGATGCGCTCTTGCAGGATTTCTGGTGATACCTTAGCCATGCGGATGACCGATGAACCTCCATCAGTTCCCGCTCCATAGTGCCGGAAATAACCCCGGCTGCAGCGGCGGTCTGCGATCGCCGCATTTCAGACCCATGGAGCCGGCGGTCACCAACGGCCGCCCGGCGGTCACAGACCGCCGCTACAGCCTGAATCCCCTCGTCCCAGATTACGGCTTGGGCGGGGCCGGCGCCGGAGCCTGGGCCTTCGCGGCCTTCAGCTTCTGCACCTGCTGGTCAGCATAGGACTGGATCGGTGTACCCTGGCCGAGCTTGGATGCCTGGCTGAATGCGTCGATCGCCTCATCGACCTTCTTCTCGTTTTCGTAGACCTCACCCAAGCGGAAATAGTCCTCCGGGTTCGGCTGCGGGCCTGCCACCGCAGCCTTGTACTCCAGCTCGGCCTTTGCAAGCTCGTCCGGGTCTGCGCCGGTGAGCCCGCCCATCGCTCGCTGCAGATGAACCATGCCGAGCGAGGCATGGATTTGGCTCGTGAGGTTAGCCTTAAGCTGCGCGAGTTTGTCGGGAGTGAGATTGGGCTGTTTCAGATCGGCGATAAGCTGCATCGCTTTGTTGGCGTCCGCCTCGGCGTCGGTCAACTTCTTTTCTTTGTCGGCGTCGCTGCCCTGCAGATCCTGAGGTTGGGGGAGCATGCTGGCCATCGTCAAGAGACTGCGCAGATTATTGGGATTCGCCTGGAGGCTCTTGCTACCGTACGCGATCACATCGGGCACCTTGCCCTGCTGTTGCGAAGCGTATGCGCCAAAGAAGTAAACATCGCTCAAATAAGGGCTGGTGGGGTATTTTTGGGCGAAGTCGTCTACAAGTTGGATCTGCCGGGCGGGATCAAGTTCGCTCTGGATTGCGTTATAAGCCTTGGCCTGATCGGGCGAGGGCGGCGCGGGCGCAGCCTGTCCGGACTGATTGGCTGTGCCAGCCTGCGAGCCCGAAGCCCCTTGAGCCGGCTTTTGGCTCTGCTCCTGACTTTGTGTCTGGCCGGCTCGAGCTTGCGAAGTTGACCATAGCAAAGCACCTGCCAACACAACTGCAAAATACTGCCTCATATTTCCTCCCATTTCTTCCCGCCCGCCCAAGGCACGACATTTTGAATTCGACTTGAGCCTACTGAAATCCTTCCTGCATGTCAATTCCAATGGGCTGGTCCGGCTGGCGCTCCTGATCGTGTTATTGGGGCAACTCCGGACGCCGCTGATTGCCGCCTGGGCGGGATTCTGGAGTTCGCACATTTCATCGGCCTGAAAGGCCGATCTAGTTCAGAGCGCCGTAAATCGATGTGTGCACCGTATCAGGGCACAGCCCAAGCCTAGCTCAAGCCGTGCCCTGATACATTGCAGCGACAAACACGCGCAAACATTGACGTCGTCCTTTTAACCCCCTATCCGCTGCTCAGTCATGGCTTCGAGCCAAAGGCCTGGGCCAGGCCGTTCTGAACCGCGCGCCAGGCGTCGGGAAAGGCCCCCGCTGTCAGTGAAGCGGCGTGGTACTGAGCCAGCGCTTGCTTGCGATTGCCTTCAAGATCATAAATACGGCCAAGATAGATATGCGACCAAGCGGCCAGGCGCAGGCTGCGGGCTACTTCCACGGTCCTCTTGAAGTAGTCCTCGGCAATGTCGGGCTTCCGCGTGTTGCTGGCGACAACAGCCATCCCAAACAGCGCCCGCTCATTGCGGTCATCGGTGCTGAGCACGATTGAGAACACCGTCTTCGCCTCGGCGTATTTTCCCTCGTAAATAAGATTATCGCCTTGGTCCAGGAGCGTGTCGGCGGCCGTGCGACGGACCACAGGGTGGCTTGCGGCCATCCGAACCTCCGCGGGCGGGGAGAACTTCACGCCAGCCAGGCGCTGACGTTCTTTAGGAATCGCCATCCCAAGGATCATCTGCTTGTAGTAGGTGCTCATGGCCGCAGCCTGTTCGGCATAATCGCCTAGTGCGTCGTAGAAATAAGGCACCAGGATGAGACCTGCCTTCATCATCTGATCCACGTGCTTCTCGGGTTGAGGCGGCTTGTCCATGCGGAGCTCGACCGCGCGAATGAGGCACTCGGTGAGCAGGAGCGAGAAGTCTTCCTTGAAGTCAGTTCCGAGGGCGGGCGCCGGGCGCGCCAGAGCCGCCAGCGCCTCCTTCTGATGGATTTCGAACGCGTACTTAAGGGCGAGCGGATCGAGCAGAAAATGCAGATATTGGTGCCGAATGTCGGCAATTTGCAGGTCCTCGGAAGAGGTCACCACCACGTAGTAGTTCTCGCCGTAGATGCGGGCTTGGACCTGGTCCGGAGCGCCCAACAGGCCGATGTCAATGGCGTACGTGCGGCCCAGGTAGGCCCCGCTGGGAAAGCGCAGGTAGGCGTCGGCCTTGGTAATCGACTGCCGGACCTGAGGGCCCCATGCGCTGATCGTGGCATCGTAGGTTGGCTGGAGGCGTAACCAAAGTTCCTCAAGGTCCGCTTCGCGGTAGAAGCGCTGAAGAAGCGGAACGATTTCTTTTACGGCGGCGGCGTCGGGCGGCAAGTCGGCCTCGGCGACGGTAGGTTTGAAGTCCGGGGGTGGGCCGAGCAACAGGCCGAGCGACAAATATTGACCCAGATCTGCCGACGGGTCCGCTAACTGGTGAACCCGGTAGAAGCGCGTGAGCGCCCCAAGCACCTCAGGCTGCCGCCGTGCGCACCAGGCGCGAACCTCGTGTCGCGTACCGGTTGCGGGTTCGGAGTCCAACCCCGCATCGTAACCCGCAAGGTTGATGGCCGCCAGTACGGTGAACAGCGCTTCGTTGGGAACCAGCGTGACACCGCCCTGTGCCAAGGCGGGAGCGGCACCCACACCTGCGAAGGCCACAGCCATGATTGTCGCACCCAAAACCCGGAGGAGGAACTCAGGCTTGGACGCGTTCCGGCGACCGGACGCAAGATCTGTCAACATCAGTCACAATCCCTGCCGACAGCTAAACCGTACTGCGCGTTCATACCAAGTGGCATTCCGGCTTGTTCTGGAGACTCTGGGCTCGAATGCGTCCAACGGCGGGTGGTGCAAGCACGGGCGGGAAGGTCGGAAAACGTCAAACGCGGGCCCTTTCTTGCGGGTCTAACGCGGGCACCAGCGAGAGAGGTTTGCCGTCCTCTTCACGCGGCGGGTTAACCGAAGCGCGCACGGTGATGCGGCGCAACGCCAAAACGACCTGCGCATCTGTAGGGCGGCCGCGGCGAGTGGCCGGTTGAAAGACGCTGAAGTACATCAGACGGTCCAGTTGCGATTTTACCTCGGGCGATGCGTTTCCCGAAACCACCTTGTAATCCACCACGCGGCCATCCGAATTGACGTGGGTGACCACCCATAGCCCGTTGTCGCCAGTGTTAAAGTCGACGGGAACCAGGGACTCGATGTGGGCCGGGGTCGCGGAAGCATCATCGGGACGGGCGGCTGGAGGCACAATCAGCCAGTCCATCGTGAGGCCGAGGCACAAGAGTCCGGCGAGCACGGCGCCCGACGCCGGCAGCAGCAGCGGACGGAATACGTTTTCGAATTTCACCCTCAAGCCTGCGAGTCGATCGGCGTGGCGCGCGCGCGAGAGGGCCACCTCCAGGCGAAGTTCGGCAAACCTCGACATCCGGTGACGGGGCAGGGAGCGCAGGTCCGCTTGCATGAGGCGAAACCGATCCCATTCACGCTCGCAGGCGCCGCAGTTCTGTAGGTGATATTGAACCGACTGGCGGGTAGCGCGCTCACAGCCCTCCGGGTCAACGTACTCGGAGAACTGACGCCGGATTTCGAGGCAGGACTCAAACATTGCAGTAGCCTAAAACAGAGGCCAATTTTCGCCGCAAGAGGTCACGGCCACGCATCAAGCGCGATTTGACCGTGCCCTCGGCAATGCCCAGGACTTGCGCGATTTCGTCATAGGGCATCTCGTCGATCTCGCGCAGAACGAGCACCGCCCGGTAGGGGAGGGGCAAAGCCGCCAGGGCAGACTTCACGAGTTTCTGGCGCTCGGCCAGCTCAAGGGTTTCGTAAGGACTGTCGCCATCGGGCTTCGCGGCCAGCGCTGCCACCGGCTCGGTCGATTCCTCGTCGAGCGAGAAGGCTTCGTGAACATGCCGGCGAAACCAGCCGCGGCGGTAATTCAAAGCCTCGCGCACGGCGATGCGGTACATCCAGGTTTTCAGGCTGCTGTGGCCGTGGAACTGCGCGATACCCCGAAAGACCTTGACGAACACGTTCTGCAAAACGTCGGCTGCGTCGGCGTCGTTTCCCAGGATGTGCGACACCAAGCTGTAGATGGGATTCTTGTAGACGCCCAGGACGTAATCGAAAGCTTCCTCGGAACCGGCCTGCAACTCCGCTACTAAGGCCGCTTCTTCCGCGGCGTGAACACCAACTCCCTCAAAGCCGGTTTCGAGAGCACGCGCCACTTCCATTACAGCACCAAGATAACAATTACCATCGTCCCCTGCAAGGCTGTCCGTTAGCTTGGCGAATCCGGTAAGGAGACGTTCACATCCCTCCTTACGATTGGACACCGGGCCGAGGGACCACGTTCCAGTTTCGGGTGCCTTTTTTGTTAATCAACCAGAAAAGGGACGTAAAACTTACACAAAGCTACGATTGTGGGTTTTCGGCTCTTGACCTTCGACTGTCGACTTCCTGTTTGACTGCGGTCAGGCCGGGTTAGGATAAAGAAGTGATCTCCATGGCGAACTGGCGACAAGCGTGGTCTCGCGTCTCCCAAATGACTTGGGACGAGCTGAACACCCGTGTCGGACAAGAGGTGAACAAGCGGCTCGATCTGGCGCGCTACCGCGTCGGCCGGCTTCCGGCGAACGGGCTGAATCGGTTGGGAACCGAGACGGCGGCCAGTGGGAGGTTCTTCTTCTCGCCTGAGAATTTACCCCGCTTGACGGACGTCTTGCGCCAGCGCCTGAGCGCCGAGGCTGGGGCGATCATCAATGAAGCGAACGAGATTTGCCGGCATCGCTTCCGGCTGCTGGGATACACCGACCTTGACTACGGACCCGAAATCGACTGGCACCTGGATGCCGTCCATGGCAAGCGAGCGCCGCTAGAACCCTGGTTCAAGATTCAATTCCTTAACTTCGCTGAGGTAGGCGACCACAAGGTAACGTGGGAGCTGAACCGGCACCAGCATCTGGTGACGCTGGCCAAGGCTTGGCGGCTGACCGGCGAGACTCGATACGTCAACGAGCTCTTGGCGCAGTGGTACTCCTGGCACCGCGCTAATCCTTATCCCCTGGGCGTCAACTGGGGCAGTACGCTCGAGGTGGCATTTCGGAGCCTTTCCTGGCTCTGGGTACGCGAACTCCTGGCGGACTGCGAAGCTGTTACCCAGTCCTTTCGGATGGACCGGCTGCGGGCGCTAGCGACGAACGGCCGCTATATTGAGCACTACCTTTCCACCTACTTTTCTCCCAACACTCATTTATTGGGAGAAGCTGTGGCCCTGTTTCTCCTTGGCACACTGTGTCCTCAGTTGGAGGACGCGCGCCGATGGCAGCAGCGTGGATGGCGCATCGTGCTGCAGGAGGCGGAGCGCCAGGTGCGCCCAGACGGCGTCTACTTTGAACAGGCCCTCTATTACCACGTCTATGCGCTGGACTTCTTTCTGCATGCCCGTCAGCTCGCGGTCCGTAACGAGATGACGATTCCACCGGCGTTCGACCAGACGCTGATCCGAATGCTGGAGGTTTTGTCGGCGCTTTCGCAGGCTGGGCCTCCGGAAGGATTTGGCGATGACGACGGCGGCCGCGTCTTCAACCCTCGGCGCAACCGCGCTGAGCACCTGACGGACCCGCTGGCGTTGGGGGCTATCGTGTACGGGCGCGCCGACTTCAAGTCCCGCTCGCCTTTGACCGAAGAGGCGATTTGGTTACTCGGCGTCGAAGGCGCCAATCGATTCGATGCGCTGTCGGCGACCCAGCCTGCCACGGAATCGAAGAGCTTCGGGGCTGGCGGCGTTTACATCATGGCCGGGCTCGGGAATAAGTCACAACAGCTTGTGATGGACGCCGGCCCACAAGGCACGGGCCGCTGCGGACATGGCCACGCCGATGCGCTGAGCGTGCGAGTCTCGATCGGCGGGCGGCGCTGCCTGATTGACCCCGGCACCTTTTGCTACATCGACAGTGCCGGCGAGCGCGATCTGTTCCGAGGTACCGCGGCGCATAACACCTTGCGAGTGGACCGCCAGGATCAGGCGGTCCCGGACGGGCCCTTCGCCTGGAGCTTCATTCCAGCCGTGCGGGCCGAACGCTGGCTGCAGGGAAAGACGTTTATGCTGTTTTCCGGCAGTCATACGGGTTATAACCGCCTGCCGGACCCGGTGCTCCATCGCCGCCTTGTACTTCACCTCTCTGGCGGTCCTGACGGCGCAGGCCGCGCCGGGCACGATACTGGATTCTGGCTCGTGCGCGACGTTGCCGAGGGCCGCGAGCCTCATGAGCTGGAAATCTTCTGGCATTTTGCTCCGGACGTGCGGGTTAACCGGGAAGCAGACGTCTTCACAGCAACGGCATCCAAGCCTCGTGCCGATGCCCTGGAGATCACCCGCCTGGCGCTAATGCCGGCGCGCGAATCCGGCTGGAATTACCAGGTGTTTTCCGCTTGGGCCTCACCGGCTTACGGAGCGAAACAACCGGCGACCGTAGTGCGCTGCAGCATTCACAGCCGGCTGCCCGTCGAAAGCGTCACTCTGCTGCAGCCCGCCTGCGGGGATGAGCGCGGAAAGTCACGGACTTTTTTGAGAGTCGAGACGGAGTTGGGGACCGCCAGCGCTTATCGTTATGATGAGGAGGGTCGCAACGACTGTTTTGTGTTTTCCCCAACCCATGGGACTCCTCGATGCTGGAGGCTTGCTGATTGGGCAAGCGACGCGGCATTTTTCTATGGCCGGATCGAGGAGGGTCGGCCGGCACACTTGATCGTCTGCGACGGCAGTTTCGCGGAGTTCAACGGTGAGAGGATTGTGAGTGAGGAACAGCGCTGGGAGCGGTTCGAATGGCTGATCCAAGGGGGAGAGGTGCGGACGTTTTCGTTGGCTAGGAGTGGTATAGGGTAAGTTGAGGAACAGAATGTGCGGAATCGCTGGAATCGTCGAATTCGCAACTGACGCGGCGGCGGATGAGGGCGCTCTGCGCCGCATGTGCGCCATCATGTTCCATCGCGGCCCTGATGAAGAGGGTTTCGATGTCCAGGGCCGGGTGGGGCTCGGCATGCGGCGGCTGAGCATCATCGACCTGAAGACGGGCCAGCAGCCCGTGACCAACGAAGACGGCACGATCCGGCTGGTGTACAACGGTGAAATTTATAACCACCTGGATCTGCGCGAGCAGTTGCTGAAGCGCGGTCACGTTTTCCGCACTCACTGCGACACCGAGACTATCGTCCACCTTTACGAGGAGTACGGACGCAATTGCGTCCAGCACCTGCGCGGCATGTTCGCTTTTGCGCTTTGGGACAACCAACGCCGCAGGCTGTTTGCGGCGCGAGACCGTTTGGGGATCAAGCCTTTTTACTACCGCAAAACCGTGGACCGTTTCCTGCTTGGCTCGGAAATCAAGGTCATCCTGGCCCATCCCGGCGTGACCCCTGAATTCAATCGCGCCATTCTCTCTGAATATCTTGCCTTCGGCTACCTCTCCGGCGCGGATACGTTCTTCGCCGGAATTCGCAAGCTCATGCCGGGCCACACGCTCGAGATCGATGAGACCGGCAACCTGCGCATCGAGCCGTATTGGGACTTGGTGCCTTCGGTCGATGGCACGGCGCGTCCCGAGAGCTACTACGTCGAAGCCTATCGCGACCTGCTGGAACAGGCGGTGGGTAGCCATTTGATGAGCGACGTGCCTCTGGGCGTCTTCCTCAGCGGCGGAGTGGATTCGAGCGCAGTCGCGGCCTTGATGACAAGAATCCGTCGGGCGCCAGTTGAGACCTTTTCAGTAGGCTATGCTGAGGAATCCTACAGTGAGCTGCCTTACGCCCGCACCGTGGCCGAGCACCTGAAGTCTCTCCATCGCGAGGTTCGGGTGAGCCGCCAGGAGTTCTTCGACGCGCTACCCAAGCTGATCTGGCATGAGGATGAACCGATCGTCTGGCCCTCCAGCGTCGCGCTCTATTTCGTGGCCAAGCTGGCACGCGAGCGCGTCACCGTGGTGTTGACGGGCGAAGGCGCGGACGAGACGCTGGCGGGCTACACCCGATACGCGTTCAGCCTGAAGAACGTCGCCTTCGACCGCGCTTACCGCCGCATGGTTCCGGGATCGTTGCGGCGGGGAATCCGGAGCTTGATCGCGGAGTCGCCGTTGATCCATGCGACCCTGCGGCGCAAGCTGGAACATACGTTCCTGGCGAAGGACGGCGAATCCTGGGCTTCGTTTTACTTTGATAATTTTTTCTCCGCTTTCAGTGGAAGACACCAGGCGGAACTCTTAGCTGACGGTGTTTCCGCCGAACCCCCAGCGCTCGCAGCCTATCGGAACGTGCTGCAGACGTGGGAACACTCGCCCGGCGAGCTGCTGCAGAGGCTGCTTTACACCGACATCAAAACCTACCTGGTAGAGTTGCTGATGAAGCAGGACAACATGAGCATGGCGGCTTCCATCGAAAGCCGTGTACCTTTCCTCGACCACGTGCTGGTGGAGTTCGCCATCAACATTCCCCGGAAACTTCAGGTGGGCGGCTTGGCCGGAAAGCGCATTCTCAAGAAAGGTGTGGAGGACCTTCTGCCCCATTCGATTCTCTATCGTCCCAAGCTCGGGTTTCCCACGCCGTGGAGCGGCTGGCTTGCTGGACCTTCCCTGGATCGCATCGAGAGCCTTCTTATGGCGCCTCGAAGCCTTGGTCGCGGCCTGCTCCGACCGCCGGCGGTGAAGCGCCTCTTTCAAGAGCATCGGACGAAGTATCGCGACCACTACGATCGCATCTGGCGGTTGCTAAACCTGGAACTATGGTTTCGTGTGTTTCTGGAGGGAGAACCTCACGAAGCAGGCCTGAAGGCACTCGAAGAGGCGAGTCCTGCGGTTGCGGTCGCGGCATAGCTCCGAGTTTTCGGCTTCCAGTCTTCAGTTCGCAGTCTTCAGTTTCAGACTTCCACTCTTTGCTTTAGTTGATCAGCCGTGTTCGGTCAGTACCTTCGCCTCCCACAGCTGTCGAGAAGACTGACAGCTGGGTGAAGACTGATGACTGAGAATTGAAGACTACGTAGTGCTGCTTAGAGCAGCCTTTCGTATACCAGTTTGGTGAACTCGTAGAACCATGTCTTAGCGTAAAGACGCTTACGCCACCATCCTTGTGGTCGAAATTCGGGATCGGGAACGCCGTCGATTCCGAGGCTTACGGGCGGCCGCGCGCGGCGCAGCAAACTCCGCCAGATCCAGCCGGCGCGCCGGGTGTGATAGTTTGAAGTCACGAGTACCATCGACCGCCAGTCTCTTTGGTGAATACAAGCAATAAGGACTTTAGCCTCCTGCTGGGTCGAGTCAACATCGGGCGGGGTCTCACAGTAGACGAAGCGGCTGGCGATCTCTTTACCGTAGTTCCTCTCGAGATAGTCGCGCGCCGCGTCGGGAACCGACTGACCCCAGTAAGACTGTCGGGGCACGCTCAGCAGAACTTGGCTCACAATGCCGTCACGCACCAGTTTCACGGCGCCCGCCACACGGGCCATCTCGCCGGGAATCGAGCCCTGGAGGACCACAGCGCCTTGGGCGTGAGCGGGCAAGGAATCGCATGCGACCAGAAGATCTCCACCCCAGCGCAGCACCGCCAACAGCGCGGCCAGCAGGCCGGTCGCAAGCCAAAAGATCCAGCGGTGCGGATGTCGGGCGCGCCGGCCCGGCGCGCCGCAGGGCGCAGGAGTATCGGTCATCGAGACAGGCCCAATGGGATGGCTAGCAATGGACGATCTTGTCGCGGTACTCGCGCAGGCCGCGAGTGGCATTGCGCGTATCGATCACCAACCTGGCATGTCGCGCGATAAACTCGTAGTCATAGCTGGAATGGTCGGTCACGATCACCACGGCCGAGTATTCCGCCAGCGTTTCGGCGCTCAAGGAAACGGAGGAGAGGCCGAAGTCGTAACGGCGCATCTTATGTAGCCTAGAAAAGTATGGATCATTGTAGTCGACGCGTGCCCCGCGCCCCTGGAGAAGCTCGATGACGCGCAGGGAGGGCGACTCCCGCAGATCATCGATGTCCTTTTTGTAGGCCACGCCCAGCACCAGAATCTTCGCGTCTTTGAAGCACTGCCCGCGCTGATTCAAGGCCTCTCCGATCGAATCGACAACGTGCCCGGGCATAGAAGAGTTAATCTCGCCGGCGAGTTCGATGAATCGCGTGGCCAACTCATATTCACGGGCTTTCCAGGTGAGGTAGAAGGGATCGATGGGAATGCAGTGTCCTCCGAGACCGGGACCCGGAAAGAAGGGCGTGAATCCGAAGGGCTTGGTCTTGGCGGCGTCGATGACTTCCCAGATGTCGATACCCATGCGCAGGCAGAGCAGCTTCAGCTCATTAATGAGGGCGATGTTCACGCAGCGATAGGTGTTTTCGAGAATTTTGGCCATCTCGGCAACGCGGGCCGAACTCACCAGAACCGTGCGCTCGAAGGCCTGCGCATACAGATCCCGCGCCGCCAGCGCGCTGGGCGCATTGACACCGCCGACGACTTTCGGGATCTGGTGGGTTTCAAACTGCTTGTTGCCGGGATCCTCGCGCTCCGGCGAAAACGCCAGCAGGAATTCGCTGGGCGAGGTTTGAGACGACTGCGGTGAGACCGTGGCGGCGTCATAGGGTTCGACGGGGCAGCGCAAGCCTGAGCGCTCGAGAATCGGAAGCACCAGTTCTTCGGTGGTTCCAGGGTAGGTCGTGCTCTCCAGGATCACCAGCTGACGGGGACGGAGATGTGCGCTCACGGCCTCGGCGGTCTGGGTGACGTACGACAGGTCAGGTTGCCGGTATTCGTTGAGGGGCGTGGGCACGCAAATAATGCATGCGTCCAGCGACGCGATCTCCGAGTAGTCGGTGGTGGCCGAGAGACGCTGGCCTCGAAATTGTTCTTGGATGGCGGCCGCGGGAATGTGTTTGATATAGGTTTCACCCCGGCGCAAAAGATCAACCTTGACGGGATCAACATCGAGGCCCACCGTGACAAAGCCTCGGCGCGAGAAAAGCAAGGCCAGCGGAAGTCCGACGTAGCCCAAGCCGACCACACCGACGCGGGCGGTCTTTTCGTTCAAACGGCGTTGAAGAACTACCAGGCCTTCCGTAGCAGCAGCGGATTCAGTCGTGATGGACATCAGCGCTCCTTTGTTATGTTCCAGACCTGGCGCGGAAGTCGTCGTCCCAATCTGCAAACCTGCCATTCTGCGCGTCGGGAAAAAAACTGCATTTTGTCTTGCCGGGACATGAGCAAATGCCAAGATTCTTCGCTAACGCTTAGAATGACCGGCCCTTCCTGCCGCGGGCCGACTTCAAACGCGGGAGCTGGCAATGTCTTCCTGTCGATCCCTGCCGCTCGCGCCGCTGGGGCTTGCCACGGGCCGAGCAGAGAGCTTGTTCAAACCCGAAGTGGGCTCTGGCGCCTCATGCCGCTGCAGAGAGCGATAAACCTCCAGCCATTGTTCGCGAACCACTTCCCAGCGGTAACGTTTCGACTCCTCGTAGGCGTTCGATGCCAGACGCGAGGCGAGCTCGCCGTCGCGCAGAACGCGGACGACGTTGTGAGCCAGAGCTTGTGCGTTCCCCGGTTGCGAAAGGAGGCCAGTACGCTCGTGCTCGACGATGTACCGGATTCCCTCGGGAGACGTCGTCACGACCGGCGTCCCGCAGGCAAAGGCTTCGAGAACCGAGATGGGCATATTATCAAGCCACGACGCGTTGATAAAGATGTCCGCGCCATCGTACAGCCGCCCGATCTCCTGCCGGGAAGCGACCCCGGCAAAGTCGACGCCCTCGACCGCCAGTTCCCGCACCAACCCGCGGATGTGCGCCTCGGCTGGACCGGCTCCCGCCAGACAGAGAGTGGCGCCGGGATAGATCCGCTTGACTTCCGCGAAAGCGCGAACCACCACATCAACGCTATAGTAGCGGTGAAATCCCCGAGTACAGATCAGGCGCGGACGAAGCGGTTCCCGGATGCGAAATGAGAACTGCTCGAGGTCGACGATGTTGGGCACCGCCCGGGCCTCGAGGCCGAACTCGCGAAAGACGTCCACCAGGTACGGCGAGGGGACCACCAACTTGTCGGCGCGGCGCAGGATCGGCCTGGCAGTGCGAAAGCGGCGCAGGTGATCCCGGGCCTCCCCGCTGTGGTAGTTGATCAGCGCCTTCGCTCCGCGAAGGCGCGCCAGCAGCAAGGCGGGCGCGGGCGCGACCAGAAACGACCAGTAGGAAGCGGAGAAGATGTGAGCAATATCGGCCTTGCCCAAAGCCTTCCACAAGGAGGCTATATAGATAGGCTCTCTAAGAAGAGTGCGCAGAAAAGGAACGCGCTCGAGCCCAGCCAGCACTCGGGGAAACGCGGGGTCAACCGGAATAAAGCGGGCCTCGACGGCCGGATCGCCGCGCCAGGAGCGGATGAGCAGGTCAGCCTGGACGGAGTGACCGCCCACGTAGCGCATCGACGCCGCCACCATAGCCACTCGCAGCGGCTTCCTTGCCGAAGCGGCCGCGCTTCGCCGGGCGGCGAGCCGTTTCCGGCTTCGAGCTTGGTACCAACCTTTCTCGTCGAGCAGCTCCGCGTACAACTCTTCCTGCCGCGCACGCATGCGCTCGAGAGTGAAGTGCTCGAGAGCAAAGCGCCGGCCGTTCTCGCCCCACTCGCCGCGAAGTCCGGAATCGCGGAGGAGCAGGTCCATCGCATCCGCCAAAGCCTCTTCGTCTCCAACCGGCACCAACGCGCCCCGCCGCGCGGCGACTAATTCGACGTTGCCGCCCACAGCAGTCGCGATGACGGGCACGCCGGCTGCCATGGACTCCAGAACCACGTTCGAAAGGCTTTCCGAAGCCGAGGGAAGCACCGAAATATCCATGGAAGCCAGGACCGCTGGAATGTCGCGCCGGTCGCCGAGAAAACGGACCCTCTCGCCAAGGCCGAGGTGTGCGGCTTCTCGCTCGAGTTCCGGGCGGAGAGGCCCATCTCCTACCAAGAGGAACTCAACTTCGGGATACCGCGAGCGCAGCCGGGCGGCGGCGCGCAGGAAGGTCAGGTGGTTTTTGGCCCGCAAATTCATGCGCGCGATCATTCCCACGCGTAGCAGGCTGCGGACTCGGGGCAGCGCGGGCGCATATTCCGCGAACGACTCGGGAGGCAAGCCGTTTTCAATGACCACCACCTTACCTGGCCGCAACCCCTGACTTACCAACCGGTCCGCTGCGGCGCGTGAGTTGCACACTACGCGATCGCACCCGCGAAAGGCCGCGACCTGGGCGAGCGCCTGCATAGGCGTGAGAAGATCACCGATTTGCCGCTGGCTGCCGATAACGACGGGCACCCGCGATATTCGCGCCGCCGGAACCAGGGTGAGATTGGTGTAGAAATCGAAAGCATGGGCGATCGCCACGTCAAAATGCCTCAAGTGGCGGGCCAGTCGAAGGCGCGTCCTGAGGGACTGCCAGCCGTACAAACTGCCCCCCAGCCGAAACTGCTCGATCTCGCCAAGCCCTTCGCGAAATCCACCCCGCTCCTGGATGCAACCCAGGTGCACGTGAAAGGAAGCACGGTCCAGAGAACGGGCCAGCGAAGCGAACTGCCGCTCGCTGCCCCCGGTCTGAAGGCTGTCGATCATCAGGAAAACGCCGGGAACGGCTTTATCAGGTGCCGAACCGGACTTTCCAGCCGCGTTAGCTCTTCCGTTCATCCGGCTTTACAACAGCTCGCACCAGGAGGAGTTCGATGCCAATCGCGTGCCACACAGGGCTCTTACAAGAGGGTCGGCACTGGGGCAATCGTTTAAGTCTAAGCGCATCAACGACATTCCCGATATTCTAATATAAATTGCCTATTTTAAATATGTTACAACAACGTCGCTTCGCCGGATATGAGCTAACCATGTTTGTTATGAAAGACATTCCAGCTTTCGGTCGATTCCAAAAATGAAAGCCCTTCAGGATCATAAACATTCCATCTTCGTTTTTTTGATAAGCCGGGGAGGCCTCCGTCAGATGGCAG
>Ga0335078_10003833_pt1 | contig 22368 bp, 19 predicted proteins | sample Lox_Sample_32_FD_206711 | JGI IMG/M metagenome (GOLD analysis project Ga0335078, IMG submission 206711) | Soil microbial communities from Loxahatchee National Wildlife Refuge, Florida, United States - Lox_Sample_3.2 | ecosystem: Environmental > Terrestrial > Soil > Wetlands | place: USA... | reverse complement strand
GACGGCCGAGGAGCCCGTGCTGCCGCTGCACCTGTTCCGGCTGCGCGCGTTCTCGGTCACCAGCATCGTCGGCTTCATCGTCGGATTCGCGATGTTCGGCGCGATCACCTACCTCCCGGCGTTCTTCCAGGTCGTCCGGGGCGTCTCGCCGACGTTCTCCGGCGTCCAGCTGCTGCCCCTGATGGCCGGGCTGCTTGTGGTGTCGATCGGATCCGGGCAGGTCATCAGCAGGACCGGCAAGTACCACTACTGGCCCATAGCAGGCGCCGGGACGATGACGCTCGGCCTTTACCTTCTGTCGCTCATGGGCGTTAGCACGCCGTTCGTGCTTGACTCCCTGTACATGCTCGTCCTGGGCATGGGCATCGGCGGTGTGATGCAGGTGCTCGTGATCATCGTGCAGAACGCGGTCCCGCACAGCGAGCTGGGCGTCGCCACCTCGGGAGCGACGTTCTTCCGGTCGATCGGCGGTTCCTTCGGCACGGCGGTATTCGGGGCCATCTTCGCGAACGTCCTCGCCGGGAACCTGGCCAGGCACCTGCACGGGGTGCCTCTTCCGGCCGGTTTCTCGAGCGCTGACGTCACGCCCGCGCTGCTGTCGCACCTTCCCGCGGCGATCCGCCAGGGGCTCATAGCCGGCTACGCCGAGTCGATCCAGACCGTCTTCATCGTCGCCGTCCCCATCGCCGCACTGGCCTTCCTCGCCACCTGGCTAATCCCGCAGCTCGAGCTCAGGAGATGGCAGCCCGCCGGGTCCGCCCCGGCCGAGGGGCGGACCGATCAGTCCCCGCAGTCACCCCAGCCTGAGGAAGCGCTCGACTAGTCCGCCCTCCCTGAGCTCCTCGACCTGGGCGACGGTCCAGGGGGACAGCTCGGTTCCGCGCCTCATCGCGTCGGCGACGTAGTCGTCCCAGGGCATCCAGCGTGCTTCGACGACCTCGTCCGGCTTCGGCCGAGGTTGGCCGGTGATCCTGCACAGGTAGGCGGGGCAGATCTCGTTCTCCTCGATGCCGTTCATCTCCGCCTGGTACCGGAAGTGTGGCAGCGCGCAGACCAGGTCCGTCGCCTCCACGCCAAGCTCGTCTCTCAGCCGCCGCCGAACTGCCGCCTCGACCGGCTCGCCCGGCATCGGGTGGCCGCAGCAGGTGTTGGTCCACACACCGGGGAAGGTCAGCTTGGTCAGCGCCCGCCGGGTCACGAGCAGCTGCCCATCGGGTCCGAAGGCGTAGCAGGAGAACGCCAGATGCAGCGGAGTGCTCCCGTGATGAACCTCCGCCTTCGGCGCCTGCCCGATCGGGCTCCCGTCCTCATCCAGCAGCACGACGTACTCGGTGACCATGACGCAGGTCTCCCGCCGGTCAGGCCTTGGCCTTGCGCCGGCGCGGTCCGAGCTGCCGGAGCTGGATCCAGGTGACGATGAGGAAGACCACCGCGAGGCCGAGGGTGAATCCGATGTCGCGCAGCCAGGTGCCCGAGGTGTGGTTCCATAGCGGATCGGCTGTCGCCGTGATCGGGGTCAGCGTGTTCACGTTGACGGTGGAGGCGGCGGCGGCGAGACCCCACCGCGCCGGCGCGATCCAGGAGACCTGCGACAGGCCAGCGATCCCTGCCAGCGGCACCACTCCTCCGGACAGCACGATCTGGCCGACGACCAGCATGACCAGGAACGGCACCGCCTTCTCGGAGGTGTTCACCAGCGCCGAGACCATCAGGCCAAGGCACATCGAGGCGAGCGCGAGCAACCCGACCGCGATCAGGATCTCTACCAGCGGCTGGTGATGCAGGAACGACCCCGTCGGCGGCATCGCCCGCCCGGCCAGACCGATCAGCACGATCACGACCGCCTGCACAATGCTGATGGCACCGACGATCAGCAGCTTGGAGAGCAGATAGCCGAACGCGGACAATCCGGCGGCTCGCTCCCGAATATAGATCGGCCGTTCCTTCACGATCTCTCGGAACGACGCCGCGGTGCCGGCCAGGCACGCGCTGGTGATCAGCAGCTGCAGCAGTTCCTGCGCGGTCAGCCTGGTGCCGGGAAAGCCGCTCAGCCCGTGCGCGGCCGGGACGAAGTGGATCAGCAGCCCGAGCACGACCGGCAGCACGGCCATCATGATCAGGAAGCCGCGGTCGGCGGCGATCACCCGGGCAAACCGCCGGGTCAGGGTCGCGACCTGGCCGAGCCAGCCGCGGCGCCGCGGCGCGGCGCCCCCCTGCTCCGCCTCGGGTACCGGCACGTCATCGGACGCGACGTACTGCGCCTGGTACGGCGATGCCCGGAACTCCGCCGCCCAGTCCCGCTCCGGATGCGCCTCGACGGCCTGGAACACGTCCGCCCAGTCCGGGACGTCAAAGTACTGCAGCCCCTCGTCGGGCGGCCCGAAGTACCCGACCTTCCCGCCCGGCACCAGGAACAGCAGCCGGTCGCATACCGAGATGTTGGCCACGCTGTGCGTGACCACGATGATCGTCCGGCCGTCGTGCGCGAGGTCGCGCATCTGGTGCATCACGGACTTGTCCAGCCCCGGGTCCAGGCCTGACGTCGGCTCGTCGAGGAAAAGCAGCGACGGCTTGGTCAGCAGTTCCTGCGCGACATTGACCCGCTTGAGCTGCCCTCCGGACAGCCGGTCGGCGCGGGTATCGGCGTGCTTGGACAGGCCGAGTTCGGCCATCACCTCATCGATCCGGGCGCCCCGCTCCTGCGCCGTCGTATCGGCCGAGAACCGCAGCTCCGCGGCGTACTCCAGAGCACGCCGCGCAGTCAGCTGGGTGTGCAGGATGTTCTCCTGCGGGACCAGGCCGATCCGGTGCCTGAGCTCGTCGTAGTTCGCATATAGGTCACGGCCGTCGTACAGCACCGTGCCGGTGTCCGCGGGCCGCATCCCGGTCAGCGCACCGAGCAGCGTCGACTTGCCGGCGCCGCTCGGGCCGAGAACGCCGACCAGGCACTTCTCCGGGATAGACAGCGACAGGTGGTCCATCAGCGTTTTCTTGCCGCCGTTGACCGTGACGACGAGGTCCCTGGCGGTGAACGTGATCGCACCCTGGTCGACGAACTGGCTCAGCTCGCTGCCCTTGAGCCGGAATGTGCAGTGCCCGATGCTGATGATGTCGGACTCGCTCAGCGATCGGGAGGTGATCCGCCCGCCATTGACGAAGGTGCCGTTGCTGCTGCCGAGATCGGCGATCTCGTAGATGCCGTCCGGCCGGCGGCGAAGTTCCGCGTGATGACGGGAGACCTCCAGGTCGGCCAGCACCAGATCGTTGTCCGGGGACCGGCCTATCTTCACCGTCGTCGTCGGCCGCGACCCAAGGTGCAGCATCGACGTGGGCCGGTCGACAACGCTCGGCATCATGCGGGTTACCGACGCCTCGAGGAAGCCCTTTGCCGGGCGCGTCCCTGGCATCACGGGTCCGCCCGGCGGCGCCGCGGGCGCCGCCGCCGCGGACGCTGCGGCGGCGGGTGATGAGGCCGCGAGTGCTGAGGCCGCGGATGCTACGGCCGCGGGTGCTGAGGCTGCGGGTGCTGAATTCCCGGCCTGCGCACTGCCTGACGCGGCGGATTCCGGCGCCGGAGGCTTGGCCACGACCACCGCTGTCGCCTGCTGCGGCTGGAACCGGACGACCGGCCCGTTCTCCTGGTGCCCGAGGCGCACCTCGCACGCGGTGGTGATCTCGACCCGCTGCATGCGGCTGGGACCGATGAAGGTCCCGTTCAAGCTGCCGAGATCCTCAAGCACCCAGCTCGCGCCCTCCACCCGGAGCACGCCGTGCTCCCAGGAGACCCGGGGGTCGTTGATCGCGATGTCGGACTCCGGATCACGGCCGATCCGGTAGGTCTTCCCGCCCTGCAGCAGATGGTTGTGACTCAGAGCCCGCACTATCAGGTCTGGCGAGGCGCCCGCGATCACTGGACCCCTCTGCTCGGGGGATACCTTGAATGCGTCAGGACGCTCTGGGGCCATGCTGGCAAGTGTAGAGTCGCGGGCCCGATACCGGAATCGGCCGAAACATTCGGGCAAGCCCCGCGCGATTCATACGCCAAGCCCCGCCAGGAACGACTCATTGGACGACGGGCATAGTGCGCGCTCTTCACGTCGACTGGGCCTTGCCGAGCGAGTAGGCGCCAGTGAACTTGGGCACGCCCGGCTGATAGAAGACGTCGATCTCGGTGATCGCGAAGCCGACGCTCGTCAGCAGCTCGCTGATCGGCACGGTGAAACGACAACCGCCAGCCAGTCTCATCTCCCAGGGGTCCAGCCGCCGCTGCCACCGGCGGACGGGCTCGTCCGGGGCGAGCCCGTGCTCCAGGAAATGCAGCCTCCCGCCCGGGCGCAGGACCCGCCGGACCTCGCGCAGCGCCGCGGCCGGGTCGGGGATCGTGCACAGCGTCCAGGTCGACAGGGCAGCGTCGAAGCTGTCGTCCGGGTAGGGCAGCGACCGCCCGTCCAGACCGGAACGCTCGACCGGCACCGGTGAGGCTGCCAGCCGGCCGACCGCGAGCTTCCAGGCGAGCTCGGCGGGCTCGATCGCGGCCACCCGGCGGACGCCCGTCGGGTAATGCGGCACGTTGAGACCGGAGCCGAAGCCGATCTCGACGACCTCGCCGGCGAGGTCCGCGCAGACTCGCCCGCGCAGGGCGAGCAGATCCGGCGTGCCGCACACATGGTTGATGATCCGGGGCAGGACCTGCTGGTTGTAGAACCGCATCAGCGCACCTTCACGGGAACCCAGCCGGTCACCACCGCAGGAGAATCAGCTCGACGCTGACCCCGGGACCGAGTCCGATCATCATCGCGTACGAGCCAGCGGACGGCGGGCACTGGGCCTGCGTCATCTCCATGACGTGCAGCACCGACGCCGAGGAAAGGTTCCCGACCTCGGCGAGCGAGCGGCGGCTCACGGCCATGGCGCTGTCAGGCAGCTTGAGGCTGTGCTGGACGGCATCGATCACCTTCGGGCCGCCGGGGTGTCCCATCCAGGTGCCTATGTCATCGACGGTCAGACCCTGCCTGGCCAGGAACGAGGTGACGACGGCGGCGAGCTCACGCTCGACCACGTCGGACAGGTCGGTGGTCAGCACGATCCGGAAGCCATCAGAACCCAGCCGCCAGCCGAGCGCGTCGTTGCTGTCCGGGCAGACCTCGCCATGCGTGGCGATGATGCGCGGACCGCCGCGAACGTGTTCCACGGCGGTCGCCCCCTGGGTACCGTGCCGCCGTGAGCTCTGGTCATGCTCCCTGGCTGCCTGTCCGCCCCGGGCGACGACCGCCGCGGCGCCGTCGGCGAACAGGCCACTGACCACCAGATCCGCGGTCGTGATCTCGGTCCGGGGCCAGCACAGCGAGCACGCCTCCACCGACACCAGGGCGGCGGTGTGCTCTGGCCAGGCCAGCAGGTAATCGTGCAGCCGCGCGAGCGCGGCGGCACCGGCGACGCAGCCGAGGCCGAATACCGGCAGCCGCTTGATGTCCGGCCGCAACCCCAGCCTCGGGATCAGCAGAGCGTCGATCGACGGGACGATCACGCCAGTGACCGACGTGACGATCAGCAGATCCAGTTCGGTCGGGAGAACACCCGCATCGCTCAGGGCGCTGCGGAGAGCCTGCTCCCCGAGTTCGGTCGCCGCCCCGACATACCGACCATTAGAGGAACCTATTCCGTATACATTATGATATTCCTCTATCGGAAAGACGAGATGCCGGAACTTCACTCCCGAGTTGCCGTGCAGACGACTCACGAGTGAGCGCTGAGCCGGGCTCAGGCCACCGAGTTCCGCCACCATGTCGGTGATCTCGGCCTGTGCGTAGCGGTGCGGCGGGAAGGCGGACCGGACGGCCGCGATCTGCGTCATGACCGGGTAACTGGCACGCGCGAAGACCTCCGTCGCTGGCGCTATGACCGATTCCTGAAGTCAGGTTAACGCCTCGCCACCGGCGAGGAATAGCGCTACATCCACGGCGCCGAGGCCGAGAGCGGCATAAAATGTACCTTTCCCGACCCGCGAGGCCGGTCACGGCGAAGATGACGGCCCCTGACCGCCGGCGGCGGCCCTCGAGGCGCGGGTACGGTCGAAGAAGCCGCGGGCCGCGTGCGCGCGGCCAGGCTAGCCGCGGGCGCGGCGCGGCCAGGACTGGGGAGAGAACAAGTTCTTGACTGAGGCCGATATCTGGGACGTGGCGGTGATCGGCGCCGGGCCAGCCGGAGCGATGGCCGCGCGGGAGGCTGCCCTCGCGGGCAGCCGGGTTATCCTGCTCGAGCGCGCGACGCTCCCCCGGTACAAGACCTGTGGTGGCGGCCTGATCACGACATCGATGCGGACGCTGCCCGACGGGCTGGCGGTGAAGCGCAGAGCGCAGGTGCGCTCGTCCACGTTCAGCTTCCACGGGGAGAGGGAGAAGACCCGAACCCGGTCCGAGCCGATGTTCACGCTCGTGATGCGGGACGAGTTCGACGCCGCGCTCGTGGACTGCGCGAGAGCGGCCGGCGTGACCCTGAGCGAGTCGACCACCGTGCTGAGGATCACCGAGGACGCTGACCTGATCCGGCTGTCCACTCGGGAGCACGGCGACATCTACGCACGCACAGTGGTCGGCGCGGACGGCTCCGCGGGCCGCTCATCGGCCTACGTCGGCGTGAGGTTCCGCCAGGTCGATCTTGGCCTGGAGGCCGAGATTCCGACCCCGCCGGAGCAAGTGGCCTCGTGGGAGGACCGTATCCTGATCGACTTCGGGCACCAACCCGGTTCCTACGGATGGGTCTTCGCCAAGGGCGACGTACTGTCCGTCGGCGTGATCGCCGCCCGCGGCGATGCCGACGCGACCCGCGCCTACCTCGCGGAGTTCACCGAGCGCCTCGGCCTGGCCGGGATCGTGCCGCGGATCAGCACCGGCCATCTCACCAGGTGCAGGGAGCAGCACTCGCCGCTCGCCAAGGGCCGGGTCCTGGTCGCCGGGGACGCGGCCGGTCTGCTGGAGCCGTGGACCAGGGAAGGGATCTCGTTCGCGCTCCGCTCTGGCCGGCACGCTGGCCAGGCGGCAGCGGCCGCGGCCGGCGCGGCCACCGCCGCGGAGACCAGCACAGCGATCGCCGGCTACACCTACGCCATCAAGGCCGAGCTCGAACCCGAGATGCTGGCCGGGCAGGCATTCCTCGAGGCGTTCATCCGCCACCCGGGACCGTTCTACTGGGCCGTTGCGCAGCTACCCGCCGCCTGGCGGCTGTTCGTCAAGATTGTCGCCGGGCAGAAGACATTCTCGGAGGCCTACCGCAACAGGCTCGTCCGGCTGACCCTCGGCGGCCTGAGCCGGTGGTAGCTCGCCGGCTCAGGGCGGCCGCTCGGGCTACCTCGGCAGCCATCACCAGATCCAACCGGCAGGGACGTCAGGCTCAGGTGAGCGCCTCGCTGCCAGCGAGGAAGAGCACGACGTCCACGGCAGCGATGCCAAGGGCACAATAGAAAGGCGTCTTTCCTGAGCTACGGAATCCGATCAGGGCGAGGATCGCGGAGGCCGCCAGGCCGGTGATGGAAACCCACCGGCGAGACGGGATAGCTGCCAGCAGCAGCAGCGCCGACGCCGCGAGCAGCAGCACGATCGCTACTGCCCGTACGGCCTGCTCGCCCCACCGCGCGGCGACGATCTGCGGCAGTCCCTTCACGCCGGTGACCCGGTCGGCGGCCAGATCCGGCAGCACGTTGGCGAAGTGGGTGCCCAGCCCCAGGCACCCGGCAGCGGCCATCACCTTCCAGGTTGGCCAGGGCTGACCCGGCAGCGTGCTCGTCGCGAACGCCGGGAGAGGCGCGAATCCAACGAGGAACATCAGGCCTGAAGCCCAGGTCGACTTGAGGCCGAGGTTGTACGCCCACGCGGCACCAACCAGGACGGCATTGATCAGCAGCCACCTCGGCCCGATCAGCAACGACAGGATCGCGGAAACCACCAGGGCGCTGAAGGCGGCGATCCAGACGGCGCGAACGCTGATCTCACCGCGGGCTACCGGCTTGTCGCTGCGCCCCGCCGCGAGGTCCCGCGCTGCGTCGCAGGCGTCGTTGGACCAGCCGACCGAGAGCTGACCGGCCAGGACCGCCGGGGCCGCCAGCACGGGCCCGATGCCGCGCGTCGCGGCGTGCGCGGTGAGCGCGGCGACCAGGGCGGTGATCACCAGAGCCGGGCCCGGATGACCCGCGACGATGAGTGCCCGCACGGGGGAGACGTGTGAATCGGCGGAATGCGCGCTTTCTGCGGACATCGGCGTTTCTTGCGTTCCCCTCAAGACAACGCTAATCAGGCGTATCGGGCCGAAGCTGTGCTGGCACAATACTGGAATGCGGCGTATCGCGCACGACGCCCACCCGACCGGGCGGTCGGCGCTCAGGTCAGGCCTCGCGATGCACCCGTCGGCAGGCGGGGGTCCAGCGCGTGTGATCTAGGTACCTACTCGCCCCGATCAATCCACGATGGATTGGTTAATGCTTGATCGGGCGGACCTGTCATATCTGCTTGCCTGCCGCGTGGAGCCGAAGAGAAGATCAAACTGGCGGAGCTGCAAGGACAGCGGCATTGCCCGCGCCAAGGTATTGCGCGCCGTGCAGGTGATGCGCCCTTCCCACAGGCCCATAGTGCCCATGGTGCGGGCCATCAGCGTATTGAGGGCCGCATTGCGCCACCGGCGCTGCTGGTACTCGCGCAGGGCCGCCCGGCTGCCATGGGAGTCCGCGAGGCAGGCGGCCAGGGTGGCCGCGTCCACGATCGCCTGACACGCGCCCTGGCCGAGGTCCGGGGCCATCGGGTGGATGGCATCGCCGAGCAGCGCCACCCGTCCTCGGCTCCACGTCCGGGTTGGCCGGCAGTCGTAGATGTCCTTCCTGATCACGGCCGTCTTCGGAGTGGCGTCGATGATGGCGGGTATCGGATCGTGCCAGGCGCCGAAGATCTCGCGCAGCCGGGCCGCCGTCTCACCGTCGTTCTTCCCTCCGGCCGCAGCCTTCCACGTCGCCCACCAGATGATCCGGTCGCCGCTGGTGGGCCCCAGGCCAAAGCGCGCGCCCCGGCCCCAGGTCTCCGCGCCGTCGACGGGAAACGGAACAGAGCCCGCAGCCGTGACGCCACGCACAGTGATATAGCCGCGGTACCGGAGCGACGCGGGCCCGAACAGGGCGGTCCGCACGGCCGAGCGCACGCCGTCGGCTCCGACCAGGACATCGGCCTGCACGTCGCGCCCGTCCGCGAAGTGCGCGGTCACGGCCCGGTCGCCGTCCTCGACTCCGGTGCAACGGGCACCTAGGTGGACAGCCGAAGGGTTCAGCTCAGCGGCCAGCAGGTGCTGGAGCTCGGCTCGGTGGACCAGGGCCAGTCCTGCCCCCCAGCGCTCTGCCATCAGTTCCCCGGGGAAGGACATCAACCACGTGCCGTCGGACCGCCGGACACCATGCCGGTCAACCTTCACCGCCAGCCGCGCGACCTTGCCAGACAACCCGATCAGCTCAAGCGCCGCCAAGGCGTTCGGCCACAGACCCACTCCCGCCCCGACTTCATCCAGGGCCGGCGCTTGCTCGTAGACCTCGGCGACCAAGCCATGCCGGGCCAGGGCGACCGCCGCCGTCAGCCCTCCGATCCCGCCGCCGATGATCACGATCCTCGGTCCCATACCGCAGCCCTCCCTCGACGGGCCGTCCCGGCCGGCGCCTCCGTGACCGGCCGGAAGTGCGGCGGTCAGTCCGCCAGGACCCGGGCGATCTACGCTTCCAGCATCGTAGGAACATAGCGGCCCGGAATCGTAACCAGAAGCGACAGGTGCGAACCATCGATCCGCTGGTGGCCCTTACTTGGCCTGCCCGTAGGGGGCGTTCTTGGTGGCGTGGCCGAGGTAGCTGACGCGCAGGTTGCTGGTAAGGGTGAAGGTCGCCAGGCGACCGAAGTCGGCGTAGGAGAGCTCTCCCTTCCTGACCTGGCGGAGCAGCCGAATCATGGCGAGCGGGGAGATGCCCGGGGCCATCCCGGTCAGGTGGTGCAGGGTCAGACCGTGCCGGGCGAGGGAGTCGCCGAGCTCGGCGGGCGTGATGAACTGGCTCCAGTCATGCAGTCCAGGGGGCGCCCAGGCGGTGACGGCCCACTCCTGGGACAGCTTGATCGCGGTCAGCTTGCTCAGGCGGGTCCGGTTGATCGTCTCGAACAGGTACAGGCCGCCTGGCTTGAGCACCCTGGCCGACTCGCCGACGACGGCATCGAGATCGGCCACGTGCTCGAGCACGTCCACGCAGTACACGACGTCCGCGCAGCCGTCATCGGCGGGCAGGCGCTCGCCGACGCCGACCCGGTAGCCGATGTCCAGGCCGCTGTCGGCAGCGTGCGCGCGGGCGGTGGCGATCGAGGCTGGCGAGGGGTCGATGCCGATCACCACTGCGCCGAGCCGGGCGACCTCCTCGGCCATCAGGCCGCCACCGCAGCCGACATCGATGATGACCTTCCCGGCCGGGTCTAGGCCCAGGGCGGAGAAGACGGACGCGAAGTACTGCATCCGGGCCGGATTCAGTGAGGTGCGGATGGCGTGCAGCGGCTGGCGCTCATCCCACCAGATGTCGCCCGGCTCGTTGTAGATCTCGTTGTCGGCTGGCATCGCTGAGTCCCCCTTCAGGTGGCAGGAGAATCTCATCGCAGGCCTCGGGCCCGGTAGCGGTCGGGGCCAGCCGACCGGCCGGCCGAAGGCCACGCTGGCTGCCTTGACGCCCGTTCCGGCCTTGCCAAGAATGATGGCAGTCACAGGCAGGGGGATCGCCGCGGTACCGGCTCGTTGCGACCGACGTCCGCAGGCGGCCTCCGGACTCGTTGGCCCGGCCTCCGCCCGCCGGCCGCCGGGAGGAGAGGACCATGGCCGAGCACCCGAATGCCGCCCGCATCAGGGACGGGTATGCCGCCTTTCGCAAAGGCGATATCGCCGTTCTCAACGACCTGTTCGCCGACGACATCGTCTGGCACCAAGCCGGGCGGAGCCAGCTGGCCGGCGACTACCGCGGGCGTGACGCGGTCTACGAGTTCCTGGGCAAGCTGATGGAGATCACCCATGGCACGTTCCAGGTGGACCTGGAGGCGGCCTTCGCCAACGACGAACTCGGAGTTGCGCTGGTGATCGCCTCGTCCAGCGTGAACGGCGAGAGCCTGGCGGTGCGCGAGGCACACATCATCCGCATGCGCGACGGCAAGGTGGCGGAGTTCTGGTATACCTCCACGGACCAGTACGCCTTCGACGAGATGATCGGCTGACCGGACGGCTAGCCGGCTGAAGGCGGCAGTGGCGGCCGGCGCCTGGACGGCCGGGTAGCCGGGTCTGGCGGCTGCGCCGCGGGCCGCTCCGCAAGCGCCTCCATGGCCAGTCGGACGGCGGTCTCCAGCTGGGTATCGTGGCCCGCCGCCCAGTCGGCCGGGCTCATCAGCACCTCGACATCCGGATCTACGCCGTAGTTCTCCACGCTCCAGCCCGAGGTCTCGAACCAGACGCTGAGCCGCGGCACCGTCATCTGCGTGCCGTCGACCAGTTCGTGTTCCACGTCGTAGCCGAGCACCCCGCCCCAGGTCCTGGTGCCGACGACCGGGCCGAGCCCGAGCGCCTGGATGGCCATGTTCACGATGTCGCCGTCAGAACCCGCGAACTCGTCGGCGACCGCCACCATCGGGCCGCGCGGCGCGTTGTCCGGGTACGGGCCGGGCCGCATGCCGCCGATCAAACCCCAGCCGATCAGCCGGCGGTTCAGCCGCTCGATGACCAGCTCCGAGGTGTGGCCGCCAGAGTTGCTGCGGACATCGACGATGACCGCGTCCTTCATCATCTCGGTCCGCAGATCCCGCAGGAAGTCGGCCCAGCCGTTGCTGACCATGTCGGGAACGTGCAGGTAGCCCGCCCGCCCGTCGCTGCGTTCCCGGACCAGCTGCCGCTTGCTCCGGACCCAGTCCAGGTACCGCAGCCGGGTGTCGCCGCGCATCGGCACGACCGCGACCTGCCGGGGCTCGCCACCGCCGGCCGGGCCCACGGTCAGGCCGACCGGCTTGCCCGCGGTGCCAAGCAGCAGCGGGCCAGGGCCCTGCGGGCCGACCGGCTGGCCGTCGACGGCCAGAAGCACGTCGCCCACCGAGATGTCCACTCCCGGCGCGGCCAGTGGCGCGCGCGCCCGCGGGTCGGACGTGTCGCCAAGCACGATCCGGCTGACCCGCCAGGCGCCGCCGTCGAGTTCCAGGTCGGCGCCGAGCATGCCGGGCACGCCGTCGCCGACCTTGCCGGAGTCGGCCACGTGCGCGTAAGCATGCGAGCAGCCCAGCTCGCCGAACACCTCCCAGAGCAGGTCGGTGAAGTCAGCTGCGCAGCCGATCCGGTCCAGCAGCGCGCGGTACTCCTCCCGAACGCCGTCCCAGTCCACGTCGGCCATGTCGGCTACCCAGAAGTCATGCCGCATGATCCGGAACGCCTCGGCGTACGCCTGCTGCCACATCGCTGCCGGGTCAGCGGTGAACCTGGCCCGGCTCCGGTCGATGACGATCCGGTCGTCCTGGTTGTCCGCATCGGCCTTGGAGCCGGCCGGGACGACGGTCAGCTTGCCGTGATCGCTGGTGACAAGCCTGGCGCCGTCGCCGCTCGCCTCGAACCAGTCCACGTCACCGGCCAGCTCGGTGGCGGTGCGCTTGCCGAAGTCGAACCGCTCAAGGGACGGCCGCGGCGCGTCGTCGTCTGGAGCCGCCCCGCCGAGGCCGAGCTGTCCCGTAACCGGCTCGCGCAGCCAGGCCAGGCCGCCCTTCACCGCACGCAGCCGGGAGTACCGGGACTCCGGCACCGGCAGCGGGACGACCCGGCCCGCCATTCCGGCCGTGTCGATGACCACGGCACCGCACGAGGCCGCATCCGCTCCAGCGGTCTCGTCGACCGATTCTGTGCCGCCTGCGGCCGTGCCGTCTGTGCTTGTGCCGACTGTGCTTGTGCCGCCTGTGCCCGTGTCGCCCGCCGAGCCGCCGCCTGTCTTGTCGCCGCTGTCATCGACGGCGTTGCCCTCCTCGCCCGCTGGCCGCCCGGCCAGCTGGGGGTCGAACGGCGACGGCGCCGCCGCCCGCAGCGGCAGCAGGTACGGGCGCGCTCCGTAGGGGAAGCTGAGGTCGAAGAAGTGCGCGTCGTAGATGGGGTCGAAACTCCGCTTGGACAGGAACGCCAGATACTTGCCGTCCAGGGTGAAGACCGGGTCGGTGTCAATGAACCGGCCGTCCGTCACGTCCGTCACCGCGCCGTCAGCCACGCTGGCCAGCCGCAGCTTGCGCAACCCCAGGTCGGCCGAGCCGACCGGATGCTCAGTCGGCTCCGACCAGGCAAGCCATGCCGAGTCGGGCGACCAGGCCAGCCCGGTGACGTAGCCGTTGTCGGACGCGGCAAGCAAGCGCACGGCGCCTGACGCGATGTCCACGACGCGCAGGTGACCGTCTTGCGCGGCGACCGCGACGGCCGTGCCGTCCGGTGCCGCGGCCAGGCTCTGCACCCGGCCGATCTGGCCGGGCGCCAGGCGCCGGGGCACCGGGGCCGACGGCCCGGCTCCGCCCACCACCAGCGCGTCGGTTCCACCCTCGTCGCTCGCCCACGCCACGTCACCGCCGGCGCCGAGCACCTGCGGGAAGCGGGCCCGCGCGCCCGGGACCACCGCCAGGGCCCTGGCAGGCCCGTCCCGGTGCGTCAGCCAGTGAACGGTGCCGCGCACCTCTACGGCACTTGCCCGCCCCGACTTGTCAACCGACAGCCCGCCGACATGGTCGGCGGCCGTGATCAACCGGGGCGCGCGGCCGGAGAGCGGCGCGCCAAGCACGATGTCCAGCCGGACGGGATCGGCGTCCAGGCCGTCCAGCAGCCACAGCTCACCGCCGCAGGCGTAGATGACGCGCCGTCCGTCGGTGCTGGCCTGCCGCGCATACCATCCGTCATGGTGAGTGTGCCGACGCATGCCGGTGCCATCCGCGGCGACCGAGTAGACGTTGCCGGTGCCCTCGTAGTCGGACAGGAACGCCAGCCGGTCACCGACGATCATCGGGCTGCCGAGCTGGCCGGTGACGTCCGGCACCATGCGCCGGAAGCTGGCGGCCGGCCCGTCGATGCCATCGCCGAGCCAGAGCCGGCCCGCGGTGCCGCCCCGGTACCGCTTCCAGTGCGCCAGGTCCTGACCCCAGGTGCCGGTGAGCAGCGCAGCGCGGCCTTGGCCCGCGGCGATGTCGCTGGCCGGCCCGAACGGCAGGATCCGGTCGGCACCCGGGCCGCCCGACAGCGCGGTAGACAGCACCCGCGGCCGCATGTGCCCGAAGAACGGCTGGCCGGCCGAGCTGACCGCAAGAACCTCGCCGCCGTCGGTCCAGCCGCACACCCTGGCCATGGAAGCGCCCCAGTACGTCAGCCGCCCGCAGGTCCCTTCGACTAGGCTGCCGACATAGACCTCGGGATTGCCGTCGCGCTCGCTGGTCCAGGCCAGGTGGCTGCCGTCGGACGAGAACCGGGGCCTGGACGCCGACGCCCCGTCGGTGGTGAACCGCCGCGCCAGGCCGCCGGACCGTGGCGCCAGCCACACATCGCCGCCGGCGACGAAAACGACTGAATCAGAATAAATATGAGGGAACCGCAAGTAACCGGCTGAAGTCACTCGCCCCATCGTAGCGGCCGGCCGACCAGCCGGCCATCCGTTTATCACCGCATGTAACCGGCCCACGCCAGCTCGAACTCGATCAAGAACGACAGCAGCGGGAGTCCGGCGCGAACCTCGTGCCAGCGATCAGCGGCCGAGTACCTTCTCCAGGAAGTCCTTCAGCTCCTTGACCGCCGCCACGCCGGGCACGCCGGTGAGGCTGTCCAGGGCGGCGTTCAGTGCGCCCAGGAACGGGCCGAGCAGCGCGCGTCGGATCCGCCCGCCGCCGTCCCGGCCGCCCGCGGTGCGCTCCCGGACTTCCGCGCGGCCGGCCCGCTCAAGCGCGCCGAGCTTGAAGTCCCGCAGCGCGCCGTCCCAGCCGGCGTCGGGCAGGACCGCCAGGACGCGGTCCATCGGGAAGCTGTCGTTTCCGCCAGCCAGCGTCACCAGGGCCAGGGCCAGCTGCCCCACGGCCAGCTGGTCAACGGCCGCGGCGTAACTGTCACGCAGGCCATACGGCACGGCCGGCGTATCCTCGCCTTTGCCGGCCGTGATCTGGGCTTCCGGGCCGGCGCACCAGTCCAGCAGCTGCGCCGCGTCGGCGACCAGGTCGCTGACTACCGCAGCGTCCTGCTCCGTGGCCATCACACCCTCCCGTCACTCCCGCCGCCCGACGACATTGCTGCATCATAGCCAGAACCGTCCGATCCAGCCTCATTCGCATTGATAGCCATCAGTCGGGCGTTCCGGGCATCAAACAGGTAGCCGGGGCGTGCGACGCTGGAATCAACTGGCGTATCGGAGGACCTGGCGGACCCTCAGCCTGTATCCGCGCCAGAGCGCTGCTGCAGGCTGGATCACCGGCGCTAGCCGATCCAGGTGATATCGAAAATCCGGATCAACTCGGCCGTGTCGTCAACCCGGAATGTGAGCAACCCGTAGCCCTGGCCAAATGTGGCCTGCCTGTAGGCAGGATCGCCGCCGCGAGTCATCAGGACTGCATCCCACGGCTCATCGACCAGATCTACGACGCACTCGACGACGGCATCAAAGGCGGCTGAAGGCAGCCCCCTGAGCTGGACTAACGCCTTGCCTTCGAACTTGACCTGGTAACTCGCCCTGCGGCGCGCCGGCGTCGTGCAGCCGTGACCCTCTCGGCCCAGTCGGAGACCACGTCCTGGATCGGTGTCCCGTCGCCCGCAACGGAACGAGCTTCCTCAAGCCTGGACTCAAAATCAGGGTCCGAGTAGGCGACAGCCCTGAGCCGCCAGAGTCTGAGCGTCTGATGCAACTGGTGGTACTGCTCGGACCGCCGAGCGCTAGAAGCGGCCGCGTCATAGTCCGCCAGGAACTGCTCGTGGTAGCGGCCGGGCAGGACACGCATGATCTCCACCGGGTCGTCCGGATCGTAATCCTGCACCGGCTGCGCGCTCACGTGACCCATCATCTCCCATAGACCGTCAGCCTCGCGCAAGACCCGCCTCACCTGCGTGTAGTGAGCAGCGCCAGACGCCCAAGCGCTGCCTATCAAGGAGTTCGCCCGTACCGGTTCGGGTTGAGTTCGTCAAGAGCCCGCGCGGAGATACCCCCGAAGGCTAACTGCTGGTCCAGTTCCAGGCATGTTCGCCGGGCCTGGCCGCGTCGCAGCCAGCCGGGCGATGGGCGCGGAACCATGCGGCACGGGATGGACCGCCATGGACGGCAAAGGCGCGAACGGGCGCTAGCATTCGGTTCCTGGGCAATTTGCCGGGGATCGTCATGTCCTATCAGGTGCCATCCGCTTCGGCGGACAATCCCATCGTCCTGCGCGCGAGCGCGGGCGCGGCGTGGGTGTGGGTGGTCCTGGCCGCGTTCTTCGCCTTCGCTCTCGTCCGGGGCTACCTGGGCGCGGCCACGACCGCGGGCCACATCGGGGTCGTCATCTTCGTGGGGTCTTGCATCGGCCTGTTCGTGTGGGCCGCGGCCTACATGCTCATGCACCGCTCCACGATATCGATCTCAGCCAGCCAGATCATCTACGCCAGGGCCACGACCAGGCGCGCCGACCGCCAGATCCTGGTCCTTGACCGCTCATCGGGGGATCTCGGGGTGCTCACGGCGCGCCGAGGGAACCGCACCTACGTGACCGGCCTGACCATCCACGGCAGCGGCACGACACTGCCGGTCCGCACGTTCGACCCCAACCTGGTCAGGAAGGCGTGCCGCTCGAAAGGCTGGCAGTTCCCGGTCTGAGCGGGCCAGATCCCCGACGTCGGCTCTGCACCGTCAGCCCCGGCACGCCTGGCTCTGACGCACTCGACGATGGCATCGAAGGCGGCACGCGTCCGCAGTCCAGCCAGCGCGGCCGCGAGCATGCCGAATGGGCGCTTGTCGCTGAGGATTGGCCTAACATCGGTTGCCGTGGCCCAGAACCGGATGAACCGCGACGAGTTCTTCGCCAAGCTCGCCGGCCTCGACGAGGACCGGATCAAGAAGGCCCTCTGGAATCTGTACTGGCGAGGTTCCGCGCAGCTGCGCGAGCGCATCGAAGGTGAGCTCGATCCCGCCGAGGGCGCGGCGCGCAAGCGCGCGGCAGCCGAGCCGCCCGACCCGAACACGGTGCTGTGGGAGGTCCGCGACTTCGCCGAACTTGCCCGGGCGGGTGCTTACATGGCGGGGGACCGGCGCGTCTCCCCGAACGAGCGAACCCGCTGGCGGCTGACCTTCCGCCGACTGGCAGCCGACGCGCTAAGCGCCCTACGCCACGAGGATTGCGAGCCGGCTGAGGAGGCCATAGCGCTGCTCATCGACCTGGCTTGCGAGACCAGGCGCTTCGACTACTTCCGGTCCGACGACCCGATGGAAGCGGCCCAGTTCGTGGTCTCCGACGCGACTGCGGCACTCTGGGAGTTCCTGCGGGAACGGCACGGGTTCGCCCGGTTCGCCACAGTGGCGGCGGCGCAGATGCCGAGGTGGGAGTCGGCGTACGGCTGGTCTCGCAGCGGATGGGGCAAACTGGCCGACAAGGAGACCTCCCTGGCCAGCGTACTCGGCCGGATGTTGCGCGCTCCGGATGCCTGGACCGTGTTCGCGGACTGTTACCTAGACGCGCTGGACCAGATCGCCCGCGCAGCGACCGCCAGGCCGACATCCCGGCAGTCCTACAGCGACCCGGACTCGGACTACCGTCGCAGCGATCGGACCCGTGACCTCGCGGCATGGCACTCGATGCTGCTGGAGCGGCTGGCAGGGTCGGAGGCTGATAACCGGCTGGACCGCCTCGCCGGGCACCCGGCTCTTGGCGGACCCGAGCTTAAGTTCATCCGGGCGCGACTGGCCCAGCTACGGGGTGACACCGGCGCTGCCCGCACGCTAATCCAGGAATGCCTGGCGAAGCTGCCCGGCCATGACGAGTTCGCCGACTTCGCCGTGCAGATCGGAGCGGAACTACCCGCATCTGCCGGGGACAAGCTCGCAGAACGGGCAAGATGGGCAGCCGCCACCACACCCGGTCAACAACCCGTTCCACGGCAAAACCGGCACATCCCGGGAACGGCGTGACGGTCTGCGATCAGGGCACGGAACCGCGCGGCACGACCCACCGCGTCGGCTGCCCGGTCACCTTCGCGATGACCTCGTAGTCCGAATCGTAGTGAACCACCGTCACCTGCTCCCGCTCGGCCACCGCGGCGATGAGCAGGTCAGGCAGGCCCACCGACCTCATCTGCCCGCCATGCCAGAGCTCGGCCTGGACTTGCAGCGCCCGCCGCCAGTCCTCATCATGAGTGGCCAGCCACTCGTAGCCGAGGTCACGGTCCGCCCGCAGCTCATCAAGCTCCTTGGCCGATCGGGCTGCCCACGCCAGTTCGAACTCGATCACCCCGCACGTCGCCACAAGCCCGGCCTCGATCAGCGGGCCGAGCGCTTCCGCTACCGAGGGGTGCCGAAGCCGCGCCAGCGCGCTGGTGTCGGCCAGGCACCGTGCTACCGCTGCCATGCGGCCCGCATCACCTCGGCGTCCTCGAGGTCTGCCAGGCTCCCAGACGCGAACCGCTGCAGATCCCGCCGCCGCGCCGCCAAAGCGGCCACCGCACGCAACGCAGCGTTCACCGTGTCTTTCTTCGTCTCAGTCCCCAGCGCCTCCTGTGCCGCAGCCAGCGACGCCTCGTCCACGTCGATCAGCGTCTTCGCCATAACCACCTCCTAGCACTCAGGATATATCAGAGTTCGATGGTCGGATATACGCAGCGTGGGGTCGGCCAGGACATGCAGCTGAGTTCCCGCAGGTCGCCGAGCGTCTCCGCGGCATCCAGCAATGTAACCAGTAGTTACACCATTAGTCGTTCCACTGGTACGCTTAATATATGCCTTCGACGCGAAACGGGCGGGGACCGACGCGGCGTGAGCGGCATCGCGCCCGCGAGCGGGCGATCGTCGCCACTACGCGCGCGCTGATCGACGGGCGCGGCCGCCGGGATGCGGCGATCGATGAGATCGCCCGCGCGGCCAGGATGAACAAGGCGCTGATCTACCGCTCCTTCGACTCCAAGGACGAGATCTTCGTCCTGACGGTCGTCGACTACCTCGCCGAGCTTGAAGCGCGCCGCGCCGACCTGCCAGACATGGCCGATCCGGTAGCCGCGCTCCGCCAGATGTGCGAGCGCTACGCCGGATTCTGCCTGGATTACCCGGCTTTCTTGGACTGTGGGCTGGCGCTGATGCAGCGCCCCGCCAGCGAGTTGCGCGAGATGGTGTCCGGCGCGGTGCTCTTTCGCCTCGGCCGAGCGATGGCCGCGACCCTCGGGCCGCTGGCGCGGATCCTCGCGACCGGCGCCGAGCGCGGCTTGTTCGCGGTCGATGACCCCGATTTCATGGCCCACCGGATCTACATGCAGATGCTCGGCTCGATGCATCTCGCGCGCGTAGGCGTCGGCGTGCGCGAGTCCGCACCCGGCATCGCAGAGACCTTCGACCTCGATCCCGAGCGGGTGCGTGAGGCTTGCGTGCAGGACGCGCTCGCACTCGCGCGGATCGCGGACGGGGCGTCGGCATGAACGCGATGAAGTCCAAGACCGTTTTGCTCCACGGCCGGCGGGTGACCTACGTCGAGACGGGCAGCGGCCCTGTGCTGCTCCTGATCCATGGGATGGCGGGCGACATCGGGAACTGGCAGAAGGTGACCGAGTCGCTGGCGCGACACCACACCGTCATCGCGCCCGACCTTCCGGGCCACGGAGCCTCGGCGCCCGGTGCTGGCGACTACTCGCTCGGGGCGCTCGCCGCTGGCCTGCGCGACCTGCTCGTCGTCCTCGGCTACGAACGCGCGACGCTAGTCGGGCATTCGCTCGGCGGCGGGATCGCAATGCAGTTCGCGTACCAGTTCCCCGAGAGGACCGAGCGCTTGGTGCTAGTCTCCAGCGGCGGCCTTGGACCCGAGGTCAGCCCGGTCCTGCGCGCCGCGGCGCTCCCGGGCGCGGACCTGTTCATCGCCGCCACCGCCAGAGCGGGGCGCTCCGCGGGAGCCGCGCTCGCACGCAGCCTCGCGGCTGTCGGGCTGCGGCCGAACGCGGACATCGTCGAGGTCGCGCGCGGCTACGCGTCGCTCGCCGACCCCGACCGGCGTGCCGCTTTCCTCGCCACGCTGCGCTCAGTCATCGGCACGGGCGGTCAGCGCGTCCACGCCGAGGACCGGCTCTACCTCGCTGAGGGCATGCCGGTCCTCATTGTGTGGGGCGCGCGCGACCCGATCATCCCCGTCCGCCACGGCGAGCACGCCCACGAGGTCATCCCCGGCAGCCGCCTGGAGATCTTCGAGAGAGTCGGCCACTTGCCGCAACTCGAGACTCCCGGGCGCTTCGTCGCGGTGCTCGAGCGATTCCTCGAGCAGACCGAGCCGGCCCGGTTCGACGCCAGAGAATGGCGCGCCCGGCTCAAGTCCACCGCCCACAGGGTCTAGATGGCGCGCAGGAAGGGGCGCACGCGGCCAACACCTCCGACAACGGCGAAGCGGGCGGCGTGTCCAACGGGCACAAGCTGGGCGGTCACACCGCTGCACCGATCTGAGCGCACAGCCTCAGGCATGTTGACTGCAAGTAGCCGGCAGGGAACCGCTGGGGTTGTCTTGATAACGTTCTGCGGCCGGTCCCAGGTTTCCGGCACCCGCCGGCGCTGCCGGTGTAATCTGCCTGGCCTGGGCAAGAGGCCGGGGTTCCCAGGTCCGGGCCGCCGGATTCCCCCCGGCCGCTCGCCTGGCGGCTGGGGTGCAGCCCCGTTAGCTGTACGAGCACAGCGCTACCGGGAATGACCCGCCAAGTCCCGCCTGCCTGCGGTCATCCGGGCTTCCTCTGAGCTGCCCGTCAGCCAGGGCTACGCGTGCCTCGCTGCTGTGCCTGGAAGGCCTGAGGCATGTCTTTGCCGGTCGAGTGCGAGCGAGAACTCAGCGATGCCCTGCTTAATGACCTGGCGGCTCAGCCCGGACGTGTCCTCGACGAGCGCGGCGACTGGCCGGTTCTCGGCTAGGTACGCGGCTCTGAAGGTGTGAACGCCGTGCTCGACCGCCGCCGTGGCAAGCAGCAGGACAAGCGCGGTCGCCAAGCCGACGCGCCGCCATTCCGGCCGGACCACGACCGCGACGTCCGCGACACCCTCGCCGGCCGGCTCGTACCGGGCAATGGCCACGCCCCGCCCGGTGGCCGCGTCGATGGCCACGAGCGCGAACCTGTGCACGTAGTCAACAACCGTCAGGTGGGCCAGCAGCGCCGGCGTCACCCGCGGCGCGCCGCCCAGGAACCGGCTTCGCAGCGTGTCAGCATCCGCCGTCTTGATCGCGTCGGCCAATTCCGGGGCATCGCCAGGCAGGATCGGTCGGATCAGCACCAGCCGCCCATCCCGCAAGGCCATCTCCCGCTGGTACTCCTGCGGATAACCAGGCGGCCGTTCCGCCGTCTCCGGTCCGAGGCCCATCTGCCCTCCCGGGGGAGCATCCCGTGCCATTACGATCCCGCCGCGCAAACGCTGTGGCTCGCTAGCCGGCAAGCCTCCCCGGGCGATCGAGCTTCGTAGCTCCATCACAAGCCGGGCGTGCACGCAGAGACAGAGTCGAACGTCCCGGATCCTGCCAGGACGGTCGTGACCCGCCGCAGGACACGGGACCAATGACCTGCGCAGGCGAGGCTTTCGGCACTGCTTGTTCCACGTACCTGAGCCGCAGCCTGGCGCTATGGCACTTCACCGCCTGGCGCCGGACGTGCTTGCCTCGACGCTGAGCGCCGGGTCGCCGGAAGGAGCGATCACACCTGAACCGGGATCGGCTATCCCGATGGCCTCAGGGAGGAGCACCGATGGGCAATGCTACCCGAACCGGGATGGAGCGACCAATATTCGTTGCCATCGGAGGTGACAGCGGCAGCGGGAAGTCGACCCTAACCGCGGGCTTCTACCGGATCTTCCCTGCCGACCAGATCACGACCGTGTGCCTGGACGACTATCACGGCCTGGACCGGCGGGAACGGAACCTGATCGGGGTCACCGCCCTGGATCCTCGCGCCAACAACTTCGCCCTGATGGAGAACCAGCTGCTGGAGCTTAAGCGGGGAAACCCGATCATGAAGCCCGTGTACGACCACTCTGACGGGACATTCAGGCCGTCGGAGGAGGTTCAGCCGAAGGAGGTAGTGATCGTCCAGGGGCTGCACCCCTTCCTCGTCCCCGGCGTCAGGGGCTTGTTCGACCTCAACGTCTGGCTCGACCCGGAA
>Ga0335078_10003832_pt1 | contig 22369 bp, 17 predicted proteins | sample Lox_Sample_32_FD_206711 | JGI IMG/M metagenome (GOLD analysis project Ga0335078, IMG submission 206711) | Soil microbial communities from Loxahatchee National Wildlife Refuge, Florida, United States - Lox_Sample_3.2 | ecosystem: Environmental > Terrestrial > Soil > Wetlands | place: USA... | reverse complement strand
ACGGCCACGTAGGCGACGAACCCGGCCCGGGGCCACCGGGTGGCGGACGGACGGGACGCCCGCTGCCCCGAGGTCCGGACCTCCATGGCCGAGATGCTACCGATCCGGAGCGCGAGACCGCACCGGAGCGAACGCCGCGGCTCCGACGACCCGATCGTTACCATGGCGGCGCGGCGTCTCGGCACAGGACCTTTGACGATTGCCGCGGGCTCGACGGCGGGAGGCACCCGCGTGGCGGAGGATCGGATCGACGTGGGACGGGGCGGGGTGGCTCGCTCGGCGCTGGCGGCCCAGTACGGCGACGGGGGAGCCAACCTCGTCACACGCACCGGCGTGTACCGCTACGTCGTCGGCGCCGGGGACGCAGCGTTCGACTTCCCGGGCTGGGTCCTCGACCACCATCTCTGGCGGGGCGAGGAGACCGTGGCCGACGTGGGTTGCGGGCCCGGCCACTACGTCGAGGCACTGGCCGGGCGGGCACGGCGGGTGGCGCAGCTCGACCTGTCGCCGGCCATGGTGGCTGCGTGCCGACGCCGGCGGGCGGGTGCCCAGGTGGTGGCCGACGCCGCTCGGCTTCCGCTCGGTGCCGCCTCGGTCGACGTCGTGCTGGCCGCGCACATGCTGTACCACGTGGCCCGGATCGACGACGCCCTGGCCGAGGCGCGGCGCGTCCTGCGTCCCGGGGGCTCGTTGCTGGTGGCGCTCAACGGCGTCGCCGACAAGGCCGAGATCCTCTCCCTGTGGCAGGACGCCGGGCGGGCCGTGCTCGGTGCCGGCTTCGACGCCCCGAACTGGTCGGCGCGTGCCAACCTCGACAATGTGCCCGGGCTCGCCGGCGCCCATTTCGGGTCGGTCAGCGTGGACCGCTTGCCCGGGCGGTTCCGGTTCCCCGCGTCCGACCCCGTCCTGGCGTGGGTGCAGAGCCTGCGCGCCGGCACCGAGGACGTCGTGGCCGACGCCGAATGGGACGCCGTGGTGGCTGAGCTGCGTCGCCGGCTGGAAGAGCGCCTGGGTCGGGAGGGTGCCCTGGTGGTGACCAAGGACAGCGGCGTGGTCGTGGCTCGCTGATCAGCTCGCCAGGGTGCGGCCGAAGAACTCCCAGATCTTCGCCCACCCCTGGAGGGCGGCCTCGGGGCGGTAGTTGGGCCGGTTCGTCGCGAAGAACGCGTGCCCGGCCCCCTCGAAGGTGTGGAACTCGACGTCCTTGCCGGCGGCGGCGAGGATGGCGGCGAGCTCGGCCGTCTCCGCCGGTGACGGGTGCTCGTCCTCGGCGCCGAACAGCCCGAGCAGCGGGCACGACAACTGCGGCGCGAGGTGGGCGACGGGCCCGATCTTGAGGGGGATGCCCTCGGGCGGGCGCGACACCACGAAGGCGCCGTAGCAGTCGACCGCGGCGTCGAGGTCGAGACTGCAGGCGGCCAGGAACGACTGGCGCCCGCCCGAGCAGTAGCCGATGGTGCCGACCCTGCCGTTGGAGTCCGGACGCGCCCGCAGGAAGGCGGCTGCGCCCCCGACGTCGCCCACCAGGCGCTCGTCGGGCACGCCGCCCTTGGCCCGCACGGCGGCGGCCGCCTCCTCGACGGGGGCGCCGGGGGCGTCGCGCCAGTAGAGGTTGGGGCACACCGCGAGGTACCCGTGGGCGGCGAAGCGCCGCGTGATCTCCTTGGTCTCCTCGTCGTAGCCCGGCATGTGGTGGATCACCACGACGCCGCCGTGGGGCTGCTCGTCGAGGGGCTGGGCCAGGTAGGCCTCGATGGCAACACCGCCGTGGCCCGGGACCATCACCGTCTCGGCCCGCATCGCATCGGACACGTCCGCCTCCTCCCCTCGACCGCCGCCGTGGCCGGCCGCCGGGAGATTAGCTCTGTCGCAGAGGTACTATGGGACGTCGTGGTCGCCGCCTCCCCCGTGTCTCGTTCTTCCGGCGCCCTCGGGACCGCGCCCCGGCGCGCCGCGTCCGGCGGTCACCGCCGGGCCGACCGGACCCCTTCGCCGGGGCCCGCCGCGATGGCCCACGCCGACCGGCTGCTCGCCGCTGTGGCCGCTGTGCGGCGCAGCGGCCGCCGGCTGGCCGGTCGTCCCGCCGAGTTGTCGCCGCTCACTGGTGCCCAGCTCGAGCTGGTGAAGCTCCTGCGCCGTCGCCCCGACGTGTCGGTGGCGGAGGCTGCCGACGAGCTCAACCTGGCGGCCAACACCGTGAGCACACTGGTGGGCCAGCTGGTGGAGGCGGGGCTGGTGCGGCGCCGGGTCGACCGTGCCGATCGTCGGGTGGCACGCCTCGATCTCACGGCCGACATGCGTCGCAAGGTGGACGCCTGGCGTGACACGAGAGTCGTGGCCCTGGGAGAGGCGCTGGAGCGGCTCACGGCGCGTGAGCGGCGGCATCTGGACGACGCGTTGCCGGTGCTCGAACAGCTGGCGGACGAACTCGAGGTGTCCCGGGCGGGGCACGAGGCGGCGACATGAGCGCCGGACTCCCCCCTGCGGTGCACTGCTCGGGCCTTCGCCACCACTTCGGCGAGCACGTCGCCGTCGACGGGATCGATCTCAGCGTGGAGCGAGGCGAGGTGTTCGGCCTGTTGGGACCGAACGGCGCTGGCAAGACCACCACCATCCGCGTGCTCAACACCCTCCTCCCCCTGCAGGAGGGGTCGGTGACGGTCTTCGGGCTCGATGTGGCGCGCGCCCCCATGGCGGTGCGCCGCCTGCTCGGCTACGTCCCCCAGCAGCTGTCCATCGAGGCGGCACTCACGGGGCGCGAGAACGTGGCGTGGTTCGCCCGACTCTTCGACGTCCCGCGCCGGGAGCGCGCCGGCAGGGTCGGTGAGGTCCTCGAGGCCATGGGACTGCACGACGTGGCCGACCGGCTGGCGGGCACCTACTCGGGGGGCATGGTGCGCCGGCTCGAGCTCGCCCAGGCGCTGGTCAACCGGCCCGCCCTGCTCGTGCTGGACGAGCCCACCATCGGCCTCGACCCCGTGGCGCGCGACGGCGTGTGGCGGCGGGTCGAGGAGCTGCGCCAGGCGACCGGGATGACCGTCCTGCTCACCACCCACTACATGGAGGAGGCCGACGCCCTGTGCGACCGGGTGGCGCTCATGCACCTTGGTCGCCTCCGCGCCCAGGGCGCTCCCGACACCCTCAAGGCCGCCCACGGCCCGGGAGCCACGCTCGAAGACGTCTTCCGGGCCTCCACCGGCTCGCTCCTGGGCGACGCCGACACGAGGGGAGGGCTCCGTGAGATCCGGAGCACCCGGCGCACCGCGGGCCGTGTCGGCTGAGGCTCCCGCCGTCGTCGGGACCGGGACCGCCCGTGGCGTCCCCGCCCCGGGGTGGCGGCGCTACCCGGTCCGGGTGGCCACCTTCTGCCTGGTCGAGCTGCAGAAGCTCAGCCACGACCGCACCGAGCTGCTCACCCGCGCCGTGCAGCCGGTGTTGTGGATGGTGATCTTCGGCGAGACCTTCAACAGGCTGCACGCCATCCCGACGGGGCACGTGCCCTACCTCGCCTTCCTGTCACCGGGGATCATCGCCCAGTCCGGGCTGTTCGTGGCGATCTTCTACGGCATCCAGATCATCTGGGAGCGCGACGCCGGCGTGCTCACCAAGCTGCTCGTGACTCCCACCCCGCGTTCGGCACTCATCCTCGGCAAGTCCTTCGCCGCCGGTATCCGGGCCTCGGCACAGGTGGCGGTGGTCCTCGTGCTGTCGGCGATCCTGGGGGTGCACCTGAGCGACGATCCCCTGGCCATCGCCGGTGCCTTCGTCGTGGTCATGCTGGGCTCGGCGTTCTTCTCGTGCCTGTCGATGACGATCGCCGGTGTCGTGCTCAAGCGCGACCGGCTCATGGGCATCGGGCAGATGATCACCATGCCCCTGTTCTTCGCCTCCAACGCGTTGTACCCGGTGGCGATCATGCCCGGCTGGCTGCGGGTCCTCAGCCGCGTGAACCCCCTCTCCTACGAGGTGGACGCTTTGCGGGGCATGCTCATCGGGACCTCGGCCCATCTCGGCGAGGACTTCGCCGTGCTGGCCCTGGCCGTGGTGACCGGGGTGGCGGCGGCCTCCTCGCTGGTGGGCCGGCTCGCTCGCTGAGCGAACACACGTTCGATAGCGTGGGCGGCATGGCCGCGCCGGGCGCCACGATCCTGCACGCCGACCTCGACGCCTTCTACGCCTCGGTGGAGCAGCTGCTCGACCCGCGGTTGCGGGGACGGCCGGTGGCCGTGGGAGGGAGTGTGGTGCTGGCCGCCTCCTACGAGGCCCGTGCCTTCGGGATCGTGGCCGGCATGTCGGGGTGGCGGGCACGCCGGCTGTGTCCCGCCCTGGTCACCGTGGGCGGGCACTTCGGCGAGTACCGGCGTCTCGGCGATCGCGTGGTCGAGGTGCTGCAGGGCTTCACCCCGGTGGTGGAGCGGGTGTCCATCGACGAGGCCTTCTTGGACGTGGCCGGGGCCCGGCGCCTGTTCGGTCCTCCCCCGGCCATCGCCGCCGCCATCCGGGACCGCGTCCGGCGCGAGCTGGGCCTGCCCATCTCGGTGGGCGTGGCCCGCACCAAGCACCTGGCCAAGATCGCCTCCCAGGTGGCCAAGCCCGACGGGCTCGTGGTCGTGGCACCCGAGGAGGAGGCCCGCTTCCTGGAGCCCCTGCCGGTGCGCCTGGTGTGGGGCGTCGGACCCGCCACGCAGACCCGCCTGGCGGCGGCCGGCATCGACACCATCGGCCAGCTGGCCGACAGCCCGGGAGACTTCCTCGAGCACGCCCTGGGCCGGGCGGCATCCGGCAAGCTCCGTTCCCTGGCCGCCAACGTCGATCCCCGCGGGGTGGTGCCGGGACGCCCGGCCCGTTCGGTCGGTGCCCAGGCCGCCCTGGGGCGGCGGGTCGCCACGCCCGAGCTCGTGGGCACGACGATGGGCTACCTGGCGGACCGGGTGGCGGGTCGCCTGCGAGGGGCGGGACGCGCCGGCCGCACGGTGACGGTCCGGGTGCGCTTCGCCGACCAGCGCTCCCGCACCCGGGCGGTGACGGTCCCCCGGGCGGTGTCGGCCACCCGGACCCTGGCCGAGCTGGGCGCGGGGGCCGTCTGGCACGTGCTCGACGAGCACCCCGCCGAGCGCCTGATCACGTTGCTCGCCGTCTCGGTGGGGAACCTGGTCCCGGAGACCGCCCTCCAGCTGGCGCTGCCGGTGGATCTCGTCCCGCCTGTGGCCGACCCCGGCGGCTGCCTGGGTGCGCGCCGTTGGGGGAGCGACCGGGCGGTGGACGCCGTGCGGGCCCGCTTCGGTCGTGACGCCGTGGGATACGCCCGGGTGGTGTTCTCGGAGCCAGACGGTGCCCCCGACGCCTTCCGCCAGCTGGCCGAGCGCCCCCTCGGTGCCCGGGAGCGCTTCTGAGGCCCCGGGCGCCGCCGCCGAGCCGGGTACCCTCGCCCCGACATCCGCCCGCCGACCGCCGAGGACCGTGCCCGCCCACCCTGTATTCCGCACACCCGAGGCCACCTGGTCCTGGCCGGCACGGCACGGCCCCGGCGCCTTCGCCGGCGGGGGGCCTCCGGGCCCGCCGGCCCGCACCGGGCGCTGATGGCGGGAAGCGAGAAGGTGGTGGCCGTCGACAGGAGCGTGGCGAGGCGCATCTCGGTGAGCGGGTCGTGCTCGACCCGGCAGTCGCTCGCCGAGGACCTCGAACTGTGGGCTCGTCACGGGGTGGGGACGGTCAGCATCCCCGCCGCCAAGATCGGTGCCGGTGACCCCCGGCGCGTGGCCGACGCCGGGCTCCGGGTGGCGAGCGTGCTGGCGTTGGGGCCCCGCCTCGACGACGTCGCCACGTGGGGCGCCTTCCGGGACCGCCTCCACCAGTTGGTGGCGGCGGCCGGCCTCATGGGGTGCGAGCTGGTGGTGCTCACCACGGGGTCGGCGGGCCCCCTGCCGTGGGACGAGGCGGCCGACGCCGTCGGCGCGCTGCTGTCCCCGGTGCTGGACGGCGCGGCGGTCGCGGTGGCGCTCGAGCACACCAACCAGCTGCGCAGCGACATCAGCTTCGTGCACCGCCTGGGCGACGCCGTCGACCTGGCTCGCCAGCTGGGCCTCGGAGTGGTGGTGGAGTCGACGGCCTGCTGGCAGGAACGCGACCTCTCGCGCACGATCGCCCAGGCGGCACCGCTCATCAGGCTGGTCCACATGAGCGACCTCGGCCCGGTCGTGCACTCCACCCCCGACCGCCTGGTCCCCGGCGACGGCGTCGTACCGCTCACCAGGCTGGCCGGCGACCTGCTCGTGGCCGGCTACGGCGGCCTGTTCGAGCTCGAGTACGCCGGACCCCGCATCGAGGCCATGGGCTACGAATCGGCGTTGGCGCGCGCCCTGCCCGCACTGGCGGGCATCCTCGAATCGGCGTACCGGCTCGCCGGCGAGGGCAGTGCTCGGTGATGGGCGCCCCCCGGTACCGCAGCGCCGACCGCCGGCATTCCGACCTACCGCTGCACGCAGCGATCGCAGAGGACCCCGACGAAAGGCCGACATGAAGCTCCGACTAGGCATCGTGACCCCGGTGGTGCACATCAACCCGCGCTTCGAACCACCCTCGTGGGAGTCGGCCGGCACCATCGACGACATCGTGGTGGTGGCCAAGGAGGCCGAGCGCCTGGGGTACGACTGGGTGGCGGCCTCCGAGCACATCGCCATTCCCCAGGAGGCCACCGGCGTCCGGGGCCCCCGCTACTGGGACCCGGTGGCGACCCTGAGCTACATCGCCGCCCACACCTCCCGGGTGGGACTGCTCAGCCATGTCGTCGTGCTCTCGTATCACCACCCCCTCGAGATCGTGAAGCGGTGGGGGACCGTCGACCTGCTCAGCCACGGCCGGGTGATCCTCGGCGTCGGCGTGGGGTCGCTGCGGCCCGAGTTCGAGCTCCTCGGGCACGCCTTCGACGGGCGCGGCGACCGGGGCGACGACGCCCTGCGAGCCGTCCGGGCCGCCTGGGGCCACCCCGTCCCCTCCTACCAGGGGACGCACTTCCGGTTCTCGGACTTCGTGGTCGAGCCCTCGGGACTGCCCCGCCCGGTCGAGATCTGGGTCGGCGGCCGCACCCGCCGGTCGCTGCGTCGGGCCATCGCCCTGGGGGACGCCTGGATCCCGTTCCGGCTCCTGCTCGAGGACTTCCGCGCCCTGTTCGCCGACAAGGAGATCGCCGATCTCCTGGCGGCCCGGCCGCGGCCGCTGCAGATGATCCTGGCGCCGGAGCCTCCCGTCGACCCCGCCGGGGCCCCCGACGAGACCCTCGCCAGCCTGGGGTCGCTCGTCGAGATCGGCGCCACCGGATTCAGCCTGCGCTTCCGGCACTACTCCCGCACGCACTACGTGGAGCAGATGGCCGCCCTCCAGGAACTGGTCCGCCACATGTGAGCCCGCGCCTGCGCACGATGGGCGCCATGGACCCGCCGCCGGCCGCCCGATCCGGCGCGGCCCCCCGGGTGCGGGGCGCGGGCCGCGGCACCGAACCGCGGAGCGGATACCACCACCACTGCCCGTGATTCATCAATCGTGACGATGCGCCCGCCCCGTGTGGGCGAACAACGTGAGCGCGACGGTTCCGGAACGGTCCCGGCGGCCTGGCCCTGCCAGCGTCGCCGCGGCGGGGGCTTGGGGGCACCATGAAGCACGCGGCGATGCGTCGACCGAGGTTCCTGGCCGTGCTGGCCACATTGGCGGGGACGAGCGCCCTGGTCGTGGCGACCGGGGTGTCGGTGGCCGGGGCCCAGCCCTCGTGGAGCGCGGTCAACCCACCCATGCCCGCCGACGCCGTCGCCGGCCAAGGCGTGTCGGTGGCCTCCTCGTCGTGTCCGGCGGACGGATGGTGCGTCGGGGTGGGGAGCTACTTCGCCCAGGCATCGGGCTCGTACTACGTGGCCGGGCTGATCCTCGCCGAGTCGGGGAGCACCTGGAGCGCCACCGAGGCCCCGGTGCCGGCGGGCGCGTCCGCCGATCCCGACGTCATCTTGTCGGCGGTCTCGTGCCCGTCGGTGGGCTCGTGCGTGGCCGTGGGGAGCTATGTCGACACCTCGGCGGCCACCCAGGGCCTGGTCGAGGTCCTGTCGGGCGGCACGTGGGCGGCGTCGGAGGTGGCGCTGCCCGCCGGGTCGCTGACCGCGGGCACCACCGCCGACGCCTCGCTGGCCGCCGTGGACTGCGCCGGCGCAGGATCGTGCACCGCCGCGGGGGCGGCCACGAAGACCGACGGGAGCCAGCAGGCCGTGGTCGACACCTTGAGCGCCGGGCACTGGAGCGCGTCCTACCCGCCCCTGCCGGGGGTGGGCTCGGGGTCGCAATTCCTCTCGGTGTCCTGCGCGACGTCGTCGTCGTGCGTGGCCGCCGGTGTCTACGACGTGAACGGCATCTACCTCGGAGCCCTGGACAGCGCGGCGGGGAGCACGTGGAGCGCCGTCGCCCTGCCCCTGCCGGCCGGGGCCTCGCCGCTGGCCTCGGTGGCCAACGGGGACCTCTCGGTGTCGTGCGCGGCCCCGGGCGCCTGCGCGGTGGCGGCCACGACGTTCGACGGCAGCTACGAGGGGGTCCTCGACACCGAGTCGGCCGGCACGTGGACGTCGACGGCCGCCCCCGTGCCGGGCGGCCAGAGCTCCACCGACCTCCAGCTCGAGGCGCTGTCGTGCTCGGACGCCAGCACGTGCGTGGCCTCGGGCCTGGTCCAGCTGGGCGGGGTGTCCCAGGGCCTGTTCGAGTCCCTGACCGGCGGCAGCTGGTCGGCGTCGGTCGCCCCCGTGCCGGCGGGCACCGATCCGGCGACCTCGGTGAGCGTCGGAGACGTCGCCTGCCCGGCCGACGGGACCTGCGTGGCCGACGGCCAGGGGGACCTGGCCGGGAGCGTGAACGGGCTGCTGTGGAACCTCTCGGGCGGCACCTGGTCGACGACCGCCGCCCCCCTGCCCGCCGACGCCGGGACGAGCTCGGACCCCTCGTTCGCCCCGCTCAGCTGTCCGGCCATCGGCGCCTGCCTGGCCCTCGGCACCTACCTCAACGGTGCCGGCCAGCGCGAGGGCGTGATCGACACCGACCCGTCGCTGGCGGCCTCCTCGACCACGGTGACCGTCCAGGCGGGTCCGTCGGGCACCGCCACCTTCTCGGCGAGCGTCTCCGGCGCCGGCGGACAGCCCACCGGCTCGGTGGTGTTCTCGAGCGGGCTCACCGTGCTCTGCAGCGCCACCCTCGTGAACGGGACGGCCGCCTGCAGCGGTCCGATGCCGACCTCGTCGACGGTGCTCGGGTCCTACAGCGGCGACAGCGTGTTCTCCCCCTCGTGGGGCACGGCCGCCAATCCCGGTGGCCCGACCGCCTCCCAGATCATGACGGGCTGGATCCAGAGCACCAGGATCGACACGGTGTTCGCCAAGCTGCTCGAGGTCCGGGTGACGACCGCCTCGGGAGCGGGCGTCCCGGGGTTGGCCGTGACCTTCACGGTGCCCTCGAGCGGTCCCTCCGCCGTCCTGTTCGGGGCCTCGACCGTCCTGACCAACGCCAGCGGCTACGCCACGTCGCCGTACGTGATCGCCAACAACAAGGCGGGGTCCTACGACGTCGTCGCCCGTGTGGCGGGGCTGGGAGGGACGAACAGCTTCCTCCTGACCAACACCAAGAGCTAGGGGGCGGGACCGTGCCCTCCGACGCCGGGGCCGGTGCGGGCCGTCGGGCGCACCCCCGCCCGAGCACCGGGGCGCGTCTATGCTTCGCCCCGCCGGTCATCCGTTCGACCAAGGGGGAGAGCATGCGACCCTTCCGTTCCCTCCGAAACGTCCTGGTCCTCGCGGCCGGCCTCCCGCTGATGCTGGGGGCCGTGCTCCTCCCCACGGCGGCCTGGGCCAAGGGGTCCGGCAAGCCGGTGCAGTGCCGCGTGCTCGACGGGCACGACGGGTCCACCTGGTCGCTGCTGGGCTGCAACCAGGAGACCATCAGCGGCACCAGCGCCACCACGCTCCAGAGCATCTCGGTCTCGGCCCCGCCGACCAGCCTGACCATCGTCTGGGGCCCGCGCATCGTCCGGGGCCAGCAGAGCCTGCACACGACCTTCTCGCTGAAGGTGACCCCGCTCAAGGCGAACCGGGACCACTGCACGGGCGGATCGGAGTACGTCTTCCGTGGCCTCGTCCAGCGGAACTCGTTCACACCCGGGGTCAAGGGCCACCTGAAGTGGTACGTGTGCGACACGGGGGGCGTCATCCACGACCAGGGCAGCAACGGGAAGTTCCCCAAGCCCCTTCGCTTCTGAAGCCCGCCGACCCCCCTGGTGGCGCCCGGCGCCGGTGACGGGGCGGGTCCCCCCGCCGGTGCATCCGAGCAGGTCCGCAGGGTGGTGTCGCGCCGTACTGCCGGCCTGACAGTCGTCAGTGCAACGTGTCGTCGGTGCCCCCGGGGGCGAGGAATCTTCGTCAGTTTTGACGACGACAGCCCTGAGGGGGAAACGTACGCTCCGTTCGCCCTGGGCAAGGGCGCAGGGCAGCACACGAAAAGGCGGCGGACGCGGCCGGAGTCGAGTCGTGTCCACGTGGGGGCGAGTTACGAAGGGAGCGCGCGAATGCGGGCAGCGCGCACGGTGCACACGGCGGCGATCTCGGGGTCCGAGGCGGGCGGAGGCGGCGGCAGGCGGACGGTCCTGCCCGTCGCGGCTGCGCTGACGATCCTCCTCTCCTCGACCCTGGTGGGCGTCTTGGTGGCGCCGAGCGCCAACGCGGCGTCGACCGAGCTCTACGCCTGGGGCAACAACGCCAACGGCGAGCTCGGCAACGGCAACACCACCACCGAGACCACGCCGGTGCAGGTGAGCCTGCCCTCGGGTGTGAGCGCCACCGCGGCGGCCGCCGGAGCCGACCACGGCCTCGCCATCGGCTCCAACGGCAAGCTCTACGCCTTCGGCAACAACGCCAACGGTGAGCTGGGCAACGGCAACGAGACCAGCTCGAGCACGCCCGTCGTGGTGGCGCTGCCCGCCGGCATCACCGCCACCGCGGTGTCCGCCGGTGCCGCCCACAGCGCCGCGCTGGGATCGGACGGCAACATCTACGACTGGGGCAACAACAGCTTCGGCCAGCTGGGCAACAACGCCACGACGGACTCCGACCGTCCCGTGAAGGCCCAGCTCCCCGCGGGGTCCGTGGCGGTGGCGGTGGCCTGCGGCCAGTACATGACCGAGGCCCTGCTCTCCAACGGCGACGTGTACGCCTGGGGCGACGGGGCCATGGGCGAGCTCGGCGACGGCAAGAGCGTCAACGAGATCACCCCCGTGCAGGTGAACGTGTCCGGCGTGACCGCCATCGCCGCCGGCGGCTACCACAGCCTGGTGATCTCCAACGGGTCGGTGTTCGCCTACGGCTACGGCGGCCTCGGCCAGCTGGGCAACGGCACCCTCAACAACGCCTCGACGCGGGTGAAGTCCGATCTCCCCAGCGGGGTCACGCCGGTGGCCATCGCCGCAGGCCTGTACCACAGCCTCGCCATCGGCAACAACGGCGTTCTCTACGCCTGGGGCAACAACGGCAACGGCCAGCTCGGTGACGGGACCACGGTCAACGAGAAGGATCCCGAAGCCATCACCATCGCGGCGGGCGTCAAGCCCACCGCCATCGCCGCGGAGTCGGACTCGAGCCTGGCCATCGGCTCGGACGGCGACCTCTTCGCCTGGGGCTACAACGGGCTCGGCGAGCTCGGCAACGGCACCACCACCGACGCCCACAAGGCCGTCCAGGTGTCGCTGAGCCCGGTGGCCAAGCCGCCCACCGCCATCGGGGCGGGCTCGTCCTCCGACAACGCCTTCGCCATCGGCGCGCCCACCCCCGCACCCACCACCACCACGCTGGCGGTGTCCCCGACGTCGGCCATCTACGGCCAGACGGTGACCATCACCGCCACCATCAGCCGCTCCGACGGGGGCGGCACGGTGAGCTTCTCGGACGGCTCGACCATCAGCGGGTGCGACAGCGTGCCCCTGTCCCTGGTGGGCAGCACGTACCAGGCGGTGTGCTCGACGTCCTTCGCGGCGGGCAGCTATCCCCTGAGCGCGACCTACTCCGGCGACACCCTGTACGCCACCAGCACCTCGTCGACGACGACGCTGAACGTGGGTCCGGCGCCCCTCGTGGTGACGGCCTCCTCGGCGTCCTCCACCTACGGCGGCGCGCCGCCCACCGTCACCGCCAGCTACGCCGGATTCGTGAACGGCGACAACGCCTCGTCGCTCACGACAGCACCGGTCTGCTCCACCGCGGGCACGGCGTCGAGCCCCGTGGGGAGCTACGCCACGAGCTGCTCGGGCGCGTCGGATCCCAACTACAGCATCACCTACCAGAACGGGACCCTGACCGTGGGACCGGCACCGCTGGCCGTGACCGCCTCCTCGGCGACCATGAGCTACGGCGGCTCGGTGCCCACCGTCACCGCTTCGTACAACGGATTCGTGAACGGTGACGACGCCACGTCGCTCACCTCCGCGCCCACCTGCTCGACCACGGCCACGTCGGCGAGCCCCGTGGGGAGCTACGACTCGAGCTGCTCGGGCGCGGCCGACGCCAACTACACCATCAGCTACGTCGACGGCGTGGTGCAGATCGGCCCCTCGCCGCTCGTGGTCACGGCCTCCTCCGGCTCCATGACCTACGGGAGCGCCCCGCCGTCGATCACCCCGTCCTACGCCGGCTTCGTGAACGGCGACGACGCCACGTCGCTCACCACCGCGCCCACGTGCAGCACCACGGCCACGCCGTCGAGCTCGGTCGGCACCTACGACACCTCGTGCTCGGGCGCGGCCGATCCCAACTACTCGATCACCTACGCCGACGGCTCGGTCAACGTCACCCCGGCGCCGATCACCATCACGGCCTCCTCGGGGATGTCCTCCTACGGCAGCACGCCTCCGACGGTCACCCCGACGGCGACGGGTCTCCAGAACGGCGAGACGGTGGCCGTCCTCGGTGCCGGCCTGACCTGCTCCAGTGCGGCCAGCGCCTCGTCGCCGGTGGGGACCTACGCCACCAGCTGCTCGGGTGCGGTGGACGGCAACTACGCCATCACCTACGTCGACGGCACGACCACGGTCACCCCGGCGCCGCTCACCGTCACGGCCTCCTCGGGGACCATGACCTACGGCGGCACCGTCCCCGTGGTGAGCCCCACCGTGTCGGGCCTCGAGAACGGTGAGAACACCTCGGTGCTCGCCGGCCTCACCTGCTCCACGGCGGCGTCCGGCTCCCAGCCGGTCGGGACCTACGCCACCTCGTGCAGCGGGGCCGTCGACGCCAACTACGACATCAGCTACGTCGACGGGTCCATCACGATCACCCCGGCGCCGCTGTCGATCACGTCGTCGTCGGCCAGCATGACCTACGGCGGGGCGGTGCCCACCTTCACCCCGATCGTGTCGGGCCTCGAGAACGGCGAGGACGCGACCGTGCTCGGCGGGGGCCTCATCTGCACCGCCGGCGGCGACTCCACCAGCCCGGTGGGGACCTACGCCACCGTGTGCTCGGGTGCGGTCGACGCCAACTACGACATCACCTACGCCTTCGGCACCCTCACGGTGAACCCGGCGCCCCTCATGGTCACGGCCTCGTCGGAGACCGTCGCCTACGGGACCACGCCGCCGGCCATCACCGCCTCCTACAACGGCTTCGTGAACGGCGACGACGCCACGTCGCTCACCACACCGCCGAGCTGCTCCACGGCGGCGACGGCGTCGAGCCCGGTGGGGTCCTACGACACCTCGTGCTCGGGGGCCGCCGACCCCAACTACACGATCACCTACGCCGACGGCACCGTGCAGGTGGCGACGGTGACGGTGGTGGTCACGGCCTCCTCGGGATCCATGACCTACGGCGGCTCGGTGCCCACCGTCACGCCCTCGTACTCCGGGTTCGTGAACGGTGACAGCGCGGCGTCGCTCACCACGGCGCCGACGTGCACCACGGCGGCCACCTCGTCGAGCTCGGTGGGGTCCTACGACACCTCGTGCTCGGGGGCCGCCGACCCGAACTACAGCTTCAGCTACGTGGACGGGTCGATGCAGGTCAACCCGGCGCCGCTCACCATCGCGGCGGGCTCGGCCACGATGACCTACGGCGGGGCGGTGCCCGCCATCGCGCCGGCCTACACCGGCTTCGTGAACGGCGACGACGCCTCGTCGCTCACCACGCCGCCCACCTGCACCACCACGGCGACGTCGTCGAGCCCGGTGGGCTCGTACGCGACGTCGTGCTCGGGTGCCGTGTCGGGCAACTACACCATCACCTACGTCCCCGGCGCCGTCGTGGTGGGGACGGCCGCTCTGGTGATCAGCGCCTCCTCGGGGTCCATGACCTACGGGGGCACGCCGCCCACCGTGACCGCCTCCTACGCCGGTTTCGTGAACGGCGACGGGCCGGGCTCGCTCACCACCGCCCCGACGTGCTCGACCACGGCCACCGGCACGAGCGCCGTGGGCAACTACCCGACCTCGTGCTCGGGGGCGGTCGACCCGAACTACTCCATCACCTACGTGGCGGGCTCGGTCCAGGTGAACCAGGCTGCCCTGACGGTCACGGCCTCCTCGGCCGCCATGACCTACGGCGGCTCGGTGCCCACCGTCACGCCCTCGTACTCGGGGTTCGTGAACGGTGACAGCGCGGCGTCGCTCACCACGGCACCGACCTGTGCCACGGCGGCCGCCTCTTCGAGCGCGGTCGGCACCTACGCCACCAGCTGCTCGGGTGCCGTGGACGCCGACTACGCCATCAGCTACGTGGCGGGTTCGGTCGAGGTCGATCCGGCGCCGCTGTCGATCACGGCCTCCTCGGCGCTCACCACCTACGGCGGTGCCGTGCCGGCCATCACGGCCAGCTACGCCGGGTTCGTGAACGGCGACGACGCGTCGTCGCTCACCACGGCGCCCACCTGTGCCACGACCGCCACCTCGTCGAGCCCGGCCGGGTCCTACCCGACGTCGTGCTCGGGGGCGGCGGACGCCGACTACGCCATCAGCTACCTGGGTGGCACCGTCCAGGTCGGTCCCGCACCCCTGGTGGTCACGGCCTCCTCGGCCTCCATCACCTACGGCGGCGCCGCCCCGGTCATCACCGCCTCCTACGCCGGGTTCGTGAACGGCGACGACGCCACCGCCCTGACCACGGCGCCCACCTGCAGCACCTCGGTCACCTCGGTGAGCCCGGTGGGCAGCTACGACAGCTCGTGCTCGGGGGCGGCGGACGGCAACTACGCCATCAGCTACGTGGACGGCACCGTCCAGGTCGGCCCGGCGCCGCTCACCATCACCGCCTCGTCGGGGACGATGACCTACGGCGGCTCGGTGCCGGCGGTGACCGCCAGCGTGTCGGGGCTCCAGAACGGCGAGACGGCCTCGGTCCTCGGCGCCGGCCTGACCTGCACCACCACGGCGGCCGCCTCGAGCCCGGTGGGGAGCTACCCGACCTCGTGCTCGGGGGCGGCGGACGCCAACTACACCTTCAGCTACGTCGGTGGCTCGATCACGGTGAGCCCGGCGGCCCTGGTGGTCACGGCCTCGTCGGGGTCCATGACCTACGGCGGCTCGGTGCCGAGCATCGTCCCGTCGTACTCCGGGTTCGTGAACGGTGACCTGGCGGCCTCGCTGACCAGCCAGCCGACGTGTACCACGGCGGCCAGCTCGTCGAGCCCGGTGGGCACCTACGACAGCACGTGCTCGGGGGCCTCGGACCCGAACTACACCGTGAGCTACGTGGACGGCACGGTGCAGGTCACCCCGGCCTCGCTGGTGGTGGCGGCCTCGTCGCCGACCATGACCTACGGCGGTTCGGTGCCCACCATCACGCCGTCGTACTCGGGCTTCGTGAACGGCGACAACGCCGGCTCGCTCACCACGTCCCCGACGTGCAGCACCACCGCCACGTCCTCGAGCCCCGTCGGGAGCTACCCCGACTCGTGCACGGGTGCTGCGGACCCGAACTACACCATCAGCTACGTGGCGGGCACCACCGTGGTGGGCAGTGCCAACCTGGTGATCCGGGCCAGCTCGGGCACGATGACCTACGGCGGGTCGGCCCCGGCCATCACGCCGACGTACTCGGGCTTCGTGAACGGCGACAACGCCGGCTCGCTCACGAGCGCCCCCGTGTGCTCGACGTCGGCCTCGGGCACCCAGCCGGTGGGGAACTACGCCAGCTCGTGCTCGGGGGCGGTGGACCCGAACTACACCATCACCTACGTCACGGGCCTGGTGACCGTCGGTCCCGCGCCGCTCACCATCTCGGCCAGCTCGGGCACGATGACCTACGGCGGATCGCCGCCGGCCATCACGGCCTCGTACGCCGGCTTCGTGAACGGCCAGGGCCCCTCGGTCCTGGGCGCGGGCCTCCACTGCGGCACCGTGGCCGTGGCCACGAGCCCGGTGGGCAGCTACGCCTCGACCTGCAGCGGCGCCAGTGACGCCAACTACGCCATCAGCTACATCCCGGGGTCGGTCACCGTCGTCCCGGCCACGCTCACGGTCACCGCCAACAACGTGAGCAAGGCCTTCGGCGCCGCCGTGCCCACCCTCACGGCCACGATCACCGGCTTCGTGAACGGGCAGACGCTGGCGACGTCGGGGGTGACGGGCACGCCGGCCTGCACGACCACGGCCACGACCACCAGTCCGGGTGGCACGTACCCGATCACGTGCTCGCTGGGAACCCTCGCCGCCACGAACTACACGTTCAACTTCGTGGCGGGCACGCTGACGGTCACGTTCAACCAGCGCATCGTGTGCAACTACTTCGGTGCGCTCGTGATCAGCGGCGGCCAGTCCGTGCTCATCCCGCCGGGCTGCATCGTGTTCGGCGCGGTGAGCGTCGAGGCCAACAGCTCGCTCGACGCCGAGGGGGCCATCGTGGTCGGGTCCGTGAGCTTCAACAGCGGGGCCACGCTGCGCTTCTGCAGCACCACGGTGATCAGCCTCCTCTACGCCCAGGGCGCCACCAACGAGGTGGTCATGGGTGACGGGACCTCGGCGTGCCCGGGCGACACCATCGGGGGCCTGCTCACCATCACCGGCAACAACGCCGGCGTGTCGCTCCAGAAGGCGGACATGCTGGCTGCGGTGTCGATCACCTCGAACTCGCACGGGGTCGACGTGAGCAACAACTCGGCCATCGCCCTGGTGGCGGTGAAGAACAACACCGGCGGGACCACCGTCGTGAACAACTGCATCCTGGGGGCCCTGACGGTCACGGGCAATGCCGCCCCGGTCGTCGACCGGCCCAACAGTGTGATCGGGTTCGCGACGCTGCAGTAGCGGGGACGGCGGGGGGTGCTGTGCACCCCCCGCCGTCCGATCCTCTGGCCGCATCCCGCTCCGGGCGCCACCGGCCACGGTGCCGGTGAACGTCGTACGTCCAGATCGGCCCCGGCGGTCGTCGGGTCGACGGCGAGCGACGGTCGGCGGGTCCCGGGGGCGACCCTCGCCCCCCCCACGGCGCCCCACCACGCCGAGCGCGCCCACCGGGCTGCCACGGGCGCCCACGCCGGTCCCCACCTGGAGGTGCCGAGAGGCCCGCTCGGGACGGGGCCGGGGCGGACCAGAGCGGTCTCAGGGGCCCCGCAGGACGCCGGTCAGCCGCTCACGGCCACGACCGGGGCGTGCAGCGCCGTCCCCCCCGTCGAGCCGAAGAAGTGGCCCAGGCCGAAACCGAAGATCCCGCCGTCGGAGGCGACCAGCCAGTAGCCCAGGCCCAGCGGGGCGGCGGCGATGCCCACGATGGGGCGGTCGAGGTGCACGCCGCCCACCGAGCCGTAGAAGCGGTTGTCGCCGAAGGCGAAGACCCCGCCGTCGGAGGCCACCAGCCAGTACCCGCTGCCGAAGGGGCTGGCGGCCATGCCCACCACCGGGGCGTGCAGCGCCGTCCCCCCCGTCGAGCCGAAGAAGCGGGCCGATCCGAAGGCGAAGACCCCGCCGTCGGAGGCCACCAGCCAGTAACCGAGCCCGAAGGGGGCCACCGCCATGCCCACGATCGGCGCGTGCAGCCGGGTCCCGCCCAACGAGCCGTAGAAGCGGGCCGCGCCGTAGGCGAAGACCCCGCCGTCGGAGGCCACCAGCCAGTAGCCGTTGCCGAAGGGGGCGGCCGCCATGCCCACGATGGGCCGCGTGAGCGGGGTGGCTCCCAGTGATCCGTAGAAAGAGGCGTCCCCGTAGGCGAACACCCCGCCGTCGGAGGCCACCAGCCAGTACCCACCCAGGTCCGGGGTGGTGGCCATGCTCACCACGGGGCGGTGCAACGGGCTCCCGCCTGCCGAGCCGCAGAAGGGCAGGTCGCCGTAGGTGAACACGCCGCCGTCGGCGGCGGCCAGCCGGTACCCGAGGGTGGCCGCCGGAGGCCGGCACGGGAGCGGGGCGGTGGCCCGGGTGGCCGACGGCGGGGGGTCGGGGGCAGGCGGCGGCGCCATGTCGCCCAGGGCCTCGCCCCACGTGAAGGTGTCGTCGGCCGGGGAGCGACCACCGCAGTAGGACTCGAACACGGCGGCCAGCGAGTTCCCGCCGGGCCCCTGGGCCGCTCCCATGGCCAGGGTGCACCCCGTGCCCACCGGATAGGCGGTGAGGATGTCGTGCCGGTGGCCCCACGGGGCTGCGTCCGGGCCCGAGCAGTCGGTGTTGATCACCGCCTGGCGGGCGACGACCGTGCAGCCGTCCTCGTACATCCAGCCGAAGTCCGCCAGCAGCGGATCGCCGACCCCGGACTCGACGCCGGCGGCCTCCCACGACGTCCCCACAGGCGACGGCATGGCCGGATCGCGCAGGGTGTTGGCACCCGCCTGGGCCAGCCCGTCGAGCGAGGCGGTCATCTCGTTGAACGGGGTCAGTCCCCGGTCCACGCGCTCGATGTTGACGAGGACGAAGACCTCCTCGGCGGGCGTGAAGGCCCCGAAGCCGGCGGTGCTCAGGGGGCCCAGTCCGTCCTCGGCGCGCCCGGCGTCCACGGCGCCCAGGGACGAGCCCTCGGTGTAGGGGAGGTTGGCGCTCGGGTCGGCGCGCGTGCCGGCGAACGCCCCCAGGACGAAGGGCAGGGTGCCCGCCATCACGATGACGGCCGCCACCGCGCCGAATGACGCCAGCCGCCGCCGCGACCTCCCCCCCAACATGTCCTCCGATCCCCACGCTCCGAGGTCCCCGAATTCTACGGGTGTCCCCGGCTCTTCGCCATGCAGGGCGCGCAAGTAGATGCACGCAGCGGTCAGAGCGAGGGCCGGGTCAGCCCTGCAGGGGCCGGGGGCACCCGGCCTGACGAGGGGTTTCTCCTCCCCGAGCGGCGGGTTCGACCGCTGACTACGGTGGGGGTCACCACGGCGTCAGGGGGAACCATGCGCAGTCGTCGGAAGGTTCTGTGGGCGGTCCTGGTGGTGGCCGTCCCCGCCACCAGCGTGGCCGTCTTCGGCACGCCGGGCATCTTCGCCGGGGCGGCGGCGCCCACCTTCCCGGTGGCCTGCAAGGTGACGGCCGACCTCACCTTCAGCCCGCCGCTGACGGCCACCGGCACCCACACGACCAACAAGGCGGCGGTGACGGCGATCACGCTGAGCTCGGCCAAGCTGACCGGCTGCCTGTCGGGCGACGCCTCGGGTGCCCCCAACAAGGGCGTGCTCAGCACCGTGAACACCGCCATCGACATCCCGGCCACGAGCCTTGGACGCATCGGCGGTGCCAAGACCTACGCCACGGGCTACTGCCCCGCCTTCAAGTCCACCGACACCGCCACCCTGAAGGCGCTGCGCCGCCTCGAGTTCAAGGTCACCTGGACGGGGGGCGAGAGTGGCTTCTCCGATTTCACCGTTTCGAGCGCCACCGCCATCGGCAGCAACGCCAACCAGGAACTCGGCTGGGTGCTCGAGGGGAAGGAGGGTGCGGGCACCTACGCCCAGAAGTCCATCAACCAGATGACCCTCTACTTCGACAAGACCACGTCGGCCGCCCTCAACACCGGGTGCTCCGCCCACCAGGTCCTGTCCAGCGCCACCTGGGACGCCAGCAACAGCGTGGCCATGATCTGATCCCCGCCCCCGGCGGGCTTCACCGTCGTCACCGCAGACCCCGAGCCAGGCAGCGGCGGATCGGCGCTCCTCGGCCCCCAGAGGCCCCGGCGCCTAGGTGGGGCGCTTCAGGATGAACTGCCAGCCCGTGACGAAGCTGTTGCCACCGGTTCCGGTGGCTACCCGGCTGACGAGTTCCCACTCGTCCTTGCCCAACTCGTTGAGGATCTCGCTGATCCAGCCGATACCGGTGGCGCTACGCCGCTCGGGCTCGAAGCCAGGCACCCGCACGGTGAGCGTCCACACCTGCGACGGACCGTCGAAGCCGGCGGAGACATGGGCGTACTCCCACCCCATCGGTGACCGACCTCCCCCGCGCTCCGCCGCCGTCCCGGGCGGCTACAGCAGCAGGAGCAGGGCCGAGGCCCCCGCGGTGGGTGACGCCGCCGGGATGGCGGGCGCCGGGGGAGGCGGCGTCACCGACATCGAGCCCGCGGCCTCGGCGCTGGCGGGGAGCGAGGGCGGACCTCCGAGCAGGTCGGCGGCCGAGCGCGGGGCGCCAGCCGTACTCCGTCGGATGCGCAGCAGTGCCATCGGGCTCCACCCCCCAGTCTCCCTCTCGCCCCAACGCTACCGGACGGCGTCGGTTTCGTCCCCCTCGCCAGGAAGATTGTCCGCCTGCGGGCCCTGGCCGCCGCCGGTTGCTCCTGCGGGGACGGCCGACCCGCCCTCGGCTGCGGCCCCGTCCTGGGTCTGCACGCCCTGGGCGAGCTGGCGGGCCACGGCCCGGTGCAGCAGCACCTTCAGGATGTCGCCGGTGACCACGGCCACCTGGGCGGGGGTCTCGTCGAAATCGACCATGAGGGCCTTGGTGGCGAACGCCGAGAAGTTGAGGGCGAAACCGAGCATGAGATCGGGGGGCGGCGCTCCGGTGCCCCCGGCCGTGCGCCAGGCCAGGTCGGTGAGGTAGCGCACGCCGCGCAGCCGGAGCTCCCGCCGCATGTGGTTCACCTCCGAGAGCGTCTCGGAGGTGGCGTTGGGGTGCGGGGCGTGGATGTCCCAGAACGCCTCGCCCAGGATCTCGTGGTTGCGACGGTGCACGGCGGCGGCGAGGCCGTCGATCCAGGCGTCGAGGTCCTCCTCGGGCGGTGTCAGCCCCTCGATCGGACGCCGACCACAGGCCTCGAACATGTCCCGGACCGTCGTGAGGATGAGGCGGTCGTGGGTCGAGTAGTGACGGAACACCGTGCGGGGCGACACCCCCGAAGCCTCGGCCACGGCCTCCACGGTGGCGTCGAAGCCCCGGCGCGCCACGACCTCCATGGCGGCCTGGCGGATGCGGGTCTTGGTGCGCTGCTGCTGTTCCTCGGCGAGCGACGGTGATGGCGGCGGTTCGTCCACGGTGAGCCCTCGTGCTGGTGCTGGGGGCCCGGCTCGCCCCGCCGGGCGTCGACTGTCGACGTGGTGTGGGTGATGGTATCCCGCCGACGGCGGCGGGGCCCGGCGTTTGCGCAGGTCACGACATCTTTTCAGGCCGGCAGTCTCCGGCGCAACTCCTGTTGCTCCCCGACGGCGTGGCGCCTGGTCCCGCCGGGCGGCGGGTGCGACGAGTCCGCCGGTTCACGGTTTTTTCACGACGGCAAGCGCTCGTTCACGGCCCGTTCACGGCAGGTGGGCGCATCCTCGGTGCATGGGAGATTTTCTCGTCGTGGTCGGCGTCGTCGCCTTCGCGCTGGTGATGCTCGGGCTCATCTGGGGACTGGAGCACGTATGAGCGCCGTCCAGGGTGTCCTGCTGGCCGTGTCCATCATCGTGTTCGTCTACCTGGGCGTGGCGCTGTTCAAGCCTGAGTGGTTCTGATGGGGTTCTTCTGGACCATCGTCGTCCTCGTCGTGGCGCTGGCGCTGGCCTGGCGCTACCTCGGCTCCTACATGGCCGACGTCTTCGAGGGCCGCGTCCACTTCCTGGGCTGGGCCGAGCGCCCCGTCTACCGCCTGCTCGGCACGAGCCCCGAGCAGGAACAGTCCTGGAAGCGCTACGCGGGGTCGGTGGTCGTGTTCTCGGCCGTGTTCATCGGCTTCGGCTACCTGCTCCTGCGCATCCAGGGGTCGCTGCCGCTCAACCCCCAGCACTTCGGGGCGGTCCCCCCGGCACTGAGCTTCAACACCGTCGCCTCGTTCGTGACCAACACCAACTGGCAGAACTACGGCGGCGAGACCACCATGTCGTACTTCTCCCAGATCGGCGTGCTCACGGTGCAGCAATTCGTGAGCGCGGCGGTGGGGATCGCGGCCGCCATCGCCATGGTGCGGGGCTTCTCCCGGCGCAATTCCCCCACCATCGG
>Ga0335078_10003831_pt1 | contig 22370 bp, 18 predicted proteins | sample Lox_Sample_32_FD_206711 | JGI IMG/M metagenome (GOLD analysis project Ga0335078, IMG submission 206711) | Soil microbial communities from Loxahatchee National Wildlife Refuge, Florida, United States - Lox_Sample_3.2 | ecosystem: Environmental > Terrestrial > Soil > Wetlands | place: USA... | reverse complement strand
TCTTGGTCCAAAGAAACACCGCTCCCATCAGGGCGGCGGCGCCGATTTCAAACCAAAGTGTGGGCGTGGGATACATGAGAATTATTTTTCACACCGCTGCTTGCGCCACTTGCGTTGCGTTCAGCGGACCACTTCCATCCGCGATTTTTTCTGAACGATGCGCGCGGGAACGCCGCGAGCCATCGCAAACGGTGGGATGTCGCGCGTAGCCACGGAATTGGCGGCGACCACGGCGCCGCTGCCGACGACCACGCCCTTGGTGACGGTGGCGTGCGCCGCGATCCACGACCCGCGACAAATGCGAATGGGCGCAAGGCGGCTCAGACCAAACCGGTAGCTCCCGACGAATTGCGTGTGGTCTCCGGCAATCAACGCGGCGTACGGCCCGATTTGCACCTCGTCCTCCAGGACGATCCCCCCGCGCGCGTGTAGCCAGCAGCCCATTGCGAGGAAGACATCGCTGCCGATTTCCAGGCGATTCGGGAAATTGATAGTCACACGCTGCGCAACCTGAAGATTTCGCCCGCAACTCTTAAACGCAGGCCGCAACAAAAATCCGCGCAGCCACAGGAAAGGCCCCAGATCGGGCAGCCAGCCGGTGGCCACCGTGATGAAATGGAACCAGAGATATTGGAGCGCTCGCATTTTCCGGCTCCTACTCTTGCGCGATCGCCGCTCTTTCGGCGGCCGGGTTCGCATTCAGCTCCCAAAGCACGGCGGCAACAAATCGATTCAACGTTTGCTGGCGAGCCGCGAGCAAACCGTTGCGAATCATGGCGCGCCGCAATTCGCCGTCGCCGATCACGCGTTCCATGGCGCGTGCCAACGCTTCCGCGTTCTTAGGAGGAACGAGCAACGCGTCGTATCCGTGCGTGACGGCCGCCGGCACGCCTCCGACCGCGGTGGAAATGCAAGGCAAGCCGTTGGCCCGAGCCTCCACCAGAACGTGTGGCGTTCCCTCGGAAAGCGATGGAAGGACGAACAGATCGGCGGCGCGCATGCGCTCGAGCAGCCGCTTGCCGTTGGGAACGTAGCCGCTCCACCAGATACGCTCGCGGATGCCGAGCGACGCCGCCAGGCCGTCCAGCTTCTCTCTGTAGGCCGGAAAATCACGCGGTCCCACAATTTCCAGTGCCCACGGCGCCTCCGTGCGAAGTTGAGAGACCGCCTCCAGCAAGTACTCGATTCCCTTCTCCGGGCGGATGAATCCCGCAAAAAGGATGCGCACGGCAGGGCCCTGGCACGTGTCATGGCGGGAAAAAAATTCGTCCTCCCGCACCGTGCTCGAGACGACCTCGATCGTTCGGGGAGATGCGTAGGCGCGGGCCAGTTCGCGGCCATTGCAAAGCAACGCTCCGCCGGTGAGCCATCGCCCGAGACGGGTGAAGAATCGGTCTTGCAACGCGTAAAGCAGCGCAAAAAAGTCGGTGAGAGGGCCGCTCCGAGGGCCGGTCTTCAGGAGCGCGACGGGATCGCCCACGATCCAGTGGCAGATCGGCTTGCGAAAGGCCAGGGCGCACAAGTACAGCACCGCGATGTATGGGCACATCCCGCGAACGAACAGGACATTCGACTCACGGCAGGTGCGGATGTAGGCGCGGGCGATCCCGAAAAAATGCAGCAGCGATGCGGCGGTGGTGCTCCAGAACGGTTGCGCGATAAGTTCGAGATTCGGAGCGCGGAGCGGAGAATCGAATGGCGCGGGAGGAGCGCCGCGCACCACCCTGGCGCATATGCAGACCTTTTCGTAATGCTCGGCGAGTGCTTCGGCGACGCGCCCGGAAGCCGCCTGCATGTAGATATGCCTGCCGCTGCAATACGCACGCACAGGAGTGAAGTACCCGAGAGTTCCGTTCATTTTTAAGGTCGCTCTCCTCCAGGAAAACTTTTCAGGCGGAAGACCGCGAATAGCGCAACCGCAATCCCGCTGCCTGCCGGATCAACACCCGGATGTTTCCCGCCCCAAATGGCCAAAACACGAGCGGCGAAATCTTCAACCACTTCGCCGCAGCTGCCACCAAGAGGAGCAACTGCGCGCATGCGCTTAGCAGAACGGCAAGGGCCATTCCCACGAGCCCGAAACGCCGCAAGAAAAGCAGCGCCGCCAGGGCCATGACGCCGGCTCCGAACAATTGGCTCACCAGCCCCGCATGAGGGCGCCCCAGGCCTCGCAATCCTTGGTTCAGGATGTTAATCGAGCCCTCCAAGGAGGCTGCCAGAGCCAATATCACGGCTGGCGGAACCGCGCGCGAGAATTCAGACCCAAACAGGGGCACGACGAGCAATGGTATGAGGCAAGACAGGCACAACCCCGCTCCGCAGGAAACCAGGGCTGATTGGCGAAATGTTGCCGTGATGATCTTTTCCTGGCTCCGTGAATTCCCCTCATTCGAAAGGACGGCGAACGAAGTGATTCCCAAAGCTTCGCCAAGGGAGGATTGTCCGCTAGCAAAAGCTGCAGCCACGATATAGATTCCCGCAGCCTCCGCGCTGAGCAGGCTCACGACCAGAATAGTGTCCAGTTGCAGCCAGATCAGATTGCTGATGGTGGACCCGAAATACGGCGCGCCCGCTTGCAACAGATGGCGGCATTCGTCCAATCGCAATTTGCCGGCAGCCAATGACTTTCTTTGAAGCCAAAAGCGTAAGAGGAATGCGAGCACTTGGCTTGCGATAAATGCGTCGACGAACAAACGCACTTGCCTACTACGTGTCGCAAAGATGAAAACGATGAAAGCAAGACAAAAAAGGGAAAAGGAAAGCCGCAGGAGATTGTAACGGCGCCAGCGCATACGGCCATGCTCGACAGACAAGAGAACCTGATTGCAAATATCCAGCGGAATGAGCAACAGGCAGAGCCGCGCGACGGGTAGCAGGTAAGCCTTGTCCGAAGGCAGCAGAAACGGAATGAGGAAATACCCGGCGACAAGATACAGTATAGCGGTGGAGAGTCCGACCGCGACTCCCATGGCAGCCCAGTCGCATTCGCGTTCGGGATGCGCGGCGACTTCCCGCGCCAGGACCCAGTTGCAGCCCATTAGCCCAAGGTTGCTCAAAATCACGGGCCATAAAATGACCGTGGCAAGTTCGCCTCTGGCGATCGGGCCCAGCAATCGAGCGGTCAGAATGCCGGTGCCTGCCCCGCACGCCTGGATAGCGAGGCTCGTGGAAAACGTCCCGAAATTGGCCTTGGAAAAGAGCATGCGCGCCGGCGTGGACTACACCGCGCCCTTTACATCATTTGGGCGAGGGCAGGCGTAATGCGAGTAATCTTGCAACCGGGAGTCCAGGTTGTTCAGGACGACGCCAATGAGATTGCTCCCCACGGAGCGCGCTTGCGATTGGGCGTACTGAACGACCTGCCGCGGTGTCTCTCCGCCTTTCACCACGAGGATCGTCGCGCCCACCATGCTGCCCACGATGCGGCTATCGGCTCGATTGAGCAGTGGCGGCGAATCCAGGATGACGAAGCGATACGTGGCCATCGATTCCTGGAGCAAGGCCCGCATGCGGTCCGAGGAGAGAAGTTCTGAGGGATTTTCCGGGATGGGGCCGCAATGCAGAATGTGCAAGCGATTGACCGATGTGGGGAACACCATTTGCTGCCACGCCCCTTCGCCCCCCAGGTAGCGGCTCAATTGCGAATTTCGTTGCGGAAAATACTTCTGCAAACTGGGCCGGCGCATATCCGCGTCGACCAGAAGAACCGGATGGCCGAGCTGTGACAGGGAAAATGCAAGGTTCACCGCCACCGTGGTTTTCCCTTCGCCAGGGTGCGCGCTGGTCACCAAAATGGAATTCGCGAAACGCCCGGAAGCGGAGAGAATCACCGAGGTTCGCAGCTCTCGAAAAGCCTCTGAAAATGCCGAGCCTTTGTGAATCGCAAGTTCGTTAAAAGGGCAATCGTCAATCAGAGCGCCGCCCGCCGCGCCCTTTGATTCGGCCAAGCCGAGGACGAGCTCGCGATCCTTGCGAGCAATCCCTTTCTGCTTTCTGCCGTTGCGCGCGCCGAACGCGGGGATAAAAGCCAGCGCCGGGACGCCCAATAATTCGAATACGTCTTCGCTATACCGGATGGTCTGGTCCAAGTGCTCCTTCATGAAAGCCACGCCAAGCCCCAACCCCAGACCAAGAAACGAGGCCAGCCCCAAATTGAGGGGATAATTGGGGGCAATCGGTTTATACGGAACCGTGCCGGGATCGACGATCCGCACGTTGCCGGATTTCAGGCCCGCCGAGACGCTCGCTTCCTTAAGCCGTTCCAACAATCCTTCATACAAGCCTTTGTTGGTGTCCACTTCCCGGCTTAGGATTCCATATTGCACGGATTTTTCGGCCACTTGGTTGGCTTCCGCCTGCCTTTGGGCGAACGCCTGCCTGGCCAATTTTTCGCGCCGGAGCGCGGCGAAGTAATCATTTCTGATTTTCCCCGCCGCGCGCCCGCGCTCCCTCTCCAGGGACCCTTGTATTTCCGCGATCTGGCTCTGAATTTCCTTGACCTTCGGATAGTCTTCCGTAAACGTGGAGGCGAGTTGCGCGTGCTCCCGCTGCAGGTCCGCGAGCCGCACGGTCAGGTCCTGCATCAATTTGCTGTCAAACACTCCCGGGAGCGATCCGTAATCGCCCGCCTCGACGAGCCGGAAAACGGACTCTTTCTCGAAGCGGTCTGCCTCGGCCTTGGTCAGCTCATCCTGAATCTCGCGCACGCTTTGGTTGACGATGCTTTCCTGGTCCCCTTTATCCGTAACAAGGTAGAGCAGGCCGTTCTCCGCCGCGTATTTCTGCATTTCATCTTCCGATTTTTCGAGCTTGCCTTTCAGATCCTGCAATTGCTGGGAAAGCCATTCCGAGGCCTTGTGCGCGGCGGCTAGGCGCGCCTCAAAATTTTTCTGAATATAGTTATCGACGACCGCATTCACGGCTTGCGCCGCCAGCTCCGGGTCCTCCGAATCGAAGCGCAGCTCGACGGCGCGGCTGCGCCGGACCGGCCGGATGTCCAATCGGTCCTGGAAATGGGTGAGGACGGTTTCCTGGACCAATGGGTCGGGCACAGCCGCGTTGTCGTCTGGGATTGAGGTGGGAGGCTGAGGGGCCGCAGCCGTGCTTGCGCTCCACGGCCAGGCGATGGTGGTGGGAACAAATTCGGCTTTGCGGTCCAAGCCGAGCTGATGGATGACGCGTTCGGCCAAGTCATCGCTGGCCAGGACCTTGTACTGCGTTTCCAGATAGTCGTCGGAAACGTCATCCAGTTGAAACATCTCTTGCGGATTGGCGACGCTGGGATCTTCCTTGTCGATTTCAATCAGCGCCTTGGCCCGGTACACAGGCTTCTCGTAAACGGATCCGGCCAGGACGGCTGCGAATAACACGGCAAAAGCCGTGAGAATCGTCCATCGTCGCTTGCGGATCACCCTCCACCAGGCCAATAGATCGGGCGGCTTTTCCATCCTCACCGGGCGAATCCCGTTCGGCAACGCGCGGCCCCGCTCGATGCGGACGGCCCGCGGCGTGAACACTTCCATTTTGTTTCCGTCGTTGTTTTCCTGAGCCATACGCTCACCACCTGTAAATCGCGAGACCCGTAGCGGTCTGAAGGGCGGCTACCGAGCCGCGGAAAAGCACGGTTTTCGTCGCGCTGTTGGGCACAAAAACGATGTCCTTGGCCTGCAAGAAACTGTCCGGCTTCTGTCCGGACAAAACCTTGCTCAGGTTCATGGGGATTTCGGTGCGCTTCCCGGTGGCCGGATCGGTGCGAATGATTCGGCCGCGGTTGAGCGCCGAAGTGTGCGTGGGACCCTGGGCCAGCGCGAGGGCTTGCAGCACGGAAAGGCTTTCGTTGTTCTGCAAGACAAAGCCGCCAGGCTTCTGCACTTCTCCCACCACGTACACGATCCCGGCGCGCGGCACTTTGACGATATCCCCCGGACGGACCGCCACGTTCAAAGTGGAATCGGGAGATTCCAGCAATTTCTTGAGATCGATCTCTTCGATTTCACCTTTCTTTTCAGGAACTTTCGGGGGTGGGTCATCGTAGGCTGATGGAAACACCACCGGGCGCGGCGGGGGCGAAGATGTTTGTTTCTGCGTAGGGTCCGGGCCATCGTAGCGGCCCGCTTCCGCATACCCGGCGCCGCGCATAATCAGCACCGTATCGCCCGCATCGTCCGCCAACCCTTGGGCCATGGAGAGAACCTCGATCACCGTCTTGGTCCCGCGGATCTGAAATACCCCCGGCATTTTCACGGCGCCTACCACGGACACGGGATGGCTTTGCAGCTCTTGCACGAAGACGCCGACGTGAGGATCTTTCATATAAGCCTTGTGGAGCACGCCTTGCAGCGTGGATTCGAGTTCCCTCGGCGTCAGTCCGGCGGCATGCACCGAGCCCAGCAAGGGGAACGAAAAATCGCCGCTGGCCGAAACTCGCACGGTGCAATTCATTTCCGGGGCTTCGAAAACGGAGATGTCCAGCAAGTCGTCCGGGCCGATGCGGGATTCGCGGCTCTGAGATTCCGAAGCCGAGGCGGCTGCGAGCGTTTGGCGTTGCTCCTCCAATCGCTGGTTCCGCTCCGAGGCGGTTTGCAATGGGTGTAGCGGTTGAGGGCTGCCCATTGAAAAGCTTTGCGCGAGCGCGGGGGGTGCAATCAGGAGAAGCGTTGCACCCGCAAGTGCTCGCGCTTCAAAAAACAGCCGTCGAATTCGATCCCTTCTCACCATGGCGCAACCTATTCCGAGCGAAATTCCCTGGCCCGTTCGGCGAATTGACGTTTGACTTCCCAAGCGTTGGGACGCCGCGTGAATCTTTCCGATACGATCCCGCCGGCCGCGAGCACTCGCGGCTCTACCGCGCGATACAGGAGCGCAAAAAGAGTGACGAGCGGCCCCGCGAAAGCACCAATAAGAATGGGGTCGCGCGAGCCGCCCGTCGCTCTCTCCGTGGGACTAGGTCCTCTTCCGCCCCGAACCTGGGCCTGGATGGCGCGTGCATCGCATATCCCGAAGGGGTTCGGTGCGTTTCGCCCCTCGGTTAACCCGAATTGAAATAGCGAAGGATCCATAACCCTTCGGAAGAGACTCCCTCCTAAAATTCGCGTTTCGACGGAATCCCGCTCAGGCAGAGACGGAACTCCGTCCCGGTCCATTTGCCGCCGGCAAAGCCCCGATTCTCTCCACATTCAAATCGTCGACCTCCACCGCCGCGGACCGGCCCAGCATGTCCATGGATACCACTAGCCGGGCCTGCCCTTTTTTGCGCGTCAAAATTCCCTCCAACCCCGTCAGGGGGCCGGCGTTGATCCTTACGCGATCTCCGGTTTGCAGATAGGGATGGCTTTCGACCGCAAGGCTGCTTTCGACAATCCTCCGGACCGCGTCGAGTTGGCTTTGCGGAACGATCGCCGGGCGCCCGCCGCTTGCCACGATGTGCAGAACCCCAGGCGTGGTGAGGACTTGGAGTTGCCGGTCCATGCCCTCCCGGATGAACACGTAGCAAGGGAACAGCGGGAATAGGATCTGCTTGGCGCGGTCCTGCCAGCGGCGGACGGAACGGTAGAGCGGAAGATAAACTTCGTGATTTTTGTTCGAAAGCGAGGAGGCGACGGATTTTTCATGCCGATAGCGCGTGAAAAGGGCATACCAGTTGGGCGCGCCGACCGCCTTCCGAACATCCATAACCGCTTCTGCCAATTGCATATAGCTCTGCCCTCTGACTTACAGGATCGTTCGGCCCCACATCGCCAATCGAAACTCCCGCTGACAACTCCCTGCTCGGATGGCCCTATTGGAAAATCTTTGGATTCAGTGCGCCCTGGCAGCTACCATGACCGGAAATTCGACTTCTCCCTGGACGTTCATCAAATCCCATTGATTCAATTCGTCGGTCACCACGGCAAAGCCGTGGATCCAGGTGTCCGAGGATGGGCGCTCCAGGCGAATGACGCGCGCTTTTCCCGAGATGCGCATCATGGACTTCATTCCGGAAAGGGCCGGAAGGAGCAAGTCCACTTGGATCTGGGAATCGGGCGGGGGCAGGGTCGCCGTCAGGATGAACGCGCCTTGCACGCTGATGTCGCGCGTGATCCCTTCCCCTTGGAAACGCCGTTGGCGCCCGCCTTCCCAGGAAAAAACCGCCGGAGCATCCAGTCGATAGCGAATCTCTTTTCTCATTTCCATCGGCTCTCTCGTGTCGCGGGCCCGGGAACCGCTTCCCGGAGCACGCGTGGATCGCACCGCAAATGCGAGGCGCACGATAGATGCTCCGCCGCGAACCGGCAAGAGGCAATCCGTACCTGGAATCCCCGAGTGACAGGTTGCTTGTCACCATATGTGACATTTATACCCTTCGGCGATATGGCGCATGCGATACCTCGAACAGAAACGGTAGAACAAATGCGACTGTCACTAATTATGACAAGCATTCATAAAAATAGCTTGCTTCATGTTCTGATTTCGTATAGCCTCCGCCACTCAGAGTCCTCACCCAGCGAGGCGAAAAATGAGCGAGTCGTCCCAGCCCCTTGGCGCAAGCATCCGTGTCCTTATCGCGGATGCGGACCGCATGAGCGCGCATCTCATCGCCGAGGGTCTTACGCGCGGCCGCACGGACATTGCGGTGGTCGCCGTATCCCACAGTTACGACGAAACCCTCCGCGAACTGCAAAAAAGCCAGCCGGACATTGCCCTCATCAACGCCCACCTCCAGGACGGCCGATTGCGCGGCTACCATGTCCTGCACTATCTCCAAATGTTGTCCCCACAAACAATAGCCATTATGTTAATTCCCGATTCCGACCGCGACTTGGTCGTGGACGCCTTCCGCGGCGGCGCCAAGGGCGTTTTTTGCAGGCTGCAACCCCTCAAATTATTGTCGAAATGCATTCGCACCGTGCACGGGGGCCAGATTTGGGCCGATAACCGCAACCTCGGTTTTCTCCTGGAGTTCCTCACTCAGCTCAAACCCCTCCGTTTGATCAAGCCCGGCGGCGGGATGACACGGCTGACTCCCCGGGAATCGGAAGTGGTCCATTTGCTGGCGGAGGGATTCAGTACGCGGGAAATCAGCCAAAAGATGGCGCTCACCGAGCACACCATCCGAAACTACCTGAGCGCGGTGTATGAAAAACTCGGCGTCTCCAGCCGCGTCGAACTGGCGCTCTACGCCGTCGCGCGTGAAGACCTCGATCGCCCCACGGGGGAATAGAAGCGCAAATAAAGCGAAAGAAGGTCGTTCCGAGGCGGGCTATCTACTTCAGATCCTTGCCGCTGCTCGTGATTACTAGCTGGCCGTGCTTAACCCCACGAAAACTCAAAATGCGATTGGCCAAATCTTGAATGGCCCCACCCCGGCCCTTCATGATGATAACTTCGAGGCAGTTATGGTGATCCAGATGGACATGCGTCGCAGCCAGCACTTGATTGCCGGCTTGATGCTGCGCCTCAACTAATTCCTCCGTAAGATTCGGGCGGTGGTGGTCGTAGACTAAGGTCAAAGTTCCAACCATCACTTTGTTCCTGTCGATTTCTTCTTTCACCAAATGGTTCCGGATCAGGTCACGAATGGCTTCAGACCGGTTTTGATACCCCGCTTTCTCGATAACTAGATCAAATTTTGCAAGCAAACCCTGCTCCAGCGATACCCCTGTCCGAACCAATCCCATTTGCATGCCCCCGTGTTGATCTTCCTGATCATAACGCGGAGTCCTTCCTATGCCCAAGAGAGGAGCAGTTCTTGCCGGGGCTTGCAGAGGGGTCGGATCGTCTACATGTTTTAAGTAGTAGCATGATTTATGGAAACGTGTTACAGACGATGGCGGACGTCCGCCACATAGGCCGACCGAGAAGAACCGGCTTGCGGACTTAAGACTTTCGAATTCCGGTTGCGCTTCACGCCGGCGGGAGGGCTGCCGCAATGAAATGGGAAGGCGTGCTGTTCGCATTGCTTCTTGTTCCTGGCCTTCTATTTGCCCAAGGAACCAGCCAGCTCTCGGGAACCGTGGTTGACGCGTCGGGCGCGGTGATCGCCGGGGCTTCTGTGCAGGTCCGAAATGCAAGCGGCACTGTGCAACAAACCACCCTGTCGGACGCGAACGGCTCCTTTACTATTTCCGGACTGCCGGCTGGTAATTATCAACTCATGGTTTCCAATCCTGGTTTTGAAACAAGGGGAATCCCCGTCACCATAGGGACCTCCGAAGCGCCCCCCCCACTACGCATCTCTTTGTCCGTGGGCTCCCTGAGCACCACGATAAATGTCCAGGGCCGGCAGGATAGCCTTATCGGAATTGCGGATTCCGCCACTCAGGGAACGGTGGGCGCGACGGAAATCGAGGATCGTCCGATTCTCCGATCGGGAGAAATTTTGGAGACGATTCCAGGCGTCATCATTACTCAGCACGCCGGCGGCGGCAAGGCCAACCAATATTTTCTTCGGGGCTTCAATCTCGACCACGGCACGGATTTCGCCGTTTTTCTTGACGGTATGCCGCTGAACCTGCCATCGCATGCGCACGGAGAAGGTTATGCGGACATGAACATCGTTATCCCGGAGCTTGTGGAGCGGGTGGACTACGATAAAGGCCCTTATTACGCCGATGTCGGCAACTATGGCTCGGCTGGATCGGCCCATTTGATATTTTTCAAGACCCTGCCGCAGAACTTCTTCAAGCTGGAAGGCGGCATGTACGGCTATGGGCGGGCCGTTTTCGGCGTATCGCAAAAAGTCGGTTCTGGAAATTTGTTGTACGGCGGCGAAGTGTATCACGATGACGGCCCATGGGTGCATCCGGACAACTATTACAAATTCAATGGATTGATCACTTACAGCAGAGGCGATGAATTTAACGGTCTCAGCATCACAGCCCGCGCTTACCGCGGAACATGGAATTCGAGCGACCAAATTCCCGTCACGGCCGTGCCGCTAGTTGGTTTTTTCGGCGCGCTAAACCCGTCTGACGGCGGCAATTCAGAGCGCTATAGCCTTCAGGCCGAATGGCATCGCCAAAACGAACACTCTCGAACGGAAATCATGGTGTATGGATTCTATTACTACCTCAATCTATTTTCTGACTTCACTTACTACCTAGATGACCCTGTTAAGGGAGATCAGTTCGAGCAGCAGGACAAGCGCTGGGTGGCCGGGATCGATGCGCGTCACACGATTTTCAGCCAATGGTTTGGCCACAAAGTGGAAAATACGTTCGGCCTGCAGGTTCGCAACGATTGGGTCAACAACGGCCTTTACCGGACGGAACATCGCGCGCGCACCGACAAGAATGACGTTAACGCATGCAATGACGAACCCCTCGACGCGTGTAATACCGATCCGGATCTGGCGGCGGTCCTGCCCGCGGACACCGATGTGAATAGGTTTACCGACACGATGGTGGGTTTTTATGTGGAAAATAAAGTGCAGTGGGCGGACAAATTTCGTTCGGTCCTGGCCTTCCGCGGCGACGACGCAATCTATAACGTCACCAACCTGACTCCCAGCTATGCCGCCACCGAATTACCCGGCGCTCCGGTGGTCAACTTTGCGACCGCCAATTCCGGCACGGTCAGCCAGTTCCTGCCCGAGCCAAAAGCGAGTTTGATTTTCGGCCCGTGGACCAAAACGGAGTTCTACGTACAAGGCGGATTCAGTTTTCACAGCAATGACGCGCGCGGCGCAACGCAAACGCAGGAGCCGATTTCGCCAGACAATCCGTTTCCCACGGCTACGTCGAGGATCCGCGCCTTAATCCAAACCAAGGGCGCGGAAGTCGGCGTACGCACTGTGGCCGTCCCGGATCTGCAAAGCACTTTTTCACTGTGGTATCTCCACAGTGCCTCCGAACTGCTGCAGGATGGCGACACCGGAGGCACCGTTGCCTCATTATCGCCGAGCAACCGATACGGCGTCGAATGGGCGAACTACTACACGCCGCTCGAGCATTGGGCTTTTGATTTTGACCTCGCAGGATCGAGAGCGCTCTTTACCGAAATCGACACAGATGATGCGGCCCCCAACAGCCCCGGCGGAAGACTGGTTCCAGAAGCGGTCGGCTTGGTGGCCTCGGCGGGCGCAACGATGCACGATTATAAACGCTTCTCGGGAAGCTTGCGCCTGCGCGCCTTTGGCCCTCGCGATCTGACATCCGACGGGATTTATCGCTCAAACGCAACGATATTGCTCAATGCAGACGTCAGTTATCAAATCGGCGAGAGATGGCATATCTCAGCCGAATTTTTGAATCTGCTTGACCGCCGCGATCACGACATTGACTACGCCTATACTTCCCAAATAACTCCAATAGCCACGCCGGCCTTCACAGACGTTTTCCACCCGGTCGAACCGTTTCAAGTGCGATTCGGGTTGTACCACCGGTTTTAGACCTCTCGATCCGCTGTTCAACCCTTTGCAGGGAAGCGGGGATTCAACATTTCTGGCCCCAATCATCGCTTGTAGGAGACGCTGCTCGTTGCCGGGTCCGTGCTAGAGGACTTGTGACTCATGTTTCTTGATTTGCCAGAATTGGAAAAAGTCGGCGTAAAAAATCAAGAACGGGAAGGTGACGCCCAAGAGCGCGGAGGCCAGCCAGATCTCGAATTCATTGGCCGGGGGGCCGGAGCTGAGCGGGCCGCTGATGAAGCGGGAAAGCAGGCCATAGAAGATCGCCAGCACGACGCCTATGACGGCTGAGGCCAGCGCATTCAAAACGCCTTTCACCGGCTGGGAAAACTTCGCGAAGAGAGATCCTTGGAGCATATTCAAAACGAGGATGCTTCCGAAGATGAACGGGATGGGAACTCGCACCATGAATTGCAGCGGGTCCATTTTCAGCGCGAAGATTCCGGCATAGAAAACGATCGCCCCAAGAGCCAGACAGACCAGCGTCCAGACCAGGCCCAAGACCGGCTGTTTCATCATGCTTTCAAAACGAGTGAAGGGCCAAAGATCGAAATTCAGCACCAGGAACATGATGGAAATGAAGGTGAGGTAGAAAACCAGAACGAGATTGGCATTAAACAGGCCATGCGGATCGAGGGACGCCGCATAAACCGGCGCGCCGCGCATGAATGCAAAATCAAACAGGAGGCGGAACAGCAGGTAATTCACAGCGTAACAGACCGCCAGCATAGCCGCGCCGGCAGCCACCGGATTCTTGATCATCGAGGTAAAGGGCCAGCCGCCCCAGATGATGGTGGCCCAAAAAGTGATAATCACCGCAGTAATCGTGCACGTCATCAGCATCGGCGCCGGCGGACTGACCCCGCCTCCAACAACAATCAGGGATGCAGCTCCTCCAACCGCCCCTACGACGAACGTCAAGAGAACCAGCGCTATCCCTTTGGCAGGCTGCTGGAGGGACGCGGCGGAGGCGGGCAGTTCACATTTCCAGGTCACGCCGATAATGATCTCCATCGGAATAACGGAGATGAGGCAAAAGGCAACCCAGCCCACAAATTTCGGCGCATCGAAGAGCGAAATAAAACCGAGGGAAACCGCGATGACCAGCGCGGAGGCGGCGAAACCCACCAACGGTTGCTTGAGGTTAAGCATATCTTTTTTAACTGGGGGAATATAACGCCTGTGAAACGATAGCATCAAGTGGCGTTTGCGTGTGCTCTGCTCGACCATGCCTCTTGCATTCCTGTTCCCCCGTCAGGTGACCCTCCTTCATTAGAGACTCGCCCGAAATCATCCTCAAGGAATCGTCGTGCTCTCTCCTCTGCGGATCCCTCCCTGCCTTCCAAATCCTGACCCATTCAAGTTCGCGGCAAAGATTGCCGATACAAAAAGACTGGAACAGATGCGGATCAGGCGCGCCGCGAGGCGCACAAGGAGCTAGACCAGATCATGGCCGGACAAATCAAACGCATGCTGGATTCCCTGATCGAGCAACGCGCCAAGAAGAACCCGACGCTCATCAATACCACGAAATCCAAGCTGCTCCTGAGAGGCATCGATCCCGACCGCTTCGACCAGACCTCGCCGGACGATCCCGCGGTGATCAGCAAGGTCATCTGCATTGCGGGGGAACTGGGCATCCACGTTTCATAGCAGGGAGCGTAAAATTCCATGTCCATCCAGACCGCGTATTCCAAGAAATCCTTGCCGGACGCCGTAAGCGACATCCGGACGCAGTGCGGAAACAACAAGCCGCGCGTCGTGCTCTGTTTTGCTTCCACCAAGTACGACCCAGCGGCGCTCAGCAAACAACTTCAGGCGGCGTTTCCCGATGCCTGCGTCGCAGGCTGCTCGACGGCCGGTGAGATTGCCAACAGCAAGATGCTGAGCGAGTCGGTCGTCGCCATGTTCCTGGGGGAAGACGTCGTGGAAGACGCGGCGCTTGCCGTGGTCGAGAATCTCAGCGGCGACCCTGAGGTTGTCGAAGCATTTGCCCACTTCGAGCGGCATTTCAAAACGCCGGTTATGTCCATGGATTTGGAGAAATACGTGGGCCTGGTCCTCGTGGACGGCCTAAGCGGGTCCGAGGAGCGTCTGATGGAAAAGATCGGCGCCCGCGCGGATGTATTTTTTGTCGGAGGGTCGGCCGGCGATGACATGAAATTCAAGAAAACGCACGTCCTCGCGAACGGACGGGCCTACACGAACGCGGCGGTGCTAGCGCTGTTGCGGCTGAAAAAGGGCTTCGAGGTGGTGAAGACCCAAAGCTTCAAGGTCACGGACAAGGTTCTCGTGGCCACGAGCGTCGACGAACCTCACCGGACCGTCATCCAGTTCAACCACAAACCCGCCATCAAAGCGTATGCCGAAGCCGTCGGGGTAACGGTCGATAAGGCCGCCTCGGTTTTCATGGAACATCCCCTCGGACTGATGATTTCCGGCGAGCCTTTTGTTCGCAGCCCTCAGCGCGTTCAGGACGAGGCCATGGTGTTCTATTGCCAGATCAAGGAAGGCATGGAGCTTCGCGTGCTCGATGCGACCGATATCGTGGCGGACACTCGGAAAGCGGTGGAAGCGAAGAAAGCCGAGTGGGGACGCATCGCCGGGCTCATCGACTTCCATTGCATCCTGCGCACGCTCGAGCTTCGCTCCAAAAAGCATTGCGATCAGTACGGAGCGATTTTCAACGGGATTCCCTGCGCCGGTTTCAGCACCTACGGCGAACAATACTTAGGCCATATGAATCAAACTTCCACCATGCTGCTCTTTCGTTAGTCCGGGCAGGTGATGCGCCGCTGTCTCTTGTGATCATGGATACAGACGCGGTTGCCCCGCTCAAATTCCCTTCATTGGCCGTATCTCGCAAGAGACGAGGGCGCCCTTCGCGTCTTGGAACTCCGCACGGCCCTATACACGCCCAATCCTAAACGGACCATTGCGGAGACAGCCGCGCTGCGGCAGGAGACCAACGGGCTCATTTGGCAGGCCTCCTGGCCCGAAAGCCCCTTTTTGAAGCGGTATCCTCCCGGGTTTCCCTGGGGATCGACGCCGCCAAGGTCGTACCATCGGATTCCGTTTTCCTTGAGCCAACGAAGGAGCGTCCACTGCAATAAATAAGATGCCTTTAGGTGCAACCCAGCCGGGCTCGTCGCGCCCAACATGTAAATCGCCGATTCGCCCATCACGGAAGCCACGAGTCCGGCCACCGGCGCCCCGTTTTCTTGGCAAAGGAACACGCGCATGCGCTGGGTGGATTCGAGATCCTCTTGCATTTTCAAATAGTCATCGATGTTGACATTCGTTTTGAATTCTTTGCGCTTCCGCATCTCCTGATACAGTGCGCGGAATTGCAGAAATTCATCGGGGCCGGTTCCGGCCACGACGGTCAGGTTATTCTTTTCCGACCGGGTGAGCTGGTTTCGCCATTTCCGATTAAAGCTTTTCCGCAAATCTTCCAGGGAAGGAGAAAGATTCACGATCAGCGTCCGATGAGGATTGATCTGAAAAAGAGGATCGCGGGTGAATTGAGTGAAGCCGGATTCGAGGAGCGCGGCGCGAGGCGATCCGACAAAAGCGTTCGGCGCGATGCACAGAAACATCCCTCTCTTGCCGCAGTACTCTGCCTCCAAAGCGTGCGCCATACGCACAGCTACTTCGCGGGACAGTCCGTCACCTCGCCGTTCGCAGATGGGTCCCCACCCTAAATACGCCAGGCCAAAATCCAGCCTGGTGGGCCGAAAGATCCTAAGTTGCGCGATTGCTGCGACTTGCCCGCCGTGCCGCAGAATGAGGCGGCTGAGATTTTCCGCCCCCCAGCGGACCTCGCCGTAGGACGAGGTTTGATAGAAGTTGGCATCCTGGAACTGCTCTAGGAGCCGAGCCCATTCCGCGCGCGAGACACTGTCTACCTCGGCTGACCATCTCGAATCCATCATGAAGTAGTATCGGCCCGCGCGTTATTCAATGCGCCTAATTCGGGGCGGTTTGTAAGGCTGGTAGACCATTCTGCCCACAGTCGCTTCCATCAATTGTAAAGCACATGTAAAATTAACACAAAGAAGTTGTTTGAATGTCCAACTCGTAACGAAAATTCCCATTCGAGTGACAACACGTCCGGGCGTAATCTATCTTGGCGCAGGATGGACCGACGCAAACGATTAACGAGAGGATAACCATGAGCCATTCGGCTCGATACGAACGCGGGCTGGCGAAATTCGTCGAAATGTATGGAGATTTGGCCAAAAGCTTTCTGGCGTCGCTGGAGGGGATCGCGCCGGACCTGGGAACGTACGTGATGGAATTCGCTTTTGGGGACATTCATTGCCGTCCCGGGCTGAGCTTGCAGACGCGCGAGATCGCGACCATCGCCGCGCTGACGGCCCTGGGTACAGCGGGGCCGCAGCTTCGCGCGCATATTGACGGCGCGCTCAACGTGGGGTGCTCCGAACAGGAAGTCGTCGAGGTCATCATGCAGATGTCGCTATATGCGGGTTTTCCGGCGGCCCTCAATGGGATTCAGGCGGCGCGGGAGGTTTTTGAGGAGAGAAGTAGGAGGAGGAGTCGGTGACTGGTGCCGGTGACTAGTGACTGGTGACTAGTGACCGGTGGAAAGAACCGTCAGGACTGTAACTTCTTGCCGTTCAGTGGTTTCCCATCGCTTGCGATTCGAATATTGAGATCAGATTGATTCCACCTTGTAAACTGCGATCGAATTGGATTCCTGCCGAACCTTTCGCTAATGAAACTTCGACAATTGGACGATGAACAGCATGTAGCCTGAGGGAGGTTGTGTCGCTTAGCAGGCCGCCCGGAAATACGGATCCCTCGCTGCATGGATCCCACCGCACCGCGCCGTTGCTATCGAGTGCTCGTGACCGACCGTCGGAAAAGGTGGCGTGATGGATGATCTGATCAAGGAATTCCTGGTTGAAAGTATTGAGAATTTAGACCGGCTCGACAGCGAACTGGTCAAGCTGGAATCCGATCCGTCCTCGCAAGAGCTTCTGGGAAGCATCTTCCGGACCATCCACACGATCAAGGGCAGTTGCGGCTTCCTGGGATTCAGCAAGCTCGAAAAAGTGGCCCATGTGGGCGAAAGCCTTCTGTCCCGGCTGCGGGACGGGAAACTCAAGCTATCGCCGGAATTCACGACCGCCCTGCTGGCCATGGTGGACGCGATTCGCACCATGCTGGGAGAAATCCAATCCACTGAAGCGGATGGAACAGAAACCTACCCGGAACTGATCGAAACCTTGAATAAACTGATGAACGAGGGCGCACAGGAAGCGCCTCCCAAGGCAGCCGCCGAGACGCCCTCTCCAAAAGAACACTCGAAAAAACGGTCTGGGGAAAGTCCGAAAGAGACGAAGGAGGCGAAAGAGATTCCCACGAAGTCCGTTACGCAGGCTCCCGTTACACCCTCGGAGGAGCAAGCGCCTCCCGCTCGCCCCGCGCCGCCTGCCCCGTCCGCCGGGGCGCCCGAGGAAACGACCGCGGCGCAACAAGTCCAAGATAGTTCCCGCTCCCGGGAGGCGGCCGCGGAGACCGTTCGCGTCGATGTGCGACTGCTCGACCGGCTGATGAATCTGGTGGGAGAGCTCGTCCTGACGCGTAATCAAATCACGCAGTTTTCCGCGCGCCAGAGCGACGCCAACCTAGTCGGACCGACGCAACAGCTCAATCTGCTGACCAGCGAACTCCAAGAAGAAGTGATGAAGACGCGCATGCAGCCCATCAGCAACGTCTTCGATAAGTTCCCGCGCGTGGTCCGGGACGTGGCCACCACCCGCGGCAAGCAAGTGCTGATCGAGATGGAGGGAAAGGAAACCGAGCTCGACAGAAGCCTGCTCGAGGCCATCAAGGATCCGCTCACTCATATCGTCCGCAATTCGGTGGATCACGGAATCGAATTGCCGGACCAGCGCGTGGCTCGCGGCAAGCGCCCGGAGGGCCACTTGAAATTGCGCGCCTGCCACGAGGGCGGGCAAGTCCTGGTTGAAATCACGGACGACGGCGCGGGAATCGACACGAACCGCGTGAAGAACAAGGCCATCGAGCGGGGCGTTATTACCGCGCAACAGGCCGCGCGGATGAGCGAGGGCGAACTTCTCAACCTCGTTTTTCTGCCGGGTTTTTCCACCGCGGAAAAGGTGACCAATCTCTCCGGCCGTGGCGTGGGCATGGACGTGGTGAAGACCAATATCGACCGCGTGAACGGCACGGTGGACTTGCAGACGAATCTGGGAATCGGCACGACCATCAAACTCAAAATACCGCTGACGCTGGCCATCGTGCGCGCGGTGATCGTGCAGAGCAACGGAAAGCGCTTCGCCATCCCCCAGGTCAACATTCAAGAGCTGGTGCGGCTGGACGCGGATCGCGTGAAAAAGGAAATCGAGGCCGTGCACGGCGTTCCGGTGTATCGCATGCGGGGACGGCTGCTGCCGTTGGTTTACCTCAGCGAAGAACTGAAGCTGGCGAAACGGACTGGGAGCCAGGCCGGCGAGGAAGACGCTACCAATATCGTGGTGCTTCAGGCGAACGACCATCCCTTTGGGCTGGTGGTGAATGAAATCAACGACTCGGAAGAAATCGTCGTCAAGCCGCTGAGCAAACAATTGCGGGGATTAAAGGTATTCGCGGGCGCCACGATCATGGGCGACGGAAGAGTGGCGCTGATTCTCGACGTGGTGGGCCTGGCGCAAAACGCCAGCCTGCTCTCGGAAGGCCGCGACCGGGTCCTGGCGAATGAAAACGCCGAAGAGTTGGCCAACCAAGAGAGGGATCGAATCGAAAAACAAACGTTCCTGCTGTTCGCGGGTCCGGACGACGCGCGCATGGCCATGCCCCTCAGCGCTGTGGCGCGCCTGGAGGAGTTCCCCGCCGCGAATGTGGAAAAATCAGGCGGCGAGTGGGTGATCCAATACCGCGGAAAGATCCTGCCGCTCTTGCGACTGGATGTTGTTTTGGAAGAGAGAAGAACGCGGCAGCGGCATCCCAAGGGCCCGGTCGCGCCCGATCCTCTGCAAGTGCTGGTTTGCAATGATGAGGGACGGACCATCGGAATCGTCGTCGATCGAATCCTGGACATCGTCGAGGACCGCGCCGAAGTGAAATTGCCGGCGGTGCGGGAAGGCATTATCTGCTCGGTAGTGATCAACGACCGGGTGACGGAACTCATCGATATTCCCGCCTTGCAGAAAATCGCTGAAGCCAATCGCACTCTCTCCATCCAACCCGCGGAGGTCATCGACTGATTCATGGCGCAAAATCAACAGTTTTCCACGTTTTTTCTCGACAAGTTCATGTTCGGAGTGGAGCTGGAAAAAGTTCAGGAAGTGATCCGCTACCTGGAAATCACGGAGATCCCCCTGGCCCCGCGTGTGGTGAGCGGGCTCATGAATCTCCGCGGGCAAATTATCACCGGCATTGATTTGCGGCGGCGCCTGGAGTTGCCGGACCGTCCCGAGGAAATGCACGCGATGAATGTGGTGATCCGCAGCGCGGATGGGGCGGTGAGCCTGCTGGTCGACGAAATCGGGGACGTCGTGGAAGTGAACGAGGATTCTTTCGAGCGCCCTCCGGAAACTCTGCAAGGCAAGGTGCGCGAAGTTATCCTCGGCGTTCACAAGCTCGACAAGCAATTGATGCACGTCTTGAACACGGAAAAAATATGCGAAACGGCGGAGACCGTGGCGGCGGGCGTCACGCCGTAAGCGCCAGATGGTGTTGCCCTGCTGAAGCTCCCTTCCAGGATTCCCGCTGCGAGGAATTTGCAGCGAAAGGAAATGTATTCCCTCCCGCAGGATACAACCCTGGCCGTTGAAGGCGTTTGTTGAGAAATATCGATAGGAGACAGCGATTATGAAGCTGACGATTGGAAAGAAACTGGGGCTGGCGTTCGGAGGGATTCTTCTTTTGATGCTGGTCATCGCTGCCGTCACGAGCTTCGGAGCGAGCCAGATCGCGAAATCCGAGGAGGTCTTGACGCTTTTAAGGGTTCCCACGGTGGCATCGCTCAAGGATTTGCAACGGGATCTAAATCAAACCCAGAGCAAAGGCCGCCAGGTCGTTCTCGCCGGCACTCAGCAAACGAGGAGAGACGATGCCCAAAAACAATTCGAATCGACATGGAATGACATCGCTAAAGATGTCGCTACCCTCACGGACCTGGCTCCCAAGTGGTCCCTTCAAGAAAACCGTAATCGGTTCAACAAAGTGAAGGAACAGCTTCCCGCCTTACGGCAGGCCCAGGAAGGAGCGATGCATTCGGCGACCAGTAGCGACAAGGATGCGGTAGTCCGGAGCGGCAACGAATTTGCCGACAAGGCGACCACTATTAATGAAGCCATTAAAAAACCACTGGGAGATTTGGCGGAATCGAACCTGCAATTCCTCAAGAAAGAAACCGACGATATGTCCTCGGCAGGCAGCACCATGGTTTGGACCATGTGGGGGACGGTGCTGGTGGCGATTGTGTTCGGTAGCTTCGTGGCAGTTTTCCTAAGCCGCAAGATTTCGAACGCCGCGGCGGCTGCGTTGGGCCAGGCCGAGGCCATTGCCGCGGGCGACCTGACTCGAGAAGAACTGGAGGCGGTTAGCGACGACGAACTCGGCGACTTGACGGCCGCGATGAACAAGATGCAGGACAGTTTGAAGAAAATGATCATTGCCGTGGCCGAGAACGCACAGCACGTGGCCAATGCCAGCGAAGAGTTCTCCGCCGTCAGCCAGCAGATCACCACCAACTCCGAGGAAACCTCCGCGCAGGCCAACGTCGTCTCGAGCGCCACCGAACAGGTTAATCGCAATCTGCAAACCGTGGCCACCGGGGCCGAAGAAATGAGTTCCACCATTGCTGATATCGCCAAGCATGCCACCGAGTCCGCGCGCATCTCCGGCGAGGCCGTCAAAACCGCGGAGGCCACCAATGTGACCATCTCCAAACTGGGCGCCTCCAGCGCCGAAATCGGCCAGGTCATCAAGGTCATTACCTCCATCGCCCAGCAGACCAATCTGCTGGCCCTCAACGCGACCATTGAGGCCGCGCGCGCCGGAGAAGCGGGCAAGGGCTTCGCCGTCGTCGCCAACGAAGTGAAGGAACTGGCCAAGCAGACGGCCAAGGCCACCGAAGACATCAGCCAGAAGATCGCGGCCATCCAGACCGATACGAAGGGAGCGGTCGACGCCATTGCCACCATCGGCGCCATCATCAACCAGCTCAATGAAATTTCCGCCACCATCGCCACGGCGGTCGAGGAGCAAAGCGCGACGACGAACGAAATGTCACGAAACGTGACCGAAGCGGCCAAAGGCTCGACCGAGATCACTCAGAACATCGCGGGCGTATCGCAGGCGGCGCAGGGCACCTCTTCGAGCGCGCATGAATCGCTGAAGGCGGCGGAGCAGCTCGCGCAGATGTCCACGGAATTGCGCGGCCTCATCGAACAATTCCGGGTCAGCGGCGACGGCGCCAGCAATGGCCGCAGCAGGCAGCGCGCGGCTTAAGGATCAGGGCATCTGAAAGCGTTCGAATTGTCCCGCAGCGTGAGGATCCGCCTACCTGCCATCCAAAATCATGGCGAAGAACCGAAGCTGCGAGCCGCAAACTATGGACGTGAACCTTCCCTCCGCAAGCAAACAGGGGCGCGTTCCTGCCGCGAACGATCTCCGGGAAGGAAATTCCGAGCAGACATAGCCCATGCCGCAAATTCAAATCATGATCGTGGACGATTCCGTGGTGGTGAGGAAAGTGCTCATCAATGTGCTTTCCAGCGACCCGGACCTGGCCATCGCCGGCTGGGCCAGCAATGGCCGCCTGGCACTCGCCAAGCTGCAGACGTTGCGGCCGGATATCATTCTGCTGGATATCGAAATGCCGGAAATGAATGGCCTGGAAACCATTCCCGGTATTCGAAAAGTCCTCCCTCGCACGCCTATAGTCATGTTCAGCACGCTCACGGAACGCGGGGCGGAAGCGACCCTG
>Ga0335078_10003830_pt1 | contig 22377 bp, 15 predicted proteins | sample Lox_Sample_32_FD_206711 | JGI IMG/M metagenome (GOLD analysis project Ga0335078, IMG submission 206711) | Soil microbial communities from Loxahatchee National Wildlife Refuge, Florida, United States - Lox_Sample_3.2 | ecosystem: Environmental > Terrestrial > Soil > Wetlands | place: USA... | reverse complement strand
GTCCCTCGGACCGCCGTCGGATCGAGGCGTTTCTGGCCGACGTCGAGGCGGAACTGCCGGTCGCCGCCTGAGAACGCCGAAATCAAGGGCGGCGGGCCTTTCCTGGGACCCGCCGCCCTTTTCTCCGGCGCGGTGTGTCTCGCAAGCGCCGGAGCGTCCTCCGATCCCCCGTCGTCCGAGGGACAAGCGCTAGAGCGAGGCGAGATAATTCATGGGGTCGACAGGCGTCTTGCCCTTGCGCAGCTCGAAGTGGAGCTGCGGGGTCGGCACGTCGCCGGTCTGTCCGGACTTGGCGATCGTCTGCCCACGTGTGACTTGGTCGCCCGCCTTCACATTGATCTCGCCATTGTGGGCATAGGCCGAGACGAAGCCGTTCGGGTGCTTGATCAGCACGAGATTGCCGTAACCCTTCAAGCCGTTGCCGGCATAGGCGACGACTCCGGCCTCGGCCGCCTTGACCTGCGTGCCCTCGGGGAGCGCGATGTTGATTCCATCATTGCCGCCCGAGGTGAAGGTCTGGATGACCCTTCCGCGCGCCGGCCAGCGGAATTCCGGATGCGCGCCGGACCCGACCTTCTCTGAAGGCTCCTCGTCGTTTTGCTGCGCCTGCGCGATCTGGGCTTTGGGCGCGGCCGCGACGGGCGGCGGAGCGGCGGCCGGCGCCGGGGACGCCGCCGCGACGGCGGCGGGCGCGGCGGGCGCCGCTTTGGCGGCGTGCGCCGGCGCCGCCTTCTGCGCGACGGCTTGCGGCTTCGCTACGGCGAGGGCGGATTTCGCTTGCGCAACCGCGGGCTTCGCTTGCGCAACGGCGGGCTTCGCTTGCGCAACGGCCGGCTTCGCTTGCGCAGCGGCGGGTTTCGCCGCGGCCACTGCGGCCGACTGAGCCGGCTTCGCCGCAGGAGCTCCCTTCGCCGGAGCGGCGGCGACTTTCGCGGGCGCCGGGGCGGGCTTAGAGGCTTCGGCGACCTGATGCGGCGCGGCGGGGGCCGGCTTCGGCGCGGTGGCGACCCTGCCACGATAAACCGGGATCACGAGACGGGTTCCCGGGGCCACCTCTGAGGCGTTGGAGAAACCGTTGACCCGCACGAGAACTTCGGGCGGGACGCCGTAGCGATTGGCGACGGTCTCGGGCGTTTCTCCCTCCGCGAGCGTGACGGGGGTGCCCCCCTGCGCCGACCAATGATCGTAGCCTCCCGACGCGGCCGCGCTGGGCGCCGCGAGCGGCTGTGACTGGACGGGGGCGGGAGAAGCGCCCGGGATCGAGCCCGTGCTGACGTTGTCGATCGGACGGCCGGCGCGCGCAACCTTCGTCGTTCCGCCGAAGGGATCGCTGAAGGGGTCGGACGCGAAGCGGCTGGCGTCCGAGCAGCCGGAAATCGTCGCCGCCGCCCCGGCCGCCAGGGCGAGACGCAGCGCAACCCGAGAGAGAGATAAGTGACGCATTGTAGCCATGACGCGACCCACCCGAACGCAAACCCTATGGTTCTCGTTTACGCTTCCCCGGTTAAGGGACGGTTTAAGGTGACAGCCGCGCAACGCGAATTGCTAAAATTCTTGGCTTTGCGGGGAATGCGGCTCCGTTGTGATCGCGAGGATTGTGCGGAATTTACAGCCGCGCGGCCAGCCCGCTCGCCGCGAGCGGCAGCCGGCAGGGGCCGAGATCGGTTTCCTTATAACCTTCTCCCTCCGCCGTCCGCTCGACGCGGATGCTGCGGGTCTTGCCCGGCGCCGTCCGGCCAAAAAGCAGGACGCCGCCCGGCGCGAGCCGCTCGACGAGCCGCTCGGGCGTCTCGCGCAGCGCGACATGCAGGATGATCCGGTCGAAGGCGCCGAGATGGTCCGGCGGCGCGAGGCCGTCTGCGTGCAGCACGCGCGCGTTGGCGACGCCGGCGCTCTCGAGCCGCGCCGAAGCCTCGGCCGCGAGCGAAGCGAAGCGCTCGAGCGAGACGACTTCGCGCGCGAGCTGCGCCAGCACGGCGGCGGCGTAGCCGGAGCCTGAGCCGACCTCCAACACGCGATGCTGGGGCGCGACGCGGAGCGCCTCGATGCGCCGGCCGAGATCGGCGGCCGAGGGCATGGACTGGCCGCAGTCGATCGGCAGCGACATGTCGCGATCGGCGAGATCGCGAAAGCGATGAGGCGCGAAGACTCCGCGGGGCGCCCGTTCGATCGCCCGCATGATCGCGACGTCGCGCACGCCGGCGCGCCGCAATTGCAGAAGAAGGGCGGCGCGCCGCTCGACCTCCGCCGCGCCCGCAAGCTCCGCGCTCATCGCGGGGCCTCGAAGGCGGAGGCGAGCGTCGTCACCGTCGGATGATCGGTCAGATCGAGCTTCAGCGGCGTGATGGAAATCAGCTTTTGCTCCAGCGCCTCGAGGTCGGTCCCCGCTCCCGGCGTGAAATCGCTGCGGCGGAAGGCGATCCAGTGATAGGGATTGCCGCGGCCGTCCAGGCGGTCCTCGATATACATCAGATCGGGGCTTCTGCGGCCCTGCAGGGTGATCGCGACGCCCTTGACCTCCGCGGCGAGACAGGGCGGGAAATTCACGTTCATCAGGACGTTGTGCGGGACGCCCGCCGCCATGAGCCGGCGCAGCACGCCGCTCGCATGCGTCTTTGCGCAATCCCAGGGAATGTCGTCGCGGCTGGCGAAGAAATTATAGGCCTGCGACAGCGCGATCGAAGGAATGCCGAGCAGCGCGCCCTCCATCGCCGCGGCTATCGTGCCGGAATAAGTCACGTCCTCGGCGACGTTCTGGCCCTTGTTTATTCCCGAGAGCACGAGATCGGGCGGCCTGTCCATGAGCTTCCTCACCGCGAGGATCACGCAATCGGTCGGCGTGCCCCTCACCGCGAAATGACGCGGCGAGATCTCCCGGACCCGCAGAGGATCGGTCAGCGACAGCGAATGGGCGACGCCGGACTGATCGGACTCCGGAGCGACGATGAAGACGTCGTCGGAGAACTCGCGCGCGATCTTTTCGAGCAGCGCCAGGCCCGGCGAATGCACGCCGTCGTCATTGCTGAGAAGAATGCGCATCGGCGTCCCGGACCCTTTTGTCTCACCCATGATTCTTTCTATAGCGTTTCACGGCCCAGGCGGAGGCCGTCTTGGCGGGGAGAGCCCTCAAAAACGGCGATCGAGACGGAATTTCCGCCGGGAGCGGGGAGGGCACGACGCCAGCCGGGTCGGAGATCGTGGCCGCTACGAGGAGCGCCCTGCCTCGTCCGCACGCGACACTTCTTCCAAAGGCGCTCGTCTCGTCCGCCAACGGACTTTGACAGCGACCCCTCCTCGACCGCGACGCATCCCAGGCGTCGCCAGCGCGGCTTCTCCCCGCTTTCAGTCGAGGGCGCCACGATCTCGTACCGGACGCTAGACGGAAACGCCAGCCGACGGCTTCCGCGTCTGGAGATAATCCTCGACCCGTTGGCACAAGTCGAGAAGATCGACAACGCCCGGATCGTGCGGCGGCCAATCCTCGCTCTTGCCCGCCGGGTCACGCAGACCCGTCATCATCTTGATCGCATGTTCTCCAAGAGCGCGATAGCTCTCGAACTGCGATTCGGTGAACCACTGATTGAGCGTGACGTCGTGCGGAAACTTCGCGTTCGCGGCCGCGTAAGCTTTCACGTCCGCGGGCGCATCCTCATACAACCCCGGCTTGATATAAATAAGCTTACCCTCTTTCGCGTCCTTGTCGGGATATCGAATCTTCCCGATCGCGCAATAGATGCCCTGCCTTGGCGAGCCCAGGTCGCGGGCGCGCACGTCGATCCGTTCGAAATCGATTTCGACTCCAAGATCGATGTAGATTTTCCGGATCGCGTTGCCGAGGTCCTCGAGCGTGCAGGTCGGGTCCGCGCCGGCGTCGGAAAGGACGACGACGTGGCAGCGGCGCCGGACCATCTCGTAGAGGCCCAAATTCTCGAAATGGCCTCCGTCCGAGAGATAGACGAAGGGCTCCCTGTCCGTCGTGAAACCCAGAGCCTCCTGCCAAAAGCGAGAGGAGCTCCGGTCCGGACCAATCTTCTTCCAAGCCTCGTCTTGGGAGGGGTTGCCGAACCAGCCGCCCAAGCGGGCGTTGAAGATCGTGAGAACGAAGCTCGTCACCGTGGACGAATGATAGCCCCAGTTCGGGCTGACGGCCGCCCCCGATAGCGACATGGCGGTGCCGAGCGATATCTTGTCGCAATAAAGCTCCGACGAGCGGTATCCGACGAGATGGCCGCCGGTGTGCAGCGGCGTGCAAATGAAGGGCGCCGCCTTTCGCTCCTGCCAGGCGTTGTTGGCGGTTCCCGTCAGATTGAGCGTGATGTTGACGACGTGAAACAGCCTTGCGTCGCCTTTGTGCGGCAGCTCGGACATGCTGAGATTGTCGCTGGCCGCAAAGCCGTCGAACTTATTGCGATCCTTGGCGTCCGCGTTGGAGGCGCCGAGGAAGGCCCGCACGAGCCGATTGCGGTACATCGCGTTCAAGGAGAAATAATTGACGTTGACGAAATAGGAGGCCAGGATGCTGAAACCGAGTAGCGCTAGGCCGGCGATGACGCTCCATTCGAAGTTCTGCAGGGCCGCGGCAAGGTCGACAGGCTTGCCGGGCTCGAGATTCAGGCCATGAACGATCGCTCCCAGCAGCAGCGCCGACCCATGCGCAATGGCGATGGCGAGGCAAGTCAGGAAAACGACCGAGGCGAGGGTGATCACCCTGGCGAAGGGAAGCTTGACCCCTTTCAGCGCGTCCTTGAGCGCAGGCGAGATGGGGCTGGCCCCGAGAAGGCTCAAGAGGCCGGTCCCCGTTCCCGTCGCCGCCAAAATGACTTGGCCTCGAACGCTTTCGAAAATGTCCCAGCCGAAAATCACAAGCCAGGAAGCCAAGACCCAAACGAGCGCCGCGGCCCCGTAAAATCCGCCGGCGCGCGCCCACCACTCCCTGTAACGGTCCCCATCCATCGGGTTCAATTCGTTACCCGAGGCTTCGGTGCTGCTCTTCACGTGATAAAGCCGGCTCGTCAGCGCGGCCAGCAGCACCTGCCCCAGAAGAAACGACATGAGATACCAGGGCACACCCAACACGGCGTCATACTTTGCCGTCTTTTCTAGATGTTCCGCCGGCAGCAGGTGACGAAGCCAAAGTCCCGACCAGATCAACACGCCAATGAAAGCGCCGGAAAAAAACTGGGCGATGAATTCCCATTTTCCCTTGCTGAGGACTTGAGCGGGAGTGAGCGCGCGGTCCGCCCTGCGCTCCGGATGACGGATCCACATCACCCACCACCAGAGAGTCGCTATGAGGAAGGAGGAAGAAAATACCCCCGCGCCGAAAGCGACCCATTCGTGGAGCCTTACCTCATCCGGCGCCCCTCCATCCGCAGACCAGTAGACGCTCTGCATGACGAGGAAAACGGCGCCCACGACCAGAGGCGTCATGACCCATTTGACGAAACCCGATTGGCTGAAAGACTCTTCAGGCGGCTTGAAGCGATTCGTGATCGATTTGACGAGAGCGAAAATGACACAAGCGACGCCGATCGTGTCCACCCAATAGTGCGCGCTCCAGAAGTGGGCGTCAGCGAAGGCCGCGCGAAAATCGAGGCCCCATAAACCCTTTCCGAGATTCAAGAGGAAAGTGTCGCGCGTCGCCTCCGACGTCGCCCAGCTCACGAAAAGCCATTCAACCGCGCGCGGAAGGAAAAGAACGGCGGCGATGAAGGGCGCGAAGACCACCCAGTTCAACAGGATGTTTCGAATGACGATGGCGGCCGCTGCCCAGGTGTCGGGCGAGCCGACGCCGACCTTCGGCGTGATGAAATCCTGATTTTTCCTCAGTTCAACAAGTGGACGCGGCTCATCTCCGACCCGCCGCCCTTCGCGCCCTTCGATCTGACCGAGCTCATCGGCGATTTGACCGAGCGACTTCCCTTCCTTCTCGGCGCGCGCCGCCCAGGCGGATAGCCATCCGCCGATGTAGCCGCCGCCGGAGACGGTGGAGAGATAGTCGAATTGCGAGAGCAATCTCAGGCGCGCGAGCGCCTGAAGCACCCCCAAGGCGAATGCGGCGCTCCGAACGCCGCCGCCGGACAAGCAGAGCGCCGTTTGTCCCGGATCTTTGTCGTCCTTCCTGAACTTATGAACGGCTTCATAATAGGCCGCGAGCGCGATGCGTTCCGCTTTATGATCCTCCGCCGTCGCGTCCTTCGGCGTCGGGCGGGGCTGCGGCGCGCGATGTCTGTCGAGATAGTCGTTCAACTCTTTTTCGTTGGGGTACAACGCCTTGAACTCGTCGATCAAAACGTCGCTGGTCCACAAATACCGCTGCAAACGCAGCTGCTCTGGATCGGCCGGCGCCGGCTGACGAACGCGAAATCCCAGCATGGTCAATCTCTCGCAATGTTATCTCCGAAGCCTCAGGGCATCGGCGGCTTTCTTCAGATTACGCTTTATTAAGAGAATGCGTCGCCCCGCCCCTTGGGGCAAGGCCATTCTTCGCGCAACGGCGCCGCCGCAATAGCGACGGCTGTGCTTTAACCATCGCGTCGAGACCGATGACCTCAGCGCGTGATGCGCTCCGTTCCGCCCATGTAGGGACGCAGCGCCTTGGGCACGGTGATCGAGCCGTCGGCTTCCTGGTAGTTCTCCAGCACCGCGACGAGCGCGCGGCCGACCGCGACGCCGGAGCCGTTGAGCGTATGCACGAAGCCTAACCCTTCGCCCGAGCGATAGCGCGCGTTCATGCGCCGCGCCTGGAAGTCGCCGCAGACCGAGCAGGAGGAAATCTCGCGATATTTTCCCTGCCCTGGCAGCCAGACCTCGAGATCGTAAGTTTTCTGCGAGGCGAAGCCCATGTCGCCCGTGCAGAGCACGATCTTGCGATAGGGAAGCTCGAGAAGCTGCAGCACTTTTTCGGCGCAGCCGGTCATCCGCTCATGCTCTTCGAGCGATTGCTGCGGCGTCGTGATCGAGACGAGCTCGACCTTGTAGAATTGATGCTGGCGGATCATGCCGCGCGTGTCGCGCCCAGCGGCGCCGGCCTCCGCGCGAAAGCAGTATGTGCCGGCGGTGTAACGCAGCGGCAATTGCGCTTCGTCGAGGATGAGCCCGCCGGCGAGATTCGTCAGCGGCACTTCGGCGGTCGGGATGAGCCAATATCGCCGTCCGAGGCCGATAGCCTCGGTTCCATCGATAAATTCGCGGAGGACTAAGCTACCTTGCTCATGATCAGCAGCGTAACTTTCTTCTTCTTCTTTCGAAATTGAAGCAATTCGCTTCGCAAGTTCTCCCAATTTGCCTGGGTTCAGATTCTTTATCATCCAGCGCTCTTCAGCAGGGATGGCATCCAGAAGTGCGTCCGCATCGTTCGGAGAAAGTTCTGAACTCGCAAGAAACTGGTCATTCCGAAACTTCGGCAATTGCGCCGTGCCGAACATCGCGGAATCGCGCACGAGCAGCGGCGGCGCCACCTCCGTGTAGCCGTGCTCGTCGGTGTGCAGATCGAGCATGAATTGCGCGAGCGCGCGCTCGAGCCGCGCGAGCTTCCCCTTGTTTACGACGAAGCGCGCGCCCGAAAGCTTTGTCGCCGCCTCGAAATCCATGAGGCCCAAGCCTTCGCCGAGCTCGAAATGCTCTTTGGGCGTGAAGTCGAATTTTCTCGGCTCGCCCCAGCGCAGAACCTCTTTATTGTCGTTCTCGTCCTTGCCGTCGGGAACGCTCTCCAAGGGCGTGTTGGGAAGCTCGGCGAGCGCCTCCTCGAGCGTCTTGATCGCCTCGCGCTCGACGGCTTCTAGCTGTGGCCAATCCTCCTTGATCTTCGCGACCTCGGCTTTGAGCGCTTCGGCTTTGGCCTGATCCTTTTCTTTCAGCGCGACGCCGATCTCCTTTGACGCGGCGTTGCGGCGCTCCTGCGCGCGCTGCAGCGTCGAGATCGCCGTCTTGCGCGCGTCGTCGAGGGCGAGGAGCTTGTCGGCGATGGGCTCGAGGCCGCGCCGCGCCCGCGCCGCATCGAAGCGCTTGGGGTTGTCGCGAATGAGCTTGATGTCGTGCATGAAGGAGCCGCCCCAGAAGATGGATGCCGCCTTGTCTCGCAAGGCCCCGGAAGCGTCAAGGAGCGGCGGCGCCCCCTCCCCAGCTCTCCCCCCGCTTCGCGGGAGAGGGAGTCAGATCACGCCCGTTGGTAACCCTTCTCCGGCCATAACCCGTCGAATGACGGGCGTCTTATGACGCCCTATGGCGGGGGAGGGTTGGGAAGGGGGCCTCCCTACCCCGCCTTCGGCAGTTGCGGCTGAAGCTGCGACGGGACGTCGCCTTCGAGAATCGCGAAGAGCAGGTGATCGCGCCACTGGCCGTTGATGCTCAGATAAGAGCGCGCATAGCCTTCCTGCTGGAAGCCGACGCGCTGCAACAAACGCTTTGAGGGCTCGTTCGTCGGCAGACAGGCCGCCTCGATGCGGTGCAGGCCCTGAAATTCGAAGGCGTAGGCGATCGTCGCGCGCACGGCGCGGGTCATGATCCCCTGCCCCGCGTAAGGCTGGCCCATCCAATAGCCGAGCGTGGCCGCCTGCGAGACGCCGCGCCGCACATGGCCGAGCGACAATCCGCCCAGCAGCGCGTCGTCGTCCTCGCGGAAGATGAAATAGCTGTAAGCCTCGTCGCGCGCGGCCTCCTCCGCGTGGCGCTTGACGCGGAAACGGAAGGCCATGCGCGTCAGATCGTCATGCGGCCACACGGGCTCCCAGGGGGTCAGGAAGGCGCGGCTCCTTTCGCGCAGCGCCGCCCATTCGCCGTAGTCGCGCATCTGGCATGCGCGCAGATAAATCCCCTCGCCTCGAATCGTGACCTCGCGCCGGGGAAAGCTCACGCCAAAAAGCGCCATGGTCACGCTCCCGCGGCGACGCGGGCCGCCCGCGCATGATCCAGAATGAAACGCTTCACGGCCTCGGCATCCTTCTTCATTCGCGCAAGCTTCTCCCTTCCTTGCAGAACCGGGGCGAGCCGCGGGGGCGGCTCGACGCGCAGGCCGATCGCGCGCTCGATCGCCTCGGGAAATTTCGCCGGATGGGCGGTCGAAAGCGCGATCACCGGCGTCGCGGGGTCTTTCTCGAGCCGCGCCCGCGCCGCGCGGACGCCCGTCGCCGTATGCGGATCGATCACATAGCCGCTTTCGCGCCAGGTGCGGGCGATCTCGGCCCGGGTCTCGGCTTCGTTGACGGCCAAAGCGTCGAAATTCTCGCGAACCCTTTTGAGGGCCGCCGGCGGGATCTCAAAAGCCCCTTCGCGCTCCAAAGACTCGAAGGCGCTGCGAACGCTCTCCGGGTCGCGGCCGACCGCGTCGAAGAGAAGCCGCTCGAAATTGGAGGAGAGCTGGATGTCCATCGACGGCGATTGCGTCGGCCTCACGTCGCGCGGCTCGTAGCGTCCTGTCGCGAGCGCGCGCGCCAGGATGTCGTTTTCGTTCGTCGCGACGATCAGCCGCTCGATCGGAAGCCCCATGCGCTTCGCGACATAGCCCGCGAGCACATCGCCGAAATTGCCCGTCGGCACGGCGAAGGAGACTTTGCGATAAGGCGCGCCGAGCGCCACGGCGCTCGTGAAGTAATAGACCATTTGCGCGACGACGCGCGCCCAATTGATCGAATTGACCCCGGCGAGCCCGACGCCCGAACGAAAGGCCTCGTCGCGAAAGAGGCCCTTGAGAAGCGTCTGCGCATCGTCGAAGGAGCCGTCCAGCGCGATCGCATGGACATTTTCGTCGGCGACGGTCGTCATCTGACGGCGCTGCACGTCGGAGACGCGGCCGTCGGGATAAAGGATGAAGACGTCGACATTGGCGCGCCCGCGAAAGGCTTCGATCGCCGCAGCGCCCGTGTCGCCCGAAGTCGCGCCGACGATCGTCGCGCGCAGGCCCCGCTTTTCCAGTAGGGCGTCCATGAGCCGCCCCAGGAGCTGCATCGCCAGATCCTTGAAGGCCAGCGTCGGCCCGTGGAAGAGCTCGAGGACGAAAAGATTGTCGGCGATTTGCGTGAGCGGCGCCACGGCCGCATGCGAGAAGGTCGCGTAGGCGCCGCTTGCCGCCTGCCGCAGCAGGGCCGCCGGCAGGCCCTCGGCGAAGGGCTGGATCAGGATTTCCGCCGTCTCCGCGTAAGGGCGGCCGGCGAAGGCCGCGATCTCTTTTGGGCCAACGGTTGGGTAGCGGCGCGGGACGTAGAGGCCGCCATCGGCCGCCAGCCCCGTCAGCACCACTTCGTCGAAGGGAAGCTCGGGCGCGCGCCCTCGCGTGGAAAGATAGTCCAAGGCTCAACTTCCGTTGCGTGACGGCGAGGACTCGAAGCAGCCGTGAATCTTAGCACGGAGCCCGCCGCAAAGCGAAGAGCGCGACTCGCAAATCCTCATCGTGAGGAGACTCCGCAGGAGCCCCAAATCCTGCGTGATTGCGCCTTTGGCTTTGGGCATCCTTCGAGACGCGCGTCATGGCGCTCCTCAGGATGAGGGGCTCAACCGGCAGGGTGACGGGAGGCCACCCCGAGCTTCACGATCGTGACGGCGTAGATGAGCGCCATGAAGAGGCCCACGCCCACGGCGATCGCCAGATTGCGCTTGCGCCTCGCGGCGTCGCGCGGGTCCTCGGGCTTATTCGCGCTCACAGAACCCCCGCGATGCACAAAAGCCTTTCGATCACGAGGGTCGAGAACAAAAGGAAGAGATAGACGATCGAAAAGCCGAAAAGCCTCCAGGCGGCCTTGCCGGCTGCGGCGCCCGCGCGCAGCGCGTAGACGCGCCCGGAGAACCAAAGGAAGGCCGCGCCCAGAGCCACCGCCGCCGCGCCATAAAAGGCTGAGGCGAAGCCCAGGAGATATGGCGCGAGCCCCAGCGGGACCAGCGCCAGCGTGTAGAGCAGGATCTCGAGCCGTGTGCGGTCGGGACCAGCGACGACGGGCAGCATGGGCACGCCCGCGCGGGTGTAATCCTCGTTCTTGACGAGCGCCAGCGCCCAGAAATGCGGCGGCGTCCAGATGAAGACGATCGCAAAGAGCACGAGGCTCGCGAGGCCGACCTCGCCGGTCGCGGCGGCATAGGCCACGATCGGCGGCAGCGCGCCGGCCGCGCCGCCGATCACGATGTTCAGCGGCGTCGCGCGCTTGAGCCACATCGTGTAGATCACGACGTAGAAGAAGATCGTGAAGGCGAGAAGCGCCGCGGCGAGCCAATTGGCGACGAGGCCGAGCGTGACGACCGAGACGCCGGCGAGCACGAGGCCGAAGGCGAGCGCCTCATCGGGGCCGAGGCGTCCCGCGGGAATCGGCCGGCCGCGGGTGCGCGCCATGATCCGATCGATGTCCGCCTCATACCACATGTTGAGCGCCCCCGAGGCGCCGCCGCCGATGGCGATGGCGATGAGCGAGGCCAGACCGATGACGGGATGGGGCGGCGTCGGCGCAAGAAGCAGGCCGGCGAGCGCCGTGAAGACGACGAGCGACATCACGCGCGGCTTCATCAGCGCGAAATAGTCGGCGGGAGAGGCCGAAAAGGGTTGATCGAGGCCCCGCCCGAGATCTGTGGCGAAAGTCGTGTCGCTCATCTGGTCCGATCCATCGGCGCGCCCGGCGCGCCCGCTTCGCGCGTTGAAGCTAGAGCGAATTTCTGCAAAAGTTGACAGACTTTTGCGATCAGAATTCGCTCCAGCATATTGGTCTGGCGCGGTTTCTTGTCGCTCGAACGATTTCGTTCGGGGGACAAGCGCGCTAGGGCCTCCTGTCGCTGGCCGTGACGCGTTCAGGCGTCGGGATTCGTCGCCGCGGGGCCGATCTCGCCGCTTTTCAACCACAATGCGAGGCGCGGCGCAATTGTTGCGTCGCACTAAATTGTCGCAGGGTCAAAGGGAGGCGGAGGCGCAGCCATGGATGGCGCCCCCCCCACCGCCTTCTACTCGATCTCGAGCGACTTCATCTTGCGGTGCAGAGCCGAGCGCTCCATTCCGATGAATTCGGCCGTTCGGGAGATGTTGCCGGAGAATCGGTTGAGCTGCGCGACCAGATATTCGCGCTCGAAAACTTCCCGCGCCTCGCGCAGCGGCAGGCTCATCAGCTTCTCCCCGCGCACGCCGGCGGGAGTGGCCGGCACGAGCTCGCCCACGTCGGCCGGGAGCATTTCCGCGGTGATCTCCGCGCCGGGCTCGCCCGCCGTCAGGATCATGAGCCGTTCCACCGCATTGCGCAGCTGCCGGATGTTGCCGGGCCAGTCGTGCATCTGCAGCACGGCGAGCGCGTCCTCGGTCACCCTGCGGCGCTGCAGGCCCGAGGCCGCCGTCGTCTGCTCGACGAAATAGTCGACCAGCTCGCCGATGTCCTCGCGCCGCTCGGCGAGCGAAGGGACCCGCAGCATTGCGACGGCGAGACGGTGATAGAGGTCCTCGCGCAAGAGGCCGTCCTCGATGCAAAGCTGCACGTCGCGGGCGGAGGAGGTGATGATGCGCACGTCGACCTCGACGCGCGTCGAGCCGCCGACGCGCTGGAAATTCTGATCGACCAGCACGCGCAGGATCTTCGCCTGCGTCTCCTTCGGCATGTCGGTGATCTCGTCGAAAAACAACGTGCCGCCATGCGCCTCCTCGAGCGCGCCGATCCTGAAATCGCCATGCGACGCGCCTTCAAAGCCGAAGAGCTCCACCTCCATGTTTTCCGGCGTCATCGTCGCCGAGTTGATCACGATGAAAGGCGCTTCGGCGCGGGCCGACTGGGCGTGCATGACGCGAGCGGCGAGCTCCTTGCCGACGCCGGGCGAGCCCGTGATCAGCACGCGGGAATTCACGGGCGCGAGGCGCGCGACGGCGGCCTGCAGCTGATGCGCCGGCATCGACGACCCGACGATGCGATCCTGGAAGCCGGCGCGCTGACGCAGCGCCGAGACTTCGCGGCGCAGCTTGTAGGCCTCGAGCGCCCGCTCGGCGACGAGCACCAGGCGATCCGCCTTGAAGGGCTTCTCGATGAAGTCATAGGCGCCCATCTTAATGGCGCTGACCGCGGTCTCGATGTTGCCGTGGCCCGAGATCATCACGACCGGCAGCGAACGATGCAGCTTTTGGATCGCCTCGAGCACCTGCAGCCCGTCGAGCCTCGAGCCCTGCAGCCAGATGTCGAGAAAGACGAGATGCGGCCTGCGGGTCGCGATCGCCCCGAGGGCTTCGTCGGCGTTCCGGGCGGTCCGGGCGGCATGGCCCTCGTCGCTCAATATGCCGGCGACGAGCTCTCTGATGTCCTCTTCGTCGTCAACGATCAGAATGTCGTTCGCCATCACGCCCCGCCAACTTGGCTCGACAACGCCTTGGTCTTCTCCTGCCCGACCGGCGCCGCCTCGGCGGGCGGCTCGATCGGCAACAGAATGCGCACGCAGGCGCCCCTCCCGGAGGGCGCGTCGAGCAGCTCCAGCCTGCCGCCGTGATCTTCAACTATTTTGGCGACGATGGGCAAGCCTAAACCTGTGCCTTCGGCGCGCGTGGTCATATAGGGCTCGAGCAGCCGCTGCCGGTTGGTCGCCGGAAAGCCCTTGCCATTGTCGATCACGTCGAGCTGCGCCATGCCGTCCCGGCGCTTGAGCGCGATGCGCACGACGCCCTTCTCCTTGAGGTCCGAACCCTCCCGCGCGGCGATCCCCTCGATCGCGTTCTTCACGACGTTCTGCACCGCCTGGGAGAAGAGGCGCCGGTCGATCTGCGCATAAAGCCCCTCGGTGGGAAGCTCCTCGACGATGTCCACGTCGGCGTTGCCGACCCGCATCAGAAAGGCCGTCTGGCGCACGCATTCGCATAGATCGTCGCGCTCGGGACGCGCCTTGGGCATGCGCGCAAAGGTGGAGAACTCGTCGACCATCCGCTTGATGTCGTCGACCTGGCGCACGATCGTGTCGGTGCACTGGTCGAAGATCTCGCGATCCGTCTCGATGAGCTTGCCGTATTTTCGCTTGAGCCGCTCCGCAGAGAGCTGGATGGGCGTCAAGGGATTCTTGATTTCATGGGCGATGCGGCGCGCGACGTCCGCCCAGGCGGAGCTGCGCTGGGCGGTCACGAGATCGGTGATGTCGTCGAGCGTCACAACGAAATTCGTTCCGCCCGCCGCCGCTCCCGCCGAGGTCACGCGAATGTTGTAAATCCGCTCGCTCGCCCCGCGCTTGATCGTGAGCTGCCTCTGCACCGCCCGCGGAAAGATGTCGGCCGCGTCGGCGAGGGCCGGCGCGATCTCGGGCACCGCGTCCTCAACCCGCCCGAGCGCTGCGGCGTCGCCTTGGCGCAAAAGGGCCTCGGCCGAACGGTTCACGACGGTGATTCGCCCTCCCGAGTCGACGCCGATCACCGCGGCCGGCACGCCCGCGAGCACGGCCTCCGTGAAGGCGCGGCGCTCCTCGTTGATTCGGCTCGCCTCCATCAGGCGCTTCTGCTGCTGATCGAGCTCCGTCGTCATCTTGTTGAAGACCGCGCCGAGCCGGGAAAGATCGCCATGGGCGCGGTCGACCTCGACGCGCACGGCGAGATTGCCCCCGGAGACCTCGTCGGTCGCCGCGATCAGCGTGCGGATCGGCGCGACGAGCCGGTTGGCGAAATCGAGGCCGACCCAGATCGCCGAAAGGAGCAGGATCATCGTCAGCATCGCGTAGATGATCGCAAAATTGCGCTTCACCGCCGCGCCGAAGGATTCGAAGGTGTCGTAGTTTTTGATGAAGATGCCGGCCTGGCGCGGGAACTCGATCGCAAATGGATGCATCGGACGCGTGACATAGAGATAGGTGTCCGGGAAGCTCGTTAGGACGCGCAGTCCGACGAAGGTGCGATCGTCATCGATCATCCGGCATTGTAGCGCGCCCTGACGCGCATCCTTGAAGTCCTCCGGCGGCAACGCGATCACGATGGCGCTGGCGGCGCTCGGATCGCCGACGACCTGATCGAGGATATTTCCGTTAGGATGCACGAGCGCAGCGACCGAAAAGCCGAGCGTGCGCGCGCGGGTCTCGAAATACTTGTGATAGAGATTGCGGTCCGCGTCATAGATCGCGCGCGACTGGTCGAGATCCGAGGCGGTGAGCTGCGCCTCCTTCAGAAGCTCGCCGCATTGCGTCTCACGGAAGGTTTGCGCGGCCTCCGCGGTCTTGTGCACGAAGCCCTTGAGATTCGACATGAAGGCGGGAGAGAGCGCGCGCTCGAGGCTGACCGTCCCCACGACCGCGACAGCGAGCGCCGGAATGAGCGCGACGAGCGAAAAGAACGCGACCGTGCGCATGTGCAGGCCGGCCGCGGCCTCGCCTTTCCGCCACGCTCGCCAGAGCGTCAAGGACTGCCGCAGCACCATGGCGAGCAGCAGCACGATCGCCAAGCCGTCGGCAAAATAAAGCAGGATCAGCGTGTTGCTGTTGGGCTCGATGGGCCCGGAGAAGGCGATGACGAGGAAGGTCGCCGAGGCGCAAGCGAGTGCCGCCAAAACGACGATGGGACCCACCCAAGCCCAAAGCGAGCGGCGCCTTGACGGCGCCACGAGCTTGCCAGCAGATTCTCTCGGCTGAGACATCGGCGCCTATAAGCAGGGAGTTTCGCGGCGGCAATGAGGCGGAGAGGGGCCGCAGCCCCGGCTGCGCAGGGCGTTTCTGAGATTTTGACCTTGGGCGTCACCGGCCTCGATGCGCCTCAACCCAGGCGACCATGGCCCGAAGGAAGCCTTCGCCGTCAGCATACATAATGTCGTCATTCCGCTTCCCGTAGGGGGATCGGCTGAATGAGCACCTCCGTCTTCAACCGGACGTCGAAGGCGACATCGCGCTACGACTAGGCACCTCCGCGAGAGCATAGCTTTCGGGAAGGGCGGCATCTGCGACCTCGAAGACTGAGCGGGGAAGGCCATAGAGATCAAAGTAATATGCGTCGAGGCGCTCATTCATTTTGTGATCATAGTCCGGCCTCACATAAAGCGTGCGGCCTCTTGTGTATCGCGACACTTCGCCATTGCGCACGACCAGCTCGCCATCTTTGAAGACATAGGCGGCGTCACGGAACATCGCCGCCGTGTCCCGCTTATTTGGCTTGTACACCGCAATGTCGGCGACATCGCCGGGGCCAAGCGCGCCGCGATCGGTGAAGCCATAAAGCTGGCGGGGGCCGGCGCGCGTCATTGTCGCTATTTCATAAAGCGTATATTCGCGTTTGATCGAAGGAAGCGTGGTCTGTTCGAGGACTTCCGCGGGCAGGCGCGATAGCCACTGCGCGCGTTTGTCAGCGCTCATCAGCAAGGCGAACACCTCCGGATAGGCAGTGAACGGCGCGCCGTTCGGATGGTCGGTCGTGAAGAACACACGCATTGGATCGTTTGTCAGCAAAAACAATTCCAAGCCCGCCGCCCATTGCACCGTGTTGTAGTAGTCGGAAATTCGGTAGGAATACGGCACAACGCCTAGGCCGCTGCTGTCCCCATCGAAAATCGCCCCTTTCTTCGGTCGCCCGCCGGGCAGGCTGTTCAACTGTTTCATGACGTCGGTGGAGATCGTCACCGTGTCAGCGAACATAACCTGGCCGACATCCAAGGTGACATTTTTGTTCTTGTTGATTTTTTCTGCAAAACGCGCCGCTGCTGACGAAAAGCCGTTTTTTCCTTCCTTGCCATAGGCGTAAAACTGCGCGTGCGCGAGATGGAGCGGCAAGGCTTGCGAAGCGTCGATCGTCTCCAGCGCCGTTTCGACATTTCCCGCAAGACCAAGGTTGCTCATGTGCAGGTGCAAGGGATGGGCGATCCGCGTGTCCGCCACGGCGCGCTGCAGTCGCATGAGAATGTCTCGCGCCGAGATCCCATATTCCGGCACTTTGTCGTCGAGCGAGAAGGAGCGTAGGTTTTGCTTGCAGGCGCATACGCCGCCGGGATTTGCGCATTTGACGCCGATTGCGCGTGTCGAATGTAGCGTCGCGGCGACATAATCGGCGATGGCGGCGTCGCTCTCACGGTCACGGAGCGCGGAAAGGAGAAAGTCGTCGTTGCCGAGAACGGCCAAAAAACCCTTATCGATGATCGGAATGTCTGCGAATTCGAGGTGAGCGTGCAGAGCGTGATGCGGCAAAATCGCGGGCTCGATGACCGTCGTGTAGCCCATTTGCGCATATAGCCGCCCTGTCTCGAAGGTTGTCCAGCCCGCGTTCGAAAGCGGGGTCGCTGCAGGACGTCGACGATGCGCTCGGTGAGATTCGGGCAGCAACAACCGGGCGGTGTTCACGCCCCCTCCGGCGATGTGAGAGTGGATGTCGATCGCCCCGGCCATGACGATATGGCCGGAAAGGTCATACTCCGTGTCGGCCGGGCGACCATCCGAGCGCGCGACGATGCGGCCGTCTTCGAACCAGACTTCGCCCACCGCATCGACGTCGTTGACCGGATCGATCACATGCCCGCCGCGAAGACAGATCAGCATGACGGCCCTCCCGCGAAATTGACGGTCATGGTCGGCCGCAATCGTTTCGGCGCCGTACCTTGCGATGATCGGCTACATGGCCCCCTCGGCCAGAAGACGAGGAGCAACGCCCGGACCTTTGCCCGACCCCCTGAGGTTCTGGAGATTATAGATAACGGTGACAGAATTACACAGGATTACGGCGACGACTACGGTGACAGGATACGAATTGTCGATTCCGCCGGGTCCTTGGCCGTGGCCGAGCGCGCCCGTTTCGGGCCCTGACCCCGCCCCAAGCCTTCCCCCTACCGCGGCGCGCGCATGAGCCGGATGTCGAGATCGTTGATCTTCTTCCTGAGCGTGTTGCGGTTCAGCCCCAAGAGCTCGGCGGCCTTGATCTGATTGCCGCGCGTCGCGGCGAGCGCCGCGGAGATCAGCGGCACCTCGATCTCGCGGATCACGCGGTGATAGAGGCCCGGCGGCGGCAGGCCGTCGCCGAAGTCGCGAAAGAGCCGGGCGAGATGTGTCTCGACCGAGGCCGAAAGCGTCTGGCCGCTCTCCAATTCGCGGTCGGCGCCCGGCGCGCTCGCGCTCGGGGCGAAAGGCGAGGCGGGACGCGGCGCTTCGGCCGAAAGCTCGGCCTCGATCAGCGCCTCGCCGACGACCTCCTGCGGATGCAGCGCCGCCAGGCGGCGGACCAGATTTTCGAGCTCGCGGATATTGCCCGGCCAGCGATAGCGCTTCATCCGGTCGAGCGCCGCCTGCTCGATGTATTTTTGCGGCAGGCCCTCGGCGGCCGCCTGCTTGAAGAAATGATGGACGAGGTCGGGAATGTCCTCGGTGCGCTCTCTGAGCGGCGGAAGCCGTAAGGGCACGACGTTCAGGCGGAAGTAGAGGTCCTCGCGGAAGAGCCCCTGCTGGATCAGGATGCGCAGATCCTTGTTCGTCGCCGCGACGATCCGGACATTCGTCTTGATCGGCGTGCGCCCGCCGACGGTCGTATATTCGCCCTGCTGCAGCACGCGCAGAAGACGCGTTTGCGCCTCCATCGGCATGTCGCCGATTTCGTCCAGGAACAGCGTGCCGCCCTCGGCCTGCTCGAAACGCCCGGCCGAGCGCTGCGCCGCGCCGGTGAAGGCGCCCTTCTCATGGCCGAAGAGCTCGCTCTCGATGAGGTCGCGCGGGATCGCCGCCATGTTGATCGCGACGAAAGGGCCCTTCTTGCGCTTGCCGTAATCGTGCAGCGCGCGGGCGACGAGCTCCTTGCCCGTCCCCGATTCGCCGTGGATCAGCACGGTCAAATCCGTCTGCATGAGCCGCGCCAGCGAGCGGTAAATCTCCTGCATCGCCGGCGAGCGGCCGACGAGCGGCATGCCCTCGATTTCCTCGCCCGCTCCGTCGGAGTGCTTTTTCGGCTCGGCGAGCGCGCGCCCGACGATGCCGACGAGCTCCTTCAGGTCGAAGGGCTTTGGCAGATAGTCATAGGCGCCGCGCTCCGAGGCGCGGATCGCGGTCATAAAAGTGTTCTGCGCGCTCATCACGACGATGGGGAGCTCCGGTCGGAGCTTCTTGATGCGCGGCAGGAGCTCGAAGGCGTTCTCGTCGGGCATCACGACGTCGGTGACGACGAGATCGCCCTCCCCCGACTGCACCCAGCGCCAGAGCGTCGCGGCCGTCCCCGTCGTGCGCACCTCGTAGCCCGCGCGCGACAACGCCTGCGCCACGACCGTGCGGATCGCGGCGTCGTCGTCGGCGACCAGGATTTCACCCGAGGCCATCGGCTATCTCTTCAGACCGAATTATTGCGCGAAGGAATGCCGCCTATGGCGGAGCGCCGACGCAAGAATGGCGCTTCTCCGTGCATCCCCAACGTTCGAACCCTCGTCAAGAATGCGCCGCTTCATCATAAAGAATCCATGCGAGGTTTGAGCCTTGGCCATAAAGATCCCATAATCTCGGATCGGTCGCAAAGGGACGGCGCTCCATTCCTTCATGCGTCAAAAAATCGGCAGCAATCACCCATAACCGGATTGAACCGTTGTGATCTACTTGCGCCGTCATAGCGACGTGGATCAAAGACGCGCAAGGGCCTCGCGAATAGCTTTCGCGGTATCCTCAGTAATGGGCGTGAGTGGCAATCTCACCTCGGGATTAAACCAGCTGTGCAAGAGCGACAGCGCATATTTGAGCGGCGCCGGATTTGTTTCCAGGCGCAACGCCGAGGATAGTGGGCGCAATCGCTCGCTGATGAACTTCGCGCGCTCCCAGTTTCTCTCCTCCATGGCCCGCTGAAGCGCCGTCCATGCCGCCGGAACTAGATTGGCCAGGATTGAAATCGAGCCTCTCCCACCGGCCATACGGAAATCCACGCAATCGGCGTCGTCACCAGTTAGGCTAAGAAAGTCTGACCTCCACTCAATGCTTCTCGGTCGCACATGAAACGGGCCGCCCTCGGCCTCTTCGATGCCTACGATATTCGGGATTTTTGCAAGCCGCTCCAAGGTCTCGGCATGAATGTCGATGCCGGTTCGTCCGGGATCCGCTTCGAGGATAAGCGGCAGCTCCACTGAGCGGGCAATCTGACAAAAATGAGCATAAACGCCCTCCTGGTTGGGTCTATTGTAATAAGGTGCGACGAGCAGCGCTGCGTTTGCCCCAGCTTCTTCTGCGGCTCGCGTCAACTCAACGCTTTCCTGCGTGCAATTGGTTCCGGTGACGGCGATAATTGGAACGCGCTTCGCCGACGCCTCGACCGCGAGTTCGATCAATCGCACTCGCTCCGCCAGCGGAAGCGCCGTTCCCTCGCCAATCGCGCCGCCAACCACGAGGCCTTGTCGACCGCTCTCAATCTGCCAGTCGACGAAGCGAGCGAAAGCGTGCTCGTCCAGCTTGCCCTGCGCAAAAGGTGTCGGCAACGCCGTCAGAGAGACGTTCTCACAACCGAGCAACGGCGGGGTCGCTTTTCGTGGCGAGGCAAAAGGCGCCCGGCGTGGGTCCGGGCGGCCGGCGACAAAGGAAATAGCGGCAGGGACGGAAGCTAATGCTTTGAGAAGTGAGCTCGGCACGAGATCAACTCCTCAGCGCGAGAGGTTCGTTCGATACGTGAACGGCCGAAGAGTCTATTCCCAGTTCGCTGGCGGCGAATTTCAACGCAGCTTTGCGGCTAATAAAAATCCCGCCGTAACGTTTGCGGGCCTCCGCTAGGATCCAGTGACCTTGCGCATTCTGCCCGATGACAAACTGAATGTCCCGGACCGCTCGCCAAATTTCAGTCTCGTGTCCCATTCGTGGAATGGACATGATTTCGCCTGATGTTCCGCGATCCGTGATGTGGACCGCGGTCCTTATCTAGAGCGATGAGACATAAAGAAGCTATTCGGAAAAGAACGCCTGTGCATAAGAAATCTATAAATCGTGTGAGATTGAGACGCTTCCAATCCTGCCCAGTGCTTCTCAAAGCGTCCAGACCAAATGCAGCGTGGTCGCGGTTTTGGTATGGGTGTTCATCCTCCAATTTTGTCTTCCTGCGCAAAGCCCGCTTCCAGCAGGGAGAGGCGTTTGGCGGGCGTTGCAGGTCTCGAGTATCGCCGCAGCGATCGTCATCGGCGCCGGGGGGGACCGAACTGGGTTTGCGACGATCGTTAACGAATTCCGATCCAGGAAGGGCCGTCTCCAACGTGAACGGTGATGCGTTGGAACATTACGATCGAGAGCATGGACGGATTCGGCGGCTGCGACAGCGCTGAGATGGTGATCGAGATCTTGGGGGAGGTTCCGCGCGGCTTCTCGCTTCTCGCTTCTCGCTATATTGGATCGCCTCGAGTTGACGATCCAAAACGCGATGAAGCGCCGACGCTTGCTCCACGCTTAGGATTGCTCGCACTTCGACTGTCAGCATTGCCGCCTTTGTCCCACGCTAATCACGACGCGCTCTCCACTCTCTCTCCCCGTGAGGAGGTTTGCGATACGGCATCATGCGCTCGTGTGGTGCTTTTTTTTATTGTGACGATTGCTTAGCGTCATTGCAGTGCAGCGTCGATCCTTTTGCGATGCGGGATCAAACTGTCCGGATGGCTGCTTGGCAGCGCAAGGACGACGGCCCCGCATCAGGCCTAACGGGAGCGTTGCATGAGGACTCGAAAATCTCGCCCCAAACTGGCGCGAGCATCGGGCGTCGAATTCGGAGCCGCGAAGGGCAAAGAGCACCATTTTGTTAGCTTCGCGCGCCAAAAACTGCCCGAGTGGACCGTCCTAATTCGGCCCAATTGTTTTCCAAATCTTGACGGGATCGCAAGCGCAACCTTTGGAGATTGCGATGAACTTGGTCAATGTGAGCCGGCTTGTCGGAGGTGTTGTCCCCAAAGACGGCCCCGGCTCTAAGCCGACAGAAGTGGAGGGTCACGAGCGGGAAGCCGCCGCCTCGAACGATGAGGCCGCCGTTGCGCTAAATATGGTGTCGGACGCTGCCGCAGCGATCAGAGAGCTTGAAGAGCAGTCCGCGCACGCGGTTGCGCGCGCGCAAGACCTCGCTGCCTCGATCGTCGAGCAGTTGGAGGCCACGGAGGCGAGAGCCGAGCGCGCCGAAGCGGCGCAACGGGAAGGGGAAGCGGCGGTGCAGGAGTTATCCGCGGCGCTGGCGCGGACTCGCTCCGATCTCGAGATCACTCACCGACAGCTGGCGAAGAAATCTGAAGAGTTGTCCCAGACAGAACACCGTCTCCAATTGGCCGAAGCAGATGCGAGGGTGGGCCACCAGCGGGCGATCGAAGCGAACGCCAAAATCGAGCAAATCGTTGAGGCGATCCGAACTCAGCTCCCGCGGCGCGAGGATTTTTCCCCGCCGATCTAGGGTCCAGACTCATAACCAGTAGCTGACGGTCGCGGCGATGCAAACCGCAGCGAGGAAGTTGGTCGCGTTTCGGTCGTAGCGCGTCGCGATACGCCTGAAGTCCTTCAATCGGCAGAACATGC
>Ga0335078_10003828_pt1 | contig 22382 bp, 21 predicted proteins | sample Lox_Sample_32_FD_206711 | JGI IMG/M metagenome (GOLD analysis project Ga0335078, IMG submission 206711) | Soil microbial communities from Loxahatchee National Wildlife Refuge, Florida, United States - Lox_Sample_3.2 | ecosystem: Environmental > Terrestrial > Soil > Wetlands | place: USA... | reverse complement strand
AGACGCGGGACGCAGATAGGGCACACCGGAAGCTGGCGCGGGCGGGCTTGGGAGGCGGCGTGGCGCTGTTCGTTTTGATTATTGTGGGTCTGATCGTCGGGCTCACCTGGGTCGACTGGCGGGATTCGAGCAAAGGCTGGGTGCTTCCCGACTGGGCGAAAGGCATGGCGCTGGGCGGCGTCGTTGCCGTCTCGCTTGCGGCCGCTGCTTCGTTCGCTTCCGTATGGCTCCGCGACGCCGCATCACAATGGACCGGCGGCGTGGTTTCTTACGTCTTCTGGGTCGAGTTCGGCTTTCTCCTCGCCATGATGGGCATCATCGTCCTGGCTGCGCGCGTGAAGCGCGTACGGATGGCCCTTCTGATCGCCTGCGTCCTCGCAGGCGGTTTTTGGCTGGCAACGGTCCTGTAAGCCGGGCCTTCTGAGGCCTGTTCTCCCCAGCGCTCCCAAACCCGATTTTCCAGGTTCGTCCATTCGTCCAGACCCAACCTTTTAACCGCCGTTCGCCGGTACGCAGGAGCCGTTGGCCGATTTGCCCACGACCGCCTCACCCACAGGTCCTATTCTCGCGCCATGTTGAGCGTACACATCAACCGAGAGGAGATGGCAATGACCGATGCGCGCCCCCAGCTCTTCACCGCGCCCACTTTCTCAAGGACGGTAGCCTTCGTCGCCGCCGGCCTTCTGATTTTCACCGGATTTGTGTTTCAATTGGGCGAATTCATCTGCGGCCAATTGAGTGACACCAACTTTTGGCTTCTCCACATGATTGCCGTGAACGTCTGGAACATGCTCGTCCTGCGGCTCAGCACGCCGGGCGTCGCGGAAATGCTACGCTTCTGGCCGCTGCTGCTCGTCGGCTTCGGGTTCGCCATTCTGCTGGCTCTTCAGCCGGCCAAGGAGTAAGCATCGGTGACTGACCTGCGCCACCCCAATAAGCACTTCGTCATCGGGGTGATCATTGTCTGCGTAGGCATTGCTCTGTTGCTTGGCCAGCTCGGCCTCGCCGAAGCCAACGAAATCTTTCGGCTCTGGCCGCTGATCCTCATCTATTTCGGCGTTCAAAAACTAATTACCGCACACAACGTGACTTCACGTTTCTGGGGCGGCTTTATCACCTTGCTGGGAATTTCGTTTCAACTCGAAGCGCTGGGCCTGAGAGGGATTAACTTCGGGACGATCTGGCCCGTGTTCCTGATTTGCGCCGGCGTCCTGATGGTTTGGAGACACTACGAACGCGGAAACAGCCCTTACTACAACCAGCAGCCGCCAATGCCGCCGCCTCCGCCAGGACCGCCGAGTCCCGATGCGCCGAATCCGAGTTCAGAGCCTTCAACCAGCGCGCCCGGCGGGACGCAGGCTTCCTTTACATCAACAACGACGACCGACCGAAACGCCGCGACATCGACACCGCCGCAGCAACCGCCCAACTACGGTTCCTCTTGGGATCGGCATGCCTGGAAGCACCAGCGTGCTTGGGAAAAATTTCAGCGCCGCATGGAGCGCATGAACGCCCACTTCAACGAGAACACGCAAGCGCCACCACCGAATACGAACTGGCAGGTGCCTCCAGGACCGCCGCATCCGCCAAATCCTCATTGGGCAGGCAGCGGAAATTGGCAGGATACTTCCCAGCCTTATCTCGACGACGTTTACATTTTTTGGGGCGGCCGCCGCCGCATCCTTTCGAAAAATTTTATCGGCGGAGATATCGTCGCCATTTTTGGCGGCTTCGAAATCGATCTGACGCAAGCCGATTTCACAGCTACGCAAATCGAGATCGAAATGGTCGCCATCTTCGGCGGCGGTGAACTTCGCGTGCCGCCGAATTGGGAAGTGATCGTCGAAAATGTCGGAATCTTCGGCGGAACGACTGACCGCACATGGCATCCCAACGCGGTGCCGCCGGGCGCTGCGACCCCTTCTGCTCCCGTCAAGAGGCTCATCATCAAGGGCGTCGCCATTTTCGGAGGCTTGACCGTTAAGAACTGAAGCCTTATGCATCCTCTTCTTGCACAACTCCGGCGCCTCATCTTCTATTTGCTCGGCTGGATTCCGCTCGCGGGCATGCTTGCCTACCTGCTCGCCGTGCCAGGCGGACTGACTTGGTGGCAGGCCTTCGCCGTCTCGGTTCCCTTGTGCCTTCTGTACGCGTTCGTCTGCATGGCCGCGTGGTATCCGTGCCTCGCGACCCCACTTGAACGATCAAGCGTGCCACGCTTTCTTGTCACTCACGGACTCGGCGCCATCGTCGCGAGCGGTCTTTGGGTCGCAGCCGCGCGGCTACTCGCGCGCATGCTCGCCGGCTTCGAAGGCTTTCACGACATCGTCTACGAGCTTTCGAAAGATCTTCCGCTCCTCTTCGGCACGGGCGTGCTTCTCTATTTGCTGGCTGTGGGATTTCACTATGTGCTGCTTGCCGTCGAAGCCTCGCGCCAGGCCGAGGCACGCATGATGCAGGCAAGCCTTCTCGCCCGCGACGCCGAACTCCGTGCCCTCAAAGCGCAGGTGAATCCGCACTTCCTGTTCAACAGCTTGAATTCGATCAGCGCCCTCACCGCCTCTGATCCCGCGAAGGCTCGCGAGATGTGCATCTTGCTCGGCGACTTCCTGCGTCGCACTCTCGGTCTCGGTGAAAAGCCCGCGATCCCATTGTCCGAAGAAATGTCCCTGATTCACGCGTTCCTCGCCGTCGAGCAAATCCGCTACGGCGATCGCCTGAAAATGGAGGAATCGATTGACCGCACTGCGCTCGATGCCGAAGTTCCTCCGCTCTTACTCCAGCCGCTGGTTGAGAACGCCATCGTTCACGGCGTCGCGAATCTCGTTGCAGGCGGCTGGATTCGTCTCGTCGCGCAGCGTCGCGACGGTCGCCTCGAAATCGCCGTCGAGAATGTTTTCGATCCCGAAGGACCGCGCCGCCTCAGAAACGGCGTAGGTCTCGTGAATGTTCGCCAGCGCCTCGAAGCGCGCTATGGCAGCCAATCCAGTTTTGTCGCTTCGGCCGAGGGTGATCTTTTCCGCGTCGCGATCACCCTTCCGGTGCAATCTGAAGACGCACGCGCCTCTGCGCCCGCTGTTCTCAAGGAGAAAATCTCGTGACTTTGCCCGAGGACCGCAAAATTCGCACGATGATCGTCGATGACGAAGACCTCGCTCGCCAGGTCCTCCGCGAGTTCTTGTCCAAGCATGCCGAAATCGAGATCGTCGCCGAATGTGCCAACGGCTTTCAGGCCGTGAAATCGGCAGCCGAGCTGAAACCCGATCTCGTCTTTCTCGATATCCAAATGCCAAAGCTCGATGGCTTCGAAGTTCTCGAGCTGATTGGCTCTGAATCGGCGGTCATCTTCGTCACCGCGTATGACACGTTTGCGATCCGCGCCTTTGAGGTCCACGCCATCGATTACTTGCTTAAACCCGTCGGTGCCACGCGTTTCGAAGCCGCCTTGGAGCGCGCGAAAGAACGCCTCTCGGGCAAGCTTCCTCCGGCGCCGATGCCGGCAATGGAGCTGGCCGCCGCCGCCCGCCCCCCGCAGCAGTATCTCGACCGCATTCCTGTCCGCGACGGCTCCAGCGTTTTCATCATTCCCGTCGCCAAGCTCGATTACGCCGAAGCGCAGGACGATTACGTCGCCCTCGCGTCGCAGGGGAAAAAGCATCTGAAGCAGCAAACGATTTCAAGCCTCGAAGCGGCACTCGATCCCTCGCGCTTCCTGCGCATTCATCGCTCCTACATCGTCAATCTCGAACGCGTCGCGAAGATCGAGCCCTACGGAAAAGATAGCTACGTCGCCGTTCTCAACACGGGCTTGCAGCTTCCCGTCAGCCGCGCCGGCCACGCCCGCCTGCGTGCGTTCCTCGATCGCTAGGCTGTCCCGGGGCGCCCGTAACCTCTCCAATGCACCTGTACCTAAGAAATTTGCCACGCGCGCATCATCGGCTCATCCTTTTCTAAGGCGCTGCTGCACATTCCCGACGCCAGGGACCATGCGAATTCTCGTAGCCGAAGACACTCTCGAAAGCCGCGAGCTTCTCACCGAACTTCTTCGCAATGGCGGCCACACCGTCACCGCAGTCTGCAATGGCCGCGAAGCTCTCGCCGCAATCGAGAAAGATCACTTCGAAGTGGTCTTCATGGACGAGCAAATGCCGCTGAAAAATGGCCTCGAAGCTACGCGCGCAATCCGCCAGCGCGCGCTTCCAATCGCCAAACAGCCCATCATCATCGGCATGTCCGGAAACACTGCCGAGTCCGATCAACAGCGTTGCCTTGAAGCGGGCATGGACGCCTTCATGCCCAAGCCGATTGGCGTCGCCGAACTCCTGGGCCTGTTGGCCGTCCTTTCGCGCAGATCGGGCGCGCACGGCGACACAACAGAAGAACACTCGTCGGTCGGCGATCGCAGCCACCGAGCCTATTCCCGCCAGAAGGGCAAAGCTAACTGAACGCGCAACATTCGCCTTGCTTTCGTTGCGAGCCATCCGGCTCAGCGGGATAATGAAATCACGGAAGTATGGAGCAGGGGATGAAATCGCTGGGGGCAACGCTGCTGGTCTCGCTCGCGACAGCTTCAACGCTGATCGCAACGTGCGCGCGTGCGGACGATTTCAAGCTCAAAGATGGTACGACCATTTCCGGCACGATCGTCGGCTTCGAAGACAACTCGTTCAAAGTGAAAACGAGCTACGGCTTTGCCCTCGTGCAAAAAGATCAGGTCGTTTCCATCAATGTCTCCGGCGCGCCCAAATCTGCCGCCGCGGCCCAACCGTCGCCTGCACCCACCGCAGCGCCCGCAACCGACAAGCCGAAATCCGATCCCGTCGTGGCGTCGGCTACGCCTGCCGCCCTTGCGCCAACTCCTGTGCCTGTCGCAAGCAAACCTGCCCCGCGCGCTGCCGCGGTGCCTACAATTCCGTCCGTCCCGGTCCTAGGCTCGACAAGCTCGAAGACTGCTCCCTTGGCGCTTCCCACTGCTTCTACTGCCGCGAATATCGCGCCGCCGAAGCCGCCAGCGCCTGAGCCGATTCACGAACAAGTCACCGGCAACACCTACACGAACGAAACTTATCGCTTCCATATGTACAAGCCGCCAGATTGGGACGTGATCGCCTCCGCTCCAGCCGTTTTGCCCGGCGCCATCACCGCGATGGGCACGCCGGACGACACAACCTATCTCTTGATCGGCCAGGAACCCGCCGGGAAATCTCTCACGTCCGACATGGATGCAACGGAGCATCGCCTGCGCGATGTGATGGAGAATTTCCGTCCGCTCGGCGAAGACCACATAACCGTCGCCGGAACGTCCGCGATGGAACATCATTTTCGTGGCAGCGTCGATCAGCACGATTGGTCGGGCGTCGTCGTTCTCGTCTCGCGTGGCGGCAAGGTCTACACCATTTTTGGCATGACGCGCGCGGACAACGATCTCGTCCAGCTACAGGAAAACGTGATCTCTCGCGCCATCGCCAGCCTGCAGTTCACCGAATAGTTCGCACTGCTTTTCTTCCGCGAGCAACAATTGTGCGAAAATCTGCAACGAATCTCCGTGTATTCTGTTTTTTCCCTGATGCGACTTCGCTTCCCATTTCCGTCGATCGCTGCCTTCGCCCTGGGGTCGATGCTTTCTGTTCCGGCTCTCGCCGAACCCCGGCAATCAAATACCTCGTCTTCACCCACTTTCTATCGCGACGTTCTGCCCATTCTTCAGCAGCATTGCCAGAGCTGCCATCGTCCCGGCGAAGTCGCTCCCATGTCTTTCGTGACTTACCTGGAGACGCGGCCTTTCGCCGGAGCCATCGCCGCGGACGCTAGCGCCCGCAAGATGCCGCCGTGGTTCGCCGATCCCAACGTCGGCCATTTCTTGAATGATCCTTCGCTCTCGCAGCACGAAATCGAAAGGCTCGTTGCCTGGGCCGCTGCAAACGCACCCGAAGGCAATCCCGCCGATGCCCCCGCTCCGCGAAAATTTGCCGAGGGCTGGAATATCGCTCGGCCCGATCTTGTCGTCCGCATGCCAAAGCCGGTCGCCATACCCTCTGATGGCGATGTCGAATACACCTACGAAATCGTGCCTACTGGATTTCAGCGTGACACGTGGGTGCAGATGTCGGAAATTCGCCCTTCAAGCCGCGAGAATGTGCATCACGCAGTCGTTTACGTTCGCCCTCCCGATTCTCCATGGCTGCGTCATGCGCCGATCGGCGTCCCCTTCACGGCCGACGATATGACGGACGAACAAGACCGCCACGACACGCACACCACGAGAGCGGACATCCTGCTCGTCTACGCGCCGGGCAGCTCGCCAGATAACTGGCCGAATGGAATGGCGAAGCTGATTCCGAAAGGATCCGATCTCGTTTTTCAAATGCACTACACGACGCATGGCCGCGCCACTTCCGACCAAACGAGCGTCGGTTTGGTCTTCGCCAAGCAACCGCCCGAAAAACGCGTTCTCACCCTGCAGCTGACCAACAGCAGCTTCGTGATTCCTCCGGGCGTCGACGACTATCGCGTCGAAGTCCACGGCTCGATGCCGAACGACGCGCTGCTGCTGAGCTTTTTCCCCCACATGCACCTGCGCGGAAAAACGTTCGCCTACAACATTCTTCACGTGGACCAAAGCGTCGAGCCGCTTCTGCGCGTCAATTACAATTTCTACTGGCAGCTGAGCTATCGGCTGGCCGAACCCATCCCGATCAAGGCCGGAACCGTTTTGCAAGCCGTCGCCACGTTCGACAACTCAAAAAACAATCCGCACAATCCCGATCCGGATGCAGCCGTTTACTGGGGCGATCAGACCTACGATGAAATGATGGTGGGATTCTTCGACGTGGCGGTTCCCGCCGATGTCGACAAATCACGCTTTTTCATGCGCACGCCGATGCCGGGGCACGGCAACTAAAGCGGCTGTGGCGCCGCCGGTGGCGTAGGCGCCGCGCCCGACTTTCCTGTCGCCGTCGATGTTCCGCAATGCGGGCAGTGCGACCAGGTGTGTTCGATGGCGCGGCCGCATTGGCTGCACATCGGCCGCAGCGGCACAGCGCATTGCGGGCAAAACGTGAACGTCCCCTTGATCCTTCCGCCGCAATTCGGGCAGAAGCACGGCATCGGGTCGCGCAAAACGAAATACAAAATAATTCCGATCGCGTTGGGGATGAAGATGGCGAGCAGCGTCCACAGGATGTGTCGCATTCCGCGGCGCTTCGAATCGCTGTAGATGTAGCCGATCAGCAGAATGTAAATCGCGGGAATCGCCGCCGCGAAGAGACCGAGGATAAACTGCCCCTGCACGGGGAGCTGCGACGTGTCTCGCGACTGGGGGATCGCGATGACGATCAGGCCGATGGCGACTCCGATGTACGCCAGGACCGCAAGCACCCAGGCGACGATCGGAATAATTCGAATTTCCTTTCGCAAGCTCATAAGGCAAGCCTCCGTTCATTCTGTCGGCGCGCCGAAAGCAGGATGGCTGCGCTTCCGCCCGCCAGCCACGTCAGCGCCGAAAACATTCCAAAGAGCAACCACACTTGATGAAATCGCATGTCGAGCAAGGAGAAAAATCCTCCGGTCGCGAACCGAAATACCGGCCAGGCCAGGATCGTGACGGCCCACGAGAAAAAGACGACCAGGATCAACGTGAGGCGGTTTTGGCGTCGCTCGCCTTCCGCCTCCATCTGCGCGATCACTCTCGCTCGCGTGCGCTCGAAGAGAGCCTGCGATGGCTGCGGCGTCGGCAACCGTCGCAATCCTCCACCGATTCGCTGCCATCCCGCGAGCTCGGCGGAGCAATCGGCGCAGGTCGCCACGTGGCGCGCAATGCGCGCCTCAGCATCCGCATCGAGCGCGCCAGCAATCAGCAGTGACAGCTGCTCGCGAATCTCCGCGTGTTCGTCCGTGCGGCTCATTGCCATGCTCCGGCTCCCTGCTCCGTCTCCAAAATATTTCGCAGCTGCTCGAGCGATCGGCGCAGTCGCGATTTCACCGTCGAGAGCGGCGCGCCAAGAACTACCGCGATTTCTTCGATCTTCATTTCTTCCTCGAAGCGCAACGACAGCACTTCGCGATAAATCATCGGCAGATTTTCCAGCGCGGCGCCTAGACGGTTCGCGCGTTCGCTGGCCAGCACCTGATCGAAAGGGCTTGTCACGCCAGAGGGAAGCCGCGAAATCTTCTCCTCGGTTCCGCGATCGTCGTCAGCAGGCTCGTTCAAGCTTTCCGGCCGAATGCGGCGGAGATGATCGAAGGCGAGATTTCGCGCCAGCGTGAAAAGCCACGCGTCGAAATTGCGCGCCGGATCGTAGCTCCGGATTTTCTCAGCCACGCGCAGCCACGTCTGCTGAAACAAATCTTCCGCTTCGGCCGATTGCCGGACGAGCCGCAGCAAGTAGCGATAGAGCCGATTCTGGTAGCGCGCGATCAAACTCGAAAGCGCGTCCAGATCACCGCGGCGAAGCTGGGATATGGCCGCTCGGATCTCCACTCGCCCCTCCCAGAGGCTCGCGATCGTGCCGGTCATAGACATATTACGAATGAGCGGGCCGGAAAGACGCACTGCGTCGCGTCTTCCGGAGGCGCCCTAAACCGCTGTAGTGCAATTCGTTACAGGCGAAACATCGAGTGAGCGTGGCGCTAGAACTTCGTCACTTCGGTGAAGTGGAAGCCAGCGATCTTCATCGGGGGCACGACCATCTCGAAGGATTCCTCGCCCGCCGCGCGCACCGATTTGCCGAGCATCTCGACGTTGGACAGCATCTCGATGACGCTCTGATTGAAGCGGAAATTTCGGATGCCGCCTGCGATGCGGCCATTTTCGACGAGGAACGTTCCATCGCGGGTCATGCCGGTGAGAATCTTTTCGTAGGGATCGACTTCGCGGATATACCAGAGGCGCGTTACCAGGATGCCGCGCTCGGTGGTGCGGACCATCTCGTCGACCGATTTGTCGCCGCCCGCAAAGACGAGATTCATCGGCGCTTCGCCGTATTCATTCGGCAGCGAGAATCCGTGCCCCGTCGGCTTGGCCTTCATCTTTTTCGCTGTTGCCCGCGAAAAGACGAGATTTTTCACGACGCCTTTATCCACGAGCAGAACTTTCTGGCGGGGCATGCCTTCGCCATCGAAGGGATGGCCCGTTTGCAGCGGGTGGTAAACGTCATCCCACAGCGTGATATTTTCGCCGAGAATTTTCTTCCCGATGCGTCCCGTGAAACAGGAGCGCTTGTCGAGTACGGCCGTACCTGCGAAATCATAGAAAAGAAATCCGACGAGATCGAGCACCGCGGCTGGCGGAAGGATCGCGGTGTAATGGCCCGGCTCCACTTCGCGCGGCTCGCGCGAATCCGCCGCTTTCTGACTGGCGCTATCCGCCAACTCCTCGGGATCGATGGCGCGAATATCCGGCGAATTCGCTTTGGCCCAGCCCGACGAATTCTTTTCCAGCATCGTCACAGAGAATTCCGCGCGTGTCTGCTCGTAGCTGGCGAAGAGCCCTTTCGAATTCGCCATCACGGAATGCGATCCGCCACTCGAGAAAATTCCGGCAGCGGTCTGCTTGCTCTTTTCCGCCATCTTGCAAACGCGGGTGACGGCTCGAGCCCGGTCTTGAGGTGTAGCCTGGGCGGTCGCCGCAAAAAAGCGTGACACCTTCTGATATTTCTGGCGCCGCAGCATCGGCAAGAGATCCGGATTCTTGGGCTCGTTGCGTGCAAGGCTGATCGCGGATTGAACCACGCGGCGGAGCGAAGCGTCGTCGGTTTTGTTCGTCGTGGCGCGCGCCATCCGTCCATCGATCACCGCACCGACAGAGATTCCCAGCATCTGCTCGGCGACGTTCTGGTGAATCGTGTTGTTGGCGAAGCGCGTCAGCGCGTCGGTGGCACTGCTGACATCGACTTCCGTTTCATCCGCGTCGCTGAACTTCAGCACCCGCTCGGCGATGCGCGCGAGTTCAAAGGTAGATTGTTTTGGCTGGGTTTTGGGCATGGTCATTTCGAGAAAGCGACACCGACGCGGATGTTGCGGAAGCGCGCGGGCGCAGCGCCGTGGCCTGTGCCCATCACTTGCTGTGGCTGGCCTTTGCCGCAATTGGGCGTGCCCCAGAGCGTCCAATGCTCGCGCGAGCAGATCGCATCGCAGCTGTTCCAGAATTCCGTGGTGATGCCGCTATAGCTCGGATTTTTGATCATGCGGCCGATCTTTCCGCCTTTGATTTCCCATCCGATTTCTGTCGAAAACTGAAAGTGGTAGCGCTTGTCGTCGATCGACCAGGAACGATTCGTCTCCATCAAAATCGCGTCGTCGGTGTCTGCGATCAAATCGTCGTAGTCCCAGTGGCCGGGATGGATGCTGATGTTGGTCATGCGAATCATCGGCAAGCGGTTCCAGCTTTCGCACCGCACCGTGCCGCCCGAGCGCTTCTCACCAATCGCCGAAGCCGTCTCGCGGCTCGACAGATAGCCCGTGAAAAGCCCATTGGTGATGATGTTGGTGCATTGCGCAGGAACGCCCTCGTCATCATATGCAAACGTTCCGAGGCCGGGACCATGTTCGAGCCGCGCATCCGCGACCACATTCACGATATCCGAACCGTATTTCAGATGCCGCAGCTTGTCGGTGGTCAGAAAACTCATACCCGCAAAATTCGCTTCCATTCCGAGGACGCGATCGAGTTCGATCGGATGACCGATCGATTCGTGGATTTGCAGCCCGAGCTGCGAACTGCCAAGAATGATGGTCTTTTGCCCCTCGGGACATTGCGCTGCGGAATGCAGCGCGACGCATTCCTCGGCGATGCGCACCGCGTTGCCCACAAGATCGAGCGATTCGATCAGTTCGTATCCTTGCAGCATGTGCTGCCCGCCGAAGCTATTCGGGTACGATCGCTTCTGAATTTCCGTGCCCGCGAAACTCGTGGCCACGATGCCCGCGCCGGATTGCATCTTGATCTGGTGAATCGAAGAGCCCGTGCTCGATGCGAAAAGCTGCTCGATTCTCCGGAAGGACATCGACCCTTCGGCGACCGTGATTCCCTTCACCGCGCGCATCGCCTTGTCCGCGCCCAGCAAAAGATCGATTTGCCGCTCGACCGGAATCCGGAAGGGATCCTTCAGAAACGGATTTTGCCACGTGTCGACGTAGGATTCTTCGGGCGCGAGCGCGACATTCTCGATTTTCGCCAGCGCCGAAGCTTTCGCGATCGCGACGGCTTCGGCAGCGCACGCCTGCACCCCTTCGCGCGTGAGCCGGTCGGTCGAAGCAAATCCCCAGGCACCATTCGCGATCACGCGCACGCCAATGCCGAGCGATTCCGATTCGGCAAGCGTGCCGACCTCGCCATTCTTGGTCGAGATTTCGCGATGGCGAATGTCCATCACGCGCACGTCTGCGTACGAAGCGCCGCGACGCTTCGCCGTTTCAATCGCGCAAGCAGGCCATTCCTGCATCATTTGAAGTTGGGAGACCTCTCCGAGTTTTGATGGGTAGAAAAGTCGAAGTTACTGATTCTGCGGCCAGTTAGGAGCATTTCTAGGCGACAGGGTTGTCGGGTAGAGACGTCGACGGAGAACGCCCAGCGTGCGGACGGCCGATTTTGCCGCGCCCGCTGCCCGACAGCCAAAGTGCCCGCCTGTATCACGCAACTATCTTAGGGATGACGGCTCGTGTGTCAAGCGGTCGTTGCGGTTGGACTTTTGATGGCATCGGTTGCGATCCAGGGCAAGTCGCGACTAGGCTTCGGTATGGAAAACAAGTGCCTTTCCATGTAACATCCCCAACCCAATTCCGAGGAAAGCGCTGTCACTATTCCGTTTGGGGTGCTGCCGTGCATCGATATTCTTTCCGGCGGGCGAGATCTTGTCCTCGTTCTAAGACTTCCACTCTGACTCAGATCTTGCCTGTCGCACTATTCATAGCGCCTGGAATGATCGGTTGCGGGAGTGGTTCGGCAGGAGGCGGGGGGCAAAATCCACCTCCTCCACCAGCTTTCACGACTATTGATGCGGTGGGAGCGGGCACCGCAAGCGGCTACGGCACTTGGGCGACGCACATCAACAGCACCGGCGACGTCGTCGGATACTACGTGGACGCGAACGGTGTTTATCACGGCTTTATCGACATTTCCGGGTCTATTACCTCGATTGACGCACCTGGAGCAGGGAGCGCACTGAATTTGGGCACGTTAGTCGGCCAGATCAACGCTTCGGGCGAAGCGGCAGGTTACTACGCCGATTCAAATGACCTATTGCACAGCTTTCTGCGAACCTCGGAGGGAACACTGACGCAGTTTGACCCTCCGAACAGTATCGGATCCGATGCCTTCTGCATTAACGACAGCGGCATCGTGGCAGGCGGTCTTTTGGATGCCAATGGCAGTCACGGCTTCGTGCGTGGCGCGGATGGATCTTTTGCAATCATCGATCCGACTGGTGATGCAAGCCAAGTCAAAAGCGTTTTTCCAGTCGAGATCAACGAAAGTGGAGCAATCGCCGGGTACTACGCGGATACCAACAGCGTGTATCACGGATTCCTGCGCGATTCAAACGGCACAATCACGCTACTCGACGCTCCGGGAGCAGGCACGGCAGCCGACTCGGGGACGGAAATCGCCGATATGAATGCAAGCGGTGTAATTGTCGGTGCGATTGCAGTTGGAGGCGGCATTACGCACGGACTCATGCGATCGGCGGATGGTACGTACACCGTTTTCGATCCTCCCCAAGCCGTCAGTTCATTCGCTGAGGGGATCAATGACAACGGAGTGATCGTAGGGGAATACCGCAAATCTGACCTCGTCAGGCACGGCTACCTTCTACAGACGGACGGCACATTCACGACGTTCGATGATCCAAACGCCGCCCAGCTCCCTTCGACGTCGGTGAATATAGGCACGGCTACACGTCACATTAATCTGAGCGACACGATCGTCGGCTATTACTCCGATTCCGCAGGCGTGCGCCATGGCTTCACGTATCAACCAAGCGCGAATTAGATCGCTCGCTAGGCCGTCACACGCTCGCGACAGCGCTGCCGACCTGATCGCGCGCTCGCGTCGCGCTGATGCAACGCCCAACTCCGATCGTATACATGGCGATCTCGATGGTCATCGTGCCCCAGATCGAGTTCCAAAGGCCGAGCCCATATTTGGCGCTGCCAGGGTAGAGAGGCATGTCTGGCCCGTGAGAAATCCAGTCGAGAATCCAATGGCTCACGACGCCGATCCAAATCGCAATGGCGCCAGGCCGGTAGCGAGAGAGGGCGTAGTACACGCCTGCGAAGAGCGTGGCCCAAACGCAGCACATCAGCAGACTGTGCGACCACGGATAGTCGTAGAGATCGAGTGGCGTGTGGCGCGTGTTGCCCGGGGTCGACGCGGGCATGCTCGCAGCCAAGCAGCAGAAAAATGGGCCAGAGAATGTCGCTAAGCATCGGCGCCGCCAAGAGCAGCGCAAACGATGTGCGCGGCGCAAATTTCTTGGCGGCGAATCCGACAGCGAAGTGACCGATGAACATGGGCGGCGTTCGTTGACGGCCGTTGGAAGAAGACCGGAGCCAGCCGCGCGTTTTATCGCGTGTTCAGGGCGCGGATTTCGTGGACGAGCGTGTCGATTATTTCAGGGGTAAGCTTGCCCTCGAATTTGGGCATTTTACCTTTTCCATTGGCGATCATGTTGCGCACGTCATCATCCGACATGCCAGCCACTTTGTTAGACTGAAGAGCCGGGCCGCCCATGAAGCGCCCTTTCGCATTCTTGCCGTGGCACTTCGAGCAGTTTTTCTCGTAGCTGGGATTGGAAGTCAGGCCGCTCACAGCCATGTTGGTCTCCTGAGCGGACGCCATTGCGGAAGCGCACATCAGCGAACAAACGGCAAGACCGAGACGTAGAGCGGTCACGTAGCACCTCATGAACGTCGGCCAAACTGCCGAGTTGGATGCGCCTGCTCGCCGAAACGTCTACTGCGCTTGGCGCTATTTCGACTGAAAAATCGAAAGATCGACGGCGGCGGCCATCGCTTTGTAGCCGTCGTCATTCGGGTGAAGGTGATCGCGAATGTTGTAGGCCGCCAGGATCTGCTTGGGATTCGCGGGATCCTGCACGGCCTTATCGAAATCGATCACCGCGTCGTACATGTGGCTGTTGCGGATCCAATCGTTCACGGCTTCGCGGATCGCTTCGCCTTGATCGGTGGCATACGCAGCACCGACATATGGCGTGAGCGTGGCGCCGATAGCCTTGATCCCGTGCAGGTGCGCGCGCTCGATGATCTGCTTGTGAGCACCGATGATGTCGTCGGCCGTGACCGCATCCGGCGGCTGCGCGCCGGGGCGCCCGCCGATGCCGATATCGTTGATTCCTTCAAGGACGATCACCCACTTCACGCCCGGTTGCGCGAGGACGTCGCGATCGAAACGCGCGAGCGCGGAAACGCCGGCGCCGTCGTTCAGCAGCCGATTACCGGAAATGCCTTCGTTCACGATCGCGAGATCCGCGGTCGATTTGTTTTGGTCGAGCCGCTCGGCCAATTGGCTGGGCCAGCTGCGATTTGCGTCGGGAGTTGAAGTTGCACCATCGGTGATCGAGTCGCCGAAGGCCACAATCGCGCTGGATTTCTCATGGGCTTCGACGTCCACGCCCGAAATCCAGTACCAGAGCTGAACGGTTTTCGGGTCTGCGATCGATGCGGCGCCGGTGAGGTCGCCGGGCTGCGATGAAATATAGGTCGTGTGCAAGCCCGTCAGGTGAATGGTCGGGGTCGTGGCTTCGTTCGGGATAAATACGCTAATCACGAGATCGCCAAGTTTGGGAACATCGAGGTCGACGGGATCGCTGACCGCATCGGCCGCGGGCGGAATCGTGAACGAGGGCTTGCCGCCGAAACTCAGCGGGCGGTCCGAGCCGGCGACGATGGCCGAATCCTTGTCGCGCAGAGCGATGTGCGCGGCACCGATGGTGAGAGCGCTTGTACCGAAGGCGTTTGAGAGTTGCACGCGGACGCGACGGCCGCCGATCGTGGTGTGGACGATCATGCGAACGGTTTGATTGTTGATCGTCGGCGGAGCAGGAAAAAGCGGCGGAGGCGGCGCTTGGTTCGCTGGCGCCGGTGCTGCAGCGTTCGGGGCCGGGGCTGCCGTGGGAAGCGGACGTGGGAAGTTAAATCGCGGTGTCTGCGGCGATGCAGCCCAGGTAGCGACCCAGTGATCCTGCGCGCCTGCGTCTTGAACATCCAGCGCGGCGAAAACTGTGAATGCAAAAACGAATGCAAGCAGAGTGCGAAGGAGCAGATTTTTCATCGAGTCCCCCCGGATGATGAAGAGGGGCAATTCTATTTCCCTAGCGGTCGATGGGCAACTGAGAAAGTTCGAGGGTGGCGCTAGATGGCTGCGGCTAGAAGATGCGCGATGTGCGCGACGAGAGCGGCGCTCGCCTGCGGGCTCAGGCCGCGAATGTCCGTGACCAGCACGAAGGAGCGCGCGCCAAAGATAATCGCGGCGTCGTGCTGATCACCGGTCGGCGAGGGCTTCTGATTCGCGGCGAGTTCGGGCGAAGACGCGATGCCGACGAGACTTCCCGGAAGCAACGAGTGCGCGAGCAGGCCGACCATTTGCTGGCTGGCGTCGGCGCTCACGACTTGATTCTCGGCGAGCGCGAGCAAAATCGTCATCAGCGCAAGAGGCGTGGTGACATTTTTGACGCCACGCTGCGCCGCTTTCGCATCGCCAAACGTGGTGGCGAGAACCATTCCGTCCGCGCCGAGCGCGTGTATTCGCGAGCGGATCGCTTCGATGCCGAGATGCTCGATGAGCAGGTTGGCGGCGATATCGGAATTCGTGGTGATCATCGTGACGCAAAGATCGTGGAGCGTCATCACTTTGCCGGCCTCGTGAATCAGCGAATCGCCGGCATCCGGATCGATCGTGTAGGCGCTCGAATCCGCCGCGCTGCGAAAGAGATTGCGGACGGGAACGCCATCGCTCATTTTTGCCTGCTGCGCATCCACCTGAGCGAAGAGCTCGATCATCACCGGAATTTTCAGCGACAGCGGATCTTCGAACGGCCGGTTTTCGTGAATGAGAAGTTCCTGGCCGCCATCGAGCGCGCGGAACGCGACGGCAACGTCACCGCCGCTCTGCTGTATGAGATTTTCTATGTCGGAACGCGCCGAGCTTTCGTGAGTGGCACTGGTGGCGGTCGCGGCTTGCTGGGCGAGCGCGCTGGCAGCGCTGATCGCCAGAGCGAACACGAGGATCGTGAGGCGTGGCCCTAGTTTTTGCATCGGCTCATTCTACATCACGCCAGCGGCTCTTCCGGCCCTGAGGCTTCGGCGCTTAAGGCTGGCGGCGCGTGGCGCGCGTAGAAGTAAAACGCGACGAGGAAGGCTGCGGCGGCGAGATAACTCCAGGCAAATTGCGGGGCGGCGAAAAGGCCGATCACGGTCTCGACGCCACGATCGGTGATGCGAAAGGCATGAATAAAACCCGTGCACGACAAGACGGCGGCGCCCGCGAGCCACGCGGCGGCGCGCAGATAGCTGCGATCCAGCAGGTATGCGATCACAGCTGCCCAGATCATCGACACGAGCAACGCTCCCTGGCCGAGAGCGACCAGTCCATACACGTAGAGTTGATCGCCGAAGAGCGGCGCGCTCTGAAGGAAGCTCGATCCGGCAGTGCGGAGTGCCGTATCAATCAGTCCAGTAACCCACGCCGCGATCATCGGTATCAAGCCGAATCCCACGGCAATGGCGTGCGATTTCGGAATCTCCGTGAACGCCTGAGCGACCATCACCAAACCGAACCAGACGACCACCATCGCGACAACTTCGAGCGGCACGACGCGCAGAAGTGGGACGACGAGGCCGGTAAGGCACACCATCATCGTAGCGGCGCCGCTTAAGATCGAATAACCGGAGCGTGCGCCGAGCTCTTTGTGGACCATGTGACCGAAATACAAGGCCGTCGGAAACGGGCTGCCGAAGAGCGAGGCAGCGAGCGTGGCGAGGCCATTCACGAGCAGCGAGGGAGTCGTCGGGTAATCCTCGCCCGCGACTTGGACGCTTTCGAGCACCTGCAGGGAAACGATCGTGTCCAACACGCTCATCGGCAGAATCACGGAGAGAAACTTCCAGCCCTCGCCGTGCACGAGGAAATCGTAGAGATTTACCGGATGCGGCAGATGCACACCGATCAGCAATGGCGTAGCGGCTGCGGCGGGCTGATAGACGTGCGCCCAACGTAAGACTGCGGCGAGTGCTGCCCCCACTGCGATGCACGCGAGGCTGCCCGGAATGCGAAACGGCAGTCGGACGCGCGAAGCGAAAATCGTGAGGATGACGACGGTTGGCAGCAGGCCGAGAGCGGGCGTTTGAAACACGCGCAGAATAAAATCGAGGCAGAGAAAGGCCATAGCGGTGCCAGCGAGCGGGCACAACAAAGCGGCGCGCGGCGTGTGGCGGCGGAGCCAGTCCGTGCAAAACGCGCCAAGCGTTTGAATCACGCCGCTGAGAAACGAGGCGAAGACGCCGGCGTGCCACGCGAGAGTGGCGTCGTGCGTTTTCTCGTACACGGGCTGCATGATCAATGCGACGTAAACGAAGATGGTGGGCGCGTTCACTCCGAATGGAATCGCCGTCACGTCCGTGCGGCCGGTTTCCCGCGCCAGACGGCGAGCCTGCCACGCGTAGAAGACATTTCCGGCAAAAATCGAAAGCGCCACGCCCGGGAGGATTCGAGTCGTAACCAGCGTCGCGGAGAATCCGCACAGAGGCGCGAGTCCTGCAATCAGCAGCAGATCGGGGAGGCCGCTGAAAAAAAGGGCGGCAGAGCCGTCCCAGTCTCCGGGCACAAACCAGCGAATCGCAGGAGAAATTTGCGGTGCTGTCACGAGTTGAGCCATTGCCGACTCAGGCCGTCCCGTAACGCAAGCCGATTTTCTTCAGCCATTGCCGGTACGCGATTGCGGCGCGGTCGGAGCGGAGATGCAGCTCCGCTTGCAGATCAAGTGGAAGGAGCTCGGGGCACTGGCCTTCGACGATCGGAATATCCTGCTTGCTGACCTCATCCTGAAAGCGCCGCAGCTCGTCGGCGTCGGAATCGTGCGCGTAGTTCATTGCCATCACCATCCACACGAGACTCTCGCGTTCAGCAACCGGCGTGACGCAAGCGAACATCGAAAATCGATTCGCCCCGTGCACTTTCACGAAATGCACTTTGAGGGGACTCGAAACACGGTAGGTGTAAAACACGTCGGCGGGCTTGCCGGTACCGTCGGGATCGGGCTGCCAGACTGGAATATTCCTGGCTACGATCGCATCGCCGCACATTTCGACTTCGTAATCGCCGATCGTGGCCTTTGCCGGATCGCCGAGAAGTCCGGCATGAACGAACGGAAAATGGGCAATATCTAGAAGATTCTCGACGACCCTCGGGCCTTGCGCGCGATAGAGATAAGGCCCTGCATTCACTTTGCGAAACGACGCGTCATCCCACTCGGGAAACGACGAAATCTCATGGCGCGGACTTCCGATGCAAACCCAAACCAGCCCATAGGCTTCTCTCGCGAGATATTTCGTGACGATGGCTTTCGCAGGAGGCGGCTGCTCAGGATGAGCCGGAATGCGCACGCAGCGTCCCGAGGAATCGTACTCCCAGCCGTGATAGGGGCAGGCCAGGCAACCGTTACAGATCCGTCCCAAAGACAACCGCGATCCGCGATGAACGCACAAATCCTTCCAAGCATGAACGCCTTCGCTGCTACGCCAGAGCACGATGCTTTCGTCCATCAGCCGAGCGGCTACAGGCGCCTGGGCAGTGATGTCCGAGGACCAAGCGACGGCGTGCCAGTCATCTCGCAACAACGGATCGTCGATCATGATTCAAGTCGCTGATACCCCCGGAAAGTGCAGGGAGAATAGCACGAGAAGCGAAGTCAGGCTGTATCGCAGCGATGCAACATTCTTGACCTTCGCATCGATATTTCGAATAGAGAGCGATCTAGCGCTTGGGCACTTGCTTCGGGGCGAGGACTGATTGAAGGGTCGCTCCGGAAGAGAAATTCAGGACGACTTCGAATTTCAGGTCGGCGATGGTATCCGGCTCACCGTTTTTTCCTGTCGCGATTCGCGCGTGGAGAATGTGGAACTGGCCCGAGCCGAGCTGAAGATTGGCCGACTCTTGATCGATGCGGCTTCTCTCGTCCTCGGAAACGGCGCTGGGATACAGCGCTGCGTTAACAACTTCGCTCGCGACGTGCTGTTCGGCGACGGAGTGCACGAAATAGAATTTGCGAGTCGAGGCCTGAACCGCTTCGCGCGCCGAATAGCCGGCCGTCGCAGCAAGGTAGCGCTCGTTGTAGCCGTGGTAGGGCGGCGTCGCGATCTCGACGAATTCGAGCACTTCGTCCGAGGGTTCTTGCGTGGGCCACATGCCGATCACCCAGCCGCCGCCTTCATCGGAAACGGCCGGAGTGAGCCGAAAGACGAGGTTGTGCCCGACATCGTGTTCGTAGATTTGCCCGCGCAGAACTTCCGCCGAGAAACGGACCTCTCTAGGATCACCTTCGGGCGAGGCTGCCCCCGCATTTTGGTTTGATGCTAAAGGCTCCTGTCGCATGGTTGGAGGCGTCTCGGCAAAAAGCATCGAAACCGTGACCAGCAAAGCCGCACAATTGCCCGATATCAGGCGCAGTCGACTCATACGGCGCGGATTCTATCAGCAGGCTGAGGAAGGCTCCAGTGAGCGGAGGAAAACAAAAAGGGCGGCCGAATCAGCCGCCCCTTTCTTATTTCCAGGACCAAAGAGCAGATCCCTCACCTCCGTCCGCCAATTGCGCGGCCGGGTTCGGGATGACAACCCAGATCAGGTGCCTTCCTGCCAGGAAGCCAGGTAGTGCTCCTGCTCGGGCGTCAGTTTGTCGATCGTTACGCCCATCGATTCCAGCTTGAGCTTGGCAATTTGCTGATCGAGATGCTCGGGAACGGGGTAGACATCCGCCTTCAGTTCCTTGGCATGCTTGACCATGTATTCCGCCGCGAGCGCCTGGTTCGCGAAGCTCATATCCATCACCGAGGCCGGGTGGCCCTCCGCGGCGGCCAGGTTGATCAAGCGCCCGTCGCCAAGCAGGTAGATGTGGCGGCCATCCTTCATCGTGAACTCCTCCACGAACGGACGCGCCTCCTTGCGCGCACTCGAGAGCTTCTCAAGCGCGGGAATGTCGATTTCGACGTTGAAGTGGCCCGAGTTGCTGACCACGGCGCCGTCCTTCATCTTTTCGAAGTGCTCGTGCGCGAGGACGGACTTGTTGCCGGTAACGGTGACGAAGACGTCGCCAATTTTGGCGGCTTCGTTCATCGGCATCACACGGAAGCCGTCCATCACGGCTTCGATGGCCTTTGTCGGATTGATTTCGGTGACGATCACATCCGCGCCGAGACCTTTGGCACGCATGGAGACGCCGCGTCCGCACCAGCCGTAGCCGGCGACGACGACCTTCAGGCCCGCAAGCAGCAAGTTCGTTGCGCGAATGATGCCGTCGAGGGTGGATTGGCCCGTGCCGTAGCGATTGTCGAAGAAGTGCTTCGTGAGCGCGTCATTCACGGCGATCACGGGAAACTTGAGCGTGCCGTCCTTAGCCATGGCGCGAAGACGAATCACGCCCGTGGTCGTCTCTTCCGTGCCGCCGATGACGTCCTTGATCTGATTCGTGCGCTTGGTGAGCAGCTGGGTGACAAGGTCCGCGCCGTCGTCCATCGTGATTTGCGGATTGTGGTCGAGCGCCGCGTTGATATGTGCGTAATAGGTGGCGTTGTCCTCGCCCTTAATCGCAAAGGTCGGGATGCCGTAATCCTTGATCAATGACGCGGCGGTTTCATCTTGCGTCGACAGCGGATTCGAGGCGCAAACGACGAGATCGGCCCCGCCATCACGCAGCGTGATCGCGAGATTCGCCGTTTCCGTGGTGACGTGCAGGCACGCCGCCATGCGGATGCCTTTGAGCGGCTGTTCCTTGATGAATCGCTTTCGGATAAGCTGAAGAACGGGCATGTGCTGATTGGCCCATTCGATTCTTCGCTTCCCCGCCTCCGCGAGGGCAAGATTCTTCACGTCGCCTTTTGCTTTCAGTGCTGTTTCCACGAGTATCCCTTTCGGTTTTTTGTTTTGGGACGAGAATGCTTAGCGCGACATCACAGCCGCACTGGGAGAGCCGGCCTCTTTCTTGATGGCTTCGGCTTTGTCTGTCTTTTCCCACGTGAAACCCGGACCGGTGCGGCCGAAATGGCCGTAGGCCGCGGTTGCGCGGTAAATCGGGCGCCGCAGGTCGAGCGTTTCGATGATGCCCTTGGGCGTCAGCTTGAAGAGGGCGCGGACGATCTCGGTGATCTGCCAATTGGGAATCGTGCCCGTGCCGAACGTATCGACCATCACGGAAACCGGCTCAGCCACACCGATCGCATACGCGAGTTGCACTTCTACTTTGCGCGCGAGGCCTGCGGCGACGATGTTTTTCGCGATGTAACGCGCCATGTAGCAGGCAGAACGGTCGACCTTCGAGGGATCTTTGCCTGAAAACGCGCCACCGCCGTGACGGCCATAGCCACCATAGGTGTCTACGATAATTTTGCGGCCCGTGAGGCCCGCGTCGCCCATCGGCCCGCCGGTAACGAACCGGCCTGTCGGGTTCACGTGAATCTTGGTCGACTTATCGAACATTTGCGCGGGAATGACTGGCTTGATGACTTTTTCGATGACGGCTTCACGGAGGTCGCTGTTGGAAACCTTCTCGCTGTGCTGCGTCGAGATCACCACCGTATCGACGCGCGCAGGGCGTCCGCCGATGTATTCGATCGAGACTTGGGATTTTGCGTCGGGACGGAAGAAATCGACGTGCTTGGCCTTACGAACTTGCGCGATTTTCTGCGTGAGCTGGTGCGCGAGCTGAATCGGCATCGGCATCAGTTCAGGGGTTTCGTCGCAGGCGTAGCCGAACATCATGCCCTGGTCGCCAGCGCCGCCCGTGTCGACGCCCATCGCAATATCTGGCGACTGGCCCTTCACGGCGGAGATCACGGCGCAGGTCTCTGCGTCGAATCCGTATTTCGCGCGATCGTAGCCGATATCCGCGATCACTTTGCGCGCGATCTGCTCGTATTCGAGCGCGCCCTTGGCTTCCTTCTTGATCGTGATTTCGCCGGCAATCACCACCAGGCCGGTGGTGAGCATCGTCTCGCAACCGACGCGCCCCATGGGATCATGGGTGAGCACGGTGTCGAGCACCGCGTCGGAGATGGCGTCCGCCATCTTGTCCGGGTGACCTTCCGTCACAGACTCGGACGTAAACAGGAATTTCTCTTCGTGTGCCAAACCAGTGTCCTCCGAAGGAGAGAAAGCCGCC
>Ga0335078_10003827_pt1 | contig 22386 bp, 20 predicted proteins | sample Lox_Sample_32_FD_206711 | JGI IMG/M metagenome (GOLD analysis project Ga0335078, IMG submission 206711) | Soil microbial communities from Loxahatchee National Wildlife Refuge, Florida, United States - Lox_Sample_3.2 | ecosystem: Environmental > Terrestrial > Soil > Wetlands | place: USA... | reverse complement strand
CTCCACGGGGAGGGCTGGTGAAGGGCCGACGCTCGGACTCGCCGCTGATCTGGCTGCTCAGCAGCGCCGCTCTGCTCGCTGCGGTGTGGGCGGCTGCCGTCGCCCTGCTGCGGCGCCGCAGGCGTCCGGCGCCGGAGGCGGCGGTGAAGGCCATTGCGGTGACGCCCTCGTACGCCGGAGGTTCCGGAACGCCGCTGGTGCTCCTGCATGGCGTCGGCGGCACTTGGCGGGTGTGGTGCCCCGTGCTACCGCTACTGGAGCGCTGGCACGCGGTGTTCGCACCTACCCTGCCCGGCCACTGCGGAGCGGAACGGCTCGCCGCGGACGTGCCCCCGTCCATCCAGGCGCTCGCCGACGGGGTGGTCGAGCAGCTCGATCGAGCTGGGATCGATGAGCGCACATCGCCGGCAACTCGCTCGGTGGGTGGATTGCCCTGGAACTGGCCCGCCGCGGGCGAGCCCGGTCGGTCATCTTGTTCGGCCCCGCCGGCGCGTGGCGGTCGGCGGCGCGCATGACCGCCGTCGCCACCGGGATGCGCCTGTCGTTCGCCCTGCTCGCCAGGCAGGCCGGCCGCGCGGACGCGATCGCCCGCCCACGGTGGGCGCGGCGACTGCTGCTCGCGACGCAAGTCGAGCACCCCGACCGCGTCGACGCGGCCGAGTTCGCGGCCTCGATCCGGGCGATGAAGGACTCCCCGATAGTCGCCCCGCTGCTGCGGGTGATCACGAAACACCCGCTGGAACGCCTGCCCGTGGACCCGGACTGCCCGATCCGGGTGGTCTGGGCGGAGCGAGACCGGATCATCCCGTTCGAGCGTAACGGGCTCCCCCTGCTGGAACGCGTCCCGGGCGCCGAGCTCGTCAGGCTGGCCGGCGTGGGCCACGTTCCGATGTCCGACGACCCCGAGCAGGTCGCCCGCCTCATTCTCGAGGTCACCGGCCACGCCGACCGCACCCACGAGAAGGATCACGGGGCCACCTCAATGGCGCCCGGAGTTCAACCGAGCGAGGCGAGCTGAATGCCACACGATGCGAACGGCGCGGCCTGGGGCGGCCCGGCGGACATGAGCGCCTGGGAGGCACTCATGTGGCGGGCCGAGGCCGACCCCCGGACCCGGTCGACAGGGGTGCTGCTGGAGATCCTCGACAGGGAGCCGGACTGGGATCGGCTGGTGGCCGCGCACGACCGCGTCAGCCAGCAGATCCCCCGGCTGCGCGAGCGGGTCGTCGAACCGCTGCTGCCTCTTTTCGCGCCGGCCTGGTCACCCGATCCGCACTTCGATCTCGGCTACCACCTCCAGCGGGTGCGGCTCCCCGCGCCGGGCACGATGCGCCAGCTGCTCGACCTGGCTCAGGGGATCCTGGCGCGACCGCTGGACAAGGCACGACCGCCGTGGGAGACCGTACTCGTCGAGGGCCTCCGGGACGGCCGAGCTGGCTATCTGCTCAAGGTCCACCACAGCCTGTCCGACGGCATCGGCCTGATCCAGCTGCTCACGCTCGCGCACAGCCGCACCCCCGAGCCCGGCGACCACCAGCTCGCACCGCCGGGTGCGCCGCGGCCGCTGCTGACCCCGAAAAGCCTGCTGGCCAGCCGCCTGCGCCAGCGGCTCACGGATGCCCCGTCCGAGGTGATCAGGCACAGCGGTGACTCCCTCAAGCTCATCGGTCGCACGGTGCGGAACCCCGCCGCTGTGGCCGGCGGCACGCTGCGGTTCGGTCGTTCCCTGCGCCGCGTCCTCACCCCCCCGCCGGCCGAACGGTCGCCGCTGCTGCGCGGCAGCGGCGGCTTCGGTTACCGGTTCGTCCTGCACGATGTGCCGTTGAGCGACCTGAAGGCCGCCGCAAAGGCGGCTGGCGGCTCGGTGAACGACGCGTTCCTGGCCGGGTTGCTCGGGGCGTTCCGGCGCTACCACGAGCACCACGGCATCCCGGTCGACCTCATGCCGATCGGGATCCCGGTCTCGCTGCGCACCAGCGACGACCCGATGGGCGGCAACCGGTTCGCCGGCGCGAGATTCGCCGCCCCGGTGGGCGAGCCCGATCCACGCACCCGTATCGAGATCATCCGTGAGTTCGTCGTCACCGCCCGGGCCGAGCCGGCCATCGGGTTCCTCGACCTCGTCGCGCCGGCACTGAGGCGGCTCCCGGCGGCTGCCGTCACCGAGCTCGCCGCCGGAATGACGAACGTATCGGACGTCCAGGCGTCCAACATTCCCGGGATGGGGCACCCGGTGTACCTGGCCGGCGCTCGGGTGACCGGCCTATACCCGCTCGGCCCTCGCCCCGGCGTGGCCGCCATGGTCGCGATGATCTCCTACGACGGCACCTGCTGCATCGGCCTGAACGTGGACCCGGACGTGATCAGCGACCTTGAGATCTTCGAGATCTGCCTGCGGGAAGGATTCGACGAAGTGCTCGACCTGCGCAGGGAACAGTAGGCCCTGGGATGCGATCGGAAGATGGCGGCCCAGTGCGGGCGGATTACCAACCAGGACAGGAGAGTCCAATGGAACCGTCGATACGTTTCACTTATCCAGCGGAAGACGGCGTCGAGATCGCCGGCTACCGGTGGGATCCGGTCGGGCCGCCGCGCGGGGCCGTGCAACTCACCCACGGCATGGGTGAACACGTGCGGCGCTACGGCGCCCTCGCGCGCGCCCTCACCGGCCGCGGTCTGGTGGTCTACGGCCAGGACCACCGGGGCCACGGCGCCACCGCGCGCTCTGCGGACGAGCTCGGCCAGCTGGGGCCGGAGGGCTGGACCCAGTTGGTCAACGACATCGACCTGCTCGTGTCCCGGATCCACGACGAGCAGCCCGGCTTGCCGCTGGTACTGCTCGCGCACAGCATGGGCTCCTTCGCCGTTCAGCAGTACCTACTTGATCACGGCGACCGGGTCGACGCCGTCGTGCTGACCGGGACTACCGCGCTGGATCTTCTCGAGCCCGCCATCGACCTCGACAAGCCCATCGACCTCGCCGCGTTCAACGCCGCTTTCGCCCCGGCGCGGACCGAGTTCGACTGGCTGTCCCGGGACGAGGCGATCGTCGACGCCTACATCGCCGACCCTCGGTGCGGATTCGGGATCGACACCGACGCCGCCAAGGACATGTTCGCCGGCGCCCGCCGGATGACCGACCCCGGGCAGGCGGCCGCGATACGCCACGACCTCCCGCTCTATATCGGCGCGGGCGAGCTGGACCCGGTCAACGCGAACCTCGCCCTGCTGAACGTCCTCGTCGACCGCTACCGCGCCGCCGGGCTCACCGACGTCACCGTGCGGACCTACCCTGGCGCCCGGCACGAGATCCTCAACGAGACCAACCGCGACGAGGTAGCGGCTGACATTCTCGACTGGCTGGACCGGGTACTCAGCAAGCCATGACTACGCCAAGTGCGCGCAGGCCGATGAGCTGTCTGATGTCCCCGGGCTGGCCGGTGGCGGCGAGGTTCAGTTCTCGGCCACCTCAACCGAGGTCCGGTCTTCGACCTCCATGACCGCCTCGGCGTAGGAGTGAACGTGGCGGCTCATCCGCCGCCTGGCGGCGTCGGGGTCCTTGGCCTGGATGGCCTTGGTGACCGCGCGGTGGGCCCGCACAGTAGTAAGGCGCACATCGTCGTCGACGAAGCCCTGGTTGTCGGTGGAGGCGTAGATGGCTTGGGACAGGGCCCGCATGAAGCCCGTCAGCAGCTCGTTGTGGCCGGCGACGGCGACCGCCACGTGCCAGTCCACGTTGGCCTGCAGGAACTCGGCGAGCGTACCGGCGGCGGCCATGGCCTCGTTCGCCGCTTCGAGGTGCCCGACGTCCTCGTCGGTGCGGTGCTTCGCGGCGAGCTGCGCGCAGAACGGCTCGATTGCCTCGCGGGTCTCGAGCAGCGCCGGGATCCTGATCCGCTTGGCCCGGATCAAGAGGTGCACCGAGTCGGCCACCGAGTCCTGGCCAGGCCGGGACACGTATGCCCCGCCGGCGCGTCCGGTCTTGATCCGGACGAGTCCCTGCACCTCGAGGATGCGCAGCGCCTCGCGGATGGTCGCGCGGCTCATCCGGGTCTGTTTGACGAGCTCGCGCTCGGTTGGCAGTGCCGTATCTTCAGGGAAGTCGCCGCGGAGGATTCGTTCGCGCAGGTCGTTGGCCAGTACGTCTTTAGCCTTCGGCACCTGCAGGGGCGTCAGCCGGACGGCGTGCCTGCGCTGCCCGGATTCCGGGATCGCTGGTTCAGCGGCCATGAGGTGCCTCCGCAGCCGGGATATTTGGTCATACCTAAGTTAGCATTCGCCATCCCCTCGACGACGTCAATCAAGCAGGGAGCGGAGGCCCCGGCTGCGGCCGGATATATGGCCTAACCATTAATACATAGCTTAGGATAGACCAAAGACGGGCAATCGCGGGTGTGAGGAGCAAGTGATGAAGAGCCTGGACACCGAGTACGAGACCCTCGCGCTCGACGAGGCAACGCCCGGCGTGGTGGTCGTCACCCTGAACCGGCCCGGCCGGTACAACGCGATGACGAACACTATGTTCGACGAGCTTGAGCGGCTGGCGCTCGCCCTCGACCACGAGCACGGCTGCCGGGTCGTCGTGCTCACCGGGGCGGGCCAGGCGTTCTGCTCAGGCTACGACCTCGCCGACGCCGGCGAGCTGCCGAGCCTCGGCGCGCTGGGGATGCTGGACCAGCAGGAACGGGCCGCCCGGGCGCTGCTCGCGGTCCGGGGCATGCGGGTTCCGGTGATCGCCGCGGTCAACGGACCCGCTGCTGGCGGAGGGCTGTCGCTGGCGCTCGCCGCGGACATCCGGTTCGCGTCGACCGGCGCGAAGTTCAACGCCGCGTTCGTCCGGATCGGCCTGTCGGCTGGCGACCTCGGCGCGTCCTGGCTGCTCACCCGGCTGATCGGGCCGGCCCGCGCCAGCGAGATCTGCTTCACCGGGCGGATGGTGGCGGCCGACGAGGCGCTGACGATCGGACTGGTTAACCGGGTCAGCGAGCCGGACCGGCTGCTCGGCGACGTACTGGCCCTCGCCGAGGCGATCGTCGCGAACTCGCCGGGCGGCGTGCAGCTCTCCAAGCGGGCACTGCAGGCGAACCTGGAGATCTCGTCATATGCCGCGGCACTGGAGCTGGAGAACCGCGGCCAGGCGCTGCTCACCCGGAGCGCGGACATGCCCGAGGCGCTGGCCGCGTTCAAGGAGAAGCGGCCAGCAGTCTTCACCGGAGCGTGACCGAGATGACGTCGACCATGACCGTGATCACGGACTTCCCCGGGCTGCACACGCTGGCCTTCGAGATGGCCGAGGCGGGTATCGGCGTGCTCCGTATCAACCGCCCGGAGCGGATGAACTCCCAGACCGTGCGGATGTTCACCGAGTACGGCCTGGCCGCGGGCGCGCTGCGGGACAGCCGGCTGCGTGCGCTCATCCTCACCGGGGCTGGCGAGCGCGCGTTCTGCGCCGGCTTCGACCTCGACGAGCTTGACGTGATCACCCGGATGGGGGTTCGCGAGTTCCTCGAGTTCCAGGAGACCGCGACGGGCGGCATCCAGGCGATCCGGCACCTGCCCTTCCCCGTTATCGCCGCGGTCCACGGGGCGGCCATCGGTGGCGGCCTGGCCCTCGCGCTGGCAGCCGACATTCGCCTGGTCTCACCCACGGCAAGGTTCAGTGCCGCGTTCTTGAGGGTCGGCCTGTCAATGGGCGAGCTGGGCACGTCGTACAACCTCAGCCGGCTGGTCGGCCCGGGAAGGGCGGCCGAGATCGGCTATTCCGGGCGCATCGTGGGCGCGGAGGAGGCCGCCGCGATCGGGCTAGCCAACCGCGTTGTTCCCGCCGATCGCCTGTACGACGAGGCCGTCGCGCTGGCGAGGCTGATCGCCGCGAACTCGCCCGGAGGCGTCCGGATGTCCAAGCGCGCGATCCAGCGCAATCAGGAGATCACGTCGTATGCCGCGGCGCTGGAGCTGGAGAACCGCGGCCAGGCGCTGCTCACCCGGACCACCGACATGCCCGAGGCGCTGGCCGCGTTCAAACAGAAGCGTGCACCCCGCTTCACCGGGAGGTGAGCACGCGCCGATGCGCTGGGACTGGACGCCGGAAACGAGGGCGAAGCTGGCCACCTTCCTCGAGGCGCGCGGGCTGACGCGGGGAGACGTCACGACCCAGCCGATCGGTGACGGGCATTCCAACCTGACTTTTCTCGTCTCCGACGGCTCGCGCCGCTTTGTCGTCCGTCGTCCGCCGCCTCCGCCCACCCCGCCGGGCGCCCACGACATGCTGCGCGAGGCACGTCTCACCGGGGCGCTTGCGGGCACGGCGGTGCCGGTCCCGCGGCTGTTCGCCACCGCCCGGGCCGGCGAGGTCCTCGACGTGCCGTTCTACGTCATGAGCTTCGCCGCCGGCCCGGTGGTCACGACCGGCACGCCGCCGCCCCTGGACTCACCCGCGCGCCGGCGGCGGATCGGCCAGGCGCTGGCCGACACGCTCGCGGATCTGCACGCCGTGGACTGGCGGTCCGCGGGACTTGCTGGCCTCGGGCGTCCGGAGGGCTTTAATGAGCGTCACCGCCGCCGGATCGGTGGCCTGGTGGCGGACCACGACGGGAAGCCACCGCCGCATTTTGCGGAGATCGACGCCTGGCTGGCCGCGCACGTGCCCGCTGAGTCGGGGGCGTCGATCATCCACAACGATTACCGGATCGGCAACGTCGTCCTCCGCGCTGACCGGCCCGGCGAGATCGCCGCCGTACTGGACTGGGAGCTGGCGACCCTCGGCGATCCGCTCCTCGACGTCGGCTACTTTCTCGCCTCGGTGCCGGAGCCGGGCGGCCCGCTGACGCCCACCGAGGAGCTCGGCCTTGCGATGCTGGAGAGCGGCTACCCGACCCGCGAGGAGGTCGCCGACCGGTATGCCGAACGGGCGGGAACCAACCTCGCCAACCTCGACTGGTACACCGCGCTGGCGCTGTGGAAGCTCGCGGCGCTCTACGAGTACGGGCGGCGCCGGGCCGTTCGCGGCGTGGGGGATCCCTACTACGCCAACCCGGCGCTGGTGCGGTCGTTCCTGGAGGCCGCCCACCGTGCGGCCGGAATGCTGCCTCCGCGCGGACAACCCCTGGAGGGTTGATGGAGAGCTTCCACGACGAGCTGGTGGGGCCGGGCGTCACGGATCTTCCCGAGCGGTTCTTCGACCGGTTCGTGTTCAACCTGCACCGGACGGACGCGACCACGCCGTCCATCATCTTCGGCCTCGGGATCTACGCGGCACGCGACACCGCCGACGGCTTCGCGATCCTCACCACCGCGACCGAGCAGCGCAACGTCCGTTTCGCCACCGAGCTGAGCGCCACCGACCGGTCGAGCTGCGGTCCGCTCTCCTGGCGGGTCGTCGAGCCGATGACGACCTGGCACGTGGCCCTCGGCCCGAACCCGGCCAGCCTGGAGTTCGACCTGACCTGGCGGGCCCGCGCGCCTGCCTGGTATGGCGACGTGACGGTCATCAATCCCGGCGGCGGGACCACGATGTTCGAGCACCTCTTCCAGTCCGGGCGGTACGACGGGACGCTCGCTATCGACGGGGTTGAGGAGCGGATCGGTGGCTGGTACGGCCAGCGCGACCGATCCCGGGGCGTACGCACGATGAGCGGCGGGCAGGGCCTGCACATCTGGTACCAGGCGCAGTTCCCGGACCGCTCGGTCGGCTTCTTGCTCGTCGAGGACCGCGCGGGCGGCCGGCTGCTGCTTGAGGGCGCGGTAATGCACACCGACGGCGGTCTGGACCCGGTCGTCGACTTACGCCATCACCTGAAGTTCGACCAGCTCGACCTGGGGTCCGGCACCGTCGAGGTGACCACCGGGGACGGCAGGGTATACACGATCGAGACCGATGCGTCCGCGCGCGGTGCGCTGATGGCCGGTGGCGGGTATGGCCGACGCCACGGCCGGGCGCTCGGGCGTGACCACCTCGAGTCGGACATCTACCCGCTCGACGGCACCGTCACCCAGCTCACGCTGGGCTCGTCGCTGACCGACCGACTGGCGACGTTCGACTGGGACGGCACGCCCGGGATCGGGATCTTCGAATTCGCGCTGACGCGGAGCAGGTCGTACTCCTACCGGCCGACGCTCGCCGGCTGAGCGGCTTCAGACCGAGCGCTGGGCCTTGCTCGCGGCCGTGGCAGCCAGGCTCTTCTCCTTGATCTCCTCCCAGTCCGCACCCGTCAGCGAGGTGAGTCCCGCGAAGGTGCCAGGACCGGCGAGCATCTGGCCGCCGTCCATCGCGATCGTCTGGCCGGTCAGGTAGTCGCACGCGTCCGACAGCAAGAACATCATCAGGTTGGCTAGCTCCTCGATCGTGCCCGCCCGGCCGACTGGTATCTGGCCGACCTGCGTGGCACCGACGGAGCTGCTCTCGGTCGGGTTGAGCATCTCCCAGGCGTAGTCGGTAGGGATCGGTCCCGGCGCCACCGCGTTCATCCGGATGCCGTACTTCGCCCACTCGACCGCCAGCGACATCGTCATCGAGTGCACCGCCGCCTTCGCCATCGCGGACGGCACCACGTACGCCGACCCAGTCCACACCCAGGTGGCGAGCGTGGCTAGCACGCTGCCGGGGAGCCCGTCGCGGATCCACCGCTTGCCCGCGGCCAGCGTCGTGTGGAACGACCCGTTCATGATGGTGCCCGTTATGGCCTCGAAGGCGCGCGGGCTGAGCCCTTGGGTCTGGGCGATGAAGTTCGCCGCTGCGTTGTTCACGACGCCGGTAAGCGGGCCGTGCTCGCACCAGATCGACTCCATCGCCTCATCGACCTGGTCGAACCGGCGCACGTCGACGGTGTGCACGTGCACGGTGCCGGGGCGAGCTGCTGATACTTCCTCCGCGACCTCCTTCAGCACGGCCGCCCGGCGACCCCACAGGTGTACGACGGCCCCGTGGTCGACCAGGTGGCGGGCGACCCCGCGGCCGAGGCCGGAACCACCGCCTGTGATCAGGATGCGCTTGCCGTCGAGCAGCCCGCTGGAGAAGGCCTGCATGTCAGTTCCCCCGGTAGGCGGAGAAGTCGGGGCTGCGCTTCTCGTTGAACGCGGTGATCCCTTCCCTGGCCTCGGCGGTCTCGCTGAACATCTTGAGGCTCGAGTAGGCCATCTGGCCGATGCCGGCGAAGTGCTCGGTATCGGCGTTGAACGACTGCTTGAGCACCTTGAGCGCGGTGGGAGAGAGCTTCAGGATCTCGTCTGCCCAAGCCCGGACTTCCTTGCGGAGCTGGTCTGCCGGCACCACCTTGTTGGCCAGGCCCCACTCGAAGGCCTGCTGAGCCGAGTACTTGCGGCACAGGAACCAGATCTCGCGGGCCCGCTTCTCACCCACGGCCCGGGCCATCAGGCCCGTGCCGAAACCGGCGTCGAACGAGCCGACCCGCGGACCGTTCTGGCCGAACGTCGCGTTGTCGGCGGCGATGGTCAGGTCACACAGCAGGTGCAGGACGTGGCCCCCGCCGATGGCGAACCCGTTGACCGCCGCGATCACCGGCTTGGGAACGTCGCGGATAACGCGGTGCAGCGAGTCGACCTCGAACAGCCCGCTCTGCGAAGGCCCGTAGTCGCCCGTCTCCATCCGCTGCTTCTGGTCGCCGCCAGTGCAGAACGCCTTGTCGCCCGCGCCGGTGAGGCCAATGACGCCGACCTCGGCGCTGGCCCAGGCCCGCTTGAACGCCGACACGAGCTCGTCGACGGTGCGCGCACGGAAGGAGTTGTAGCGCTCCGGGCGGTTGATCATGATCCAGGCGAGGCCGTCCTGGACCTCATAGGTCACGTCCGTCAACTCATGCATCGATATTTCTCCCTTGCCCGTTGGCTGACGCCGACCTGCCCGCCGCTACGCTACGAACCGCACGAGGGGGTATTAGGCCTAACCATTTGACTCTAGCGTTCTGAGCGGCCGTTATCAAGCAGGAGGACCTCAAATTCAGTGTGCCGATCTTTTGGTCTAACCTATAGTATAGTTCGAGATCGGATCGAAGAGGTGAGGTGCCGGGTGGATCTCTCGGATGCGCCGGATGAAGCGCGGTTCCGCCAAGACCTGCGCACCTGGCTGCGGAAGAGCCTTCCCGAGCTGCCCTGGCCCGAGCCTGCGGACCTGGCTGAGCGGGCGCCTTTCTGGCGGCGGTGGCAGGCGATGCTCTTCGAGGCCGGGTACGCCGGGCTGGCCTGGCCGCGGGAGTACGGCGGGCAGGGGCTGGACGAGCGGATGCGGGCGATCTTCGGCGAGGAGTGCGACCGCGCCGGCGCGCCGGAGCGGCTCAACACCATCGGGGAGGACTTCGCCGGGCCGACCATCGCGCGCTTCGGCTCGCAGGCCCAGAAGCAGCGCTTCCTGCGGCCGATCCTCACCGGCGATGAGATCTGGTGCCAGCTCTTCTCCGAACCCGAATCGGGATCCGACCTCGCGTCGTTGCGCACCAAGGCGACCAGAGTGAAGGGGGAAGGGGAGGCGGGCGGGGGCTGGCGGGTCCAGGGGCAGAAGGTCTGGACCAGCCGGGCGCAGCTGGCCGCCCACGCCATTCTCCTCGCGCGCACCGGCGGAGGACCGCGTCATAAAGGGATCACCTACTTCCTGCTGCCGATGGACAGCGAGGGCGTCACGGTCCGGCCGCTCGCCCACATGCTCGGCGAGGCGGAGTTCAACGAGGTCTTCCTCGACGACGTCTTCCTGCCCGACGACGCGGTGGTCGGCGACGTCGACGGGGGCTGGCCGGTGGCCATGGGAACCCTGGCCTTCGAGCGAGTCGCCATCGCGACCGGCCGGGTGAACACCACCAGGGCGGTCGAGGACATCATCGCGGACGTCCGGAGGATGGCCGACCCCGCGGGGAACCCGCTCGGCGCCGACCCTCACGTGCGACAGAAGATCGCCGACCTGTGGGCGCGGGCGCTGGTGCACTACACCGTCAGCCAGCGGGTGATCTCCGGCGCGGCAGCCGACGAGCCCCCCGGTCCGGTGACCTCCATCGGCAAGCTCTACTTCTGCCCGCTGGTCGAGGACCTCGCCGACTTCCGCCTCTCGCTCGAACCGCTCGCCGGCCAGTTCGGGCTCGAGGACACCTCGCAGGATGCCGCTGCCGCCCGCCGGTGGCTCCGCCTCGCCAACCAGGCACGCGGTACGGCGATCGCCGGCGGCTCCACCTTCATCCAGCGCAACATCGTCGCCGAACGCGTTCTCGGCATGCCGAGGGGGTGACTTTGACCTACACCTGGCACCCGTCTGGGGACTACCTGGACCACTCCAACGTGGCCCGGCTGATGCGCACGCTCGGCGTCAGCACTGCGGACGAGCTGCGGGCCCGGTCGGTGGCGGACATCGGCGCGTTCTGGGATGCCGTAGTGCACGATCTCGGCATCGAGTTCCGCACGCCGTACTCGCAGGTGGTGGACCTCGCCCGCGGCATCGAGTACCCCGAGTGGTTCACCGGCGGCACGATCAACATCGTCGATGCGGCCCTGGGGCGCTGGAAGGACGCTACGCCCGGCGCGACCGCGATCATCCACGAGGCCGAGGACGGGACCGTGCGGCGGCACACGTTCGCCGAGCTTGACGACCAGGTCGCCCGGGTCCGCGCGGGACTGCGCGCCCGGGGCATCGGCAAGGGCGACGCCGTGGCGATCTACCTGCCGATGACGCCGGAGGCGGTGGTCGCGACGTACGCCGCGGCGAGCATCGGGGCGATGGTGGTCCCGCTGTTCTCCGGGTTCGCTCCGGCCGCGATCGCCTCGCGGATCCAGGACGCGGACGCCAAGGCGGTCATCACCGCGGACGGTACGACGCGTCGGCGTCGTGCCGTGCCGTTGAAGGCGCTGCTGGACGAGGCGCTCAAGGCGTGCCCCGGCGTGGACTTCGTCGCCGTGGTCGACAACGCCGGCGAAGCCGTCACGCTCGAGCCCGGCCGCGAGGTCGGCTGGGCGGAGCTGATGGCGGCGGACCCGGACCCGGAGGTCGAGCCGACCTCGGCGTCGGACGTGCTGCTGCTCGCCTACACGTCCGGGACGACCGGACGGCCGAAGGGCGCGGTGCACACGCATGCCGGCTTCCTGGTCAAGGTGGCCAGCGAGGTGGCATACGGCTTCGAGATGGCGCCCGGCCGGACGTTCTGCTGGATCACCGACATGGGCTGGATCATGGGGCCGCTGTCGATCTTCGGCGCGCATGCCTGCGGCGGCACCCTGCTGCTCTACGAAGGCTCCCCGGACGTCCCGGACACCAGCCGGCTCTGGGACCTCGTCGAGCGGCACCGCGTGTCGATGCTCGGCGTCTCGCCCACGCTAGTCCGGACGGTGCGGGCCGCCGGCACCCGTCCGGCCAGCGACCTGTCGTCCGTCCGGGTGCTGGGATCGACGGGCGAGCCGTGGGACCCGGAGTCCTACGAGTGGCTGGCCCGGGACGTCTTCGGCGCCAGGGTCCCGGTGGTCAACTTCTCCGGCGGCACCGAGGTGGGCGGCTCGTTCCTGTGCCCCTACCCGGTGGAGGAGATCCACAGCTGCTCCCTGGGCGGCCCGGCGCTGGGCATGGACGTCGACGTGGTCGACGACGACGGCCGGCCGCTGCGCGGCAGCGTCGGCGAGCTCGTCTGCCGACAGCCCTGGCCGTCGATGACGCGCGGGATCTGGAAGGACGACGAGCGGTACCGTGAGGCGTACTGGTCGACGTATCCAGGCCTGTGGCGGCACGGGGACTACGCCCTGGCCGACGAGGCCGGCTGGTTCGTGCTCGGCCGCTCCGATGACGTGATGAACGTGGCCGGCAAGCGCGTCGCCCCGGCGGAGATCGAGTCGGTGCTCGCGACCGACGCCGCCGTGGCGGAGTCCGCGGTCGTCGGGGTCCCGGACTCCGCGAAAGGCGAGGCGGTCTGGGCCTTCTGGGTACGACGGCCCGGCGCGGCGGACGCCGGCGAGGACGACGGGTTGGTGTCGGCGCGGCTCACCGCTCTGGTTGCCGACCAGGTGGGCAAGCCGTTCGCACCCGCGCGCGTGGTCCGCGTCGCGCAGCTGCCGAAAACCAGGTCGGCCAAGATCCTGCGCCGGGCGGTTCGTGCCGCCGTGCTCGGCACCGATCCCGGCGATCTGTCCGGGGCCGAGAACCCCGAGGCCGTCGAGGATATCCGGTCCCAGGTCAAGGAGCTGCGCTGATGAGGTGGCAGCTGTCCGAGGAGCAAGAGGCCTACCGGCAGTCGTTCGGCGCCTGGCTCGCCGACGCGGCGCCCCGCGAAGGGGTGCGCCGGTGGCTGGACGACGGCGACGGAACACAGTTCGCCGAGCGGCTGGTCCGCGGCGGATGGGCCGGCGTCGGCGTGCCGGAAGCCCTCGGCGGCCAGGGTGGCGGGCTCGTCGAGCTGGCCCTCACGGCCGAGCTTCTCGCCGGCACGAGCGCTCCGTCCGCGACGTGGCTGGCGACCGCGCTCGCCGCCCCCGCGCTTGGCTCCGGGACGGACGTCGCCGCCTTCGAGGGCGAGCACGTGGCCCTGCTGTCGCCGGCCGACGCGATCCCGGGTGCGGGTCCCCGCCTCACGATCGACAGCGAAGGGCGTCTGCACGGGACCGTCCTGCGCGTGCTCGCCGGCGACCTGGCGGCGCGGTTCGTGGCGGTGGTCGACGGACCAGGCGGCTCGCCGTGCCTGCGTCTGGTGCCGGCGGGCGCCGACGTGCAGGCGCATACCCGCCGACTGCTCGACCGGAGCCGATCGGTGGCCGACATCGAGATCGAGGGCGCGCCGTCCGCGCCGCTGGATGCCGATGCCCGGGAGTTCCTGGCCGGCTGCGCTGCGCGCGCCGCAGTGCTGGTGGCCGCAGACTCGCTGGGAGCGATGGCGCGGATGCTCGACCTGGCCGTCGAGTACAGCAAGCAGCGCCACCAGTTCGGCGTGCCGATCGGCTCGTTCCAGGCCGTCAAGCACGCCGCCGCGACGATGCTGGTCGAGGTCGAGGCCGCCCGGTCGGCGGTGTACTTCGCCGCGGCATCGGTCGACGCCGGCGGCCCGCAGTCGGAGCTGCACGCGGCGGCCGTCAAGGCGCAGGTCGCCACGGCCGGCGCGCGAGTGGCCGACAGCGCGCTGACCTTGCATGGCGCGATCGGCTACACCTGGGAGCACGACCTGCACCTGTTCTACAAGCGGGCCAAGCTCGACGAGTACCTGTACGGCGCCCCGGCGGCATGGAACGAGCGCCTCGCGGACGGGCTCAGGCTGGTGCCCGTCTAGCTTTTGGTCAGTCCATTCGATATGGTCGTACCAATCGACGAGAAAGGGAGTGCTCCCGGTGGACTTTGAGCTCTCCGAGGACCAGGCGACGATCCGCCGGGCGGTCGCCGAGCTGGCTGCCAAGTTCGACGACCAGTACTGGCTGGAGAAGGACGCGGCGCACGAGTTCCCCACCGAGTTCTACCAGGCCTTTGCCGATGGTGGCTGGCTCGGGATCACCATTCCTGAGGAGTACGGCGGGCACGGTTTCGGCATCACCGAGGCGGCGCTGCTGCTGGAGGAGGTGTCGGCTTCCGGAGCCGGGATGAACGGCGCGAGCTCGATGCACCTGTCGATCTTCGGCATGCACCCGGTGACCGTGCACGGGTCCGAGGAGATGAAGCGGGAGAACCTGCCGCGCATCGTCAACGGCGACCTGCACGTGTGCTTCGGCGTCACCGAGCCCGGCGCGGGACTTGACACCACGCGGATCACGACGTTCGCCAGACGGGATGGCTCGGATTACGTCGTGACCGGCCGCAAGGTGTGGATCTCGAAGGCGTCGGAGTCGGAGAAGGTCCTGCTGCTCACCCGGACGGCCAGGTTCGAGGACGTCGCGAAGAAGACGGACGGACTGACCCTGTTCCTCACCGACCTCGACCGGGACCATGTCGACATCCGGCCGATCAGGAAGATGGGCCGCAACGCGGTCAGCTCGAACGAGCTGTTCATCGACGACCTGCGCGTGCCCGAGGCGCACCGGGTCGGTGAGGAGGGGCAGGGCTTCGGGTACATTCTGGACGGCCTCAACCCGGAGCGGATGCTGGTCGCGGCCGAAGCGCTGGGCCTGGGCCGGGCCGCGCTGCGGCGCGCGGTGCGCTACGGCAACGAGCGGGTGGTCTTCGGCCGGTCGATCGGCATGAACCAGGGGCTGCAGTTCCCGCTCGCCGACGCGCTGGCCCGGCTCGATGCCGCAGAACTCGCGCTGCGCAAGGCCACCTGGCTCTACGACAACGGCAAGCCGTGCGCTAGGGAGGCGAACACGGCGAAGTACCTGTGCGCGGACGCAGGCTTCGACGCCGCGGACCGGGCGCTGCAGGTGCATGGAGGGATGGGGTATTCCGAGGAATACCACGTCGCGCGCTACTTCCGTGAGGCCCGGCTGCTGAAGATCGCCCCGCTCAGCCAGGAGATGGTCCTCAACTTCCTCGGTGAGCACGTGCTCGGGCTGCCCAGGAGCTACTGATGTTCTCACTTGCCGGGCGCTCCGCGCTCATGACTGGCGCCGGCCAGGGCATCGGCGGGGCGGTCGCTAGGGCACTGGCCGCGGCCGGCGCGGCCGTGCTGGTGACCGACGTGGACAAGGACGCCGCGGCCGCGGTGGCCGCCGAGATCGTGTCCGCCGGCGGCCGGGCTGAGTCCGCGGTGCTCGACGTGCGCGACGCCGCGCAGGCGGCCCGGGCGGCCGGGCAGGCGGCCGGCCTGACCGGGGGCACCCTGCACGTGGTGGTGAACAACGCCGGGGTGATCGCGCCGGCGATGTTCGCGAAGATGACGGCCGAGCAGTTCCAGTTCGTGCTCGACGTCCACGTCGCAGGCACGTTCACCGTCAGCCAGGCCGCGCTGCCGTTCCTGGCCGAGGATGGCACCGGCCGCATCATCAACGTCACCTCCGCCGCCGGGCTGGTGGGCACCATCGGCCAGGTCAACTACGGCGCGGCCAAGGCCGCCGTCGTCGGCCTCACGAAATCGCTGGCCAAGGAGCTGGCGAAGAAGCAGATCACCGTGAACGCGGTCGCTCCGCTGGCGGCGACGGCGATGACCGAGAACATCCGCACCAACGAGAAGCTGGCCGCCAAGACGCTGGCCCGGATCCCGCTCGGCCGATGGGCCGAGCCCGAAGAGGTCGCCGCCACCTTCGTCTTCTTCGCGTCGGACGCGGCGTCGTACATCACCGGTCAGGTCCTGCCGGTCGACGGAGGGACGGTCATCTGATGCCGAGGGAAAGCCCCATGACCCGGTCGGGTCGGGAGGCGCTGATCGTGGAGGCGCTGCGGACCCCGATGGGCAAGTCGCACCCGGAGCGCGGCTGGTACCGGGACACGCACCCCAACGAGATGCTGGGCGCCGTCTACGCCGCCTTGCTGGACCGCACCGGGCTGGCCCCGGAGGCCGTCGAGGACATCATCATCGGGTGCACCGCGCCATTCGGCGAGCAGTCACGCAACGTCGCCCGTAACGCCTGGCTGCAGGCAGGCTACCCGGCCGAGGTGCCCGCGACCGTGCTCGACCGCCGCTGCGGTTCGGCTCAGACTGCGGTGGAGGTGGCGGCGGCGCTCGTCGCGTCGGGTACTCACGACGTGGTCCTGGCCGGCGGCGTGGAGCACATGGGCCACGTGCCGATGAGCTCACCGGTGAAGATCTCCGAACTGTACGGCGACCCGTGGCCGCCCGCGCTGCGCGAGCGGTACGACTTCGTGCCGCAGGGCGAGAGCGCGGAGCTGATCGCCGAACGATGGGACATCGGCCGGGTGGAGCTGGACGCATTCGCCGTGCGGTCGCACCGCCTGGCGGCGGAGGCGGTGGCCGCCGGGAGGTTCGAGCGGGAGATGATCCCCCTGGAGCTGGACGGGGAGAAGCGGGCCAGCGACCAGGCGATCCGCCCGGGCACGTCGATGGAGAGCCTGGCCGGGCTCAAGACCGTGTTCCGGGAGAACAACGGGCGGATCACGGCGGGTAGCTCGTCCCCGATCTCCGACGGCGCCGCCGGGCTGCTGGTCACCTCCCGCGAGGGTGCCGACCGGCACGGCCTTCACCCGCGGGCCCGCATCCTCGACCAGACCACGGTCGGGGTCGACCCGATCATCATGCTCACCGGCCCCGTCCCCGCCACGCGCAAGCTGCTGGGCCGCAACCGGATGACGATCGGCGACATCGACCTGGTGGAGATCAACGAGGCGTTCAGCTCGGTAGTGCTGTCCTGGGAACGTGAGCTGAAGCCCGACATGGGCCGGGTCAACGTCAACGGCGGCGCCATCGCTCTCGGCCATCCGGTGGGTGCCACGGGATCCCGGCTATTCGGGACTCTGCTGGCCGAGATGGAGCGCCGCGACGCCGAGATCGGGCTGGTCACCATGTGCTGTGGCGGCGGGCTCGGCACGGCCACCCTGGTACAGCGGATCGGCACATGATCGACCTCGGCAGCTACATCTCCGCCGGCGACGGCGTGTGGTGGGGACAGGGCGGCGCCGAGCCCGAGCCACTGGTCAACACGCTGCTCGAGCAGGCCGACCGCATCGGCCCCGTCCGCGCCTTCTGCGGACTGACTTGGAACGAGCGGCTGTCCGGCGACCTGCCCGACTCGCTGCCGGACTCCCTCACCGTGCTCTCCTATGGCGGGCTGGGCGAACTACGTTGGCTCAGCCGGCACGGCCTGCTCGACGTCGTGCCCTGCCACTACTCCGCGATCCCCCGGATGTTCGAGCGAGGCCAGCTCCCAACCGACGTCGGGCTGCTGCAGGTGTCCGCGCCCGACGCCGACGGGCTGGTCTCGCTCGGCATCGGCGTGGAGTACGTCGCGGACGCGCTGAGGCACACCCGTACCCTGATCGCCGAGGTCAACCAGCGGATGCCGCGCACCAGGGGCAGTGGCGGACTGCCGCTGTCGGCCTTCGCCGCCGTGATCGAGACCGACCGGCCGCTGCGGGAGGCGCCCGCCCGCGCGCCCGACGAGGTGGACCGGGTGATCGGCGACCGCGTGGCCGGCCTGATCGAGGACGGCGACACGCTGCAACTGGGCGTCGGCTCGCTGCCCAGCGCGGTCCTCGAGTCCCTCGCCGGGCACACCGACCTCGGCTTCCACACCGGGATGATCACCGACGGCGTGACGGCCCTGGTGGAGAAGGGCGTCGTCACCGGCGCGCACAAGGAGATCGACCAGGGGCTGATCATCACCGGCGCCGCCCTGGGCAGCACCTCGCTGTACAACCGGCTGGGCGAATTCCCGGTCGAGTTCCGGCCCGCCAGCTACACCCATGCGCCAGGCGTGCTGTCGCAGCTCAAGTCGCTGGTGTCGATCAATTCGGCGATCGAGGTAGACCTGCTCGGCCAGGTCGGCGCGGAGCTGCGGCGCGGCGTGCACATCGGCGCCGTCGGCGGCCAGGTGGACTTCAGCCGGGCGGCATCGCTGACGGGAGCCCGTTCGATCATCGCGCTGCGTTCCGAGTCCGGCGGCGAGTCGACGATCAATCCCACGCTGCGTGGCGGGGTTGTCACGACCGCCCGGGTTGACGTCGACGTGGTGGTTACCGAGCACGGCGTCGCGCTGCTGACGGGGTGCACCGTGGCGGAGCGGGCCCGTCGGCTCATCGCGGTAGCGGCGCCGCATCGTCGAGAGGGGCTCGAGCGAAGTCTCGTGGACTGGGAGGTCGTGTCGTGACTGACGATAATCGCAGCGAGGGCGAGAGCCGGCGGGTGCGCATCCGGGAGGTCGGGCCCCGCGACGGCTTCCAGAACGAACCGGAAACGATCCGCACTGCGGACAAGATCCGGCTGATCGACGCCCTGGGCAGCGCGGGCTTCAAATGGATCGAGGTCGCGAGCTTCGTCCGGCCCGATGTCATCCCGCAGCTGTCCGACGGCGTGGAGGTGCTCCGCGGCATCGACCTGCCGCACGACGTCGCCCGGATGGTGCTGGTGCCGAACAGCCGGGGTCTCGGCAACGCGCTCGCGGTGCGTGACCTGTTCGAGGAGGTGGCGCTCTTCGTCAGCGCTTCGCAGACCCACAACCTGCGCAACATCAACCGGACGGTCGAGGAGACCATGGCCGACGTCAAGGTGATGGGCAAGCGCATCGTCGCCGAGAACCTCACGTTCTGCGCGGTGATCGCCACCTCGTTCGGCTGCCCGTACGAGGGCAAGGTCCCGATGGGCCGGGTCCTCGGCCTCGCCGAGCAGTTCGCCGAGGCCGGCGCCACCGAGATCGGCTTCGGTGACACGACCGGCATGTGCAACCCGGCGTACGCGTCGCGGTTCTTCACCGCGGTCATCGAGCGTCTGCCCGGGGTCGAGGTTACGGCGCACTTCCACAACACCCGCGGGCAGGGTCTGGCCAACGCGTACGCCGCGCTCGAGGCGGGCTGTACCAGCTTCGAGTCCAGCTTCGGCGAGCTCGGCGGCTGCCCGGTGCCGGCCGGCTCGACCGGCAACATTGCCACCGAGGACCTGGTGAGCATGTTCCACGAGATGGGCGTCGAGACCGGCCTGGACCTGCCGGCCGTCATCGAGGCCGCCCGCGAGGCGCAATCGGTCCTCGGCCGCAAGCTCACCAGCCATTCCCTCGTCGCCGGCCCGGTGCCCTGGCACCCGGCCGACGGCTGATCCGCACTACCACACCGGAGGACACCACATGAGCAACCGCGTCGCCATGGTCACGGGGGCTGCCCAGGGCATCGGCAAGGGCATCGCCACAGCACTGTCCGCAGACGGGTTCAGGGTCGCCGTGGCGGATCTGAACCTCACGGCCGCCGAGCAGACCGTCAAGGAGATCACTTCCGCCGGAGGCACCGCGATCGCAGTCGAGATCGACGTGACCCGGACCGCCTCGGTTGAGTCAGCGGTGCGAGCCGTCGAGGCCGAGCTCGGCCCGGTCGAGGTAGTGGTGAACAACGCCGGCTGGGACGACTTCATGCCGTTCGTGAAGACCACGGAGGAGTTCTGGGACAAGATCCTCGATATCAACTTCAAGGGCGCGCTGCGGGTTACCAAGGCCGTCGTGCCAGGCATGATGGACCGCGGCTTCGGGCGTGTCATCAACGTCGGCTCCGACGCCGGCCGGGTGGGCTCGTCCCTGGAGGCGGTGTACTCCGGCGCCAAGGGCGGCATCATCGCGTTCACCAAGACCCTGGCCCGCGAGGTGGCCGCCGGCGGCGTCACCGCCAACACGGTGTGCCCGGGCCCTACCGACACGCCGGCCCTGCGGAGCTTCTCGGACGGGTCCGGCGACGCAGAGAAGGTCATCGCCGGGATGACCCGTGCGATTCCGATGAGGCGGCTCGGCACTCCCGAAGACATCGGCCCGGCCGTCGCCTTCCTCGCCTCCGACGGCGCCGGCTTCGTCACGGGCCAGACGCTGTCGGTCAGCGGGGGCCTGACGATGGCCTGAGCCGCGCCGATCGGAGGAGCACCATGACCGCACCCACGCAGGTCGTTACCTGGCACCGTGAGAGCGCCGGGGTCTGCGTCGTGACGCTGGACCGGCCGCCGGCCAACGCCCTCGGCGTGCCGATCCTGGAGGGACTGCACGCCGCCATCGACGCGGCCGAACAGGCCGGCGACGTCAAGGTCATGATCGTGACCTCAGCTCTCGACGGCTTCTTTGCCGCGGGGGCCGACATCAAGCACATGTCCTCCAAAGACGCAGCGTCCTTCATGGCCTACGGCGACGAGATGCGCGCCGTCAACGACCGGCTGGCCGGAGCTGGATGGGTCTCGATCGCCGCGGTGGACGGCCTGGCGCTCGGCGGCGGGCTGGAGCTCGCGATGGCGTGCACGATGCGGGTGAGCGGCCCCCAGGGGAGATTCGGCCTGCCCGAGGTCAAGCTCGGCCTTATCCCCGGAGCCGGCGGCACCCAGCGACTGCCCCGGCTGGTGGGACCGGGTCGTGCCCTGGACATCATGCTGACCGCCCGCCAGGTCACCGCGGACGAGGCGCTGGCCATCGGCCTGGTCGACCGGCTCGCCGACGACGATGCCGTCACCGACGCGCTCGCCCTGGCGGGCGAATTGGTGTCCTCCTCATTGCCGGCGCAGCTGGCGGTCGTCCGGGCGGTCAATGCCGCCTTCGAGCTGCCGCCGGACGAGGGACACCGCTACGAGGCAATGCTGGTACAGGGACTGTTCACGGGCGGCGAGGCGCAGGAAGGCATCCGCGCGTTCATCGCCAAGCGCGCGCCGGACTTCGCCCGGGAAATCGCGCCGAGGCCAGCTTGACGATGTCCGTACTCCGAGACGGCGACCGTGGCGAATCCGGGGCTGGGTAATGGCGGGTAACGCGGCTCTAGACGCCCGCGAGCGCGGTGCGACGCTCAGTCGGCTGGCGGCCGAGCGGTTCGACGTGCTGGTCATCGGCGGCGGCGTCACGGGGGCAGGGACGGCCCTGGACGCTGCGTCGCGTGGTCTGCGGGTGGCCCTGGTGGAGGCGCGCGACCTGGCCTCGGGTACCTCGAGCCGGTCCAGCAAGCTGGTCCACGGCGGACTGCGGTACCTGGAGCAGCTCGACTTCAAGCTGGTCTACGAAGCGCTGAGGGAACGTGACCTGCTCGTATCGAAGCTCGCCCCGCACCTGGTCAAGCCGGTCTCGTTCCTGTATCCGTTGCACAAGAAGCTCGTCGAGCGCCCGTATGTGGGGGCGGGCCTGGTGCTGTATGACGCGATGGAGGGTACCCGCAGGCCAGTGCAGCACCACCGGCACCTGTCCGCCCGCGGCGCGCGGAAGCGAGCCCCAGCTCTGTCGCCCAGCCGACTCGCGGGAGGCGTGCTCTACTACGACGCGCAGGTCGATGACGCCAGGTACACGCTGACCGTGGCCCGCACGGCCGCGGCGCACGGCGCGGTCATCGCGACCTGGGCCAGCGCGGTCGGGCTACGGCGCGTCCCGAACGGAGGGCGAGTGACCGGCGCCCGGGTGCGCGACGAGGAGACCAGGCGTCTGCTCGAGGTGTCCGCGCAGGCTGTGGTGGTATGCGCCGGGGTGTGGACCGATCTGGTGTATGAGCTGGCCGGGGTCCAGGCCGGCTACCGGGTCCGGATGTCCAAGGGAGTACACATCGTGGTGCCTCGTGCAGCGGTGGACGCGGACACCGGCATGATCGTGCGCACCGAGAAGAGCGTGCTGTTCTTCATCCCCTGGCGGCAGCACTGGATCGTCGGCACTACCGACACCGACTTCGCCGGAGACCGGACCGAGCCCGCGCCGGCTGAGGAGGACATCGAGTACATCCTCGCCGCCGCGAACCGCGTGCTGGCCCGCCCGCTGACCCGCGCAGACGTGGTCGCCATGTACGCGGGCCTGCGGCCGCTAGTGGATCTCCGCGAGAGCAACGGGTCCAAGCCCACCACCAAGCTATCCCGGGAGCACGTGGTGGACGTGCCGCTGCCCGGGCTGGCCAGC
>Ga0335078_10003826_pt1 | contig 22386 bp, 18 predicted proteins | sample Lox_Sample_32_FD_206711 | JGI IMG/M metagenome (GOLD analysis project Ga0335078, IMG submission 206711) | Soil microbial communities from Loxahatchee National Wildlife Refuge, Florida, United States - Lox_Sample_3.2 | ecosystem: Environmental > Terrestrial > Soil > Wetlands | place: USA... | reverse complement strand
CGCCTCGGGCCATCTGCCGTCCGCCGTGCGGGGCTCGTCAAGCATGACGGCGGGCTGCGGTGCGGTGTGGGCGAGCATCTGCGCCCGGGCCGCCGGGCTGTCCGCCCGCTCCAGCAGGCTCAGGCCCCCGGCCGTCCCGTGCGACGCCGCTCCCGCCATCACCGGGGCGGTCGTCGGGGCCAGCGCGGTCGTGTCGGTGTCGACAACGTCGGCCACGATCACCGTGATGTTGTCGGGGCCGCCGCCCCGGATCGCCAGCTCGATGAGCTGCACGGTCGCGTCGTCCAGGTCGGCGGCTGTGCTGAGCGTGTGGTGCAGCGTTTCCGCGCTGACCACGTCGGACAGGCCGTCGGAGCACAGCAGGTACCGGTCGCCGGGCATCGCCTTGCGCATGGACAGGTCCGGCTCCGCCTCCCCGCGCCCGTCGAGGGCCCGCAGGATCAGCGACCGCTGCGGGTGGGTGGCGGCCTCCTCCCGGCTGATCCGCCCCTCATCGACCAGGGACTGCACGAGAGAGTGATCATGGGTGATCTGGTACAGCTCGCCGTCGCGCAGCATGTAGCCGCGCGAGTCGCCGATGTGGCACAGCGCGTACCCCTGGCCCGCCCACAGCATCGCCGTCAGGGTCGTCCCCATCCCCTCGACGGCAGGGTCGGCGGACGCCATCTTGTGCAGGGTGTCGCTGGCCGAGTGAACCGCTTCCTTCAGCGCGCCGAGCAGATCACCGTCCGGGGCCGCCGGCCCGTCCAGCGCGGCCACCGAGGCAATGGCCACGGCACTTGCCACCTCGCCGGCCGCATGGCCGCCCATGCCGTCCGCGACGGCGAGCATGCGGGGGCTCGCGTACGCCGAGTCTTCATTCCCCTCGCGGAGGAGACCGACGTCGGAGCGTACCGCGTAGCGGAGTGCAAGTGTCATCTGCGCAGTTCCAGAACGGTCTTGCCGATACGGATCGGCACGCCCGCCGGCACGGGAGTCGGCCGGGTTACTTTCTGGCGATCCAGATATGTGCCGTTGGTTGAGCCGAGATCCTCAACGATCCATTGCCCGTCCTGCGGAAAAATCCGGGCGTGTCGGCTTGAAGCGTAGTCGTCGTTAAGTACGAGCGTAGCGTCATTTGCCCGGCCGAGCGTAATTTGCTGCTCACCGAGATCGAGGCTCGTGCCCTTCAGGGAGCCAGCCGTCACGACCAGCACATGGGGCTGCCCGCGCCGGGCCCGCTGCGGTTTGGCGGGCTTGGCCGGCGGCCGGGCGACGCGGGGCGCCTGCTGCTGCCCGCGCGCGGCCCGCGGCCGGCCGCTGGCGCTTCCCGACAGGTCCGTGCGCACGACCCCGATCGCCGCGATCACGAACAGCCACAGCACGGCCAGAAAAGCCACCCGGATAAGGGTGAGGGTGAGCTCATTCATCCAGTGAGATGTTCCTCGCCTCTGGCTTCAGTAGCCGCTGTCCCGGCGGAAGACCAGGGTGGTGCGGCCCAGGGTGATCTGCATGCCATCGGTGAGCACCACGTGCTTGATGGGCTGCCCGTTGACGAACGTGCCATTCGTAGAGCCTAGGTCCACGAGGATGACTTCGCCCCCTTCAACCCGCAACTCCGCATGGTGGCGCGAAACGCCCGGATCAACGAGCCGAAGGTCACAGTCGGTCCCGCGGCCCAGCAGGGTGGTCGCGGTGACGAGGTCGTAGTTGCGCTGCTGGCGGCCGCCGCCGTTGGGGTCCCCGGTGGACACGATCAGGCGGGGCCGTCCCGCGAAGTCGTTGCCCCGCGGCTGAGGCAGGTCACTGGCCGGCTGGCGGATCTCGCCGCCCTCCACGGTCGACCCGCGGATCACCCCGGACCGGATCCGGAACGTGCCCGTCGTGAGGTCGTCCACGCCCTCAAAACGCATCCGCACCGGGCCGACGAATGAGTAGCCCTGCTCCTTCGCGTAGTCCCGGGCCAGGTTGGCCAGTTCCACGCCGAGGCTGTCGGCGTACACGTCAAGACGGTCATGGTCGCTTTCGGCCAGCTCGACCACGAAGTCGTTCGGGACCAGCGTGCGGCCCTGCGCCACGATCGCCGCCCTGTCATCCATCTCGCGCTGCACGGCGCTGGCGACTTCGACCGGCTGTAGCTCGGACTTGAAGGCCCGCGCGAAGGCGCCCTCGACCATGCCCTCGAGCCGCCGTTCGAAGCGCTGCAGAACTCCCATCGTGGCACCTCCCTTCGCTACTCGCATCCGATCGTATCCGGGGTATGAGTGCGCTCGGGGTCGTGCTAGCCTTACTGCCTGCCCGGGGCGGGTGGCGGAACGGCAGACGCGCACGGTTCAGGTCCGTGTGTCCGAAAGGACGTGAGGGTTCAAATCCCTCCTCGCCCACGAGTCGGCTGACGCTGCTCGCTGGCCGTTGGCCAGCTTCGCGGCGGACCGCAGTGCTTTTCCGGGGGGACGACCCCCCGGAACCCCCGCGTGGCCCTCGCCGGGTGTGGGTTCCCGCCGTTGGCTGGTTTGCTGGGCTGGTGGCGTTGGCCTGCTCCGGGAACCCCCGCGTGGCCCTCGCCGGGTGTGGGTTCCCGCCGTTGGCTGGTTAGCTGGGCTGGTGGCGTTGGGCTGGTTTCGCTGGGCGGGGTTGCTTCGTTAAGCCGGACAGGCGGGGGCGGCGGGGTGCGGGGCCGAAAAGTTTCGTGGCTTCGTGTGAGTTGACCGGTTCTTCCCGCTCTGTCGCGGAAAGAACCTCGAGAAGAACATCGAGCGCACCCAGAAACGCTCGGCACCCCGGGCCGGGACCCCGCCCCGGGCCCGCCCGGTCCATCCGATCCCCGGCGTGCCTGGCCGCTCACCCGCCGGCCGGCGATGCCCGCGATCCCGCTCCTTGTTACGGATCGTAGTACAGCCGCTTCTTGACATATCGAACACGAATTCGATAATGATTAGTCATGCGGGACGGAATTTCCCAGCTCAAGGGGCTTTTGCCGGGGTATTCGCCGGATGCCCTGCGGGTCATGGGCGAAACCGTAACTGGTAACACTGCGTTTACAGAGGATGCGGTTCTCTCTCGTGCCTCGGTCCTCCCGGCCCTCCCCGCGCTGGCCGGCCTGCTCCCCGCGGGCGGGCTGGCCAAGGGCTCGGTGCTGACGGTGGACCGATCCGGGCTGCTCTGCCTGGCGCTGATGGCCGGGGCGTCGGCGGCGGGGGCGTGGTGCGGGGTGGCCGGCGTGCCCGACCTGGGCGTCGCCGCGGCGGCCGGGATGGGGGCCGAGCCCGCCCGGCTGATGCTGGTCCCCGATCCCGGCCCGGGCTGGCCGCAGGTGGTGGCCTCGATGCTGGAGGCGTGCGAGGTCGTCGTGGTGCGGCTGCCCGCCCGGCCACCGGCGCAGGCGCGCCGCCGCCTGGAAGGCGTGCTGCGGCGGGGCGGCGGGGTGCTGATCGCGGTCGGCGCATGGGAAGGCGCATGGGTCCGGCTCCGCGTGACCCAGCGGTCCTGGTCCGGGATCGGGCATGGATACGGCAGCCTGCGGGCCTGCCGCGCCGAGGTGGTGGCCGAAGGCCGGGGGACGGCGGCCCGGCCCCGGCGGTGCTGGCTGTGGCTGCCCGCTCCCGACGGCACGGTGACCCTTGATGAGACGGCGGGCGTCCCTGGCGTCGCGGTGCGGGCGGCCTGGTGAGGGGGCCGGCCGCGGACCGCCCGGCCCGGATCCTGGCGGTGTGGTGCCCGGACTGGCCGGAAGAGCCGGCCAGCCGGGACGAGGCGCGGGCGTTCGGGCAGGTCGTCGCGGCGGTGGAAGATTTCTGCCCCGTTGTTGAGGTGCTCCGGCCGGGAATGTGCATCCTCGGCGCACGCGGGCCGGCCCGGTATGTCGGCGGGGAGGACACACTCGCGCAGAAGATCGCCGAAGCCGTGCGGGCCCGCGGCTTCGGCTGCCACACCGGGGTCGCCGACGGCCAGTTCGCCGCCTGCCTCGCCGCCCGGGCTGCCCGCCCGCGGCACGCAGCCCTCGTCGTCCCGCTGGGCGGCACACGGCAGTTTCTCGCTCCCTACCCCGTCCACGCCCTCGCCGGCGCCGGGCTGGCCGGGCCGCTCACCCGGCTGGGCATCAGGACGCTGGGGGACTTCGCCGCCCTTCCGGCCCGGGACGTGGCCAGCCGGTTCGGGGCCGAGGGAACCGCGGCCCAGCGGGTCGCCCGGGGCCAGCAAGCCCGGCGGCTGGCCGTGGGCGCGCCGCGGGCCGACCTGTCCGCCACGGTCGAGTTCGACCCGCCGGCCGATGCCGAGCCGGTGGTGTTCGCGGCGAAGGGGCTCGCGGAGCAGATGCTCGCCGCCCTGGCCGCCCGCGGCCTGTCCTGTGTCCGCGTCCGGGTCGAGGTGGCCGGTGCGGACGGCCAGGAAAGCGCGCGGCTGTGGCGCCACGACGGGCTGCTGTCCGCGCTGGCGGTGGCGCAGCGGGTGCGCTGGCAGCTGGACGGCTGGCACCCGGCCCCGGCGCCCCCCGCGCCCCCCGCAGCCCCCGCGCCCCCCGCAGCCCCCGAGCCCCCCGCGACCGCTGCGGCCCCGTCCGCCGGGCCTGGGGAAACCGGCGCGCCGGACGGGGAAAGCCCCGGCGGGATCGCCAGCCTGCGCCTGGTCCCGGATCAGCTGGTGCCCGGCGAGGGACGCCAGCTCGGCTTGTGGGGTGACGACCTGGTAAGCGACCAGGTGGAACGGGCCGCCGTCCGGCTGCAGGCCATGCTCGGGCACGAGGCGGTGACCCATCCGGTGCTCGCGGGCGGCCGTGGGCCGGGTGAGCGGGCCGTGCTCGTGCCCTTCGGCGACGTGCGCGACGCACGCCTCCCGGCGGACCGGCCGTGGCCCGCGCGCATTCCCCCGCCCGACCCGGCCACGGTGTACCCGGTCCCGCTGCCCGCCGACGTCATCGACGCGGTCGGCGCGCCGGTGACGGTCACCGGCCGGGCCGACCTATCCGCCCCGCCCGACGCGCTGACGGCCGGGAGCGGCCCATGGCTGGCGATCACCGCCTGGGCCGGCCCGTGGCCGGTGACCGAGCGGTGGTGGGACCAGCCGAACGCGACCCGGCGGGCCCGGTTCCAGCTCGTCACCGAGGACGGCACCGCCTGGCTGGCCGCCATCGAGCGGGGCCGCTGGCAGATCGAGGCGCGATACGACTGAGGGCCGCCGCCGGACGGCCCGCGGAGGTGACGATCATGGGCTGGGATAACCTGCCGATCAGCTGGCGGGAGCTCGAACGGCGCCTGTCGTGGAACGTGACCCGCCGGGGCGGCGATCCGGGGGTGACGGACCTGGGCCGTTCCCCATCCCGGGACGACCGCGAGGGCGGGCCGCCCTGGGCGGAGCTGCACTGCCATTCCGCCTACAGCTTCCTGGACGGGGCGTCCAGCCCGGCTGAGCTGGTCGCCGAGGCGTGCCGTCAGGGAGTGCAGGCCCTGGCCATCACCGACCACGACGGCATGTACGGGGTGGCCCAGTTCGCGCAGGCCGCGGCGCGCCGCGGCGGGGAGGGCGGAACCCCGCCCAAGACGGTCTTCGGCGCCGAGCTGAGCCTGGGCCGGGGCAGCCCTGGGAGCCGGCCCGGACTCGCCGGGCCGGCCAGGACGGGGCTCCCGGATCCGGAAGGGCAGCATCTGCTGGTGCTGGCGCGGGATCCGGAGGGATACCGGCGGCTGTGCACGGTGATCAGCGCGGCCCAGCTCGCGGGCGGGGAAAAAGGCCGGCCGGCCTATGATCGCGAAGCCCTCGCGGATGCTCCCGGCGGGCACTGGGTGGTGCTGACCGGCTGCCGCAAGGGCGCCGTCCCCGCCGCCCTGGCCGCCAGGGGCCCGGCGGCGGCGCTCGCCGAGCTGCGCGCGCTGACCGGCGTGTTCGGCCGGGACAACGTCATGGTGGAGCTGACCTTCCATGATCAGCCCGGCGACGATGAACGGAACGAGATCCTGGCCGGGCTGGCCGGGACCGTGGGAACGGGCGTGGTAGCCACCGGCAACGTGCACTACGCATCCCCGGCCCGGGCGCGGCTGGCGGAGGCGCTCGCGGCGGTCCGCGCCCGCCGCAGCCTGACGGAGATGGACGGCTGGCTGCCCGCGTCCGGGGCCGCCTACATCAGATCCGGCGCCGAGATGAGCCGCCGGCTGCGGCGTTTCCCCGGCGTCCAGGAGCAGACCGTGGAGCTGGCCATTTCCTGCGCATTCGATTTCGCCGTGCTCGCTCCGGGCCTGCCCGACTTCGGTGTCCCCGCGGGCTACGACGAGATGTCCTGGCTGCGGGCGCTGATCGTGGAGCAGGCCCCGAAGCGCTACGGGCCGCCGGAGGCGGAATGGCAGCCCGGGGCCTACCGCCAGATCGAGCATGAGCTCCGGGTGATCGGGGAGCTGAAGTTCCCCGGTTACTTCCTGCTCGTCCACGGCATCGTCCGGTTCTGCGAGAGCCGGAACATCCTGTGCCAGGGGCGCGGCTCCGCGGCGAATTCGGCGGTCTGCTACGCGCTCGGGATCACCAGCGTGGACGCCGTCCGGCACGGCCTGCTGTTCGAGCGGTTCCTGTCCGCCGGGCGCGACGGGCCGCCCGACATCGACCTGGACATCGAGCACCGGCGCCGTGAGGAGGTCATCCAGCACGTCTACGAGGCCTACGGCCGGGACCGCGCGGCCCAGGTCGCCAACGTGATCTCCTACCGGCCGCGGATGGCGCTGCGGGACGCCGGCCGGGCGCTCGGCCATCCGCCCGAAGAGCTGAACGCGTGGTCGCGGCGGGCCGGTCCCGGGGAGGCCGCGGGCCGGGACGCGGACGTCCCCGACGACGTGGCCGCACTGGCGGAACAGATGCAGCAGCTCCCGCGGCACCTGGGCATCCACTCCGGCGGGATGGTCATCTGCGACCGGCCGGTGGGCGAGGTGTGCCCCGTGGAGTGGGCGCGGATGCCCGGGCGCAGCGTCCTGCAATGGGACAAGGACGACTGCGCCTACGCCGGGCTGGTCAAGTTCGACCTGCTCGGCCTGGGCATGCTGTCGGCCCTGCACGATTGCTTCGACCTCGTCGACGCGCACTACGGGCACCAGTGGAGCCTGAACTCGATCCCGCAGGAAGACCCCGGCGTCTACGAGATGCTCCAGGCGGCGGACACCGTGGGGGTCTTCCAGGTCGAGTCGCGGGCCCAGATGTCCACCCTGCCGCGGCTGCGCCCGGAGAAGTTCTACGACCTCGTGGTGGAGGTCGCGCTGATCAGGCCCGGCCCCATCCAGGGCGGATCGGTCCATCCCTACCTGCGCCGCCGGGCCGGCACCGAGGAACGGCTGATCCCGCACGAGTCCATGCGCGAAGCGCTGGGCAAGACGTACGGGGTGCCGCTGTTCCAGGAGCAGATGATGCAGCTGGCCATCGACTGCGCGGGTTTCACGCCCGCCGAAGCGGACAAGCTGCGGCAGGCGATGAGCTCCAAGCGGGCGCCGGAGCGCATCGAGGAACTCCGCCAGCGGCTGCTGAACGGCATGGGCCAGCGGGGCATCCCCGGGCCGGTCGCCGAGGACGTCTACCAGAAGATCCTCGCCTTCTCCAGTTACGGGTTCCCCGAGTCGCACGCGATCAGCTTCGCCTACCTGGTGTACGCGAGCGCGTGGCTGAAGCACTACTACCCCGCGGCGTTCACCGCCGCGCTGCTGCGCAACCAGCCGATGGGCTTCTACTCCCCGGCCAGCCTGATCAGCGACGCTCGCCGGCACGGGGTCGAGATACGCGGGGTGGACGTCAACGTCAGCAGCGATCTCGCCACGCTGGAGGGCGGGGGAAGGCCGCCCGTCCCGCCGCAGCCCGGCTCGTCCCCGGCCGGCCAGCCGGGGCCGGGCCAGTTCCAGCCGGCCATCAGGCTCGGGCTGCGGGGGGTCCGCAACCTCGGCACCGGCACGGCCGCGCGGGTTGCCGCGGGGCGCCCGTACACCGGGCTGGAGGACTTCGCCCGCCGCACCCGGCTCCCGGCGGCGGCCCTGGAAGCACTCGCTGCCGCGGGTGCGTTCGGCTGCTTCGGCGTGCCCAGGCGGGAGGCGATGTGGGCCGCGGGCGCCGCCGCGGGCATCCGGCCCGCCCAGCTTCCCGGCACCACCCCCGGCCTGGTCGCCCCGGTGCTGCCGGTCATGACCCCGGTCGAGGAGACCGCCGCCGATCTCTGGGCCACGGGCGTTTTCGGCACCCATCCGCTCCGGCACATCCGGCCCGCGCTGGCGGAGCAGGGCGTGGCGGCCGTGGCGGAGCTGGCCACCGCGCCGGCCGGGGGCGCCGTCGTGGTGGGCGGCCTGGTCACTCACCGGCAGCGGCCGCCCACGGCAGGCGGGGTGGTGTTCATCAGCCTGGAAGACGAGACCGGGATGGCCAACGTGATCTGCCCGCCGCACGTGTGGGAGCGCCACCGCCGGGTGGGCGCGGAATCGGGCGCGCTGCTCGTGCACGGCCGCGTCGAGCGCACCGGGGGTGCCACCAACCTGGTCGCCACCCGGCTCCGGCGGCTGCGGGTTGCCGCCGCCCCGCCCGGCCGCGACTTCCGCTGAACGGCCTGCGCGGGGAATCAGCAGCTCACGGTCACGGCAGTGACGATGGCCCAGGCCAGGCCACAGGTCACGGGACGACGATGACGGGGCAGCGGGCGTGCCGGGCAACCTGCTTGTTACACGTAGGCATGCCCGGTATGGCACCGGTCATTCCGCCATTTAGTTTGCTTTAAACAAGCAAGTATCTTTTAGCGCTTCGTCCGGGGAGAGGCCCGGCTAGACCGGCTGACGGCTGCGCCGGTCGCCGCCGGAGGCCTCCAGGTAGGCGTCGATGATGCTGGGGACGTCGTCGCCGTCCATGATGACCTCGCCGCGCTCCAGCCAGATGACCCGGTTGCACGTCTCCTCGACCTCGCCCAGATTGTGCGCCACCAGGAAGACCGTGCCCGCCTCCTGGCGGAGCTCCTCGATGCGCTGGTGGCTCTTGGCCCGGAACGGTGCGTCGCCGGTGGCCAGCGCCTCGTCGATGAGCAGGACATCATGGCTCTTGGCCGAGGCGATCGCGAAACGCAGCCGCGATCCCATGCCGCTGGAGTAGGTGCGCATGGGCAGGTCGATGAAATCACCGACGCCGGAGAACTCGACGATGCCGGCGTAGCGGCTCTTGACCTCCTGCGGGGTCATGCCCATGGCCAGGCAGCCGAGCACCACGTTCCGCTCGCCGGTGAGGTCATCGAGCAGGGCCGCGTTCACGCCGAGCAGTGATGCCTCGCCCGTGGTGTACACCGCGCCCTTTTCCGGCGGCAGCAGCCCGGCGATGGCCCGCAGCAGGGTCGACTTGCCTGAGCCGTTCCGCCCGATGATCCCGACGGCGTCGCCGCGGTTGGCGACGAAGGAGATGCCGCGGATGGCGTGCACCTCGCGCAGCCCGGGGCGGTTCTGCCGGCGCAGCATCCGCATCAGCGCCGTCGCCGCCGTGCCCCTGTTGCCGCCCGCGCCGTAGACGCGGTACACGATGTGCAGGTCGTCGACGACGACCATCGGGTCCGCCACGGCCCACCTCGCTTCCGCGTCCCGGGTTACCGCAAGCCTAAGGGCTGGCCGGGGCCCAGCGCGTTCCGGTTGCTGCGATGCCTATCCGAAGCGCGATCGTGACTTTATGTAATCATTATTCGCGCCAGCCAGGAAGATGCCGGGCGCTTTCCCCCAGTCCGGCTACAAAATGTGACCAGTGCTGTTTCCCGGGCTGCACCGCGGGGCATTTCCCCGCTCGTACCGGGTTCGTTTGATCGATTGGGGCGGGACGATCGCTGGGAGGTGAGTACATCGGCAGTCGTACTGCTTCCGCATACCCCATCCAGCGTCGCGGCGGCACGGCGCCTGCTCACGGCGGACCTGGCTTCGGCGGGTATCGGCGGGCCCGCGGCAGGTGATGCCGCACTGGTCGTCAGTGAGCTGCTGAGCAACGCGATCCGGCACGCGGCGCCGCTGCCCGGCTCAAAGGTGCGGGTGGCCTGGACCTTGACGGGCGACGCGGTCCGTGTCGCGGTCAGCGACGCGGGCGGCGGCTCGCTGCCCCGCATCACCCAGGCCTCCCCGGCCGCGCCCGGTGGCCGCGGGCTCGGCATCGTGGAGTCGCTGTCCGCCCGCTGGGGCGTGCGCCGCGACGAGGGGGAGACGACCGTGTGGGCGATCCTGTCGCCCCCGCACGCGCCGGAGGCGGCCACGGCGCCGGTGATCCCGGTCGCCGGATCGGCGCACGGCAGTAAACGTTCTGTAGCTGAGGCGTAACTCGGCGTTGAAGTGGTGATAACTGTCCCCGAGGGCGCATGTGCCCGGGCACAGGCTTGGGGGGATCGTGGCAGGCTTCCGCGGGGTAGACAGCGAGGTTGGCCAGCTACGTAGCGTAATCGTTCATCGCCCGGGGCCCGAGCTGAAGCGCATCACTCCCCGTAACCGGGGCGGGCTCCCGTTCGATCGCGTCCCCTGGGTTGACCGCGCTCAGCAGGAGCATGACGCGTTCACGCAGGCACTGCGCGAGCACGGGGTGGACGTGCTGTTCCTCACCGAGCTGCTGCAGGACGTCCTGGAATACGGGCAGGCGCGGCATCAGGTGCTGGCCGCGGTGCTCGACGACGCCCGGCTCGGCGATGAGCTGCGCGGCCAGGTGCAGCGTCACCTCGATGGCCTCGATCCGGAGTCGCTGTCGCACGTGCTGATCGCCGGGCTGGCCCAGGGTGAGTTCCGCGGCGGCCGCGGCGCCGTCTACCAGCTCCTCGGGCCGCACGACTTCGTCGTCGAGCCGCTGCCCAGCCTGGTCTTCGCGCGCGACTCCAGCGTATGGGTGGGAGACGGAGTGGCCGTCACCAGCCCGGTGCCTCCCGGCCGGCGCCGGGAAGCCAGTCTCCTCCAGGCCATCTACGCTCACCACCCGAGGTTCACCGGTGCCGCGCCGCTGTACGGGCCCGGCCCGGAGGAACTGGACGGTGGCGACCTGGTGCTGCTGGCGCCGGGCGTGATCGCGGTGGGCACCGGGGGCCGGACCACCGCCGCGGCCGTGGAAAGGCTCGCCCGGAACGTGTTCGCGGCCGGCGTCATCCGCACCGTGCTGGCGGTGCCGGTCGGTCCCGGGGCGGCCGCCGTGCACCGCGGCCCGGCGCACCTGGACACCATCTGCACCCTGGTGGACGTCGGCACGGCCGTTATGCATCCCGCGCTGGCGTACTCGCTGACCGCGCGGATCATCACGCCCAGCGCGGACGGGCTGCGGGTCTCCCATCCCCGGCCGTTCCTGGAGGCCGCGGCGCTGGCCATGGGCATCGGCCGGCTGCGCATGATCGGCACCGGGCTGGATCCGGCGGATGCGGACCGGGGACAGTGGGATGACGGGGGCAATACGCTCGCGATCGGCCCGCGCCAGGTCGTCTCCTTCGAGCGCAACGTGGAGACCAACGCCCGGCTGGAGGCCGCGGGCATCGACGTCATCCGGGTTCCCGGCAGCGAGCTCAGCAGCGACCGCGGCGGCCCGCGCTGCCTGACCTGCCCCATCGGCCGGGACCCGGTGAGCGCAGCGCAGTCGTGTAGCCCCGCCGATCGGATGACGGTAGGGTTCGGTCGTGGAACTCAATGTCTCGAGCCGGTCTCAAGGTGATCACACCGTTGTTATCGCGTCGGGAGAAATCGATCTCTACACCGCGCCCCGGCTGCACCGTGAGCTCGTCGACGTCCTGGCCGACGACCGGCCCGCGTATGTGATCGTCGACATGTCCGGCGTTGTGTTCTGTGACTCCACCGGGATGAACGTCCTGCTCTCCTCCCTCCGGCGGGCCCGGGAACGGGGAGGCCGCCTGGAGCTGGCCGCCCCCCGGGCCGCTGTCCGCAAGATTCTGCAGGTGACCGGGCTGGACTCGCTGTTCACCGTGCTGGACGAGTCCGTCGCGGCTTCCGGTCAGTAGGCCGCGCCCGCATGCCCTAGGATCTAGCGCATGCTGCCCAGGGGCGATGTACCACCGGCCGGGGACATCGCCGTCGTCATTCCCGCCAAGGACGAGGCCGACCGGATCCGGGACACCGTCACTGCGGCCTGCGCGCTGGGCGGCGTGGATCTGGTCCTCGTCGTCGACGACGGCTCACGGGATGGCACGTCCCGCGCCGCCGGACTGGCGGGGGCGACCGTCGTCCGGCACGCCCGCACCCGCGGCAAGGCCGCAGCCATGGAGACCGGCGCGGAGATGGTCCGCGTCCTGGACCAGCGGGAAGACCGCGTCACCCCTCGTCATCTGCTGTTTCTCGACGCCGACCTGGGAGACAGCGCGGCGTTCGCGGGCCCGCTGACCGAGCCGGTCACCGGCGGGCGGGCGGACATGACGATCGCGGCCTTCTCCGCCACGGTCAAGCTGGGCGGCCAAGGGATCGTCGTAGGCCTGTCCGCCGCGGGCATCCGCCGGGCCATCGGCTGGTCGCCCGCGCAGCCGCTGAACGGGCAGCGCTGCCTGACCCGGGCCGCATTCGAGGCAGCCCGCCCGCTGGCCGCGGGATTCGGCGTGGAAACCGCGCTGACCATTGACCTGGCGCGTCAGGGCCTGCGCATCACCGAGGTCGAGGTCCCGCTGGCACACCGCGCGACCGGCACTGACCTGCGATCGCAGCTCCACCGGGCACGGCAGCTTGCCGACGTCGCGAGGGCGCTGGCAACGCGGCGATGAGCCAGCGGCCGCCCCCCAGGCAGCGGCCGGAACGCGCCGGGCGGGCCGGTCTCGCGGCCACCGGCGTTAGCATCGCGTTGACCTTCCTGGCGGCCGGGGCGGGGACCTCGGTCATGGAACCGCCCTACCCCGGGCGGCCGGGCCAGCCGCCGTGGGCAGCCAGCGCGCACCTGTCCGCGTACGCCGCGGTCGCGCTGGCCGGTGCCGCGCTCGCGGCCGGCACGGCCGGGCTGGCGCTCACCCTGCGCGCGATGCGGCGCGGCTGGTCCTTCCCCGCGCGGTATGTCCTGCTGGCCGGCCTCGCCGCGGCCGTGCTGCTGACCCTGGTCCCCCCGTTCGGCTCCTCGGACCCGCTGAGCTACGCCGCCTACGGCCGGATGCTCGTCACCGGGCACAATCCCTACACGACGGGGCCGGACATGCTCGCCCGGCTCGGCGATCCGGTGGCCCGTGCTGTCCAGGACTGGTACACCAGCCCGTCGGACTACGGGACGGTCGCGACCGGCGGCCAGGCGCTCGCGTCGCTGATCGGCGGCACGTCGGCGCGGCTCACGGTCTTCATCTTGTCCGTGCTCAACCTGGCCGCCTTTGGCGGCACCGGCCTGCTGCTGCACCGGATGGGCCGCGGGGACCGGCGCCGGCAGCTCCGTGCGGCCCTGCTGTGGACCGCCAACCCGCTGCTGCTGCAGGAACTCGTGGCGGGCGCGCACGTCGACAGCCAGGCCGTGTTCTTCGGCGTCGCCGCGGTGGCCGTCTTCAGCCCCGTCGTCGACACGGCCGGGCGGGCCGGGGCCGGCCTGGCCCGCGCCCCGGCGCGGGCCATGCTGGGACGGGCGGCGGCGGCCGGCGCGCTGATCGGGCTCGGGTTCGCGGTCAAGGTGACGGTCGCGCTGCTGGGTGCCGGGCTGGTCGCCGTGGCGGTGCAGGCTTTCCCGCCGCGCCGTGCGGGCGGGGATCCAGCGCCGGGATGGCGTCCCCTGCTGGCCGTCGCGGGCGGCCTGGCCGCCGGGTTCGCGGCCGTCGCCGGCACCGCCCTCGCGATCGGCGGGCGGGCCGGTTTCCAGCGGACCGTGCAGGCCAGCAGCCTGGTTTCCATCGGGTCGCCGTGGCGGGTCATCCGCACCCTGCTGCATCTCGGGATCAGTGCGGCCGCCGCCGATGACGCGGTCAAGGCCGCGGCGGCCGTGCTCGCGGTGGGGCTGGCTGTCCTGCTGCTGCGCGGGCTGCCCGGGGCCCCGGCGCGTGCCTCGCGGCGGCCCGCTGACGCCGGCGATGCGGCCGCAGGCGGTCACGGGGACGTGACAGCGGCCGCCCGGGCGGTGCCCGCCGGGCAGACGGCGGGACGGGTGGCGCTCGCGTTCGCGCTGGCCTGGCTGCTCGCGTGGCCGTACATGCTGCCCTGGTACGACGCGCTCGCCTGGGCGCTGCTGCCGCTGGTGGCCGCGTCCGGCCTCGACTGGCTGCTGCTGGCCCGGACCGCGGCGCTGGCGTTCGGATACCTGCCCGCGCGGGTCGCCGGGGTGGCCCTGCCGGGCGGCCTGGGCTGGCTCCAGTCGGTGGTCAGGACCGGGGTGACGCCCGCCGTCCTCGCGGTGGTGGTCGTCTGGGCGGCGCTGAGCATGCGCCGCGGGCGGGCTGCCCCGCCCGGTCCCGGCAGGCCGGCCGGACCGCCGCCGGCGCGGCAGGCCGCCACCGACCGGGGACCGGCCCGATGACCACTGCAGGGGCACCCCCCGCCGCCCGGCCCGTCCGGGCCGGCCGGTGGCCCGCCCGGCTGGCCGGGCTGCCGCCGTGGCTGCTGACACTGCTCAGCGTGCTGGCCTGGGCGGCGGCGCTGGCGGCCGTCGAGCCGATCGTCCGCGGGTACCTGACCAATCCGCCCGACCAGCGCATGGTCGACCTGAACGTCTACCGGGCCGGCGGCCTCAGCGTGCTGCAGGGCCAGCCGCTGTACACCGTGCTCACCCAGCCGCCCCAGTTGCTCCCGTTCACCTATCCGCCGGTGGCCGCGATCTTCGCAGTCCCGCTCGCCGTGCTGGCCTGGCCCGCGGCCCAGCTGGCCTGGGTCGCGTTCGTCTACCTGCCGCTCGTGATCATCATTGGCTATGCGTTCGGTCCGCTGCTGCGCCGGGCCGGGCCGCTCGCGCCGATCGTGTTCGCCGCGCTCTTCTGCGCGGGTGCATACCTGTTCCCGATGCGGGACGAGATGCGGTTCGGCCAGGTCGACGCCGTCCTGGCGGCGATGGTCGTGGCCGACTGCGCGGCGGTGCGGCCGCGCTGGCCGCGGGGCGCCCTGATCGGCCTGGCCACCGCCATCAAGCTGGTCCCCGGCGTGTTCATCATCTACCTGTGGGTCAGCGGGCGGCGCCGGGCCGCGTGCACCGCTGCGCTGGCCGCAGTGAGCTGGACCGTGGGCGCGTACCTGCTGCTGCCGCGCGACTCGGTGACCTACTGGACCAGTGTGATCTTCGATTCGGGGCGGCTGGGCAACAACGCGGGGACCGAGAACCAGTCGCTGCGCGGGATGCTGCTCAGGCTCTTCCTGCCCGGCCACCCGCCCGGCGCGGTGTGGGTGGTGCTGGCGGCGGCGGTGGCGATACCGGGCTTCACCCTCGCCCGGCGGCTGGCCCGTGAGCACTACGAGATGGCCGGCATCGCGGTGACCGCGCTGCTGGAGGCGCTGATCGCGCCCGTCGCCTGGATTCACTATGACCTGCTGGCGATCATCGCGATCGGGGTCGTCGCCGGGGACGGGCGGCTGGCCCGGCGGGCGCTGACCGCGGCGGGCGCGGCCGTATTCTTCAGCCTGACCATCCCCTGGTGGGGTCATTCCCTGCTGTCCGACCCGGCCGTACCCCGGCTGCTCAGTCGGCTCATCGAGGACGCGTTCGGCGTCGCGGCCGCGGCGGGAATCGTCATCATCGCGCGGATGCGGAAGACCGGCTCCGACCGTCGGCCTCCGGAGCCCGTGGCCGGGCCGGCCGAAGATGCCGCGGCGGCCAGCGGCACGGACGGCGGCGGGGATCGCCCGGACGGGCAGACGCAGCCGGGCGTTGCGGTCCCCGGCACGCCCGCCGGCGCAAACGCCTAAACTATTAGCGATCGTTATAGTACAGAGCGTGATTACCGATGTATGGCTGATCCTGGGGCTGCTCGGCGGGGCCTCCGGGATCGTGCTGGGCGCCAGGGCCCGCAGATGGGCCATCCGGGCCGCGGCCACCTGCGCCGGGCTGGCTGAGGACGGCGGCGGATCACGGGGCACGGTGGATCCGCGGGCGCTCAGGGACGTGGGCCTCGTCCGCTACGACGCGCTGCACCAGATGTCCGGCCAGCTTTCGTTGTCGATCGCGCTGCTCAACGCGGCCGGCGACGGGGTGGTGCTCAGCTCGATCAACGGCCGGTCAGAAACCCGGACGTATGCGAAGGTCGTGCTGGGCGGGATCGGCGCACGGGAGCTGTCACCCGAGGAGGCACACGCGGTCCGCTCGGCGCGGCTGGGCACCGGCCTGCCGCTGGCGCCGGAGACCGCGTTCCCCGTCCAGGCCCGCCCCCCGGGCCCGTCCCGGCCGCGCGAGGCGCGGAACGGCACGACGATCGGCGGCTCTAGAACCGTATAAGGCAGTATCGCCACTGACGCTATACGACGGTATACAAGCGCATAACCGGGCTCCGCCAGCAGCGGGCTAGCATCAGGGGTCTATGGCCGAGCGTTACGCATACCTGGGACCCGAGGGCACCTTCACCGAGGCAGCCTTCCGCGCGCTGGATGCCGCCGGGCACGCGGAGCCGGTGCCGTGCACCACGATCCAGGCCGCGCTGGCCGCCGTCCGCGCCGGGGCAGCCGACCGGGCCGTGGTGCCGATCGAGAGCTCGGTGGAGGGCGTCGTGACCGCCACGCTCGACGACCTGACCGCCGGCGGGGATCTGCTGATCCAGGCCGAGCTCCAGCTGCCGATCGCGTTCGCGCTGCTGGCCCGGCCGGGCACCACCCGGCCGGCCGTGCGCACGGTGGGCGGTCATCCGCAGGCCCAGCCGCAGTGCCGTCGCTGGCTGGCCAGCCATCTCCCGGACGCGGACTGGGTGCCCGCCGCGTCCAACGCGGAGGCGGCCCGCCAGGTGTCGGAAGGGAAGATCGACGCCGCCCTGGCCGGTGCCTTCGCCGCCGCGCGATACGGGCTCGAGGTCCTGGCCCACGACATCCACGACCGCCCGAACGCCGTGACCCGGTTCGTGGTGGCCGGGCGCGCGGCCAGCCTGCCGGCGCCGACCGGCGCGGACCGCACCTCCCTGGCCGTGTTTCTCGCCACCGACCATGCGGGCGCGCTGACCGAGATCCTCACCGAGTTCGTGGTCCGCGGCGTCAACCTGACCACGATCCAGTCACGACCAACCGGCGATGGGCTGGGCCGGTACTACTTCTTCATCGATTGTGAGGGGCACGCCGCCGACGCGCGGGTGGGTGAGGCCCTGATGGGGCTGCGGCGGCGCTGCGCCGACGTGCGTTTCCTCGGCAGCTACCCGCGCTGCGACGGCGGGCAGACGCCGCTGCCGCGGGGCACGTCCGACGCCGACTTCACCGCGGCGGCGGCGTGGCTGGCCCGGCTGCGGGCCGGCGGCTGACCGCGCTAGAGGTAGGGCCCGGAGGCACCGGGGGGCGCGGGCCGCCCCGATTCCTCGCCCTGCATCTGGGAAATCCCGGGCGGCAGTGCCCGCCGCATCTGCTCGAGCTGCGCCCGCGCCGCCATCTGCTGCGCGAACAGCGTCGTCTGGATACCGTGGAACAGCCCTTCCAGCCAGCCCACCAGCTGCGCCTGAGCCACCCGCAGCTCCGCCTCGCTGGGCAGCTCGTTCTCGGTGAACGGCAGGGACAGCCGTTCCAGCTCGGCGACGAGTTCCGGCGCGAGCCCGTCCTCGAGCTCCTTGATGGAGCTCTCGTGGATCTCCCTGAGCCGGGCCCGGCTCTTCTCGTCCAGCGGGGCGGCCCTGACCTCCTCCAGCAACTGGCGGATCATGCTGCCGATCCGCATGACCTTGGCCGGCTGCTCGACCATTTCCGTGACCGGCCGCTCCGAGCTGCCTGTCTGCTCGCTGTCCTCGCCGTCCCCGGCGAGCGAGGCCGCCCCGACCGGTACACCGTCAGGACCGACCACCACCACGTTGGGGTGGCTTCCGGAGTCTGCGTTCATCCCGTGGCTCATCCTCCTAGTCTGCCGATTGATCAGCGGTGCCCGGTCCGCGAGGCCGCCTTTCCGGCTGCTGCGGCCCGCCTCTCCTATCTCACCAGCAGTACCTTCCCGGTCTGAGCACCGGCCTCAAGTACCCGGTGCGCTTCGGCGGCGCTGGGCATCGGCAGCGTCCGGTCGATGACGGGAACCAGCGAGCCCGCGCTCACCAGCGGCCACACGTTCTCCCGCACCGCGGACACGATGGCCGCCTTCTCCGCGATCGGGCGGCCCCGCAGCGTGGTGGCGTGAATGGCGCCCTGCTTGCCCTGGAGCACACCGAGGTCGAGTTCGGCGCGGTTCCCGCCCTGCCGTCCGATGATGACGAGCCGGCCGCCGGTCGCGAGGGCGGACAGATTGCGCGCCAGGTAACTCGCGCCCATGATGTCCAGGATCACATCCGCGCCCGCGCCGCCGGTCGCATCCCTGACCACCGCGACGAAGTCCTCGTTCCGGTAGGAGATGGCGACGTCGGCGCCGAGCGCCCGGCAGCGGGCCAGCTTGTCCGCGGTCCCGGCGGTGCACATCACCCGGGCGCCATTCGCCGTGGCCAGCTGGATGGCCAGCGTGCCGATCCCGCTCGCACCGCCGTGCACGAGCAGGGTCTCGCCCGCGGCCAGGCCGCCCACCTGGAACAGGTTGGAATACACGGTGCAGGCCGCCTCGGGCAGCGCCGCGGCGTCCACGACGCTGAGGCCGCCGGGGATAGGCAGCAGCTGCCCGGCCGGGACCGCGACGCGTTCCGCGTAGCCGCCGCCCGCCATCAGCGCGCACACCGTATCGCCGGGCTGCCAGCCGGTCACGTCCGGGCTGACGGCCATGATGCGGCCCGAGCACTCCATGCCCGGGTAGGGCGGGGCGCCCGGTGGCGGCGGGTAGAAGCCCTGGCGCTGGAGCAGGTCGGCCCGGTTGAGGCCCGCGGCCGCCACGTCGATCAGGACCTCGCCCGGGCCCAGTTCGGGATCGGGTACCTCAAGCCACTCCAGTACCTCCGGCCCGCCCGGCTCGGTGATGACGACCGCCCGCATATATCACTCCTGTCTCGTTGTGCGGTTCGGGCCGCGACGGCGGGTAATGAATGGCTAGCTCTATGGCAACCGACGCCGTTGGCCTAGGCTTCCGCTGTAAGCAAGGGACCCTGCCCGTGCCTGTGCAGGGCTGACATTTTCGCATCCACGAGAACCGGGAGAGCGACCTGTGCCGACCGATGACCGCGACACGCCCGATGGGGCGGCCGAAGGCGCGCGTGATAACGTGCCCGCCGGGGCTCCGGGGTCAGCCACCGGAAAGGGGAGCCTCGATGCGGACAGCGGCCCGCCAGCCGATCACGATCCCAGCATAGACCGGGCCGCCGCGGAGCAAGCCAGCGCCGGGCAGGCCGGCGAGGGCCAAGACGACGACTTCGAGCCGTTTCTGCCGCCCGGCCCGAACCCGTTCTCGTCGGTCCATCCGCACGGAACGCCGCCCTACCGGGCCGCCGGCGTGGCCGGTCCCGGTATGGCCGGTCCCGGTGCGGCCGGTGACATCGCAGCCGCGGGCGAGCCCCCTCTCGCCGGCCACGGCGGCCGCGAGCAGGATGCGCGCGCCCAAGACCGTGCCGGCGGCGCCAACGGCCTGGCCGCCAACGGGCAGCCGCCGGACCTCACCGACCGGGAGCAGGCGGGGCACGGCAATCCGCCGGTGTCGCCGTATCCGCCGCTGCCGGACGACGAACCAGCACCGGACCCGCCCGGCCACGGCGGTTACCACGGCGCCTCGCCTTACCCCGCCTACCGGCCGCTCCGCCCCGGGGACGGAGACAGCGCGGACGCCGTGACCGACTACGGCCTGCCGTCTCCGCAGGCGTACGGTTTCGCCCCGCCGCCGCCGCCGGTGGAGCCGCTCCCCGATCTGGGTGCCGCCGAGCATGGCTACCACGACGGGCCGTACCCGCCGCCCGGCTACCGGGACGGCGCCGCCGGCGATGCGGAGCCTGCGCCGCCGGCTCCGGCGCCGGAGTACAGCCAGCCCGCCGGCGGCCGCCGGCGGGCGCCGGGCACCTCCGGGCAGCGTCGGGCCGTGCCGGAGAATGGACTGCGGGGGACCAGGCTGCGCACCCCGGCGCCTGCGGACACCCCGCTGCCACGCGGCCCCCAGCCACCTCCGCGGCCGGCGTCCGGCCACGGCTATCCTCTGCCGGGCCCGCAGACGCCGGCCCCGCCCGGCCCGCCCAGCCCCCGGGCCCCGCAGGCCCCCCTGGGCGCCCCGCCGGGTGGCCCGGAATCGTCCGGCCGAGTGCGGCCCGGATCCGTCCCGGCCGCGCCCGGGTCGCCCGGCAGCCCCGGCATGCCCGCAGGTTCGGGGATGCCCGGCCAGCCGCGGCGCCCGCGTCCCGGCGCCCCCCGCGTTCCCGGGGTCCCCCGGGTTCCCGGGGTCCCGGGCGGCATGATGCCGGAATCGCGGGCCGCCGGCGCCGGGACCGGCGGCAGGGATGCCTCGCCGATGGCCGACGCCGAGGCGATGCGGGAACACGAGACGGCGGACAGCCTGACCGCCGAAGCCCTGCTGCAGGGCAAGCGCCAGGCTCCGGGCTCAGGCTGGCGGCGGACGGTCTACAAGGCCACCGGCGGGCTGGTCCGGGTGGGCGAGTCAGCCAGCTCGCAGCGGCGCCGCGAGCTCATCTGGCGTGCCCGCACGCCGGTCGCGGGCGGCCATCACCGGGTCGCCGTGATGAGCCTGAAGGGCGGCGTCGGCAAGACCACGACCACCGTCGGGCTGGGAGCCACGCTGGCCACCCTCCGCGGCGACCGGGTCATCGCCGTCGATGCGAACCCCGACCGGGGCACCCTCTCGGATAAGGTCCGGCTGGAGACGTCGGCGACCGTCCGCGACCTGCTGAACGAACGGCAGCAGGTACGCCGGTACGCGGACGTGCGCGCGTTCACCTCCCAGGCGTCCAGCAGGCTGGAGGTGCTGGCCTCCGACCGCGATCCTGGCGTGTCCGTGGCCTTCAGCGAGGACGATTACTGCGACGTCGCGCGCGTGCTGGAGCACTACTACTCGATCTGCATCACCGACTCTGGGACCGGCCTGCTGCACTCCGCGATGAGCGGTGTGCTCGCCCTGGCCGACCAGATCGTCCTGGTCAGCTCCCCGTCGGTCGACGGGGCCCGCTCGGCGAGCGCGACCCTTGACTGGCTAGACGCCCACGACTACGGGGACCTGGTGCGGAACGCGGTGGTCGCGCTGTCCACGGTCCGGCCGCGGAGTAAGAGCACGGTGGACCTGGACCGCCTGGAGCAGCACTTCGCCGCGCGGTGCCGCGCTGTCGTCCGCATCCCCTACGACGCCCACCTGGAGGAGGGCGCCGAGGTCGAGCTCGAGCAGCTCAGCCCGGCGACCACCGAGGCGTACCTGAACCTCGCGGCCACCGTCGGGGACGGTTTCGCATGGCCGCGCCGGGCCGTGCAGCGGCCCGCGCACGCCCACCCGTGACCCGGGCGGCGGCCCGCGGTCACGCGATGGGCTGGCGCACGATGGTCTTCAGCCGGGCGGGCGCGGTCCGGCGCGGGTCGCTGAGGTAGATCTCGTGGTGCCGGCCGGCCGGCCGGCCACCCTGCGCGGCGATGAACGCGTGCAGGCCAGCGATCGCCGGCTGTTCGCCGGCGTACGGGCCGACGTACAGGACCTGCGCGGCGCGCCCTTCTGCGAAGCGTTCCACCCGGAGGCTGCCGATCGGCAGATCGGGCTTTCTGCGCGCCGCCTCCGCCAGCGCTGCCGTCACCAGGCCGGCCGCGGCGCCGTCCGGCAGCCGGATCATCATCGTCCAGGACCAGCTGTCCTTGCCGGCGGCCTCGAAGCCGGCCGCCTCGGCCCCCCACCACAGGCCCTCCAGCGGCGGCACCCGCCCGTCCGGGCCGCCCGCCTTCTTCACGGCGAACTTCACCGTGTACGCCGCCGCGTACAGCGCCCGGATGGCTCGCGCGTAGGCGGGCGACGTGTTCGGATCACCCTGCCCATCGATCATCAGAAAGGACGCGGGCGGCACCTCGACCAGTTCCGGCGCTCCGGCCTTGCCGCGGTAGAGCTGCTCGTGTACCGGCAGCCCCGCCGTCTTCGTGGTCATGTCAGCCCCTCCCTCACCATCGGCCATGATGCTGATTCCGATCCTCGCGCCGCGGAAGGCGGCAGGCAGAGGCGTTGGTCCCCACGTCACGGCCCCCCGCGCTGGCCCGGCACGCGAGTCGTGGCGGATGTGCGGGTATGAGAGGCTAGAAACCGGTGCCCGGCCGCCCCGGCGGCCGCGGTGCCGGTGCTGCGGACCAGCCGTGTGCCCGCGGCCCGCCAGGCCGGGCCGGGTAGTGTCGCAGCGAGGAGGGCTCGCCTAGTGGCCGATGGCGGCGGTCTTGAAAACCGCTATGGCTGGTGACAGTCATCGTGGGTTCGAATCCCACGCCCTCCGCTCCCATCAGCGAAAATGGCTACTGGCCTGCAAGTATGCGGGGCAGT